>VYLE01000774.1_pt1 | contig 12056 bp, 3 predicted proteins | sample 5114391 | NCBI WGS metagenome assembly VYLE01 (sample SAMN12291771, study PRJNA351875) | freshwater metagenome | isolation source: freshwater lake | place: USA: Michigan, Kent Lake | collected 2013-08-15
ACTAGAGCCGTTGCCCGATCCCGAGCCTGCGCCCGGAGCGTCGTCATCGGCATCCTCAGCCTCGTCATCGGCCGGATCGTCATTGCCACCCGAAGAGGTGTCCTCGGACCCGGTGCCTTCCGAACCTTCCCCTTCCGACCCGGTTCCCGACCCTTCCCCTTCGCCCTCGCCGGGCTGATGGGTGCCCTTGGGCGAAAGCGTCGGCAGGCTGTCCATCGTCCCCGTGAAGGTCACCGAATGAGTGCCGTTCGACATGGTGATGGTGCCGTCCACGTTCTCTTCCGCCGTGTAGGAGGCCGGATCGGACCCTTCCGCGATCTCGATCACGTCCTGTGCCCGCAGCGCGCCGACAATCACGTCATTGCCGCCGTTGGACCGGAACAGGATGCGGTGCGCTGACTCCATTCCTGAGATGTCGACCGTGTCATTCCCCTCGCTGCCATTCACAAGGATGGTGTTGAAGTTCAGATCGGTCCCGTTGAAGTTGCCCCGCGTCAAGACGGTGTCATTCCCGGCACCCGTATTGATGACGATCTCGTCGATCCCGGACAGTTCAGTGGCGACGACCCCGTTCCGGGTGATGACGATCTGCGTCGCCGCAGCCAGACCCGTGATCCCGGCTGCAAGCGCCGCAGCCCGCGAGTAGACGATGAAGGCTTCATTACTGGCGTCACCATTGATGATGATCGTGTCCTCGCCTGCACCGCCCGTCACCGTGTCGCGTCCATGACCGGCGAACCAGTGGATCGTGTCGGCCCCACCGCCAGCAGCAATGGAGTCGTTGCCCAAACCGCCCGAGATCGTATCGGGGCCACCGAGAGCACTGATCACATCATCACCGGCACCACCGAAGATGATCTCGGCACCCGTCGTGCCTGCGATAGTGGTGCCCGCATCCGTGCCATTGATCACGTTCAGAGTCGGCGCCCCAGCGTTCAGACCGAACTGGACCCGCTCGATGTTCGACAACCGGTCGGACCCTTCGTTGGAAAGCGCCCGGCCCGAGGTCGGGTCCACCGGACCCACCGCATTGGCCACCGTATGGGTCATGGTCAGGCTGTCATCGGCATTGATCGCCACATCGTAGTTGGCGCGTGCATCCCAATAGACCGCCGTGTCGATGCCAGTGTTGCCCGCATCGCCGTCGAGGATCTCGCGCACCACGTTCAGGTCGGCGGCCTTCACGTCGCGGGCGAACAGCGCCTGTTCCAACGTCTGACCGCCGAACAGGGTCTGCGTCGGATTGGTGATCGAGAAGACCTGCTTGGTCAGGCCGTCGGTCGTGCCGATCACCGTGCCCGCGGCATCTTTCACCTCGATCCGGACGTTCAGCCATTTGTCGCCGTCGATGATATCGTCGCCCGCCATCCCCTTGATGGTGTCGCTTCCGGCACCGCCAAGGATGATGTCGTCGCCGTTCACCGTGCTCATCCGCGCCACCTTGGTCTCAAGGGTGTTCGGTTGCGTCAAGTTGAAGGTCGCCAGATGATCGACCAGGTCCCGCAGACCGCGGACCATGTCGACATTCTCTTCCAGCAGAGCGTTGGAATAGGACGCGATGGGTGAGGTCGCCGAGACCTGCGCGGCGTTGAAGGCATCGTCATAGGCACCGACGACGACTTCGCGACCCGTCAGCTTGTCATTCCCGTTCCAGCCCGACAGACCTTCGACCAGATCGAACCGATCCCGCAGGATGTTGTTCTGCTGGTTGACGAAGAGGCTGATATTCATATCGGCGTCGACGTCGTAATTGTTGTCCTTGTAGGACACCCAGTCGAACCCGGCCATGCCGTTGTTGCGGTTGATGCCGATCCCTTGGATCATGATGTCGTCGCCGGATTCCGCGTCGAAATCTGTGTCGTTCTCACCCGCCTTCATCACGTCATGGCCGATGATGCGGCTATTGAAGAACAGTTCCGAATTGTCGCCGGTCAGGGTGTTCATGTTCCCCTGGCCTTCCATCCAGTCATTGCCTTCGTTGCCATAGACGATGCCGCCACCGCCCGAGGGCGAACGGATGAAGTCATCCCCTTGCCCGCCGAAGATGTCCTTGGCCTCGTCGCCACCGGCGAGAACGTCGCGCCCGTCGCCGCCGAAGATCAGGTCAAGACCCATCCCGCCGTTGATCAGGTCGTCGCCGCCCTGCCCCTTGATCACATCCGCCGCGCCGATGTCGGTGCCCATGTCGGTGATCAGGTCAGAGCCTTCGCCGCCATGGATGTGATCCACGCCGAAACCACCTTCGATGTTGTCATCGCCGTCATAGCCCCAAAGGCCATCATCCCCGCCACCACCGATGATGGTGTCATCTCCGGATGTGCCGCCGATCACGACATGTTCGCCACCCAGATACTTCACATAGTTGGTGTCCCGCACCACGAGGCTGGCCGTGCCGTTCATCGACGATAGCACATCCATCTCGCGGGTCGGGTCCGCATTACCGATGCCCGTGTTGAACTGCTTGGTCTGGTCCACTTCAAGAACCCAAGCCGCCGTCTGGAAGGCTGCGCCGTTGATCGACAGACCCAGATGTTCCCCATCCGTGTTGCGGTTGATCAGGTCGGCGAAGCTGTCGCTTTCCAGCTGCGTCAGCAGGTTCATGCCTTGCGTGCGGCTCAGGTAGTAGAACCGGTCGCCATTCTGCAGCGCCTCCATCTGCGCTTCGAAGACGAAGGTGAAGGTTGACCCCAGCATGCCGCCGAAGGACATCTTGGCCTCGGCCAGTCCGCCGATCCAGAAGTCGACGGCATTCAAGCCGGTCTCGACCCCGGCCCACGCGCCGGTGCCGTTCAGGAAGGCAAGCCGATCAGCAGGCGCACCTTCTCCACCCAGCACAAGCAGCATCGCCGCATCGCGCTTGGCATCCAGTGTGGTCGCCCCGGTGATCGACACATGGGTGCCATAGGCCGCGATAAAGTTCACCACCGACAAGGGCGTCTTGATATTGGCCGCGAAGTCGGTCCAGCTTTCATAGGGCTTGAGGTAAGTGTTCCCAGTCTGCTCGAAGAACTGGCTGCGCGCCTCGTTCAGTGACGGGATTCCCGTCTCGCGGGCCCGGGCGATGTTCAACGCGGCGAGGTCTAGCGGCAGGCCGACCAGATTGTTGCGCAGCGCATCCGTCAGGAACTCGTCGATCTCGTTGCCGTGCTGGCGGGTCATGCCGCGCAGGATGGCCCCAGCCGCAGCGTGGGCATCGATGCCCTGCGCATCGAACATCACCGGATTGAGGAAAGCGTCGAACAGCTCGACCGTCGTCAGCCCCGGTGTGCCGGTTTCCCCCAGCGCCCCGGTGGCATCCAGCATGCCCAGCATGTCGACCGTTTCGTTCAGCATGGAATGGCCAAAGCGATAGACGACCTGAGCGAATTCCTGGCTGATGCCAACCGGAATCTCGACCGAGTTCGAGAACACGAAGGGGTCAATCTGCGGGGTGATGGAGCGGACAAATTCCTCGAAGACCAGATGCTGATAAACCATCTCGGTCGAGAAGCGTGCCGTCTGGAACAGACGCTCACCATCCCACGGGATCGTGTTCACAAAGGCATCAAGCGCTGCTTCGCCCGCAGGCGTCGTCGCCGCCGCCTTGAGGGTGGCGTATTGCGCCATCAGGTTCTGGAGTTGCCCCTGCGTTTGCACGCCAAGGGTATACTCGTTCAGCAGCGCGACATCCGTCGACGCTAGCAGCGTGGCCTTCACCTGATCGACCATGCGGTTGTGCTCGCCATGGAAGACGGTGTGGATCGCGGTCAGCGCGATGTTCTCGTTCCCGCGACCGTCGCCCACGATGAAGTGGCGGTCCAGAAGCTCGTTGTCATAGGTCGTCGCCTGACCAAACAGGTTCAGGCCTTGGGCATTGGCAGTATCTGTGTCGATGTCGGCCGACTTCTCAATCAACCCAGTACCCGGATTCCGATCATGGTCCACATAACCGGGCGTTGCGTCATGGGCGATGTCGTTGAGGAAAGCACGCCCCGAAGACAGCGCAGTTTCAGTGGTCGTCAGGGCCGGACCACCGACGGTTGTCGGCAATTGCCCCTCGACCGGGCCATTGATCGTCGCAAGTTGCGGGAAGCCGTTCGCGCCGCGCACGAATTCGCCATAGAGGTCGGTCAGGACGGCAGGCACCGAATGGACGTTGAGGTCCGACAGTTCGATCCCCAGCATGTTGCGGGCCTGATCCTTGATATCGGCCCAGGTGGGCGGGCCACCGGTCGCGCTTTCCAGCATCCGGCCATTGGCCACGGGCTTGCCATCCACCATCACGTATTCGCGCAGGAACACCTGATGCGACGGGTTCGAGGTATAGACTTGGTTCAGGTCGATCCAAGGCGTGGTTTCATTCGCGTTTTCGCGGATGATCTCGCCGTTCGGGCCAACCTGATTGGTTGCGCGAGTCAGCACCATGAAGTTCGTCGCGCTGCCCGGAACGTAAAGCGGGTCATCGGGCTGCAGCATCATGAAGACGGATCCAGCCCCACCCTTCTGCGTCAGGTCGAGCCCGTGGTCGAAGAACTGGCCGAAGATGGTGAAAAAGCTATTGTAGGGCGCAGTATCCCCAAGGTCCGCCGCAACGTTGCCCAAGAGGACATTCACGCCGTCCATCTGGATACCATGCTCGATCAGCAAAGCTTGAACGGCGGCATTCGAAGCGGCCGCCTCGGTGAAGGGCAAAAGCGCGTTCTGTGCCGCCGCCACATCGGCCTGCTCGGTGGAGACCGTCTGCACCGCAGCGTCATAGGCCGACTGCGCATCGGCTTCAGCCGTGGTCGCAGCGGCAAGGGCGGTCTCCGCCGCTGTCAGCGCCGCGAGCGCCGCCGGTCCATCCGTGTCCAGCGCCAATTGCGCTGCGGCAAGCTGCCCCTGTTCGGTGGTCAGAACGCCCTGCGCATCCAGCACCGCCTGATCGGCAAGCGCCTTTTCGGTGGTTCTCGTGTTCAGCGTGCTCTGAGCAGCACCCTCGGTCGCCACCGCCGTATCGAGGTCGGACTGCGCCGTGTTCACGTCAGCCTGCTTGGCGGCCACTTCGGCATCAGCCAGAGCATCGGCCGCAACCACCGCATCATAGGCCAGCTGCGCCGCTTCGAAGGCGAGAGTCGCCTGGGCAAGAGCCACCGTCGCGAAGAAGTCGTCGGCGAATCCCGGCGTGGTCCCCGCGGCCTGCAGCGCCGCCACCGCCGCATCGAGAGTAGCCTGCGCCGAAGCGAGGTTCGCCGCCGGCACTTGCTTGTTCGCCTCGGTAATGGCCGCCGCCGCCTGCGCCGTCGCCAGTTCGCCCTGGGCGGTGGCCAGCACGCCCTGCTTTGCAACCACATCAGCACTGGCCAGCGTCAGAGCCTCTTGCGCGGATGTCACCGCCGAGGCCGCCGCCGACTGGGCAGCAATGGCGCCATTCAAGGCGAGCATTGCCGCATCCACCTGCGCCTGCTCGGCCACCACCGCATTCACCAGCGCGTCATAGGCACCTTGTGCCGTGGCTTCCGCCGCGATTGCATTGGTCAGCGCCGTCTCGGCCGTGGTCAGGGTCGCGAGCTTCGCGTCACGATCAGTGATCGCCGCCGCAAGCTGGCCCTGCTGCACGGTCAGGTTCGCCTGAAGCGTGGCAAGGTTCAGGCCCTGCGTCTGCGCCGCTTCAATCTGCGCCGCCTCATAGGCCGCGTGGATCTGCTGGGAAATGGTCAGGTTGTCGACCCCGGTGATCCCAGCGATCTGCAGCGCGGCGGAGATCGCCGCGATATTGCCCAGCGTCTGGTCCGCAACCAGATTCGAGATCGTTCGCGGCTGGCTGTCATAGACCGTGCCCGAGGTCTGGGCATAGCTCGTCTGAACCGGCGTCACGGGCACCATGGTGGTCTGGCCGGTCGCTGGGTTGAATTGCGGTCTGAGCGACGGCGACATTTCCGCCTGATTGAACACCGGCGTCAGCAGGCGCTGCATGAGTTGGTCGGAGGCGCCGTTGTTCACATAGCCGACCGTGTAATTGTTCAACGTGCCCGACACGGTACGCAGACCAGTCGGAACCAGCGGGTTGGTGATCAGCGCCTCAAGCGTGGACCGCGCAAGCTCCGGATCGGTGCTGTTGCCGATGGCAGCGCTATGCGCTTCGGCGATCTTGATCTGCTCCAGAATATGGGCGAGGTCGTTCAGGTTAAGCGTGACCATGGCAGTATGTCCCTGTGTTGAACCATGACGGACGGACAGGGCAGACCTGTCCTTTCGGATGGGCTCATGATCACAATTTGGACATATTCGAACAAAGGCCGACGGTCCGACAGCCTCCTGAAATAGGTATGATACCCCATCAGACAAAAGTCCGATGAAGTTAAGACCTATTACCCTACGTCGAGCCTTTTTTGGGCAAGACTAGGAACGCGGCGCCATACGAGGCCCCTGTTATCCTTAACCAATTGCCACAGATGCGACTGACTTTCAATAGCTTTGAAAGACACTCGCATTCGCATTCGCATCTACCAGATGATCCGAAAAGGCCCTTCAACAGACCCGCCGGGCACCCTGCAACCTTCTGATTCTAATCGGCGAATGAGAATTGTTCGCGCCTTATCTTGGCCACAATCCAACCGCCGCGTCGGACCCTAGGCCTTGCCCGCGTCCCGCACGGGATCGTCGCTGTTCTTCCAGGTAGAACCCGCCAGCGGCGCATGATTCGTCTCCCATGGATCAAGCGGCAGTCCTGCGGACCGGGCCTTCTCCAACCGCGGCGGCACCGGAAGAAAGGCCCCGAAGGGCCGGGCCAGCCCGGCCTCCAGCCGCGCCACGATGGCGGCCACTGCAGCCTTGCGCCCGTCGGCGGCCAGAAAATCCCCCCGCACATGGATCGCCGCCGCCATCAGCCGCACCAGCGCGCTTACGCCGTCCGGATCGGGCCGCTCCGGCGCTGACCAGAACACATCCATCGCGCCCTGATGCGTCAGCCCCTCCATGTCATAGACCGCGATCCCCCGACACAGGACCGGGCAGCCCGCCTGCAATGCATGCAGCCCAACCGTGCTGTTGACCAGAACGCAGCCCTCCGCATGCCGGAGAAGCCTGCTCAGATCACCGCCGTCCAGAAACACCACCCAGTCGGAAACACCGGCCTGCCGCGCCAGTCGCGCCACAACACGCGGCCAGTTCATCCTACCATTGTCCATCGGATGCCGTTTCACCACCAGCACCCCATCCGCAGGCCCGTGCTGCGCATAGGATGCGATCACTTCGGCCACGAAATCCCGCAGATCACGCCAAGGCGAATTGGCGCGGATCTGATAGTCCCCCGCCATTTGCAGGGCCAGAACGTGGAACCGCCTCCCCTCGCCCAGCAATTCAGCCAATACCCGCTCTGCCGCAGTTGCACCGCGCCACGCCTGAACATGGCGCGGCAGATAGGACAGGTATTCCATCACGGGGTTTAACGCCCGGTCCGCCCTGAACCCCGGAAACAGGGGCGCGAACAGCCAGTTGCCCAGATGGCAGGCCATCTCGGCCGCCGCCTCATGCCCGAAGCCATGCCCGAAACGCCGCCTCATGTCAGGCTGTGGCAAGCCCACGGCCAGCCGCTTCACCAGCGTAAGATCGTCGGGGAAATGCGAAAACACCCCCTGCCCGCCGTCCTCCAGAACGATCCAGTCCGGCCGCAGGTAGCCGTTCTCGTAGGACACGCAGCGCACCCCCAAGCGCCGCGCCGCCCGCTGCGCCGCCACATGATGCGGCTGGCGGTCGGCATAATAGACCAGATGGGTGATCTCCTCGGCGCGCATCCGCGCCTCTACCCGTCCCTCCCAATCGGCAAACCGGCCGCGCCAAAGCACCGCCCCGTCGCCGCGCCCGAAAAACCAGTCGCCAAAACTCAGCATCACCCGCGTCACGTGATGCCCCCGTGCCGCCAGCGCCGCACCCAACTCCCGCGCAAAGGACGATGGCGGCCCCTGCAGCAGCATCACCCGCATGGCGCCACTCCTTGCATCCGCACCAGTGCTGTGGTCTGCAACGTGTTGTAAACCGTGCCCTCAGTATCAGGTATCCGCCTATGCCCGACCTTGTCCGCATCCGCCACGCCACCCTTCCGGCACTCGGGCGACTGGCCGTCCACCTCTTCGACCTTGCGGCATACGAGGTGCTCTACCGTTTCTCCCCCGTCGCGCGGAAACGCTTTTTCAACGGCGGCTACCTGCCTCTTTCGCCCGACCTGCGCCATCTCCCGGAACTTGCCGGGGAAGAAGCCAGCGCGATGATGTACCACCTCCTGCTCGCTGATCTCATCGCTGACCTGCACCCCGATCCGTCCGATATCCTCGACGTTGGCTGCGGGCAGGGCGGCGGGCTGCTCTACGCCCACACCCTTTTCCCAAAGGCCCGCCTGACCGGGACCGACCGCAACGGAACCGTCACACGCAAGGCGGCCCGCCTTCTTGCCCCCATCTCGGGCAGCCGGGTCGTCAAGGGCCACGGCCCCCGCATCAACCTGCCCGATGCCAGCGCCGACCTCGTCCTCTCCGTCGGGGCGCCCACCTATTTCGGCCTGCCCGCCTATCTGGCCGAAGCCGCCCGCTGCGCCCCCCCCGCCGCGATCATCGCCTTTTCTGCCGGATACCGGCAGGGCGACCACACCACGATACAGGCAGAACTGCGCAGCGCCGCCGATGCCAACGGCCTTGTCTTCCACCGCTATGCCGACATCACGCCGCACACGTTCGCCGCCCTTCAGGCCGATATCCCCCGCCGCGCGGCCGAACTTGCCCGCGTGCCTTGGCCCTTCCGCGCCTATGGCTGGAAGTGGGCCGACATGCCGGGAAGCGCGGAATATGAAGAATACCGCACCGGCCGCCGCGCCGATTTCGCCTGCATCCTGCAACGCCCTCATTCCCCCGGCGGCTAGAGCGGCCGCGTCGCGAATTCCCGTAGCCAGCGGTCGCGGCTCAGCAGACGCGGCAGCGCCTGCAGCCAGTTCCGCCGCGCCACACCTCGCCACAGGGCATATTGCGCCACCAGCCACAATGCCTTCACCAGGCACATCACGAACCGCCAGCGCTGCGGCTGTAGAACAAGACAGGTCTTCCCCTGTGGATCCAGCGCCAGCAGATAGGGCAATCCCCGAATCCGCAGCGGATCGGGCGGCCCCTTCTGCAGCAACGTGATCTTCCGCCGCGCAGGCCGGAACAGCACCAGCAGCACCAAAAGCACCACCTGCAGCGGGTGCGGGTCGGGGGCCTGCACCGAAAACGGCTCCGGCAGGACCATTCCGTCCGTCGGGGCCTCGCAGCGCGGCGGAGGGGCGATCCCCTCGACTGCCTGCTTTAACTCTCGATGCAGCCGCGCTGCATCGGCGGACAGCGCCACATCAGGCCCGTTCAGGAAATCCCGCAGCGCCATCAAACAGGCGGCCGCCGATCGATAGCGATGCACCAGCAGATGATGCAGCACATAGCCCAGCACATGCATCACCCCCGGCAGATCGCCAAGCCGCGGATGCGCGGCGGCGGTGATCAGGCTGTTCCGTAGATCGTAGTAATGCACAATGCCCGCATGCTTGTAGCGGACCGAGGCATGCCAGACCCCCACCCCCGGCAAGGGCACCACGGGCACCTCCGCCTCACGCAACCGCAGCCCGTACTCGATGTCGTCACCCCGTATGAAGCAGGGAATCGGCAGCCCGCAGCGCTGCACCACTGACATCGGCATCAGACTGAACCACCAGCCGTTGTAATCGGCCTCCGGCACCCGTGCCCACAAACGCATCGCCGCCGGGTCCGAAAGGTCGACCCCCGCCCCCTCGACCATCGGCAACCAGTTCCGGCCCAGACGCCCCCACGCCTCCTGCAGCCGACGCGGACGCTCAAGCTCCAGCGCCTGCCCGCCCACCGCCACCTCGCCCGCCACCTGCGCAAAAGCCAGCGCGCGCGGGATCATCCGGGGATCCAGCCGGATATCGTCATCCATCAGCAGCAGATGCGTCGGCTCCCGCTCGCCATCCTGCGCCTCCAGCATCGCGCGGGCGAAACCGCCGCTGCCGCCCAAATTCGCCTGCTGCACCACCCGGAACAGCGGATTGGCAAGCCTTTGGCGCAGGCCCGGCCGATGGAAAGGCCGCCCATGATTGATCAGAACCACCCGCAGCAGCGGCATCCCTTCTGCCAGCGCCTCCAGTGCCGCCAGCGTGTCCTCAAGCAACGCCTCGCGATCCATCGTGCAGATGCCCACCACAAGGCGCGGCACCTGCCCTGCCACGGGATCGGTCACAAAGGCCATCTCTTCGACCAGCGCGCCCGTCACCGTCGCCACCGACAGGCTCAGCCGCAAAATCTCCGGCGCGCCCGCCTCCTCGATGTCGGTCCAGACCCAGTGCAGGCTCTCGTCGCCATCACCTGCCACCATCCAGTCGTCGAGGATCTTCACCCCCCCGTCAGCCAGATGCGCCAACACACGCAGGGCCACCACCCCCTGCACCCGGCAGGACAGGCCGACCCGCGCCACCGCCCCATGCTTTCGCCAGAAATTCAGGTAGAAGGCGTTGAAATAGCTGTCCGTTTCCAGCCGCCCGCGCGGCGGCAGCCGGAACGCCCCGCTTGCCGTCACCTCGGCACGGCTGCCCTCCGCCAGATAAAGATCGCTTGGCATCCCTGCAAACGGGGTCAGGATGGATTGCAGGCGCGTTGTTGCCACGACCTCGTGGCGTCGATCGAACGGGCTCATCGGCAGCCTTCCCTTCACACTTGGATGACAAGGCCGCCCCCCGGCAGCCTGACCACCCGCACTCTTTACAAATCCAACAAAGCCGGGGGGATCGTCGATCCGAACCCGTCCCTACGTAACCCGTCCAACTCCTCGGCGGTCACGGCGACCGCCATCTCGATCTGCGCCGCCTCGTGCAGCGCACTTAGAAAGAACCGCAACCGCGCGCCCTGCATGGGCACCGCAGGAAACATCACCGGCATCACGTTGATGCCGCGCGCCAGCAAACGCTCTGACAGCTTTGCCGCAAGCAGGCTATCGCCCACCAGCACCGGCACGATGCCATATGGCCCAGCCGCACCTGTCTCCAGTCCCGCTGCACGCGCCGCCGCCAGAAAGGCCGCGGCATTCGCCTGCAACCGCGACACGCGTCCCGGCTCCGCCGCCAGCAGCTGCAGCGCCCGCTCCGCCGCCGCAGCCAGCGCAGGTGCCAGCGCGACCGAATAGACGAAGCCCGCCGCATGGCCCCGCAGCAATTCGATCAGGACCGAACTGCCCGCGATGTATCCACCCGTCGCCGCAAGCGTCTTCGACAGGGTGCCCATCCAAATATCCACATCGCCCGGCGTGATCCCCGTCGCCTCGAAACTCCCGCGCCCCCGCGCCCCCACACAGCCCAGCGCATGCGCCTCATCCACCATCAGCCAGCAGCCAAACCGCCGCTTCAGCGCCACCAGCGCCGCCAGTGGCGGGACGTCCCCGTCCATCGAGAACAGCCCCTCCGTCACGATCAGCGCATTGCGATAGAGCCCACGATTCTCGGCCAGCAGCGTCTCCAGCGCCGCCATGTCGTTATGCGGAAAAGACCGCCGCGCCGCGCCCGACAGCTTCACCCCCACAAGGATGGAGTTGTGGCACAGCGCGTCATGCAGGATCAGGTCGCCCTCTCCCATCACCTGCGCGATGGTCGAGACATTGGTGGAATGCCCGCTGACGAAGCACAGCGCTGCCTCCGCCTCGTAATGCCGCGCCAAGGCTTCCTCCAACGCGTCATGCACAGGGCGGCATCCCGCGACCAGACGGCTTCCCGAAGGCGAGACACCATAAAGATCGATGGCTGCCTTGGCGGCCTCCGCCACACGCGGATCGGCATTCAGACCGCAGTAATCGTAAGACGCAAAGTTCACCACCTCGCGCCCGCCGATCCGGGTCACGGCCCCGGCATGTCCGCCATGCAGTCGAAAGAAAGGTGACGTCACCCCGATCAGCGCGCCCACCTGCTTCATCCTCTGGCTGTCGCGCCAGTCGGGATGGCTGTCGAAACCTCGCGCGCCCTCGCCCGCCGCAACCGGCCGCAAGCCACGCCGCTGCGCCGCAGCCCGCGCCGCCGC
>VYLE01002457.1_pt1 | contig 12050 bp, 10 predicted proteins | sample 5114391 | NCBI WGS metagenome assembly VYLE01 (sample SAMN12291771, study PRJNA351875) | freshwater metagenome | isolation source: freshwater lake | place: USA: Michigan, Kent Lake | collected 2013-08-15
TCTCAAGAATCTGGCTCGGTGTTGACTGATCTATCGTCAAGAGATGCTCAAGCCCCATGGATGACTCGTCGACAGATTGAACAATGGATTGCTCGCGATTGACGTCCCGTGACTCCCTCCTCTGCGCTCGTAATGCATCGATCAGATTACAAGACAACAACTGCCGAAGCCAAGCTGCAATTTGCCTAGGATCATCGGCCCCACGATACTGCTCCCGTTTCCGAAAAGCTTCCAACAAGGTTTCTTGAACGATATCGGATGCATCCAACCTAGCCTGCATGGCAGCAGGTATCTGGCCGCGAGCTAATACGGTCAAATAAGGGCGAAATGAATCAAAGTCCGCGTCCATCGCTTTTGGTTTACCGGTTGCCACTACTAATTTGAATGCTACAGATTCGCTCCCAATCAGAAAAGATTGTCAGGAATGTGGCAAGAATCAGAGACAGAATAAGCCAAACGTACCCCTCCCAAGTCGACGATAGGAAACGACGACCTCAAAAGATGCCGCGATGTGACTTACTTACCCGACAACATCTTTTGAACTTCTTGCAGAGATGTATTGCCGACAGCACAGGCTGCGATCCCTTCGTCTTGAAAGCTCAAATGATTACGCTGTTTGGCGAATGCTCGGATCTTGTCAGGCTCGTTAGCATACTTGATAACCGCCTTTCGAATTTCGTCGTCAACCTTTAACAACTCGAAAATAGCCATACGCCCATAGTAGCCGCGACCATTGCATTTTTTGCAGATCTCGATTTCAATAGGCTTCCCATTGGCGTCCACTCGCTGTTCTGGAGGAGGAGGAATGGTAGGGTTATAAAGCTTGGTGATTCGACCTGGTGGAACCCCCAATTTTTGTAGTAACTGCGGGTTTGGTTGATAGGGTTGCTTGCACTTGTCGCAAAGTCGTCGCACCAAACGTCCGCACAGAACGGAGGATGTAATCTTGAGAATATTTTTGGCTTGCTTTGGATAAAGTCGTAACTCTTGAAGTAAAGCATCTACACAATCGGAAGCGACGATTCGAGTAATCGCGTGACGATGCTGCAAAGACACTTGATCAACCACGGTTTCCACGACATCATCATTCACCAATGATGGTAAAACGAGCACGTCGGGCTGCTTGAGTAGTAGCTTGGAAAGAGTCGCTAACGGTGGCTCCGTTTTCGAATCATATGGGAATGGTGTTACGTTAATGATCTCTGGCTCTGGTTCGTTTTTATCCTCAAGACTCACAAAGTCTCGGACGAACTTATCGGTATTTTCTAGAGCAACTCTCCAAAGGGTTGGTAACCCATTCGTTGGTGGGGCGCTAATGACCACTAGCCCCTGATTACCATTCGTAAATGACAAAAAGTCCTTAATCATCGACTCGCGCATGCCGAGATCTTCGAGCGTTTTCAGGGTCGGCTTTTTAGTGTCAATCGAGACCAACACGCGCTCACCATTCGGAACACCGAAACTAGAAAACGAAACAACCCAATCTATCTTCTGGAAATTAGTAGCAAACTTTGCATCTTGTTTCGCTCGTCGTTCCGCTGGATTTAATCCAAGAAGCTTTTTCATAGCGACCAACGCGGCATCAGCCGTCGGTCGATCCATCGGAGGCAATGTCTCCCATACACCATCGATCCGATAACGAACCACGGCGCCTTGAGCAGAGAAATCCATCAAGATTCGATCCGCTCTGCCGGCAATTGCATTGACAATCGTCAATCCCTGGGCTTCTTCCCGAGAGACACCCATTTGCTTAATCTCAATCGCAGGAGCTACAAGCTGTCCATCGCTGGAAGCAGCGTCGTCCTTCTTTACTTTCGATTTCTTTCGTCCGAAGATCATATTTTTACAGTCTAGAAAAATTCAAAGATGGCAGAGGGATTAGATAATGCCAGGCTGGCTAACGTTGATGCCCTTCAAGGCCATCTTCAATGCATCCGGGTTCGGAGCCACTTCAAAAGCTGTCGGTCGATCGATCAAGTTATCGTCAATCAATTGCTTGAGCGACATGGTAAAGTCTTGCATACCTTCGGCTGCGCCGATGCGAATTGCGTCCGCTAGCTTTTGATCCTTCCCTTCCAAAATGAGTTTGCGAATCATCGGAGTAAACGTCATGATTTCGCAAGTCGGTACTCGGCTAACTCCCTCGCGAATCGATGGCAAAAGCTTCTGAGCGACAATCCCCTTCATATTAAATGCCATCGCATTTCGGATAGCTCCATGAAGCTCTTCAGGGAACAAGTCAAGAATACGACCGATGGTGGATGGGGCCGTTGACGCGTGAATCGTTCCGAAAACCAAGTGACCTGTTTCGGCCGCATGGATGGCCGTCATAAACGTTTCTTGATCCCGCATTTCACCGACGAGGATAATGTCTGGGTCTTCCCGCACCGCGTGCTTCATCGCGATTTCAAAGTTCTTAACGTCGGTACCGACTTCTCGCTGGTTGATCAAACACTTGTCTTCGGTGTACACGAACTCGATCGGATCCTCCAAAGTCAGAATATGCTTTCGATAGTTGCGATTGATCCAATTCAACATCGACGCAATCGTCGTACTCTTTCCGGATCCAGTCACCCCTGCGAGCAAAATCATCCCTTGGTCGAATTTGCATAAATCCTCCAGAATGGGTGGCAGGAACAACCCTTCGAAGTTGGGAATAAAGTTGTTAATACGTCGAGCAACTAACCCGGGTCGACCAAGCTGCTTGAGCATGTTGACCCGGAATCGCCAGTTTTCACCGTCAACATTGACGGTGTAGGAAAAGTCAGCCCCCCCTTCTTCTTCAAAGATACGTCGATTTCGGTCGTCGAGCATGGGGATCAACAGACGCACCATCTCTTCAACATCGATAGGTGGTCTATTCAAAGGCTTGAGATCACCTTTGACTCGAACAATTGGGGGAGTTCCAACCTTGAGGTGCAAATCGCTCCCCTGCAACTTCACGCATGCCTTGAACAACTTGTCAACCTCCAGTTCCTCTTTTTTCACGAGGAGCGAGGCTGCTAACTCATCCGCGTTAGACGCTGGTGCACTGGGTTGAGAATGATTACGAGCTTCCGCGATTGCCATTTCGTCTCAAACTAGAAAAGAGGGGTGAACTATCATCCGCAGCCTTATTTTAGTCTAGAACGGCGGATTTCCCCACTAACAATCTTCGGTCTGTTGAGACTTTCTGCCGACGACTTTCTAAAGTCGGACTGATATTCCGTGCTCCGCCATCAATTTCTTGGTCTCAGCAATGGAGTACTCCCCGAAATGAAAGATGCTAGCCGCGAGGACTGCATCAGCTTTGCCGATTTTAATGGCGTCTACGAGATGGATCGGCGCTCCGGCCCCCCCACTGGCAACAACCGGGATCTCGACTGCCTCGCTTACGGCCGAGGTAATTGGCAGGTCGTAGCCGTCTTTCGTACCGTCCCGATCCATGCTAGTTAGCACGATTTCCCCAGCCCCGAGCTCCTCAACACGTCGTGCCCATTGGACCGCTTCGAGTCCGGTCGGGAGCCGCCCTCCATTAATGTGAACCTCCCAAAACTCTTTTCCATCTCTGATAACGCGCTTGGGATCAATGTTCACGACAATACATTGCGACCCGAAGCGCTCGGCCGCCTGCCGCACAAAATTGGGATCCTTGCACGCCGTAGAATTGATGGACACTTTGTCACAACCCGCTTGGAGCAAAGCCCGTATGTCATCCAGAGTTCGTATGCCTCCACCGACCGTCAACGGCATAAAAATTTGTTCGGCGGTCCTCCGGACGACATCCAGCATAATTCCGCGATCCTCATGACTGGCTGTGATATCCAAAAAAACCAGCTCGTCCGCCCCCTCAGCTTCATAACGCTGCGCGATCTGTACGGGATCACCGGCATCCCGCAGATTCAAAAAATTAGTTCCTTTAACCACTCGCCCTTGATGGACATCAAGACACGGTATTACCCTTTTCGCAAGCATACCGTTGGCTACCCGTTGACTGACGCGTTGAGCGACTTCTGAAACTGGTCGAACAGATAGCTACTGTCATGCGGCCCTGCCGACGCCTCAGGGTGATACTGAACGCTAAAGGCATCGCAATGTCGATGCCTCACCCCGGCGATGGTGTTATCATTCAGATTGCGGTGAGTGATCTCTAAACAGTCGGGCAATGTGGATTCATCAACTGCGAATCCGTGGTTCTGCGACGTTATCTCAACTTGTCCTGAAACGCAGTTCAAAACCGGTTGATTCGCACCACGATGCCCAAACTTGAGCTTAAAGGTCTTCGCACCCGATGCGAGTGACAACAATTGATGCCCGAGACAAATACCGAATACTGGTTTCTTTCCAAGTAAATTCCTGATCGTCTCTATCGCATAGGTCAACGGCTCGGGATCGCCAGGTCCATTGCTTAAAAAGACACCGTCCGGGTTGTGTGCCAAGACTTCTTCAGCACTGGAACTGCCAGGCAAAATTGTGACTCGATTTCCGCGGAACGCTAAATGCCTAGGAATATTCCATTTCATACCGAAGTCAAGACACACAACATGAGGCACCGCGCCCGTGACCGAGGACTCATCCCCCTTCGCAGAAAACTCGTGCAGCGCCTCGCTCCACTTAATCGCTTCCGATGGCATGACCTCTTTCACTAAATCACGCCCCACCAACCCCGGGCTCGACTTTGCTTTAGCAATTAACGACTCATGATTCTGATCGATGGTAGAGATGATTCCCTTTTGAGCACCTCGATCCCGAATGCGACGAACTAATGCCCGCGTATCAATCCCTGCGATAGCCACGATGTTGTTTCGAACAAGATAGTCGGTCAACGAATCTTTCGCTCGATAGTTGCTATAGATTCGGCTATTCTCTCTTACGATAAAGCCTGCAATCTTCGGAGCGGCTGATTCCAGGTCCTCCAAATTGACTCCGACATTGCCTATCATCGGATAAGTCATCGTCACAATCTGGCCACGATAACTGGGGTCGGTAAGAATCTCCTGATAGCCTGTAAGAGACGTGTTAAAAACGACCTCGCCGTCTCTCTCACCCTCGGCTCCAATAGAATAACCCTCGAAAACAGTGCCGTCTTCCAGTGCCAAAAATCCTGGCGTTCTTTGACGGATCAAAATTCACTACCCTTATTGCTGGAGGTTTGCTCGCGCTCCGCGATACGGGGGACAACTGAGGCACGAGCAGATATATTCGTTGAGCCTGGGCACATGATAAGCCAGCGATCCTATTTTCACTAGCCCTGAGTCGAAATCCTATATCTCTTCCGTTGAAATCGCTCCTTCTCAACCCATTCGCTTTCTATTAGCGGGAGTGGTTCAGGTAACGGATTGATGTTAATGTATCGACCACAGGAGTCAGCATGGATCTATTTGCCCACGTCGAAAAAGAAAACCAGCAAAAAACACAACCTCTCGCGGCCCGAATGCGACCGGGCACACTGGCCGAGTTTGTTGGCCAAGGCCACATCCTGGCCCAAGGTAAACTTCTTCGTCGCCTCATCGATGCAAAACGACTGCAATCTATTCTCCTCTTCGGACCTCCAGGCACGGGCAAAACGACCCTGGCGTTCCTGCTCGCGAAAGAAACCAACGGAAAATTTAAACAACTGAACGCCGTAACGAGTGGCATCAAAGAACTGCGAGAAGCTCTGGAATGGGCCAAAGATGAGGTCTCTGTAACCGGCATTCGCCCGATCCTTTTTATCGACGAGATTCATCGCTTCAATAAAACGCAACAGGACGCTTTACTGCCCGATGTCGAACAAGGGATCGTGACTTTGGTCGGTGCTACGACTAGCAACCCATTTTTTTCAGTAAACGGCGCCCTGCTGAGTCGTTCGCAAATCTTTGAACTCGAACTCTTAACCGAATCAGACATTCGATCGATCTTATTGAGACGGTCACCGATGCCGCTCTCGACTTTTGCGCCAAAATGGCCGAGGGTGATGCGAGACGCGCCCTGGGCGCTCTCGAATTAGCGGTCCTCTCATCGCCCAATCGCCCGATCAAAGTAGATGTCGATGACATGAAAGAAAGTATGCAGAAAAAAGTTCTGCAATTCGATCCCACCGGCCAGCAACACTACGACATAGCAAGCGCCTTAATCAAGAGTATCCGAGGCAGCGATGTCGATGCAGCTCTGTATTGGCTCGCACGGGCTTTGGAATCTGGTGAAGATATTAGATTTATCTGCCGCCGTTTAGTGATATTCGCAAGCGAAGATGTCGGTAACGCCGACCCACAATCTCTTTCGATCGCCGTCGCTGCCATGCAAGCCTGCGAATTCATCGGACTGCCCGAGTGCCAACTCACTCTATCTCAGGCTACCATCTACCTGGCATTAGCTCCCAAAAGTAATTCGGCAACAACAGCTATTGCCAATGCTCGGCGCGACGTTCGCGAAGGAACCGTTATCCCTGTACCTAGGCACCTACGAGATGGACACTACCCGGGAGCCGCAAAATTGGGCAACGCGATAAGTTATCAATACTCGCACGATTCCGAAGATGGAATCGCAGCCCAAGACTACCTCGGTGTTGATCGCACCTATTACACTCCAGTGCACCGAGGCTTTGAGACGGAACTGGCAAACCGCCTAGAGGCAATCAAAGCCAAACTCAACCAACACGATTGATTGGTCGTTTGCGAAAAGACCAACAAACGACTACTGCAACCACTCGGGCAATTGACCATGAGCCGGTAACTCAATCATGTGAATCTTTTCAATCGATTGAATCGCCATGAGCTGGTCCAATGCAATGCGAGGCGGGACACCATCTAGATTCAAGACTCCAATGGCATGCCCCCCCGGTTGCTGATTGGCTCGCCCTACGGACATTTGCCCAATGTTGACCTGATGCTGACCGAACACCGTCCCAACACGCCCAATTATCCCGGGAACATCCGTGTGGGTAAAGAACAGCAAATGCCCATCCAAATAGGCCTCAAGTCGATAATCATTGATCGAAATCAACCGTGGCATATTGTTGCCAAAGACCGTGACGCCAGCCTTGACCTTGTTGCCACCACCACTTAACTCTGCCGTTATCGATGAACTGAAAGCCCCAAGCTCACGCGTCTTGTTTTCCGTCAAATCAATGCTCCGCTCCCTAAGCAACATTTCGGCGTTAATAATGTTTACCTCGTCGGGCATCGCGCGTTCCATAAGCCCCGCACAGAATGCAGCCGTTAGCAACTTGGTGTCTTTATCAGCGACTTCGCCTCGATAGTTCAATTGGCAGGCGCTAATGCTTCCTTCATGCCATTGCGACATGAGCATGCCGAGACGGTAGACTGCATCGAGATAACCTCGCAGTGAGTCCAATGTCTTGGGATCTAATGCGGCAACATTGACTGCGTGACGGATTTCACCAGTCTTGAAAAAGTTGATAAGCAGTTGAATCCCTTCGATGGCCACTTGCGTCTGCGCTTCTTCCGTACTCGCTCCGAGATGAGGAGTACAAATAACGCCCGGCATCTTAAACAATGGGCTGTTGGTACATGGCTCCTCTTCAAAAACATCGAGCGCTACACCACCAATGATGCCTTGGCTTAGACCTTCAATCAATGCGGCTTCTTCATAAATGCCACCCCGAGCACAGTTAACAAGACGGATTCCCTTTCTAAGTAACCCTAGCTGCTTGGTATTCACCAAATACTTGGTTTCATCTGTGAGAGGGGTATGGACCGTTAAATAGTCTACCCTCGGTAACAGATCTTGAACGACATTGACCTTTTCCACTCCTAGCTTGCTAGCTTGCTCATCTGACAGAAACGGATCATAAGCCAATACTCGCATACCAAAGGCAATGGCACGCGTTGCAACCTCTCTTCCAATTCGCCCCATCCCAATAATACCGAGGACTTTGTCGGCTAGTTGAGTCCCCATAAAAGACTTTCTGTCCCACTTGCCATCGCACAGACTCTGGTACGCAGGAGCAATGGAACGTGACAACGCTAACATCAAGGCAAAGGTATGCTCTGCTGTACTTAAGGTGTTCCCCGCAGGCGTGTTCATGACGACAATTCCAAGGCGAGTCGCGGCAACCTTGTCGATGTTGTCGGTCCCAACCCCTGCCCGAACAATTGCCCTAAGTCGCTTGTTTCCCTCCAACGACTCGGCCGTTATCTTGACCCCACTTCTGACAATTGCCCCGTCAAACTCGTTGAGTGACTTGCGAAGCTCTTCACCTTTAAGCCCCGTTCGAACCTCATATTCAAATCCGGGCTCTGCGTTGAGAAGATCGAACCCTTCTTGAGCGATAGGATCGAGAACTAAAATTCGATAGGCCATTTGGAAAACTTCTGGAGAGTATGCGGTAAATCGGAATGATCGATTGTTTTTTCGGGTTCTAAGATAGACTTGAAATGACTAACTGTTCTTTTTGGCGAAGTCTGACATGAACGAGGCCAGGGCTTGTGCCCCCTCGATCGGCATCGCGTTATAAAGGCTGGCCCGTATACCACCCACACTCCGGTGCCCCTTGAGCGAATCCAAGTTGTGGGTTTGTGCCTGCTTTAGGAAAGCTGACTCGATCTCTTCGCTCGGAAGCTTAAACGTGACATTCATCAAGGATCTATCCGCTTTCCTGGCATGACCAGTGTAAAGTGCGGGAAACTGATCTACGACATCGTAGACGAGGGCAGCCTTTTTCTTGTTGATTTCATACATGGCTCCCAACCCACCCACCGTGGATTCCAGCCACTCTGTAACCAGCCCTAGTACATAAACCGCAAACGTAGGGGGCGTATTCCACATCGAATCTTCTTTGGAATGGTTTTTGAAGTTGAGATAACCAGGCAACTGATCGCTCGACCGTTCCAGCAAATCCTTGCGGATAACTACCACCGTTACTCCAGCAGGACCCGCGTTCTTTTGTGCACAAGCATATAGCAGTCCATAATTGGTGATATCGAGCGGTCGGTAGAATATGTCGGAAGAAGAGTCGCAAACTACCGGTGCGGGCAAATCGAGATCCTGAGGAAATTGAACCCCTTGGATGGTCTCATTGCTCGTTACATGCACATAAGCCGCATCGGAGCGAACCGCGAGCTCCCCAGCCACTGGCAATCGATCGTAATTCGTTGCAGACGCATCGAAAATGACCTCTGTCGCCCCCTCCTTCTTCGCCTCGGCCAACGCATATTTCCCCCACGATCCGGTAAGGACATATTGTGCAGGTCCGGCTTGCCCATTGAGCAAATTCATAGGAATCATAGAAAATTGCAGTCGGGAACCTCCCTGCAAAAACAACACGTCATAGCTGTCTGGAATACCCAACAAACGTATGATCCGCTGCTTTGCGGCTTCTTGAATCGCTATAAACTGCTTGCTACGGTGGGAAATCTCCATCACGGACGCTCCACAACCTGGCAAACAAAGCATCTCGTCCCGTATTCGTTCCAAAACCGGAACAGGCAATACTGCCGGACCAGCAGAAAAGTTATAAACGCGTTTTTCCATGATATTTGTTATTGAGGCGTAAAAAGTATCGGATGTTCGGGAGGCTTCCCTGCAATTCGCCGAAATTCTAAGGGCAGACCCGATATCTTGAAAGGACTGTTGGACTTCACAACGAATGCTGCTTATGACTCGCACTTATACCAACCCATGAACCATCGCAGTACCCGAGATGTCGTTGAGGATCTACGCCAACATGGCAAGCTGATTGAAATTACCGACCCTCTCTCGCCCCACCTGGAACTGGCTGAGATTCAGCGCCGCGTCTACCAACGAGGACCCTAATGCTTTTTTCAAAAAACCGCTCCGATACGCCTCGGCTCCATGGACCGCGTGGTCCATGCTTCCGAAGTCCGTAAAAAGGGGGCCAGTCTTATCCCAGTCGATCAAACTAACCGACCTTCCTCATTTGGTATCGTGGCCCGACGATGGCGGTGCATTCGTGACGCTTCCGCAAGTTCTAAGCATGGGGACAGAAACCAGCCTGATGAAGGCCAACCTCGGCATGTATCGAATCCAATTAACAGGAAACGAATTTCAACCTAATGAACAAGTGGGTCTGCATTATCAATTGCATCGTGGCATCGGTGTCCATCATCAAGCATGCTTGAATGCTAACAAGCCATTCCAAGTAGCGATCTCCGTCGGCGGTTCCCCCGCTATGACTCTAAGCGCGGTGATGCCGCTGCCAGAGGGCCTAAGCGAACTCACCTTTGCAGGTGCCATGGCGGGCCATCGAATTCCAATGATCGTCGGAAACGACCACGCCCCACTGTATGCCGATGCTGACTTTGTAATCCACGGCACGATTGATCTGACGAAAACAAAACCGGAAGGACCGTTTGGCGACCACCTAGGCTACTACGCCAAAATACATGATTTCCCTTACATGCAGGTCAAGGGAGTATCGCACCGTCCAGGTGCCATTTGGCCATTCACTGTTGTAGGTCGCCCTCCACAAGAAGACACGACCTTTGGTGAACTTATCCATGAAATCACCGGCAATATTATTCCGACAGTGCTCCCCGGCATAAAAGCGGTTCACGCAGTAGATGCCGCTGGTGTGCATCCGCTGTTGCTGGCTATCGGCTCAGAACGCTATACCCCTTATCGAAAAGCGAACCGCCCCCAGGAACTACTGACACAGGCCTGCGCGGTCCTCGGACAAGGTCAATTGTCGCTCGCCAAGTATCTCTTTATTGCAAACTCTTTCGATAATCCCGAACTCGACATTCACGACTGCGAGGCGTTCTTCAATCATATGCTAGAACGGGTCGATTGGACTCGCGATCTTCATTTTCATACTCGTACAACCATGGGTACACTGGATTACAGCGGTGACGGTTTGAACCAAGGATCCAAAGTAGTCATCGCCGCCAGCGGGGAAAGGCGCCGAGACTTGACATGTGAAATTCCCTCCTGTCTCAAATCTTCCAGCGTGATCAAGCATATGAAAATCGCAATGCGAGGAGTGCTAGTCATCGAAACAAATGACAACTCCGACGTGGAGAGCATTGCCAGATCATTAACGCATTCTATTGGTTCTGACTATTCCGATGCGATGACGATCCCACTTTTCGTACTCGTCGACGATGCGGACTTTTCATCACGCAACATCAACAACTTTTTGTGGACCACGTTCACGCGCAGCAATCCCGCATCTGACATCGACGGAGTGAATTCGTTTACCGATCATAAGCATTGGGGGTGTCGTGGTCCACTTATTATCGATGCACGCATCAAGAAACATCACGCTCCCCCTCTCATCGAAGATCCTGCAGTCACGGCCAAAATTGATGCCATGGCTGCTCGCGGTGGTCCACTCGCAAAGTACCTATAGAGGAAACACGCAAAACCATAGCTTACGCACAACGGACATATTAGATTCGAATTCCTCTTTGCCGTTTGCCCAAGACGTCGTCGAGGTCGATCATCATGATGCGATCAATCGTCTCTACGTCAGATGACTCTCCCTCGCCAGCGCTCTGATTGTTGATGACGTTGATCAATCCTAAAACATCCAGCGGCGAGATTCTCGAATCACCGTCGACATCGAAGAACCCTGCCGGATGGGTCGCGTTGCGAACCGGTAAATTCCCGTCCCCAAACGTTCCATTGTTGATCGCATTCACCAAGTGCAATACATCCAGCGGCGATACCGTACTGTCCCCATCCATATCAAACTGGGATACGCTATTACGCTATGCTAACGCATCTTGTACCTCAATCGTGCTCGCTTCCGAGACAAAGGATTGTATCCAAAGCCCACCCTCGACGCGACCTGCTCCAACCCGCCATGCCGAACTGGTTTGCAAAACATCATCGGCTCCCATCCTGATGCGTAGCTTCATGTCGGTATTGATGGCTTCAATGTCCCGTTGCTGGAACACAAGGGTCTGCCGATTCGCGGCTCGCAAATCGATCGTATTGACACCCGTTAACGCACTAGAAAGTGTTCCGAGCGATATATTCCCCGATGCAACGAGATTCACTTGCCACGGTGCTGAAGAAACCTCCATCACCCCTGGCAACGCGGAAACAGGGGACCAAGCCAATCGCTTTTGCCCTGCCGCGTCCCAGGCGTTGACGCTGCCTAGTTC
>VYLE01001016.1_pt1 | contig 12041 bp, 15 predicted proteins | sample 5114391 | NCBI WGS metagenome assembly VYLE01 (sample SAMN12291771, study PRJNA351875) | freshwater metagenome | isolation source: freshwater lake | place: USA: Michigan, Kent Lake | collected 2013-08-15
ACCATCGCTCGGCAGACGGTGATGAAGTCCTGGCCGCCACCGGAGGTTAGCAATCCGACCACATTCTCGATGACGATGACGGGCGGCGCCCGGTTCTCCGCGTCCAGCGCCTGCATCAGCCGCCAGAATCCCCAGAAGGCCCCCGACCGCCGAGCCGCCAGCCCCGCCCGCGCGCCCGCCAGGCTCACGTCCTGACAGGGCGACGAGGCCCAGGCGAGGGTCGGCTGGCCCGGAACGTCCGCCGTCGTCAGGTCCCAGACGTCGCCCTGATGCAACCGACCGCCGTGATTCACCCGCCAGGCCTGCGCCTTCATCGGATCGATGTCGTTGGCGAAGGTCACTTCGAATCCAGACAGCCCCATCCCCGCCAGGCCGCCGCCCGCGAAGAACTCCAGCGCCTGCGGGGCGGTCTGGGACCGATTCGTCATGTCTGGAGAATAGGCGCCCGCGTTGCGAGCGGCGATAAGGCTTGACCGAACATTGCTCGGTCTGTCAGCTGCCAGCTTGACCATAACCGGATGCGCCTATGAACCGCCTGATTCCGATCCTCGCTCTCGCGACCCTCGCCGGGTGCTCGCCGGCCGAGGAGTCGGCGCCCGCAGACGCCTCGGTCCAGGCGCAGGCGGCGGCTGCCAGCTCCGCCGCGCCGACCGAACTGGGCGGGGTCGATCTGACCCAGCCGATCATGGCCCAGGGCGCGGAACCGTTCTGGTCGGTCGAGATCGTCGATGGCGTGGCCACCTGGAGAGACATCGGAAGCTACACCCCCGACGAGAGCGGCGAAGTCACGCCGGCGAAGACCGGGCCGGCCGTTCCGACCGCCACCGCTGACGGCGTGGCCTACGCCATCACCCTGGCGGACGGGACGGCCGCCACCCTGACCCTGACCGCCGGACCGTGCCCCGATCTCGGCGAGCAGACCCGGGCGCTGAACGCGACGCTCGCGTGGAGCGGCTCGACCATGACCGGTTGCGCAGACAGGCAGAGCGCCTACGATGCCCCCGAAGCCGCCGGCTGACCGGCGCGGTTTCCGGAGGCCTTCCATGCGCATCGCCCTCGTCGCCGCCGTGGGGCTCCTCCTGGCGGCCGCCGCCTGTTCCGAAGCCACGGTCGAAGCGCCCAAGCCCGAGGCGCCCGCCGAGCCCGCAGTCCTCGCCGGCGTCGATCTGAACCAGCCGCTGCGCGCGCTGGGCACGGAGCCCTTCTGGGGCGTGGACATCAGTCCGGATGGCCTCGTCTACTCCGGAGTCGACAGTCCTGAGCTGCGCGCCGCAAATCCTGGCCCTACGGTCCAGGGCACGACCGCCGTCTACGCTTCGGCGACCGAGGACGGCACGGCCCTGGTCGTCACCCTGATGGCCACCGAATGCTCGGACGGCATGAGCGACCGCACCTATCCGCTCACCGCGCGCGTCGAACTGGGCGGTCAGACGCTGAACGGCTGCGCCGCTACGCAGGCCTTCCTGAACAGCGAGCCCCGGCCCTAGCCCCTTTAACGGTTCCGGCGCCCATCCTGCGTAGGGTGGGCGGCCATGACCCAGATCGAGACCCCCCAGGATCTGCGCGCGCTCACGGCGCTGCGCTTCTTCGCGGCCGCCTGGGTCGCGCTCTACGCCTTCTGGCCCAACCTCGACGTCGCCTTCACGCCGAACCTGGTCGCCAAGGGCTATCTGGGCGTGGAGCTCTTCTTCGTCCTGTCCGGCTTCATCCTCAGCCACGTCTATCTGAAGGCGTTCGGCGAGGGCGGCTTCCGCTACGGCGGCTTCCTCTGGGCGCGGATCGCGCGAGTCTATCCGCTTCATCTGGCGACCCTGATCGGCGTCGGCGTCCTGGGCCTGGGCGCGCTCGCGGCCGGCATGGCCATCGACGGCAATGTGCTCAGCTGGGAATCGCTGCCCGCCCACATCCTCATGCTCCACGCCTGGGGCCTGGCGCCCGAGGCCGGCTGGAACCATTCCTCCTGGTCGATCTCGGCGGAGTGGTTCGCCTATCTGACCTTCCCCGCCTTCGCCTTCGTCGCCTGGCGGCTGCGTGAGCGGCCCCTCGCCGCCGTCGCCGGGGCGCTGGCGCTGATGGCGCTGCTCTACGCCGGGTTCCAGGCGCTGGCGGGCTTTTCGCTCACCGAGGCCACCTTCCGATGGGGCGCGCTGCGCATCGTCCCCTGCTTCGCCTACGGCTGCGCGCTTTATCTGCTGCACCGTCGCGGCGGGCTGAAGCATCCCGGCTGGCTGGCGCTGGCGTCCGTCGCGGGCATGACCACCGCCGCCTCGCTGCAGGCCCCCGATGGCGTCGTCGTGGTCTTCGCCGGCGGGCTGATCCTGGCGCTGGGGGCCCTGCCCAACGCCTCGGCCGGATGGCTGGCGTCGCGCCCGGCGGTTTACCTCGGAGAGATCTCCTACGCCGTCTACATGGTGCTGGTGCCGTGGCAGCTTCTGGCGGTGAACGCCGCCGCCCGCCTGACCGGGGCCGAGGACAAGACGCTTCAACTCTTCGTGTGGCTGGCCGTCGTTCTGGCCCTGCCGGTGGTCGCCGCTGTCGCCTATCACCTGGTCGAACATCCCGCGCGGCGGGCGCTTCGGGGTCTGGCCGACCGGCGGGCCGCCCGCGCCGAGACCCGCAAGGCGTCGGCCCAGCTCGCCTGAAAAGGGTTCTTCAACCTTACCGAACTATCGTCTAGGGAGAGGACGGGCGTAACAGTCGGAAACAATCGCACATGACGAAACGGCTCACCGCCGCTGCGCTGGCAGCGACCCTTGGCCTCTTCGCCCTGTCTCCCTCTCCCGTCCGCGCGGACGAGCCCTACTGGCAGTGCGTGACGTTCGCCCGCATGTTCTCGGGCATCAACATCTTCGGCGACGCCTGGACCTGGTGGAACCAGGCCGTGGATCGCTTCCGCACCGGCCGCGCGCCCGAGACCGGCTCGGTCCTGGTGTTCCGCGCTGAGGGCCGCATGAGCCGGGGCCACGTCGCCGTCGTCTCGGAAATCCTGACCGACCGCGTCATCCGCGTGACCCACGCCAACTGGGGCGGCAGCCGCGGTCGGGTCGAGGAGAACGTCACCGTCGTGGACGTCTCCGGCGCCAACGACTGGAGCGCGGTCAAGGTCTGGTACAACCCGATCAACGACCTGGGCACCACCGTCTATCCGACCTACGGCTTCATCTACAACTCGGCCCGCGAAGGCCTGGAGGCCGGTCGCCAGATGGCCCGCGCGGCCACCGGCGGCGGCCAGCCCTGACGCCCGCCCGAAAGCTCCCGCCCGGATGATCCGCATCTATCGTTCGGGCTGCGCCGCCTGCGAGGGCGTCGCCGTCGACGTCCAGGACTGGACGCTTCCGCCCGACACCCTCTGGATCGATCTGATCGAGCCGACGCGCGAGGAAGACGTCGCCATCGAGACGGCGCTGGGCCTCTCCATCCCCACCCGCGAGGAGATGAACGAGCTCGAGGCGTCCAGCCGCCTCTATCGTGAAAACGGCGCCACCTATGTCACCGCCGACATCATCCACAACTCCGAGGCCGAGCTGCCGACCGTCGATCCGGTCACCTTCATCCTGACCCACGGCCCCCTGGTGACGATCCGATACTTCGACCCGCGGCCGTTCACCATGTTCACCGATCGGCTCGAGCGCGCGCCCTCCATGTGCGCCTCGGGGGCCGATGTCTTTCTGAATCTGATGGAAGCCATAATCGACCGGGCGTCGGAGGTGCTGGCGCGGACAGCGAACAAGGTCGAGGGCGTCTCGACCCATGTCTTCTCCGGGTCCGACACCACGGTCGGCTTCCGCCATCTCATCACGAAACTGGGTCGCGCCCAGATCGCCAACAACAGGATCGAGCAGAGCTTGTCGGGCCTCGCCCGGGTCTTTGCCTTCGTCGCCCTCGACGACCGTCTGGAGATGGAGGTCGACAAGCGCGAGCACCTGAAATCGCTGGGCCGCGACGCCGCCAGCCTGCTCGGGCACAGCCAGGCGGTCGCGACCGGCATCAACTTCCAGCTCTCGGCGACGCTGGGCCTCATCAACATCCAGCAGTCGTCGATCTTCAAGGTCTTCTCGCTGGTGACCGTCGCCCTGATGCCGCCGACCCTGGTCGGCGCGATCTACGGCATGAACTTCGAACACATGCCCGAACTGACCTGGTGGTGGGGCTACCCGCTCGCGCTTGGTCTGATGATCCTGTCGTCCGCCATTCCCCTGCTGTGGTTCAAACGCAAGGGATGGTTCTGAGGGAGGGCTTAGGGCTTAGGGCTTAGGGCTTAGGGCATAGAGGATTGGACGCGTCATGACGGCAATCCTGCCTAACTGACTAAGCCCTGAGCCCTACTCACTAGCCCCTATTCGGGCTTGATCGACAGCTGGAACGCCACCAGCCCCTCGGACACGTCGCGGTCGAAGCCTTCGCCGCCCCTCAGGCCTTCCGCCTCGACCTCGCGATAGACGAGGCCGAACGAGCCCTGGACGTGGCCCCGGCGCATCGCCACGCCGATGGAGGCGTCGCCCAGGAACGACCCGGAATCCCGGCTGACGCCAGAGCGGGCGTATTCGCCGTCGCGGTTGCGCGCGAAGTTGTAGCCCACCGCCGTTCCGGACCCGGCGGCGTACAGATACCAGCGCGCCCGGTCGCCGAACGCCTCGGTGCCTTCCGGGACCATGCCGTCGATGTCGCCGCCGATCGTCAGGGTCGCGCCGGCCTCGGCCCGTCCGCCGCGATCGCCGACGCCCACGCCCGCGTGCGGTGTCAGGGTCACCTCCAGTCCGGAGGGCGTGTATCCGCGCGCGGCCTGCCAGCCCCGCGTATAGCTCAGGTCATATCCGTCGGCCTCGAACGCCGCCCGGTCCAGGGGTGTCAGCGGCAGGGGCGATCCGTCCGCGCGTCGCAGTTGGCCTCGCTGACGCAGCCGCAGCCGATCCGAATAGCCCTCGCCTTCATGCCAGATGTCGCGGACGCTGGTCGCCGCCAGTGGACCGACCGCCTCGGCGCCCGCGAAGTCGGATGCGAACTCGATGGGCGGACCGAACGCGCGACCCGCCGCCACGTTGAAGCCGGCCTGCCTGTTGAGCTGGGCCGTCACCGTCGCGGTCTGCAGCCGCGCCTCCTCGGTCCATCCGTCGTCGAGGCGGGGCGTCGGCTGGGCCGCGATGATGGGTTCAATGCTCGGGCGGGTCGGGATCGCGACGACCTCCGGCGCGGGCGCGGGCGGGATTTCGACCGGGATGGGCGCCTGGGCGCTCGGCTGCCGGTTCAGGCTCGCCGTCAAGGCGATTGCGGCCGCGCGGTCAGGGTCATAGGCGACGGGGCCCGACGACGCGGGATCGGCGAACGCCTGCGCCGTAGCCGGGGCCGACACGGCCACCAGCGTCATGACGCCTGCAATGCACCCTCCCACACGCACCAACGGTCCCCTCACCGCCGCCAATCCTTAACACCCTGACTCGAAAACGGGCCGGTTCCAACCACGATTTCGCGACATCTGTCTGACACGACCGGCAAACGTCGCCCGTGTCGAGGCGGTTCCCCTGTCGCGAGACCGCGCCGGCTGCGCCGCTATCGGCCGATCGCGTCCAGGTCGCGCCCCTTGGTCTCCGGCATCAGGAAGAAGGTCACGAGCACCGCGATGGCCGTGAACACCACCGAGTACCACAGACCGAAGTAGATGTTGCCCGACGCCGCCACCAGGGCGAAGCTGGTGGCGGGCAACAGCCCCCCGACCCAACCGGTGCCGACGTTGTAGGGCAGGCTCATGGCCGTATAGCGCACCCGTGTCGGGAACAGCTCGACCAGCGCCGCCGCCTGCGGCCCATAGAGCGCCGTCGCCGCCACGATGAAGATCAGCAGAATGGCGAACACCATCGGCACGTCCACCCGCGCCGGATCGGCCCGCTCCGGATAACCGGCGGCGCTGAGCGCGGCCTTGATGCGCCCTTCGACCTCCGCCTTGGCGGCGGTCAGGTCGGCGGGGGCCATGCCTTCGCCCTCCACGGACGACACCTCGGCCTCACCGACGCGCACCCGGGCCAGCGCGCCCGGCTCGGCCGCGACGTTGGTGTAGGACACGCCCGCGTTGGACAGCACCGTCTTGGCCAGGTCGCAGGAACTGGCGAAGGCCGCCTTGCCGACCGGATCGAACTGCAGCGCGCACGTCGCCGGATCGGCGATCACAGTCACGGGCGCCGATGCCTGCGCCTCGGCCAGCGCCGGATTGGCCGCCCGCGTCAGGGCCTGGAAGCCGGGAAAGAAGGCCACCAGCGCCAGCATCATGCCGAACAGCATCACGGGCTTGCGCCCCACCTTGTCCGACAGCCAGCCGAAGAAGACATACAGGAACGCCGACACCACCGTCAGCGCCAGCATGATCTGGTCGACCGTCGACACCTCGACCTTGAGGATCCGCTCCATGAAGAAGCGGGAGTAGAAATAGCCGCAGTACCAGACCGCCCCTTGAGCGATCATCGTCCCGAACAGGGCCAGCAGCACGAACTTCAGGTTCTTCCACTGGGCGAAGGATTCGCGGAACGGCGCGCGGCGCGCTCCGCCCTCGGCCTCCATCTTCTTGAACGCCGGGCTTTCGTTGAGCTTCAACCGGATCCACAGCGAGATGATCAGAAGGAACAGCGACAGCAGGAAGGGAATGCGCCAGCCCCATTCGTCGAACGCCGCTTCACCCACGATCGCCCGGGTGGCCAGGATGACGCTCAGCGCGCCGATCAGCCCCAGCGCCGCCGTGGTCTGGATCCAGCCGGTCAGATAGCCGCGCTTCTCCGCCGGCGAATGCTCGGCCACATAGATCACCGCCCCGCCGTATTCGCCGCCCAGGGCGAAGCCTTGCAGGATGCGCAACAGGATCAGCAGAATGGGCGCGGCGATGCCGATGGCGTCATAGTCGGGCAGCAGGCCGATCCCGACCGTGGCCGCGCCCATCAGGGTGATCGTCACCAGGAAGGTTTTCTTGCGCCCGGTCTTGTCGCCGAACCAGCCGAACACCAGGGCGCCCAGCGGCCGGACCACGAACCCCACTCCGAACGTCAACAGCGCCAGAATGTAGGACGCCGCCTCTCCCACATCGGCGTAGAAATGCCGCGCGATCACGGCCGTCAGCGAACCGAAGATGAAGAAGTCGTACCACTCGAACGCCGTGCCGGCCGCGGATGCGCCCACGACTGTCCTCAGCCCGGGCTCGCCCTTTCCCGGAGCGGACGGATGGGCGGCGTGGTCGGTCATTCAGGTTCCCCCGGCGTCGTCTCTCGCGCGCCTTTCCGACCTAACTAGCCAAGGCTTCGAAAGCTGGACAAGCGAAAACCCCGCCGGCCGAGGCCGACGGGGCTTTCATAACGTCGCCGGCGGGACGCGTACGCCCCGGCAGGCGATCAGTTCTTGGCTTCTTCGGCGGCTTGGGTCACCGCCGAGCCGGCCGCGGCGGTGTCGCGGCCCACACCGGCGACCGTGTTGCAGGCGGCGGTGGTCAGGGCGGCGGCGGCGGCGAACAGAACGAAAACCTTGCGCATGGGAAACTCCTCAAAAAGGGCGGTCGGGGAGGTCCCGCCGATACCGCCGATCAACGCGGCCGTCGCGACAGGGTTCCGGGCTTCACCACCGCGTCCACGCGATCCAGGTCGCGGGGATCGGTCGGCTTGATCACCTCCGGCGTGGCGAAGACCATCCGTGCGATCGTTCCGCGAGGCGTGGCGGGCAGGATCTCCACCTCGCCCCTCAGCTGCTTGGCGAAGGCGCCCATCAGGGTACGGCCCACGCCCGTCTGGATCGCCTTATCGGCCGGTCCGGGACCGTCGTCCTCGACCTCCAGCACGCTCGTCTCGCCCTGAACCCTGAAGCGGACCTTGAGCACGCCGCCGCGCCCGGCGAACGCATGCTTCTGGGCGTTGGTGACCGCCTCGACCAGCCAGAGCGCGAGCGGAGCCAGCTTGTCTGGATCCACAATCAGGCTGTCTGCTTCGACCGTGCTGGCCACGACGGGCCCACGCCCGCTTTCTCCGGCGACCAGTTGACCGACGAGTTCGGTCAGGAAGTCCCGCGCATCGGCGTGCCGAATGTCCTCGGCCTGATAAAGGGTGCGGTAGATGAGGGCCAAGGCGGAAATCCGCTGGCGCGTGTCCCCCAGCGCCGCCTTGGCGGGCTCGTCCTTCAGCGCCCGCTGCTGCATCGACAGGAGCGACGAGATGATCTGGAGGTTGTTCTTCACCCGGTGATGGATCTCCCTCAGCAGGGCGTCCTTTTCGGTCAGGTTCTCGGTCAGGGACCGGTCGCGCGTATCGATGGCTTCCGCCAGGGCGTCCAGGGTGCTGGCCAGACGGCGCACCTCCGACGGCGCGTGCGTGGCTTGCACCGGCCGGACCGAATAGCGGCCTCGCGCATAGAGGGCGGCGATCCGCTCCAGGTAATCCAGCCAGCGGACCACGATCCGCTCGGTCACCCACATGACCGTCGCGAAGGCCACGACCCAGGCGACGATGGGCGCGAGGAAGTTGCCGAGGGGATAAAGGTCGGCGAACGACAGGATCGTCGGCAGAACCAGGATGGGCAGCAGCGAGATCGCCAGCGCCACGCCCAGCCGGAAACGGATGCCCTGGAAGCGAGCCAGGCCGCGCGATCGGCCCAGGAAGCGCGAGACGGTGCGCGTCGAGACGCGACGCCGTTTCGGGCCCTGGTCTGATCCTGCGGGGGACACGGCTCAGCCCTGTCGGGCCGCGCTCAGACGGTCCGCGTCCGCCAGGATCGAGCGCATGGCGTCGCCCGCGGCTCGACCGTCGCGCCCGTAGCCGCCCCGCTCCAGCGTGGCCTGAAGGGCCTTGCGGGCCCGGCTGACGCGGCTCTTCACCGTGCCCACGGCGCACTGGCAGATGTCTGCGGCCTCTTCGTAGGCAAAGCCGCCCGCCCCAACCAGGATCAGCGCCTCGCGCTGCTCCTCCGGCAGGGTGTTCAGCGCCTGACGCAGTTCGTCCAGCGCCACCGGCGCCTCTGGATCGTCCACGGCCACCAGTGTCCGCTCGGCCGCCTCCTGATCCAGTTGCGACTGACGCCACGACCGGCGTTTCTCCGAATAGAACTGGTTTCTCAGGATCATGAAGGTCCAGGCCTTCATGTTGGTGCCCATCTGATAGCTGGCGCGCGCGTCCCAGGCCTTCATCATGGCGTCCTGCGCCAGGTCGTCGGCGGCCGTCGCGTCGCCCGTCAGCGTGCGGGCGAAGGCGCGCAGATGGGGGATCGCTTGAAGCCTTCGTCGTCGGCGGACGGCGGTTTGGGCGCCGTGCTTCTCGTCGCGCTCACGCCCCACCTCGCGAGCCGCGCTCGTCGGCACGGCGCAGGATGTCCAGGAACTCGTCCGGCACAGGCTCGTTCACCACTTCGTCAAACATATGGCGCAGCTTGACGCCGATCGCCTGCTGGCGCAGTCGCGCTTCCTCCAGGTCCTCGCCCTGGGGTTTGGCCGCAGCGCCTTTTCGGCGCGGGTCGGGGGTGTCGATCATGATGGGATGCGCCGCCGGGGTTGTCTCATTCACGCAAGGTGCCGGGCCGGGTCCACGCCCGGCCTCTGCTTGTCAGAGCGGTCAACGTCATCCTCCCTACCCGGTTCCGCTCGGTCTGCAATTTATTGTCAAGCTGTGATCTCCGGTGCGGAACCCGAAGACGCGAGGCACGTTTTCCAACGAATGCGCGCCCCTGTTGGTTCGGGACGCCATCACCTGTCGGGGATCAAGACACCATGAGCCTTCTGGCCAGACTCGCGCCGCACCTTCCCTACGTTCGCCGATACGCCCGAGCGCTCACCGGCGACCAGTCGACCGGCGACAACTACGTCCGCGTCGCGCTGGAGGCGCTGGCCGCAGGCGAACGCCAGCTTTCGCCGGACATGACGCCGCGCGTGGCGCTCTATCACGTCTTCCACGCCATCTGGTCGTCGACGGGCGCCCAGCTCGAGACCAATCCCGCGGCGTTGGGTCACGACGACGCGTCCAACCGTCTGATGCGGATCGCGCCCCGGTCGCGCCAGGCCTTCCTGCTGACGGCGCTGGAAGGGTTCACTCCCTCCGAAGCCGCCCAGATCCTCGGCTCCGACGTCCATTCGGTCGAGCGGCTGATCGCCGAGGCGCAGGCCGAGATCGACGCCGAACTGGCCACCGACGTCCTGATCATCGAGGACGAGGCCATCATCTCCGCCGACATCGAGAGCCTGGTGAAGGAACTGGGTCATCGCGTCACCGCCACCGCCACCACCCACGACGAAGCCGTCGACGCCGTCGCCCGTCACCGTCCGGGCCTGGTGCTGGCCGATATTCATGACCGGGGAGCGCCCCGAGCCGACCTTCCTGATCACCAAGCCCTTCCAGCCCGAAACGGTGAAGGCGGCGATCAGCCAGGCGCTCTTCTTCCACCCCGCCAGCCAGAAGCAGGCGGCCTGAAGCGATTCAGGCGTCCAGCATGACGAAGGCCCCGCCGGTGATCCGACGGGGCCATTTTCTTTCAGCCGGTCCGTGGATTTACTGACCCGATGGCGCGGCCTGCACGGTCGGGGCATTGACGTTCGGCGCCTCGCCCGTCGGCGGGCTGGTGGGCTCGCCGGTCGCCGTCGTCGGAGCGTCGGCTGCGGGAGGTGTCACGGCGCCATCCTGGAAGGCAGCGGCGTCGACGGACTGCTGGCCCGTATTGGCGTCTTCGCCCGAGAAGCCCGGCGCGAACACCAGATACAGCACCACGAAGCCGATCAGCGTCAGGGCGATGCCGCCGACCATGACCAGGGTGATGCGACGACCGCCCCGGCCCTGCTTGACGAACTGCTCCTCCACCGGCCGGCCCTCGTGAACGGCGTCGGCGGCGCGGGAGTGTGGATCGTCGTGGGTCATGGCGGCCTTCCGGGGCGATTGGGAAACTCTGGGCCGTCAACGCCTTGGCCAGCGTGGCCGTTCCGCTTCCCGCCCCAGGTGAAAAAATCTTCGCCCGCGAGGGAACACCATTCCGCGCGCGCCGTTATCGGTCTGCGGAGGCGGCGACGCCCCCCGACTTGGACCCGCCACAGCAGGTCCTGCCGCCTCCGCGCCTCATTCTCGATGATGCCACTTCAGGGCGATCCGCAAGGGTCGCCTTTTTCTTCGCGCGCAAGTGAAAGGGCCGCCCGGTCGCCCGGACGGCCCTTCGATCTCGTCTCGCTCGCTCGCCGATCAGGCCAGGGCGGCGCGCACCTTGTCGGCGATGGCCTTGAAGCCGGTCGCGTCGGCGGCGATGGCGGCCATCACCTTGCGGTCCAGCTCGATGCCGGCCTTGGACAGGCCGTGGATGAACTGCGAGTAGGTGAAGCCTTCCTGGCGGGCGGCGGCGTTGATGCGCTGGATCCACAGGGCGCGGAACGAACGCTTCTTGTTGCGACGGTCGCGATAGGCGTACTGCCCGGCGCGGTCCACGGCGGCCTTGGCCGTGCGGATGGTGTTCTTGCGGCGGCCGGAGAAGCCCTTGGCCTGCTCCAGAACCTTCTTGTGCTTGGCGTGGGACGTTACGCCCCGTTTCACGCGTGCCATGTGTCTAGTCCTTCAAATTCTCTGTGCGATGCGATCAGGTCTGCTCAGCGCCGATCAGGCGTAGGGCATGTAGGACTTGATCTTCTTGGCGTCGGCGTCGGCCATGACCGAGGTGCCGCGGTTCTGGCGGATGTATTTGGAGTTGTGGCTGATCAAGCGGTGACGCTTGCCCGCAACCCCGGCCTTCACCTTGCCGGTCGCAGTGAGTTTGAAGCGCTTCTTGGCGCCCGACTTCGTCTTCAGTTTCGGCATTTTCGACTCTCTATTTAGAGGGGCCGAGGCCCGTCGAACCTCGAAGGGTCCTTTTCGTCCCGCCCAGGCATGCCTGTTCGCCCGGCGGTCCGCACGCGAAGGCGCGGCTTCTAAGGGAACCGCGGCCGGATGGCAAGCCGGATCGCTACTCCGCCGCCTCCGCCGCCAGCCGCGCCGGCTGGCTCGCCGCCCGTCCGGCGTTTATGGCCATGACCGCCGCCGGGATCATCAGGGCCGCGCCGACCGCCAGCGGCCAGTCGT
>VYLE01001002.1_pt1 | contig 12011 bp, 11 predicted proteins | sample 5114391 | NCBI WGS metagenome assembly VYLE01 (sample SAMN12291771, study PRJNA351875) | freshwater metagenome | isolation source: freshwater lake | place: USA: Michigan, Kent Lake | collected 2013-08-15
CCACACCCCACACCCCACACCCCACTTCCCCTTAACTCCTAGTTTCTACTTTTTACGAGAAATTATGACCATATCCCAACCCGATCTAGAACCCACTTGGATGACGATTATTCGCCTCTTGCGCTGGGATAAACCCGCCGGTAGGTTAATTTTGATGATTCCCGCTTTATGGGCGGTATTTTTGGCGGCAGAGGGGGTGCCGCCACTACCCTTGATCGGGGTGATCGTTTTGGGAACTTTGGCCACTAGCGCCGCCGGCTGTGTGGTTAACGATCTTTGGGATCGGGATATCGATCCACAAGTCGATCGCACTCGTAACCGTCCTTTAGCGGCCAGAGCTTTATCGATCAAGGTTGGTTTGATTATCGCTCTGATTGCTTTCTTTTGCGCCGCAATTTTAGCTTTATATCTGAATTTCCTGAGTTTTTGCCTATGTGTGGCCGCCGTTCCCTTGATTATCTGCTATCCCCTCGCCAAGCGTTTTTTTCCTGTACCCCAATTGGTTCTTTCTCTCGCTTGGGGTTTTGCGGTTTTAATCTGTTGGAGTGCCGTCACCGGGTCGTTAAATAGCAATACATTTATATTATGGGGAGCGGTGATTTTTTGGACATTGGCATTTGATACTATTTATGCTCTGTCCGATCGAGAGGATGATCTCAAGGTTGGTATTAACTCTAGTGCCATATTTTTCGGCAAATACGCCCCGGAAGCCGTGGGGGTCTTTTTTGCCCTAACAGTGGGTTTATTGGCTTGGGAGGGGCAAAAAATGCAGTTATCAGCCTTTTTTTGGCTAGGGTTGGTTCTAGCTGCGATCGCTTGGTTGCGTCAATACCGGCTGTTACGTCAATCGGATTTACCTAAACCAGTTTATGGTCAAATGTTCGGTCAAAATGTTTGGGTCGGTTTTATTTTATTAGCGGCTATGATTGGGGGAAGTTTGTATTAAAACTCCCCCAAAAATGTCCCTAGAGTCAGTAACTAAGCTCTTCCTAATTTAAATTGCTTGTTGAGACGAGGCAAGGGGCAAGAGCCAAAAGGCAACCCCCCCAACCCTAGTAGGGTTGATTCATGAATCAACCCTACCTTGAATCAACCCTACCTTGAATCAACCCTACTAGCAGGGGGGGCGAGGGAAATTCGGCTAATCTAAGAATAAGCGGTTTAAATACGTCTTAGCTTATTTCCTATTCTGAATCTGATAATCCCATTACCGTAGCTGATGCGGGTTCACCAGTCATCAAAGCTACCCGTCTTTGAAAATTTTTCTCCACAGCAATGCAGGTATTTAATGGATCTAAAATACCCTTTCTGATTTCCCTTTCCCAAGAATAATTTCTTTCTCGGTGTTTAAATCTTGATAATTGCTGGGTGAAAACAGTAACCACTTGATAAATGATTTTTAAATCGTAAAGAGAGTCAATTTGAGAAATTTTAACCGCTAAAGCCCGAAATTGACGGGATATTTCTTGGGCTTGCTCTTGACTACAGCCATGGTCATGATGATAATAATTAACTACTTCTGCCATGTACTGAGCGTGTTTAGCGGCATTTTGAATACTAAGTAGGTGGGTGGAATTAAATATAAGATGAACGTAGGTTGGGTTGAAGCATGAAACCCAACGCCCCGATGGGTTACGCTACCGCTAACCCATCCTACAAATGATTGTGCCTCCAAGAAATCGATCTAATAATAGCTGTTGAGCGTAGGCATCGCGAAGGGAAGAATTAGAGATTATTTGTAATTCGGCCATTCTTTCTTCATGTTTACGGCGATTTTCGGCATAAATCTCCGTCAGAATAGTATCTAACAGCTTGGGAATCGGATAAAAGACATCAATCATAGGAAAATTTAGCTTAGTTTGTCTAGAGATAAGAAACTCTATTGATAAGTAGGTAGGCACAATTATTTGTAGGATGGGTTAGCGGTAGCGTAACCCATGCGGGCGTTGGGTTTCATGCTTCAACCCAACCTACGTTCATTTTATATTTAATTCCACATAGTCAGGTACGATAAAATCAAGTTAGTAAATTACCGCCCCTTAACTAATGTCTAACTCGAAATCCGATAACGTTTGGGACCACAAACCCCGTTGGTGTCAACCTTGGTCGATTTTATTGACAGGAATTGCCCTGATTGCCGGCTGTTGGTTTTTAACCCAGCGTCTCTGGTTAACTCTACTCCTATCTATTCCTATACTCCTCTGGTGGTTTGTCTTCCTAATTCTTTATCCGCGGACACTGCAGCAACAGTTAAACACAGAAAGAATCGGGGAAAGCATTGATTAAAACAGGAAAGACAGGACAGGGATTTTTATCCTGTAATTGACTACTTTCATCTCCGCGAAAAGTGTTCCAACGGAAGGGAGCTTTTTTTTCACTCGACATCCATAAAAGTCTTTTTGCTCGCGTCATCGCTACATACAAAAGTCGGTATTCTTCAGCTTTTTTAAGTTGTCCAGCTTCTAACCAAGCGCTTAAAGGTGGGGGAATAATTGGTATGCTGTCGGGGTTTAAATAGCGTTGATGAACCGCTGCTCGAATTTGCGCCCGGGCTACTTCTGCGAGGGTAAAATCTCCCAAAAATTTCGCCCCATTGGGAACCCAAGGTTTGCCAGGAATAATATCTTCATGAAGAAAGGGAATAAAAACATAATCCCAGTCTAAACCCTTGGCTTTGTGCATAGTAATAATCGTCAGTTGTCCGGGACGAGTATAACAATCGTCGTTATCTTCTTCCACTCCTTCAAAGCGCTCAGAGGCGATAATTTCATTAAGAGTATTAATTGTATTTTTTAGAGAACTATTACCAGCAGTTTCCTGATAAATACGGGCGGTTAATTTTTGCAATGTGGCTAATTCTGACCCCGAATATTGGAGAGTCATAGCGAAAAAAGACAGGAGTTGATAATGGGGTAATTCTAATCTAGCTTTTAGTAAACTGCAGCAATAACGACGGGCGATTTTTTCGTTAGATTTCAGTTCGGGATCGAGGGGAGTGGGATAAAGAAATTGTTCGGGATAGGTAACTAAAGGATTTAAGTCTTGGGCAGTAATTAAACCCCTAAATTGTAGCACTTCTAAGGCCGCTTTGAGATAATCGGGAGAGTGGGGACGTTCGACAAAAGCCAATAGTTTCAGCATTTCGGCGGGAATTTGGGAAAAGCGATCGATCTCGTTAGCTTCAAAAATTCTGATTTGATAACTTTTATAAAAATGGGCAAATTTTTGAGCAAAAAAGTGTCCTTGTCGATTTTCTCTAACGAGGATAGCCGCATTATGTTGAGGGTTTTCTTGGAGTAATTTAACTAGACGTTTTTCAATTAACTCTACTGTTTGATAAATGTCATCGGGTTGATAAATTTCTAATCCTTTTCCCTCCTTAACTGGATTAGGTTGGGGATCTTCGGCGCTGACGGGAAGAATCGCTTGAACCCGAAAAGGAGCCTCGGTAACTTTATGATTATCTTTCCCCTGTTTCCAATCTCGATCGACCCATTGTAACACTAAATTAGCAGCTTCAATAATTTTAGTATTGCTGCGACCTGCTTGGTTCATAGTCGATAAATTGCCTTCGCTTTGACAACTTTCACAAAACCAATTAAAGTAAACAGGATCGGCGGGGGTAAAGGTAGAATTAATCGCTTGATTGGGATCACCGACGCGAATTAAATTAGGTATTTCCTCGTCATTATTTTTTGCTAAAATAGTAATTAGTTTTTCTTGGAGAGGACTAGAATCCTGTGCCTCATCTTCAAAGACTCCAAAGACAGATTTTTGCCATTGTCGGCGAATTTTTTCTTCCTCTAATACTCGCAAGGCTCCTAAAATCATGTCATCATAATCTATATAGTTTTTCTGACGCATCAGGATTTCATACTGTTGGTACAAACCACTAGCCATAGCGAGAATTTGATAATTATCGTCGGTATAGTGGCTTAATTCCCAGACTTGCTGCGGTGATAATCCCGAACTTTTTAGCTCATGAATGGCCGCATAGGCAAGACTAGGTAAAATTTCGGTTCTCAGCACCGATTGACGGCGTAATCTTTCGGTTTCTTCCCCATCAAATTCCACTCCTTCTAATAACTTTTGATAACGAATTGGATCAGCAATTAGCCATTTTTCCACCGAGTTTCTAATAATTCTGTGGCTAGGAGTCGGAATAACTAAGGTAGAAGATTCGAGGTCTAATCCCGATAATTCCGGGTAACGACGGGCTAATTGTAGGGCCAGTCCATGCAGAGTTTGAACGCTAAAACCTTGGGCTGAAAGTTGTAAATCTTGCAAGCGTTGTTTAATTTTAGCTTTAATACTAGCGGCAGCCGAGCGGGTGTACGTGACAATAATTAACTGTTTTTTAGCATGAAGTTGCTCACGAGCAATAACCATAGCGGCAGCTACGGCTAAACTGTGGGATTTTCCCGCCCCCGGCACCGCAGAAATGGCCATTTTTCCCCCTTGCCAATCGGCTAATTCCTGTTGTCCGGCGCGTAGTTGTTGCCGGAGATTTACCAGTAAATTTTCTCGATTAATTACTTTAGTTTCGCTCATTATGCCCCGCCAATTTTATTTTTAGTTTAATTGTATTACTATTAACACTGTCCACTTAAAACTGTAATGGCTCTCTTAGGTTTGGTGGGTAAAATGTATTCTAAGATACAGTCCTGCTGGCGAGGGAGTGGAAGGAACCACTCCAGACACAGAGGACACAAAGATTGATCGCTTCTATAGTAAGTTAAACTGATCACACAAAGAATAAGAGAACCCTGTAATCTGATCACTGATAACTGATAACTGATCACTGATAACTGATATGTAGCCAATTTTGTTGTACTTCTACCCGAATTTTGCCAGTTAAGGAAGAAGTGGCATCGCGATTAACACCAGTAATGAGATTAACCACTGACTCAACTTCGGCAAAATTAGGGGATGAGGGTAAATATTGAGCCAAAAATAAACGAATCACTCGTCTTTGTATCGCTAGAGGTAGAATTTGTAAAGGGGAGCGATCGAGTCTTTGTTGATCTAGATCGATAACCTGACGAAAAATATCCCGGGCAATACTATCTAAATAATCGCTTTCTGCTTCCAAAATTTCGGCAGTTTGGGCGAGATGTTTTTCAATTTGGGGGTTTAAATTAGTTTGCAGATAGGGTAATAATTCCAGACGGATGCGATTGCGAGCATAGCGTAAATTTTCATTAGCTAGATCGTACCAGATCGGTAATTCTCGACTTTGACAAAAAGCGAAAGTTTCCCCGCGAGTGACATTTAAGAGGGGACGGACTAAAAAAATATCCGGGGTTAAACTTGTCAACCAAGTTAAGGCAGAAAGTCCATCACTACCGGCTCCGCGCGTGAGATTATAAAGAAAAGTTTCCGCTCGATCGCTCCTCGTGTGTGCCGTGAGAAGATAATTAAAACCCTGTTCTTGGGCGATTGTTTGTAAAGCTTGATAACGCCATTGTCGGGCCTTGGCTTCTGTTTCCGCCATGGGGGGTGCGGTGGCAATATAAACGGGTAATTGCCAAATTTCGGCGATTTTCCGCACATGAGCCACTAATCCTCGGTCGTAAGACCAACGGTGATCACAGTGAGCGATCGCTAGTTGCCAACCCCAACGAGGGCGCAAATCCAGCAATAATTGACCTAAACATAGAGAATCCTGACCTCCCGACAATGCCACTAAAAGAGACGCATTTTTAGGTAGTAATTGTCCCTTTTTGACTGTGGTTTCCAGACGAGTATGGAGAGGTGTCCAAAAATTAGCCAAAATTTTTAGATTTATTTACTTGACAAATGACAGATAACTAGAACGGGAGAAGGAATTATGAATTATGAATTATGAATTATGAATTATGAATTGGGAAGAATAAATAAAAGCAATCTTCTGATAACTGATAACTGATAACTGATAACTGATAACTGATAACTGATAACTGATAACTGATAACTGATAACTGATTTAACCTGGCCAATTAACCCAATCTTGGGGTTTTAGGAAGACATCATAGAGTTTTGCTTCTGGGGTGTTGGGTGCAGGTTGATAACAGTATTCCCAACGGACTAAAGGAGGTAAAGACATCAAAATTGATTCGGTACGACCGTTAGTTTGCAACCCAAAAATTGTGCCACGATCATAAACTAAATTAAATTCTACATAACGACCGCGACGATAAAGTTGAAACTGACGTTCTCTGTCACCGTATTCCGTCGAGTGCCGTTTCTGGACAATGGGAACGTAAGCGGGTAGAAAAGCCCGGCCACAGTCATTAATGAAACTAAAAATTTCTTCCCAGTTGCGGGGTTGTTGGGGAGATAATTTTTCTGAATAGATAGCGGCATCACTTTCGGCAAAAGGACCCCGATAGAGAGGGTCTAAACCGTCTTGGTAATCAAAGAAAATCCCGCCGATGCCTCTGGCTTCCTGACGATGATTGAGATAAAAATATTCATCACACCAGCGTTTAAAAACGGGATAATATTCGGGATGATGTTGGTCGCAAACCTGTTTAAAAGTGCGGTGAAAATGACTAGCATCTTCTTCAAAAGCATAGTAGGGAGTTAAATCAGCGCCACCGCCAAACCACCAAACCGGACCTGCTTCAAAATAGCGATAATTGAGGTGAACCGTGGGAATATAAGGATTGTGAGGATGTAAAACCATCGAGGTTCCCGTGGCATAAAATTGATGACCGGCAGCCTCGGGCCGTTGTTTGGCAATGCTAGGAGGTAATTCTTTCCCCCAAACTTCCGAAAAATTCACCCCTGCTTGTTCAAAAATTGCCCCTTCCCGCAAAACTCGCGAACGTCCGCCGCCACCTTCGGGCCGTTGCCAACTATCTTCGATAAATTTTGCTTGTCCATCCACTTCTTCTAATCCCTGACAAATTTCATCCTGTAGGGATTTCATAAATTCACTGACGCGGCTACGGCTGTCACTGGCGGGCAAATTGGCAAGGGTGGGGGTTGTGGTGAATGCAGTCATACTCAAGGATCAAAGTTGATAACTCAGTGATTATATTACTACTGGGTGATGAAACGGCCGCTCTTCGATACTTAACTTAACATTTAGACGGATTGGGGGTGGGGAAGTGGGGAAGTGAGGGAGTGGGGAAGCGGGGAAGTGGGGAGAATAAATAAAAATAATCTCCTGACGACCGGCTCCTGAATTTCGCCAGAATTAGTCTCAATCAGGTTTTTTTAAGAGTTTTGCCCCACAGTTTTTACAAAAATTGGCATCTATATCGTGACGGGGTAAACCACAATCTGGACAAGGATAATCAATTTGAGTGCCAGATTTTAATAGTTGTTTAGTCAGAGCGCTAATCTGCAAGGGAATTAACAAAACTCCCGTTAAAATCATTAAAACTGTCACCATTTTGCCCCCATCGGAAAGGGGAGTTACATCCCCAAATCCCACGGTAGTCATAGTCACAATGGCGAAGTAAAAAGCATCAAAAAATGTCCGATAGACTTGGGAATTAATCGGGTGTTCGATCTGATAAATTAAACCTGCATAGACAAAAATAATCGAGAATAGAGTTAGTAATATGCGAGTAAATACTATCTGATCGGAAGTTTTAATCCTAAAAATAGAAAGATCGGAACCAAAAAAACGAATCACTCGCAAAATTCTAAACCAGCGAAAAATTCTAAAAAATCTAATATCAAAAAAACCAAAAAATAGGGGCAGAATTGACAATAAATCTAGGATCGAAAAAATATTAAAAACAAAGCCTAGTTTTGATTCCGCACACCAAAACCGAATTAAATACTCTAGGGAAAATAAGCTTAAAATTCCCCAATCAAGCTGACGTAACCACATTTGCCAAGTGGCGGATAAGGGATAGGTTTGAGCCACATAAATCCCCAAAGATAGTAAAATTAATGCTAAGATAAGCAGATTTACCGTCAGTCCGATCGCCGTGGTGACATCCTCTAAATAAAAAGCTATTTTGGTGCGAAAAGGGAGCATAAATTCAGCGATCAGTAAACAGTAATCAGTAATCAGTCAACTGAAAACTCACATCTGATAAGTAGTTGGATAAAAGTAAAGTTAACTGTGGGGTAAGGAGTCGGTCGTCAGTAGGAATTGCGGCAATTTACATTTCTTAAGATAGACAACAGAATTTATGTCCGACTACTTAACTGATAACTGATAACTGATAACTGATAACTGATAACTGATAACTGATAACTGATTAAGGTAATTCCACCGAAGTTGGTTTAGCAATATGAGGTAAACCCCAACCTAATTTTTCCCGGAGGATGCGGAAGAATTCCGTCGATTGCAGGCGAATAAAATGAACATTGTAGGGGGATTTCTGCACATTAATTCGATCTTCTGGCAAGATATAAGAACCGCCATTACCGTCCACTACCATCACCATCCGATTAGCAGTTGCTGGGAAAATATTTACAGTTTCCTTGTCAGAAAATACCAAGGACCTGGAAGCTAAAGAATGGGGACAAATGGGGGCTAATTGTAATACCGGCACATCGGGAGTTATTACCGGGCCACCGGCGCTGAGAGCATAGGCAGTAGAACCGGTAGGAGTGGAGAGAATCACCCCATCGGCAGCGATATCGACGGGCGCGTGTTCACCAATTTGAATCTCAAAATGACACATACTGGTGAGGGGTTCGCGGTGGACGACCACCTCATTGAGAGAAAGTGCCTCCCAGAGGAGGGTATCTTCGCGAAATAGTCGCACCGTGATCATCGAGCGATTTTCGAGGGTGTAATTCCCCTCTAGAACCAGTTCTAAGGCGGGTTCAAGCTGATTTAGGTAAATTTCGGTCAAAAAGCCCATGTGTCCCGTATTGACCGTTAACAGGGGCAAATTGAGGGTGGCCAACTGCCGGGCTGCCGATAGGACTGTACCATCGCCCCCTAACACGATCGCAAAACTTAAATCCTGATCGAAGTGGGGGGGGACTAACTGATCGATCGGGGTAAAACAAACCGGACGAGAGGGTTTAGAATGGCCTAGCAGGCCACCGCTGCCGGTAGCCATAAACACCTGGCAACCTAGGGAAAGTAGCTGATCTTGTATCTGATGGGCTGTTTTACAAGCGATAGGCTTAATATCGTTGTAAATAATGCCGATTTTGGGCATTGACAAATTTTCCTACTGCTGAATCACGCTTTCTTTTTGAAAGGAGTTTTCTTCTTCTTCTGAGCTTTTTGTTTCTCGAAGTCGATTTCCTTGAGCTTCTTGAGAATGCGGCTAAAGTATTCTTGTAAATAGGATTCTAAAGTAGTTGTTTGACTCGGATCAAGGCCAAATACTTGATAAACTTCTGCCATGGGGGCATCAAGAGCTTGACCACTAGCGAGAACTTCCGCAAAAGCTAGTCGGTCGGATATATTATAAGTCCATTGGAAACAACGGCTTATTCCCCGCATAAAACGCAGTAATCCCATGGGTAAACGCCAAATTTTCCCCTCTTTACCCGATAAGCGTTCGCAAACTTCGATAATTTCTTCAGCTTTCCAAGCTTTGCTGCCCACCACAGGATAGGATTGACCGACGGTTTCGGGGACTTCTAGGGCGCGAACGGCGAATTTAGCGATATCTTGGGTGTCCATGTAGGCGATCGCCGTACTTTCCCCCGTGATCCAGACCGTTTGATTATCTAACATCGGGATGGCGTATTGACCGATTAACCCCTGCATAAAGCCACAGGGACGCAGAATTGTATATTTTAAACCCGATTCTGCTATAAATTTCTCGGTACAGCGTTTTATCTCCATCAAAGGCACGTTGGGATATTTTTCGGCATTGAGAATCGAAAAGAAAATAAAGCGATCTACCCCGGCGGTTTTGGCCGCTTGAATCAGATTAACTTTACCATCCCAATCCACCTGTTTAATGCTGGCTGAGTCCGTCGCCCGGGCAGTAGCGGCATCGATCACCGCGTCCATTCCCTCTAAAGCGGCAATAATGGTACTCTTATCCCGTAGGGTTCCCCCGACTAATTCCGCGCCCCATTCCTTCAAAAAAGCCCCTTTTCTCTGACTGCGTACCAAACAACGCACTTGATGTCCCTGATCGATGGCATGACGCACGATCTGTCGCCCTAGGGTTCCTGTCGCACCGACAACTAATACTTTCATCTATAATTAATTTTTTGTTACATTTGTTAACACTTCTCTAAGATACTATCAAAAAAGTGGATCATTGGGGATAGAAAAATTCTAAGATTCCCCGATCCCCGTCCAGTTCTACCATTGTTCCCACCGGTAAAGCGGCATTATCGCCATCATGACCGAAAGGTAACTCAGCAATAACCGCAATACCCAAATCGCCCAAACGCTCTTTTAAGACTTCCTCTACGGTTTGACTATCACTACCGGGGGCTGCCAGACAACGGCTAAAACGACCGAGGGCAATGCCTTTAATTTGGGAGAAAATGCCCAGCATTCGCCACTGAGTTAACATTCGATCGATCCGGTAGGGGGCCTCGGTTACGTCCTCTAGGGCTAAAATTACCCCCTCTAGGGTGGGTTGAACCGAGGTTCCGAGGAGATGGGTGGCTACGGTTAAATTAGCTGGTAATAAGCGTCCCCGCACTTTGCCCCCACCCCAACCTTGACCGACAAGAGGGGCTAAAGGACGACCTTCCAGAAGAGAAAAGAGGCGATCAATTGATTGGGGACTTTCTTGGGCTAAGGTGGTTAAAACTGCCCCGTGAACGCTACAAATGCCCTGTTTCGCTAAACTCCATAAAATCCCCGTCACGTCGGAAAAACCGATTAACCATTTCGGGTTAGTTTTTGCCCATGTCCAATTTTCTAAGAGGCGAGCGCTACCGTAACCCCCCCTAGCGCAGAGAATTGCTTGACAATCGGGATCTTGCCATGCTTGGGCTAAAGCTTGACGACGTTGCTCGTCGCTACCAGCGAGATAACCGAGACGATTAGCCCAATTCTCTCTAAATTCCACTTGATAACCCCTCGATCGCCAGATTTCTACGCCTTTTTCTAGGGCGGCTAATTCCTTGACGGCACCACTGGTGGCCACCAGAGAAACTTTAGCACCGGGTTGCAGAAAGGATGGGATGATCATAGGTTAATTCTCTTTTGTTGGCGGATTAAGCGGAAATTACAGGTAATTTTGTGACAGCATGAAAACTGACAGCATATTCTATCGAATGTTTCTCGATTTTCCCGATTCGTTCTTTGAATTAATTGAGCGACCCGATGCTAGGGTTAGCAATTATCGATTTACTTCCCAAGAACCTTTGTCACCCTGGCAGATAGTTGTTATTTATCCCAGTCGAGAAATTGAGCGAGAACATCCCCAGCAATTTGCCGATTTTTTATCCCTAGCAAGGGTTAAAAGAATCTATCTGGATGAATTGCCAAATGACGAGACTCCTTCCTTAGCGATCGCCATAATCAAATTGGTTACGGAAAGTGAGAGTCAAGCCGTTAATTCTGCTAAGATTTTAATTAAACAGGCTCAAAGAGAACTGAGCGATCGCTTAGTGCAGAGAAATGTCATTGATTTAATCGAAACGATAATCATTTATAAATTACCCCAAAAAAGTCGAGAGGAAATTGAAGCTATGTTGGAACTACAAGACCTCAAACAAACTCGTTTCTATCAAGAAGCTTTTGGAGATGGTATTGAACAGGGAATTGAACAGGGAATTGAACAGGGAATAAACTTGCAAAAATTGAAAACAATTCCTCTACTGCAAGACCTCGGTTTAACCCCGCAACAAATCTCGGAACGCTTAGACTTGACTCTGGAAACAGTGCTTAACTATTTGGCACAACAGCAACAATAATCAAACCTGTTTCAACAGTCTAGAAAAGCAATACTTGCTAAGTAGTGGACAAATGGATAGTAGCAAATCAGTGACCTTTAACCTATCAGCGATGACATGAAAACTGACAGCATATTCTATCGAATGTTTCTCGATTTTCCCGATTCGTTCTTTGAATTAATTGAGCGACCCGATGCTAGGGTTAGCAATTATCGATTTACTTCCCAAGA
>VYLE01000780.1_pt1 | contig 11988 bp, 13 predicted proteins | sample 5114391 | NCBI WGS metagenome assembly VYLE01 (sample SAMN12291771, study PRJNA351875) | freshwater metagenome | isolation source: freshwater lake | place: USA: Michigan, Kent Lake | collected 2013-08-15
ACTTCACGGTGTACGTGAGCGACCTGTCCCGGGCGCCGGCTGTCCCCACTCACTGCGACCTGGTGCTGTGCGCGCGGCTGGGGGAAACGCCGCTGGCCTGGGTGGCCCGCACCGTCAGGGCGGCCGAGGAGCAGGGGTGCCGTATTCGCGCCGTCGTACTCTGGGCGACCGATGTCCCGCTGGCCGGTTCGCGCGCCTCCGGCTAGTCTCCGCTGCATGTGGGCAGATACGCTGTTGACGCTCGAGCAGGGACATCTCCTCCGCCTGGGCGTGTGGGCCGCGCTCAGCATGCTCGGTGGCACCGCACTGCTGGCGCTGCTGGCCGTGCGACGCATGACGGCACCGCTGGTGCGGCACTTCGCCATCCAGACGCTGGCCTGGGGGGCCGTCAACGCCCTCATTGCCCTCTGGGCGTGGCGTGGTCTGGCCATGCGCGACTTCGCCGGCACGCAGAAGTTGCTCAACATCCTGTGGCTCAACACCGGCCTCGATATCGGCTACGCCGCTGTGGGGCTCACGCTGGTCATCGTCGGCTGGCGGTGGGAGCGACGGCTCGGCGCCGTGGGGGCCGGCATCGGCGTGGTGCTGCAGGGACTCGCGCTCGCCGTGCTCGACTACCGCCTCATCGTGCTCATTGGCCCATGGCGCTGACGCCGGCGCTGACGCTGGTGCGGCCCATTGCCGCTGTTCCCGTCACCGACGTCTCGTCTCGTTTTCCACGTCCCCATGGAACCTGTCATCCCCGACCTGCGCGCCACTCCTCGCGCCGACGCGTACGCCCGCCTGCTGGAGATGCAGGAGCTGCTCCTGCACGACAGCACCGATGCCATTGCCGGCATGGCGACACTGAGCGCCATGCTGCACCACGCCTTCGGCCATCTGTGGACCGGGTTCTACCGGGTCGTGGAGCGGGACCGGTTGCTGCGGGTAGGGCCGTATCAGGGATCCCTCGGCTGTCAGGACATCGCGTTCGGTCGCGGCGTCTGCGGCACGGCGGCGGCGGAACGGCGCACCGTGGTGGTGCCCGATGTGCATGCGTTTCCGGGGCACATTGCCTGCGACGCCCGCTCGCAGAGCGAAATCGTGGTGCCGGTGTACGACGCCACGGGTGCCCTCATGGCCGTGCTCGACATCGACTCGCCGGTTCTCGACGCCTTCGGCGATGACGACGTGGCCGGCCTCGAGCAGTTGGTGGCTTGGTTCACCCGTACGACGTATGTTCCCGTCCCTGCCTGACGCTCCCCGTCAGATCGGCCATCGCCCGTCGCCCCGCCGTTCATGCCTGGTATGACTGGATACTCCGATCGGATCAACCACGCCTTCGCCTTCGCGGCGAAGCATCACGACCAGCAGGTGCGCAAGGGCACTCGCCTGCCCTATCTCACGCACCCGGCCAATGTGGCGGTGATTCTCACCCGGTACGGCTGCAGCGAGGACACGGTGGTGGCGGGGATCCTGCACGACGTGGTGGAGGACTGCGTGCGCGACAGCATGACACGCGAGATGCTCGAGGAGCGCATCGGCCACAAGTTCGGCCACAGTGTCCTCGCCACCGTGCTCATGGTGACCCACCGCAAGGTGGACGACGACGGCATCGAGCTGTCGTCGGAAGACAAGAAGGAGGATTACCTCGCCCGCCTGTCGCTGGCGAACGAGGACGCCCTGTGGGTGTGCGCGGCCGACAAGGTGCACAACGCCAACAGTATTCTCTCCGATCTGCGGCGCACCGCCTTCCCCGAAACGGTCTGGGGACGCTTCTCCGTGGGTCGCGAAGGCACGGTGCGATGGTACCGCCGCGTGGCCAACCGGCTGCGCGAGGTCGGGTTCAACGCGCCGATCGTCGGTGAACTCGAAGCCGCGGCGTCGGCGCTCGAGCAGGTATAGCTGCCTCGGCTGTCGCCATTTCCCCATCACCATCTCCAGCCCTGTCGCCCATGCTGATCGCCCTCGTCTCCGCCTCGCTCGCCGCCGTGCAGCCGCCGTCGGCGGCCAAGCTGGAAATCACCCCCGCCACCCCGGTGGTCATTGCCGAGGATACGCTGCGCCTGCGCGCCCGGGTGCTGGATGCCAATGGGCAGCCCGTGCCGGGGACCACGATTCGCTTCATTGCAGCGGGCGGCCGCTTCGAAGGCGCGATCGATGCCGACGGGTTGGTGCGCTCCGGCTCCACCGGTACCATGCCGGTGACCGTCGTGGCGCAGATCGTGGGGCAGCCCACCATCACGCAGCGCATCGAAGTGCGCATGGTGCCCGGACCGGCCGCCACGATCACGCTCGACGACGCCCCGACGCGTCTGGTGGGCGGGCAGCGTCTCGTGCTGGTGCCCACGGTGCGCAGCGCCGCGGGCGACCGGCGCGACGACCGGGTGCAATGGAGCAGCAGCAACCCCGCAGTGGTCGCCGTCAACGCCGACGGCCTCGTGGAGGCGAAGGGCGTGGGACGCGCCGTCCTCACGGCGCGCGTCGATCGCGCCACGGCCACGCACGCGGTGCAGGTGGTGGCGGGGCGCATCGGCGCACTCGCCATCACCCCCAGTGCGAAGGAGGCGCGCACCGGCGACGTGATCCGCTTTGCGGTCACTGCGCGCGACGCGGCCGGCCGTTCGCTGGCCGGACTGACCCCCAGCTGGAGCTTCAACCCCGGGCAGGGGGTGATTGATGCCGATGGGGCCTTCACCGGCTATGAAGGGGGCACGTACGTCGTGACGGCCACGCTGGGCACGCAGAGCGCCCAGGCGGTGGTGCGGCTCACGCCGCGCGACGTGCGCCGACCGGCCACGGTGGTGGGGCGGTTGCCGCGCACCGGGTTCACCACGGAAGAAGTGTGGCTGCACCCCACGCGCGAAATCGCGTACCTCGGCACCGGCTCGGGGGGCGACCGCATGTTCACCATCGACATCACCGACAAGAGCAAGCCGGTGGTGACCGACTCCATCGTGGAGAACACGCGGCGCGTCAACGACATCATGACGAACCCCGCCGGCACGCATCTCGTGTTCACCCGCGAGGGCGCGAGTGACCGCAAGAACGGGATCGTCATTGCCACGCTCGACGATCCGCTGCATCCGAAGAAGTGCGCCGACTTCACCGAGGGGCTCACCGGCGGCGTGCACAGCACCTTCGTGTATCGGCAGGAGAAGTACGGCACGCACATCTATCTCACCAACGACGGCACCGGAGCCATTCACATCATCGACTGGAACGACCCGTGCCAGCCGAAGACGGCCGCCGTGTGGAAGACGCCGCGTCCCGATGCCGGCCGCTCGCTGCATGACATCGACGTGCAGGATGGCCTGGCGTACCTGAGCTACTGGAACGACGGGCTCGTCATCCTCGACATCGGCAACGGCATCAAGGGGGGCACCCCCGGCAATCCGCAGCTGGTGAGCCAGTACAAGTACGATCTCAACGACATGTACCGGCAGGTGGAGGCGTCGGGTGGCCCGGGCTTCATTCGCGGCACGCACACCGCCTGGCGTCACAAGAACTACGTGTTCATTGCCGACGAAGTGTTTCCCGCTGCGCCGGTGAAGGGGGCCAAGGATGCGAGCGCCGGACGCGCGTATGGCCGCCTGCAGGTGATCGACGTGAGCAACATCGCCAAGCCGAAGAGCGTGGCGTTCTATGAGCCCGAGTTTGGCGGCGTGCACAACGTGTGGGTGGCCGGTGATACGCTGTACATGGGCGCGTACAACGCGGGCTTCCGCACTTTCGACATCAGCGGTGAACTGCGCGGCGACCTGCGCGCGCAGCAGCGCGAAATGGTGCACGTGCACACCGCCGACATGGATGGCTACGTGAAGAACGCCGCCATGACGTGGGGCGTGGTGGTGCGCAATGGTCTCGCGTACGTGAACGACATGTACAACGGACTCTGGATCGTGCGCATGGACCCCAAGCCTGAACCCAAGAAGACCGTCATCGTGCCATGACGCCGCGCGTCGCTCACCTCGTTGCCGCGTTTTTCGCCTCCCTGACGGCGGCGTCCGGCGCCGCCGCACAGGGTGCGGCACCGCTCGCCCCACTCGCCCCGTCGCGCACGTACATGGCGCTGGTGGCGAGCGAGAGCGTGGACCGCGTGGCCGTCATCGAATTCGGCCCGCAGGGGGCGAAGGTCGTACGGCAGCACGATGTGGGGGTGATGCTCGCCGATCCCGACGGTCCGCACGGACTGGCCGTGGCCCCCGACGGGGCGCACTACTACGTGAGCACGGCGCACGGCACCCCGTATGGCGTGCTGTGGAAGTTCGACGCGCGCACCAACGCATACGCCGGCCAGGTCATGCTGGGCAACTTCCCCGCCACGGCGCAGGTGACCCCCGACGGCCGCCTGGTCGTGGTGGTGAACTTCAACCTGCACGGCGACATGGTGGCAAGCGACGTGAGCGTGGTGCGCACGGACAGCCTGCAGGAGATCGCCCGCATCACCACCTGTGCCATGCCGCATGGCTCGCGCGTGAACAGCCGTGGTACGCGCCATTACAGTGTGTGCATGATGGACGAGCAGCTCGTGGAGATCGACCTCGACGGACTGCAGGTGTCGCGGCACTTCCTGCTCACCAAGGGGATGGAACGCGGCATGGAAGGCGCACCGCCGGCGCGCGGGGCGGCCGACGCGGCACACGCCGGTCACGACATGAGCGGCCACGGGCTGGCGCAGCCGGCGGCGGGGAGCACCACCTGCTCCCCGACCTGGGCCCAGCCCAGTGCCGACGATCGCACCGTGTGGGTGGCGTGCAACGGCACGAGCGATCTCGTGGAGATCGACGTGGCGTCGTGGACGATGCGCCGCCGCGTGCCGGCGGGGAACGGCGTGTACAACCTCGCGGCCACCCGCGACGGCACGAAGCTCGTGGCCACCAACAAGCGCGGGCAGAGCGTGGGGATCATCGACGCAAAGACCGGCGCCACGCTCGCCACGCTGCCCACGCAGCGACGCGTGGTGCACGGCGTGGTGATCACCCCCGACGACCGCTACGCCTTCGTGACGGTGGAAGGGGTGGGGTCGGAACCGGGGACGGTGGAGATCATCGACCTCGCGGCGCTCAAGACGGTGGCACGGGTGGAGGTGGGGCAGCAGGCGGGGGGGATCGATCTCCTGCCGCTTCGCTGACGAAGGGGCGTCGGGCAGGGGTTGCTACATCGATGGATTCCGCGCATGGTTGGAGGCGGTGGCCGGATACGCATCCCCGGCACCGCCGTTTCAGTCGGCATGACTCGCTCACCACCCTTGCCACGGAATGCCCCCGCATGCGAATCCTCCGCGTTGCCGCCGCCGCCGGCGCCGTAACACTCCTCACCGGGTGTTTCCATCAGGTCGTCGATACCGGGCTCCCGCGCTCGACGACGACCGTGACCAAGTCGTTCCACCCGTCCTACCTCTTCGGCTTGGTTGCGGGCTCCCCAATCGACGTGCGTCAGCAGTGCCCAAGCGGCATCGCCGTCGCCAGCACCCGACAGACGTTTGCCAACGGGGTGGTCGGCATGCTCACCCTGGGGATCTTCACGCCCCATGAAGTGTCGATCACCTGCGCCAACGGTGGACGCGCCGACGCCGGCGCCGCCACGCGCGTATTGGCCGCAACGCTCGACACGGAGGCGTTCAACACGGCGCTGTCGCAAATCGCCCGGGAGTCGGCCGCGTCCGGCCGCCCGATCGTCGTCACTTTCGCGCCGGAAACGGCCCCTTCGCGCTGATCGCGGGAGACCTTGCCATGATGAGCCGGATGTCTCGTTCCGTTTGCACCCTCGCCACGGTGGCCGCCGTCAGCCTGCTGGCGGGCTGCTACCACTACACCGTCGTTTCGGGGGCGCCGGAAGCGGCGCAGAAGATCGACCTGCCGTGGCAGAAGTCGTGGGTGCTGGGGCTCGTGCCCCCCGACACCATCAAGTCCCAGCAGACCTGCCCACAGGGCATTGCCAAGTTCGAGACGAAGCACAGCTTCCTCAACGGGCTGGTCGGCAACTTCACCTACAACATCTTCACCCCGATCCATCCCACGGTCACCTGCGCGAGTGGGCCGGTCGCGCGCTGAGCGTCGTCCCGCTGAGCGTCGTCCCGCTTACTGCCCGGGCGTCCGGCTCCATGAGCCGGGCGCCCGTCGTGCAGGCGGGGGGACGTCGCGCCTCAATACGTGCGCGCCACGTAGTCGTTGAGGATGCCGAGGAACTCCGGCACGATCATATCCCCCTTCAGCGTCGTGAACAGCCTGCCGTCCACGTACACGGGCGCCTTGGGCTCCTCGAACGTCCCCGGGAGGGAAATGCCGATGTTGGCGTGCTTGCTCTCACCCGGGCCGTTCACCACGCACCCCATCACGGCCACCTTCATCTCCACCACGCCGGGCTTCGACTCGCGCCACACCGGCATCTGCTCGCGCAGATAGCCCTGAATGTCTTCCGCCATGCGCTGGAAGAAAGTGCTGGTGGTGCGGCCACACCCCGGGCACGCCGTCACCTGCGGTGCGAACGAACGCAGCCCCAGCGACTGCAGGATCTGCTGCGCCACGAACACTTCTTCACGGCGGTCGCCACCGGGCTTGGGGGTGAGCGACACGCGAATCGTGTCGCCGATCCCTTCGCTGAGCAGGATCGAGAGCGCCGCTGCCGACGCGATGACCCCCTTGTTGCCCATCCCCGCTTCGGTGAGCCCGAGGTGCAGCGGGTAGTCGCACCGCTTGGCCAGCCGGCGGTAGCACTCCACGAGATCGGGGACCACCGAGATCTTGGCGCTCACGATGATCTTGTCGTGGGCGAGCCCCACTTCTTCGGCGAGGGCCGCCGAGCGGAGCGCGCTTTCGAGCATCGCGTCCATGTACACGTCCTTCGCATCGCGCGGCGCGGCCAACGCGGCGTTGGCGTCCATCATGTCGGTGAGCAGGTTCTGGTCGAGCGAACCCCAGTTCACGCCAATGCGCACCGGCTTGTCGTGATCGATGGCCGCCTGCACGATGGTGGTGAAGTTCGTATCGCGGTGCTTCGTGCCGACATTGCCGGGGTTGATGCGGTACTTGTCGAGGGCGGCGGCGGCCTTCGGGTACTTGGTGAGCAGCAGGTGCCCGTTGTAGTGGAAGTCGCCGATGAGCGGCACGTCGAGTCCCCGGTCGTCCAGCCGCTGGCGAATCTCCGGGACCGCCTGCGCCGCCTCGTCGTTGTTGACGGTAATGCGCACCTTCTGCGAGCCAGCCTCGAACAGCGCGGCCACCTGGTCGGCCGTACTGGCGGCGTCAGCCGTATCGGTGTTGGTCATCGACTGCACCACCACGGGGGCAGAAGACCCCACGGGCACGCCGCGCACCGTGACCGTGACGGTGGGACGACGGCGACCGAACCCTGCGGCGGAGGACGACACGATACGCACCCTGCAAGTGAAAGTGACGGGATGGACGACGGCGAAAGCTAGCGCGTGCCGGTAGGGTCGCCCAAGTTCCGGTCATGGTTGATCCAACCCCAGAGGAACACGACTCGCCCGCCGGGAGTGCCGGGGCGGTCGCCGCCGCCCCAGATGCCCAGGGCGGCGAGGCCACCCCGCCCGCACCCCGCACGTCGTTCGTACGCCGCCACTGGCTGGCAGTCACGGTACTGGTGCTGCTGGGGCTCCCGGCGCTGGGGCTCGGCATCTGGACGGCAGCGGCACTCTCGTGGAGCTACTCGGAAGGGTCGCGTGCAGGCTACGTGCAGAAGATTTCCAGGAAGGGGTGGTTGTGCAAAACCTGGGAGGGGACCCTCTACACGGACATCGCCAAGGGTTTCCGGTCGGACAGCTTCTCCTTCACCGTGCGCAGCGATTCCGTGGCTGCGGCCATCACGGCGCTCAGCGGTAAGCGCGTCACGGTGACCTACCAGCAGCATGTCGGGGTACCCACCTCGTGCTTTGGCGAAACGGAGTATTTCGTCACCGCCGTGGAGCCGTCGCCCGAATAGCGCCGCGCTCCGTTCACGGTGGTACGGCATTCGCATCGTTGGCGGGACACGACGTGCGCCCCACCTGAACTGGAGAATCTTCATGAAGCATGCACTGCGGACCTGTGCATTGATCGCGGCCGTCATGGGCCCGGCAACCCTGCCTGCCCAATCGACCGAGCGCTCGGTGAGCGTTGGCGTGAGTGGCGGCCTGTCGCTGCCCATGGGGGATCTGGGCGACGTCGCGAACTCCGGGTACAACCTCACCGGGCACCTGTTCTTCAAGCCGGCGGCGCTGCCGTCGGTGCGTCTCCGGGCCGATGTGAGCTTCGACCGGTGGGACTATCGGAATATCGTGCGCTCCGCGGGTGCTGAGCAGACCCTCGGCTTCGTGGGGAACGTGGTGTACGACTTCCCCAAGGCGTCCTCGTCGATGCTCCGGCCCTATGTGCTGGGCGGCCTGGGTCTCTTCAGAGTCAGGACGTCGATAACGCGCTCCGGCGGGGCCGTTGGCCCCGTCGACAGCAATCTTGGTCTCCAGGTGGGTGGCGGTCTTACCTTCCAGCTGTCGGACTTCTCCACCTTTGCCGAAGCGCGCTTCGTGAACGTGTTTGGCGACGGGGGCAGTTCGCGGTACGTGCCGATCACGTTCGGGGTGCGGTTCTGATGTAGGGAAGGCCGTTCCGGAACGCGTCGGACGCCGTAGTGGATGGGCTGTGTCGGCGGTACGGATGGCCCAACGCCTGTCGGGCGCCACGAGACCGTGGCGTCCGGCGAAGTCAGTCGTGCACTTTGCAGGCATGCGTGCTCCCAACGGGAATCCCATCGTCATCGTCGGCGCCGGCGTGGCCGGACTGGTCGCGGCCATCGACCTGCAGGCCGCCGGGCGCGCGGTGCTCGTTCTCGAGGCCGCCCCCGACGTGGGCGGACGCGTGCGCACGAGCCAGCACGACGGGCTCATTATCGATCACGGGTTTCAGGTGCTGTTCACGGCGTACCCCACGCTGCGCCGGTATCTGGACTTCGAACGGCTGGCGCTGCGGAAGTTCCTCCCGGCGGCGCGTATTGCGCGCGCCGGGCACGTCTCGCTCATTGGTGATGCGCTGGCCGACCCGGGGCTGCTGCTCGACACCATCTTCGCGCGCGCCATTGGCGTGGGGGACAAGCTGCGCCTGCTCGCGCTGCGCCGCTTCGCCCAGCAGCTCAGCATCGACGACTGCTTCGGCCCGCGCTTCGCCGGCATCAGCACACGTGATTTCCTCGCGGCGCGAGGGTTCGGGGCGCCGGTGATCGACGGTTTCTTTGCGCCGTTCTACGGTGGCATCCTGCTCGATCGCACGCTCGCCACCAGCGCCAGCATCCTGCTCTTCACCTTCAAGATGCTGGCCGACGGCGACACGGTGATTCCGGCTGGTGGCATCGGGGCGCTCACGCAGCAGATGGCAGCGCGGCTCATGCCCGGCAGCGTGCGTACCCGCACGGCGGTGCGCGCGCTGACGGTAACGGCCGGACGGGTGAGCGGCGTCCAGCTGGAGGATGCCACCACGATCGAAGCCGCGCAGGTGGTGCTCGCCACCGACGCCCCGGCCGCCGCCACGCTGGCGCAGACGGTGGGGCTGTCGCTCCCCGAGCCTACGGGCGCCCGCGGCTGCACTACGCTGTACTTCACGGCCCGCACCTCGCCCATTCCCGGCAAGGCGCTGTGGCTCAACGCCAACCCGCAGGCCGTGCTCTCGCACGCAGTGACGCTCACCGACGTCGCGCCCGAGTACGCCTCGCAGGGGCGCACGCTCATCGCCGCTACCGCGGTAGGGGCGGCCGCCGATCTCGACGACGCGACACTCGACGCGGCAGCGCGCCGCGAACTGGCGCGCATGGGGGGCGTCTCCCCCGACGCCCTGGCGCTCGATCGGGTGGCACTGTGGCGCGTGCCCTACGCGCAGTACGAGCAGTCCCCCGAGTGGCGGGAACAACGCCCCCGCATTGCCTGTGGAATGCAGGGGCTCTGGCGCGCCAGCGAAACCCTGCACTCCAGCTCACTCGAAGGCGCCGCACGGGGCGGCGAGATGGCCGCCAAGGCCATCCTGCACGCCACGTGATTCTCCAGTCCTCATCAATCATGCGTTCTGCCTTCCGCCCGGTGCGCGCCACGGTGGGTACCCTGTCCGCCCTGCTGGCGCCTTTGCTGCTCGCCCCGGCCTCTCTCGTCGCGCAGGGCACGCTGCGCGAGCAGTCCGCCAATCTCCCCGGTGGTGCGCCGCGCCAGATCATCGCCATCAACCCGTTCATGCCGCTCGCCGGGTTCTTCCAGGGTGAGTACGAGCGCAAGCTGCGCGACAACACGAGCGTGGCCATCGGCGCGTCGTATGTGCCATGGAACCGCAATGTGCTGAACGCCGACATCAAGCTGCGGCTCTATCCGCAGGATCGCGCGCTCGAGGGGTTGGGGCTCGCCGCCGGCGTGGGGCTGGGGCGCACCCAGCAGGCCGACTCCTTTGGCGCCTGTGCGCCGATCAACTGCGTGCCACCAGTCTTCGCCGGCGCGCAGGTCACCGCCCCCACGTTCTCCGTGGAGGCACAGTACCAGTGGCTGCTTGGCCGCACCCGCGCCACGGCGGTCACGGTGGGAGGTGGCGTCAAGCGATACTTCTTCAGTGAGGCCGACGTGCGTGAACGCGACATCAGCCGCGTGCTTCCCACGGGGCGGCTCACCATTGGCTGGGCGTTCCGGTGAGGCGGGCCGCCACGCGAGCCGTGACCTGCGCCGTGGCGGCGCTGCTGCTCCGTGCCGATGTGCTGCCGGCGCAGGGGCCCACGCGCATCATCTCGGTCAACCCGTTCCTGCCGCTCGCTGGGTCCTTCCAGGGCGAGTTCGAGTCGCGACTGCGCGAGAACCTGTTGGTGGCCGTGGCGGCGTCGTATCTCGCGCCGGGCGACAATGACGATGATCGATTCGCCAACGCCGACGTGAAGCTGCGCCTCTATCCGTCGGAACGTGCCCTGCAGGGGCTCGGCATTGCCGCCGGCGTGGGCGTGGGGCGTCAATCCACGGTGAACTTCGTGGACTGCGTTGGCTTCAGTCCGTGCACCTAGCGGCGCCGCAGCGCCACCTCACCCACCTTCTAAGTGGAGATGCAGTACCAGTGGCTGCTCGGCCAGCAGCGCAACACGGCGGTGACTGTGGGCGGCGGCGCGCGGCGCTACTTCCTGCTCGAGGACTCGCCGACCGGCTTCGACCAGTTCAACGACTACATGCCCACACGGCGTCTGACGATCGGCTACGCCGTTCGCTGACGGCTGGCGGGCGGTGACGTGGAACACGCGCCGCTGCAGGGGCCTTACGACGCGATCAGCGGCAACAGCTCGCGCAGCTGGTCTACCGTATGTACTGCCCCCGCGGCGAGAAGGCGATCAGGGGCCACCAACTCGGCGTAGCCAATGACGGTCATGCCGGCGGCGTGTGCGCCCTGCACACCCAGCGGGCTGTCTTCCACCACGATCGTCCGCACCGGCTCGAATCCCAGCGCCTCGGCCGCGTGCAGGAAGAGATCGGGCGCCGGCTTGGGCCGTGCCACATCCACGGCGCTGAAGCGACGGCCGTCGAAGCGCGCCAGCAGCCCCGTGGCGCCCAGCGTGGTGCGCATCTTCTCGTGTTCGCCATTGCTGGCCACGCCGTACCCAATGCCCGCGGTATCGAGCGCATCGAGCAGCGCCACGATGCCCTCGACCGGGGTGACTTCGCGGGCCAGGGCCACCTTCACCTCGTCGTAGAAGCGCGCGAGCAACGTGTCGGGCGGGCGGTGCCCCAGCTGCTCGGTCACGATCTCCAGGCAGCGGCCCATGCTGTTGCCCAGGTAGGTGGCGAGCGACTGCTCGGTGGTGGTGGGGAGGCCGATACCCGTGAGTAGCCCGGCCCACACGCGGCTGGTAATGCGCTCGCTGTCCACGAGCACGCCATCGCAGTCGAAGATGATGCCGTCGTAGTGGTGTCCGCGAAAGCGCAGGGCGGTGCCGCCGGCGCCCGTCACAGAGCCGGGGCCGCGAGCGCCGCGTGCGCCTGGGCGATTTGCGCCCGCACGGCCTCGG
>VYLE01000950.1_pt1 | contig 11978 bp, 4 predicted proteins | sample 5114391 | NCBI WGS metagenome assembly VYLE01 (sample SAMN12291771, study PRJNA351875) | freshwater metagenome | isolation source: freshwater lake | place: USA: Michigan, Kent Lake | collected 2013-08-15
GTGACAGGTAGATGGCATCAGATTCGACGTCATTTGAACCATATTGCCAAACCGGTCATTGGCGACCATAGGCACGGCGACCACAGGCACAACCAACTGATGCATGAAAAAACCGGCGTATATCGAATGCTACTCAGTGCTGTCAGAGTAGATTTCCGACACCCTTATACGCACGAGATGGTTACGATATGCTGTGGACGTGGCTCAAGCTTTGATCACGTGGTTGAGGAACTAAGAAGATTAACGAAAACCAACTAACGGATTTGAATCGAAAAATATTTCGGACAAATTTGGTTAACGTTGGATTCGTCGGCATCACGCCTAGCATGGTTTGGCTTGGCGAAAGCTAATTAGCTTTTTCGCTTCAACATCCCAAACATTCGAGCGAAAGCAAGCGTAGATGTCCTTGATGCCGAGTGTAATCGAAGCGGGTTTTTGTAACTCCGGTAGAGCTTCCATCGCTTCTGGGAGTCTATAAAACGGAATCTTTGCATTGAGATGGTGAATATGGTGGTAGCCAATGTTGCCGGTGAACCAATTCATCAAGCCTGACATCTTCAAGTAACTGGATGACTTTAGAGCAGCGCCAGCGTGAGTCCAATCTTCTCGCGCCTCCAAATGGCAACCAGGAAAATTATGCTGAGCATAGAAAAGGTAAGAGCCAGCAGCACACGCCACCATGAGGGGGAGAGTCAACCCAAGAAGAAGTTTATCGACTCCCCAGTATCCGAGGCATAATGCGATTACCAAGTGCAGCGCCAAAGCCAAGAGCGCGTCTTTGTGAAGTCGCCAGTTTTGGTGAACCGCTCGAATACACATCCCCCCCATAAAGATCGTCAAGTAACCGAACACGATGGTCAGTGGATGACGAGACCAATAATAAGCAGCTCGATCAAGGAAACTTGCACTTCGGTATTGTGCCGTGTTCATCGTGGGAAACGATCCCATGCTGCTTAGTAGGTCCTTTGAATTATGCTTGTGATGGTGATCGTGCGATCTGTTCCAAACGCTAGGCGGACTCAAAACGAGAAGACCATAGGTATCCATAAGGAATCTAGCGACTCGGGACCCAGAAAGGATCGCACCGTGTTGAAAGTCGTGATAAAAAATGAACAGCCTGACGATCAACAGCCCGGCAACTAATCCTGATGCGATTCGCACAAACAAAAAGTGTTCAGAAACAGCTAGAAACCACGTTACTAGCAGAAGGCCTAGTGTCACCCAGAGTTCCAACCAGCTCCGAAACTTGTTTTCGGCAGCATATTGCTTGGTCGCGATTAATAATTCCTTTTCCGTCCTCACACTCAGTGCTCCGAGGTATCGCTACGATTCGCGGAATCCCCGAGGAGGTTTTCGCTCGATACAAAAATTCAGCAATCATTGTTGAGGCAAACTGTGTCGTTTTTGCTCAGAAATTGCAAGATCAATATTTCTGAATGCTGACGGGAATTGAGGTGACAGACGGGGAAAGGACTATCAGGTTCCTAATTTAGAAATCCCCAAAGCTATGCGATTTTGGGCTACTTTATCGAAATCGAGTACCGCACCCGATTTAATTGGGCCCGCCAATACCAACAAATAAAATCCGGTTTATTTTGCGTAAGTGACGTTTTTCTGAACGATAGGCTGGTCTGTAGAACATGACCGATTCCGTTTATCGATTAGTGGATTCTGGTTACGAATCCAGGTGCGGAGCACTCAGATACCGAGTTCTTGGATACAATATTCAGATCGCAATCCCCACCTCCCCACCTACAATAATGATGCGACCCGCCACATCACTACTTTTTTTATTGGTTTCCTATTGCTTTGCCTTCGGTCATGGTTTGACGAATTTTGTATCCGCAGACCAGGATGACATCGACTTTTTCGAAACAAAGATTCGTCCCCTTTTTCACGAACACTGCATCTCTTGCCACGGTGAAAAAAAGCAATGGAGTGGATTGCGTGTCGACTCTCTTTCGGCGCTTTTGAGCGGTGGTGATAACGGCCCTGCGATCGTCCCAGGCAACCCGTCGTCCAGCCTTTTGATCAAAGCAGTTCATCGCTCGGAAGGGTTGGAAATGCCGCCTGACTACAAGCTAACAGAAACGCAGATTGCAGATGACCGATTTCTCGTCTCAATTTGGTCCTGACAAATCAGATAACTTGAAGATCGATGATTTTTTAGATTTAAAGCGTTCCGAACTGGGAGTTCATCAACTCGAAACTGCTGAACCACGAACACTCATAAGGCGTCTTTCATACGACTTAACAGGACTTCCTCCCGATCATTCCTTCGTTTTGAGTTTTGAACAGAATCCTACACCTGAGCATTATGCCTCTTTGGTCGACCAATTCTTAAACTCTCCGCAGTTCGGTGAGCAGATGGCTCGTATGTGGTTAGACATCGCGAGGTATTCCGATACCAAGGGTTACGTATATGGTCGCGAGGAACGATTTCAAGTTCACGCTAACACGTATCGCGATTGGGTTATAGGGGCGTTTAATTCAGATTTACCCTATGATCGATTCTTACAGTATCAAATTGCCGCGGATCGTTATGCCAGCCATGATCCATCGCAATTAGCAGCGATGGGATTCTTAACGTTAGGGCGTCGTTTCTTGGGTGTCACACACGACATAATCGACGATCGCATTGACGTCATAACTCGTTCGACTCTCGGCCTGACTGTTGCATGCGCTCGCTGTCATGATCACAAGTATGATCCGATCCCAACGGAAGACTACTACTCGCTTTACGGTGTATTTCATAACAGCACGCAAAAGCAAATTGAATTAGCAGCTGATTCGCCATCACAATCTACCGAAGATCCGCAGTGGAGATCAGAGCTTGTAAAGAGACAAACGACTCTGGCAGATCAACTGCTCAAGAGTAGACAAGAAGCTTCAAATCGCGTCCGAGAAAGGCTCGCAGATTATCTATTTGCTCAAAGCGAACTTCATAAGTTTCCTCAAGAAGGGTTCGATCAAGTACTAGCAGTGAACGACTTGATACCAGCGTTTGTAAGACGCTGGGAGCGTTACTTGGCTACGGTGCGGTCCACTGATAACCATCTTCATCGCGCAATCTTTGGTCCATGGTTTTTGTTTTCGGCCCTACCGAGTGACGAGTTCGAAGCTCTCGCAATCGAAATCTCGAAATCAATTGTCTCCGAGCCGTCGATTCATCCGTGGATCGCACGTGAATTCCTCAATCCCCCGAAAAATTTGCGTGAAGTCGCGGATGCTTACGGGCGAGTGTTTTCCAAAGTTAAAGAAGAGCGAGAGTCCAAAATTGCAATTGGATTGGGCAACAGAACTGTAGACTCACGGTCGTTACAGTCTGAACCATTCCTGAGTGTTATGTACGACAGATCGTCTCCTTGCGAAGTTCCAGATGAAGAAATCGTTTCGATTGAGGGATTCTTTGACTCCCCCACTTGTACCGAGCTGTGGCGTTTACAGGGTGAGGTTGATAGATGGCGAATAAATAACAATCCTAACAAAAGAGTGGCGGTAGGATTGTTCGACCGAAATGAGATCGTGTTACCTCAGATATTCAAACGAGGTGTGCCAGCTAATAAGGGGGGAATGGTTGGGCTACACTATCTATCTATGTTCAAACGCGACGAGCAAAGCTCGCCAACGCCATTTAAGATCGGAAGCGGACGATGGGAGCTAGCGGACCAAATAACAAGTTCCACGAATCCACTTACCCCAAGAGTTTGGGTAAATCGACTTTGGCAACATTTCTTCGGGCAAGGAATCGTAAAATCCACCAGTGACTTTGGATTGAGATCGGATTATCCCAGCCACCCAGAACTGCTGGATTGGCTCGCAAATGACCTTGTACATAATGGTTGGAGCACAAAGTCCATCATTCGCAAAATGGTTCTTGCGAAAGCCTATCAGTTATCAAGTGGAACGAGAGTTCAAAATCGCGAGGAAATGACGAGAAATGTAGAGCTCGATCCCGAGAATCGCTTAGTTTGGAGACATTCTCCACGTCGATTACGTTGGGAAGAACAATGTGATACGATTCTGAAAACTAGTGGATCGCTGGATATGCCGCTTCGTTTCGAACAGGAGAGACGCGTAGCTGGTACGGACGGTAGCACTCGACGTGCTTTATACGGTTTTGTAGATCGTCAATTTTTGCCCGGTGCATTGCGAGTTTTCGACTTTGCCAATCCAGATCTATCCATTGGCCGTCGCAGCGAAACGACTATTCCCCAGCAGGCTCTCTATTTTTTGAACAGCGCATTCGTTGCAAACCATGTGCGGACTATTGCTAAGAACAACCGGATCGAGGCCGACTCTGAAAATCGAAAGAACGCGATAGAAAGAGTTTTCCATACTTTGTTCCAACGCGCTCCTTCAGATACAGAAGTCAGCTTAGGCATACAGTTCCTCGAACAAAATGAGGCGCAGAAGCCCCCGAATGTAAGCGAAGCGGAATCGTGGACTTATGGCGTATGCAAACTAGACATCGAGAAATTATCCATAACAGATTTCCGGGAGTTACCTCATTTCAATGGAACGGCTTGGCAGGGGGGAGAAAATTGGCCTGACGCGAGATTCGGCTGGGCTCAATTGACCGCAGAGGGAGGGCACCCCGGTAACGATCTATCGCATGCTGTTGTGCGTCGCTGGACAGCACCGGACCATATGACCATATCCATCGCTTCGTTGGCTAAACATCAGCCTGATATTGCTGACGGTGTACGATTTTCCATCTTTCACAATGGAGATAATCAACTTGCATCGGTGCAGCTAAAGGCAAGTGAAAGGCAGCTTGATGTAAAGGATTTAGTTGTAGAAAAAGGTGACTGTATTGATTTTGTGGTCGATATCGGATCGGAACTCAATACCGATCAGTTTCTTTGGTCACCCGTTATTTCTAAGATCATTACAGCAGAGAACCCACCACCTGAGGATCGTTCTCAGGATGACAGGAAAACGTGGGATGCCAGATTAGATTTTCGAGGTCCTGCGGAATACAAGCTCAGCCCATGGGAACAGTTTGTTCATGTCTTGCTGTGTACGAACGAGTTTCTTTTTGTGGACTAGATTTTTAGTAAGAATTCAAACCAGTGCGATGATGGCAAAATGAGTCTTTTTGAACCAAAAGTTTTAAACAACGCGTTTGATCGTCGTTCTATGCTGTTCCAATCGTCCCTCGGGTTGGGAGGGATTGCGCTGACGTCGCTGTTGAATTCCGCAAATACGGGGCATAGCGCTCTAATTCAATCGCATAATGACGCGCAGAAGCCGCATTACGCACCCAAAGCGAAACGCGTTATTCATTTTTTTCTCAATGGCGGTCCATCTCATGTCGACACGTTTGATCCGAAACCGGCGCTGCAGACTCATGCAGGAAAACCGCTAACGGATACGCTTACCACGGAAAGAAAGACCGGGGCGGCATTTCCCTCGCCGTTTAAATTCAAAAGATACGGTGAAAGTGGTATTGAGGTTAGTGAGTTATTCGAAAAAACGGCAGCTCATATCGATGATATCGCGGTGATCCGATCAATGGTGGCTCAGGTTCCGAATCATGAACCATCATTGATGCTCATGAATTGCGGTGATTCGGTACAGCCTCGTCCTAGTGTCGGATCGTGGGTTTTGTACGGTCTAGGATCGGAGAACCAAAATCTTCCAGGTTTTATAGCCATGTGTCCGTTCGGTTATCCCATTAAGGATGCAGAAAACTGGCAATCCGGCTTTTTACCAGGAGCATATCAAGGAACTTATGTTGATCCTCAACACCGCGACGTGAATAGACTGATTGAAAATATTACGAATCCACGTATCAAGAGCGTCGATCAAAGACGGCAACTTGATCTGCTTCAGCAATTGAATCAGATACATCGTAACGATCGATTCGATGATCGCTTAGATGCGAGGATACAGAGCTTTGAATTGGCATTTCGAATGCAAAAAGATGCAACCGAGGCGTTTGATTTAGCTGATGAGAATCAAAACACTGTAGAAGCATATGGTGATACCGTGCATGGCCGCCAGACTTTGATTGCGAGAAGATTACTGGAACGAGGAGTGCGATACGTTCAGCTCTGGCATGGGGCAGGTCAACCCTGGGACAATCACAATGCTATCGAGGCTAATCACCGCAAACTAGCTGGTGAGATTGATCAACCAATTGCGGCATTGATCGCAGATCTGAAACAACGTGGCATGTTTGACGACACCTTAATTTTGTGGGGTGGTGAATTTGGCAGGACACCTACGGTGGAGCTTTCTGGAGATGGACAGTCCACATTAGGACGCGACCATAACCACTATGGCTTCAGTGTTTGGATGGCGGGAGGCGGTATTAAGGGAGGCACCGTATACGGTGCGACCGATGAGTTCGGCTTTCGTGCAGTCGAGCAACCGACGTCTGTACACGATTTGCATGCGACAATGCTTCATTTACTGGGAATCGATCACGAAAGATTAACCTTTCGTTACGCTGGCAGAGATTTCCGATTAACGGACGTCCACGGAAAGGTTATCCGAGAAATAGTAGCCTAAAATAGTCTTTCAGTTTTCTTTGGGGCAGTCGCATGTTTCAAGCGAGGAAGGATATTTTTCCCAAACATCGATCTTAGAATTTCAAATAGATTAAGTACACTATAAGACGCGATTCTGAAGTTATCTTGCAGGCCCAAAATTTCTTCGTGCCTCCTTTTACGCGATATTTGCCAACGTGTCAGACTCCGATGCCAATTCCACCGAATTCCAGGATCAACCGACGCTGCCGCCTGTACAGTCTAATGGGCCGGGCCCAGACAAGAATAGAACGTTAAACGATCCATCGCTTGCTGTTAAATCGCACAATGAGAACACACCATCGCTAGTGTTGCAAGGTAGTGGAGATAATTCGCCCGCTTTGGATCCACCGACTCTTCCGCCCAGGATAAAGGTTGTAAAAGACGACCAATCAACTAAGCCGAAGCAGATACAGTCCTCGGTGTCGATTGCGAGATCCTCCTGCACGGAATTACAAAGTGAGCTGCCGAGACAATTTGGCGATTATCTTTTATTAAACGAAATTGCAAGAGGTGGAATGGGGGTTGTTTACAAGGCTAAACAGGAACGTCTAAACCGAATCGTTGCGGTAAAGATGATTCTCACTGGGCAGTTTGCAGGCAAAGAAGACGTATTGAGATTTTATGCAGAGGCTGAAGCAGCTGCAAACTTGAATCACTCTGGCGTAGTGCCCATTTACGAGGTGGGACAGCTTGACGGACAACATTTCTTCTCGATGGGATTTGTTGATGGTCCGAGCCTGGCTACGCTGATCTCCGAACGACCAATCGAACCAAGCGAAGCAGCAGTGATCGCTGTGCAAACCGCCGAGGTTATCGGTTTTGCGCATTCTAAAGGGGTTATCCATCGAGATCTTAAACCAGCCAACGTCCTGCTCGATCGGATCGAGGGGAGCAGTTCTAACTCAATAGGCACGCAGCGATTAAGCAAATACGGTACGCCAAAAGTTACCGACTTCGGATTAGCTAAACAAATTGGGATTCGAAGTGAGCTGACGGCGACGGGACAGATACTCGGAACCCCGGGTTATATGCCGCCAGAGCAAGCGGCGGGAAAGACAAACGAGGTTAATGAGCTTGCTGATGTTTACTCGCTAGGTGGTGTACTCTATGCCATGCTGACAGGCACGGCACCCTTTCAAGCGGCTACGCCAATAGATACTTTGATACAAGTATTGGAGCGAGAGCCAACCCCGCCTAGGCAAATCAATTCCAAAATACCTGTCGACTTGGAAACTATTTGCCTAAAATGTCTACAGAAGGATCAGAAAAGGCGTTATCAATCCGCAAACGAATTGATTGATGATCTCAATCGATTCATCGATGGTTCTCCTATTCTAGCTAGGCCGGTTACCTCAACAGAGCGGCTTTGGCGTTGGTCTCGCAAGCATCCAGCAGTGGCTGTCCTGAGTCTCTTTTCGGCAGCACTAATGCTCGTGATTGTGATCGCAGCACCGATCATAGCATTTCGACAATCGCAATTGAGAATGGCAGAGTCGATTGCGAAGAATGATGCAATCTCCGTAAGCGTAGAACTAGAGGTCGCGAAAGATGAAGCGGAAGCGAGTCACTATTCTGCAAATATATCCTTGGCATACTCCCTTTGGGCGCAAGGCAGTTTGACGCGAGCACGACATTTATTGAATCAGTCTCCTCATCGATTTCGAAATTGGGAATGGTGGTTTCTAGATAGGCTTTGTTCCGGCAATGCTATCCCCCTTCGCGGCAACGCAGCACAAACTCCAGAGGTTCGGTTCAAAGAAAATGGTCGACTTTTGGGGCTAACCACCATGGCGACCGCAAGGCAATGGGATATAGAAACAGGACTCCCGTGCGACTCCATAAAGATCGGTGCAGTAAAATGTTCTTTCGATCGATATGCAAATCGAATGGTAAGCTGGATAGATGACGAAGCTTTTTCCAACGATCTACCTGCCATTCTCGTGAAGAAGAGTTTTTATCAGCCAGGCATACCGATAGTTTTGTGCGTTCACGCATTTGATTCGACCGAGATTGCAATTCTAAGAAAGTCAGCGAGACAGGGGGAATCCTTCAGCGATGATGTCCTATCCCTAGAGATTGTCGATGGTACTGGTGGCGATACAGTCACCGTCATCGAGAACTTACCTGCATCTGTTAATCCAAAGGTTGCCCTTTCACCGTCGGCGAAGCAATTCGCCTACATTGCAGATGGTAACAATTTGATTTGGGGAGCTAAGACGAGCAATTGGACATCAAATACCTTTGAACTAAAAAACTACAAAGCCACCCAAGTTGGTTTTTCTCCAGCAACGAAGTATACAGATGGACATGAGCTATTGACGGTAGCATGCAGTGACGGGGTGATAAGAGTTTTCCAGTTGGATCATCCGTCAGGTGCTCTTAACCTAAAATCGCAATTAGAAACAACTGGTGCAGAAGTCACTGCTTTGACGTGGAATGCCAGCGCGACATTTCTTGCTGCGGGAAGTAATGATCGCTTGGTCTCGATTTGGCAATATGGCGAATCCAATACTCGTTCAATTTTTCGTGGCATTGACGCCAATATTACCAGTTTGAGCTTTTCTAAAGATTCACGCCACATAGCTGCTGGTGCAGAGTTTGGAATAAAAGCGTGGAAAATTGGATTTGAACCGAGTGATTCAAGACCGAATAATCGTAGAGGGCTTTCACGGCAAGACAACCAATCGCTCCCCATTTCAGTGGGCCATCTGACCGAAATCGCGGCGTCATCGGATGATCGAACGTGCTGCGTCATAGATGAAACCAATCGGATTTACAACATTGATACCAACACTTGGAAGTTTAGTGAGCTTCCTATACGGTCTTGGCTAAAAGGAGGCTACGCCGAGGCACCATTTCCGCCGCCTGTATGGAATCCAGGCATTCCTATGAGGTTGGAACTGAGTCCAGACGGTCGCACTCTAGCATTCACAATTGCAGCACTGGTCGATGCCCCGTCATTAGATATTCCGGTTCGGGTCAAGAGCTCGATTGTGCTTTGGGATTTGGTCTCACAGATTCCTACGCGTGTGTTAGGGGAACATGACAACCTGGTAACCTGCATGTCCTTTACCCCCGACGGGAAAACACTTGTCGCGGGCACTGGGCTTACAGCCGATACAAGGCAGATTATAAAGCAACTTAGTCGTGTAGGCAGCCGAATTGAAGATCGCAAAAATACGATTCGTGTATGGGACGTATCGACTGGATTGGCCGACCTTGATCTATGCACTAGGTCAGAAAACTACTCGGTCATGACATTCTCGAGCGACGGACATGAACTATATTGCTCCGGCGATTTCGCAACCATAGACGTATGGAATTGGCAAGAAAAGAAACTCCAAAGACAGATAAAGACACCTGCTGCCATCACCCCTAGTCAAATCCAATTCGCTGAACTTCCAAATCGCGTCGACCTACGATTGGGAGACTCGTCATTTGTGCAAGAAAAGGAACAGCTAGGCGTCAAGGTCGCTCAGAAGACCTCCAATGAATCAATAGGTGTCCATTCTTCATCGAATGCGAATATGCAGATTTCGAATATAGCCGAACTGTCACAGAACAACCTAAACGGAAATGTACCCGATGAAGAACGACGGTATGCCTGCGTTATGACCTCAGGGATGGATGGTCGGATACGAATCTATGACTCCGTTGCGGGTGGGCTCTTACGAATACTCGAGGGGCATTCTAATCGGGCTACTGGAGTTTTACCGATCGACCGGGGAAACCGCATCGCATCTTGTTCCGAGGATGGTACAGTGCGGATTTGGGATCCCGTTTTCGGCACAGAATTGCTATGCCTGCCACATGATGGTCAAATAGTTAGAGGCGCAGCGTGGCTCGCTCGCTCGAAAACACTGCTCACAATTTCTGATGCCGGATTGCTTTCTGTATGGCAAGCCGGAGAGGATAGCTTACCAGAAGTAGATAATTGGCAGGATATCCTAGACGAAGAGGAATCGGCGGAATCTCAATGGATCAAAGTCTCAGGACAATGGCAGGTTAATGGACGCAGCTTACATGGGATAATGGAGAACGTAGCAGCGTTCCAGGCAGTTGGCGAGCTCGCAGTCGCTCGTATCGACCTCAAAGACCAAATTTTACCCGACACTGCAATGCTGGAATTTAATGTCGCTTTGAACGATGGCACGGCGCTTCAAATTCTTATAAACGACAAGAATGATGACGGTGAAGTAATCGAACTCGCTACGGCTCCCAATCCTTTTACGCAACGAGTTGGTATCTCCATATCGAAACGAGGAGATCAACAGAATCTTCGCGAATTAGTCGCTAATCCATCTGTTCTCTTAGTTTCCGGCAAAACACACAAAGTTCAGATTCTTAGGAATCCCCATTCGATTACTGTCCTCATTGATGGGGAAACGGTCTTGCGTGCAACCCTGCCAACTACCTTAGATTGCGGTTTGGCATTGCAAGGAACATTTGGGAAGGTTGGGTCTGTCGTCTCGATCAGCAACTTATCAATTCGTAGCTCGAAATCATCTTTGGAGCAACGAGATGCCTGGAAAACGATAAGCCAATGGGTCGAGGAAGAGATGGTAGCAGCCCGAGTACTGAAACGAATCGATCAAAACGATTCCTGGTCTTTTGAACTGAAACGATTTGCTCGCCAACGTGCAAATGGAATAGCGATTGAGCAACGCAAGATCTTCGAAAAAATCGAAGAATGGCTCAGCAATAAGAACAAAGATCTATCACGGCTAAAACTTATGATCGAGCTTTGTCGATTCTCTATCGAACAAAAAAGTCAATGGGCAGAATGGCTTCAACTGGCGTTTTGCCAAGAACTCGCGGGTGATTACCAGTCAAGCTTGGAATCGGTCAGAAAGTCTATCGATCTATGCGTAGGTCAAAATGGCCATGCCATGCCTTCACAATGGGGATTAGTCGCTATCTGCAATTACAAACGGGGAAGAGTGGAGGCAGCGAAAAAGGCTCTAATCAAAGCGAATCGATCATTGTCTTTTGTTCAAGACGATGAGAATTGGGATCATGTCTCCGAAGCAATACACGGATTGTTCGGTCCGGAATCCAATGACAATGGATTGTCCGAACCACAACAAAATCTGCTGGATTTCGTTACGAAAAACAAACTCGAAGCGTGGGAGCTGTACACCGATGATTTTACATGCGTTTTCGAAGAGAATGGAATGTCGCGAAACGACTCATCCACAGTCGATCGCGATAACTGGGTTGCGTTGGGTAAGCTCTTAGAATTACCAGGCACAATCGGACTCGAAGATTGCTTTATCTTTGATCACGATGTGTCTGATGTGGATTCCTCTCCCTCCGTACTGCTCTACGTCGTCCGAGAACTTAAACTCGCATCGTCAGCAATCTATACCCCATCCAGGTGGCAAACTCTAAAAATCCTATTCCAACTCGAGAGTTCAGGTTCTACATGGAAAATCAAGA
>VYLE01000781.1_pt1 | contig 11970 bp, 11 predicted proteins | sample 5114391 | NCBI WGS metagenome assembly VYLE01 (sample SAMN12291771, study PRJNA351875) | freshwater metagenome | isolation source: freshwater lake | place: USA: Michigan, Kent Lake | collected 2013-08-15
AGTGCTCAACTGCGCGCCTTCGACGAAATCCGGCGCGACCTCGCGAGCGGCGCGCCGATGCGACGGCTGCTGCAGGGCGATGTCGGCTCCGGCAAGACGCTGGTCGGCGCGATGGCAGCGGTCGATGCGGCAGCCGCAGGTTTCCAGTCAGCCTTCATGGCGCCGACCGAAGTGCTGGCCCGGCAGCAATTCGATACGCTGGACAAGTTGCTTTCGCCGCTCGGCTACACTGTGGCCGTGCTGTCCGGGCGGGACCGCGGCAATGTCCGGGAAGGCACGCTGATGGGCCTTGCCGACGGCTCTATCCAGATCGTTGCGGGCACCCACGCCCTGTTCCAGGACGCTGTGAATTTCCGCGATCTTGGCCTGATCATCGTCGACGAGCAGCACCGTTTCGGCGTCAGCGACCGGATGCGCCTCGCCGGCAAATCCGACAGCCCACACATGCTTGTAATGAGCGCGACGCCCATTCCGCGCACCCTTGCGCAGGCCGTTCACGGTGATCTCGACGTATCCATCCTCGACGAGAAACCGCCGGGGCGGAAGCCTGTGGAAACCCGCGCGATCCCGGATACGCGCATCGAGGAAGTGATCGAAGCCATCGGCCGGGCGCTGAAACGCGGCGAGCGCGCCTTCTGGGTCTGCCCGCGCGTCGATGCCGACGAGGACGACTCCTCCGCTGTTGCGCGCCACGCCGCGCTGCAGGATGAGCTTCGGGTTCGTGCCGGACTCGTGCATGGGCGCCTGAAGCCCGCTGAGAAGGATGCGGCGCTGGAAGAATTCCGCGCTGGCAAGACACGCGTGCTGGTTGCCACGACGGTCATAGAGGTGGGCGTCGATGTCCCAGAGGCGACGATCATGGTGATCGAGCGTGCCGAAGGCTTCGGCCTCGCCCAGCTTCACCAGCTGCGCGGCCGCGTGGGGCGCGGCGACCAGCCGGCCTTCTGCATCCTGCTCTATCGCCCGCCTCTCGGAGAGACAGCGCGCGAGCGCCTTGATACGCTGCGCCGGACCGAGGATGGCTTTGCCATTGCTGAAGCTGACTTCCGCCTGCGCGGCGCGGGCGATGTACTCGGCGTGCGTCAGGCCGGCGCCACGGAGTACCGGGTGCTCGACCCGTCTCGGCATTCGGCTTTGCTGGAAATTGCTGCGAAGGATGCGGAGGCCGTGATAGCGGGTGACCCGTCACTTTCAGGCGCGCGCGCGAATGCCCTGAGACTTGCCCGGGAGCTGCTGACGCCGAAGCACAGCGCGCCGGACGCCGAGGCAAAGGCCTGACAAAAATGCGGCCACTGAGACAGTGGCCGCGAGACTTGGTTGCAAAGTAAAAGGGATGCGCGGATCAGGCCGCGACGCTGACTTCTCCGGTCGCAGCGAAGAGCACGCCATAGACAACTTCGTCGGGCAGCGTGGCCAGGCGGGCGATGATGTCCTTGCCTTCGGCTTCGCCGTCTGCATCTTCCCACTCCATTTCGGAAGCGACCGACATCCATTCGACGTCAACGAGCCCGTAGCCTTCTTCTTCGAACGAGGCTTCGATCTTGGCCATGGCATCATCTTCGTTCGCGGCATTAACGCCGACGATCACATAGGCGCGGTCCATGCCTTCGAGGGCGCCATCGCTGCCCTCGCCGCACAGCACTTCGCAGGAAACGAGGTAAGAAGTTTGCGACATAATCTAATCTCCGTGATGTTCGCGCGATGTCAGCCTCTGATGCGGTTCTGGCTGGGTTGAGCGAACAGTCGCCAGCAGACCGGAAGCATCGTTCCCACAAAGCGACAAACCCGGATTGTGTTGGCCCGGCGTGTCACCGCCTGACCACATTTTGTCCGTATGCTGCTTGCTTGATGCCTTGTCGTGAAGGTCCTACGAGATACTTAACAAGCCCCTAACAGACCACGCAGACACAGGGCATCCAGAGGCGATTTCGTAAAGAAATGGTTACTTTCCGCTGTTTCCCGCCGCCGGCGCCGCGCGGGGGAAGTCAGGATAGACGAGACCACCAGACAGGATCAGTTTCGCGCCTTCCTCGATCGTCATTTCGAGGCGTATGACATCTGCTTCCTTCACAAAGAGAAGGAACCCGGAAGTGGGGTTGGGAATTGTCGGCACAAACACGCTGATGAAACCCGAGCCCATACGGTGCGCCACGTCACCCTTGGCCGGACCCGCGACAAATCCCACAGCCCAGCTTCCCTCCTTGGGATACTGGACCATGACGATTTCCTTGTACTGATCCGCCGTATTGCTCTGAAACACGTCGCGGATCTGTTTGAACACGGAATAAACCGTCCGCACCACCGGCACGCGGGTCAACACCCGGTCGGTGAGGTTGACGAAGTAGTTGCCCAGCATGTTGGTGGCGACGGCGCCGAGCAAGGTCAGGAACAGGACCAGGATGATCAGGCCAAAACCCGGAACGGCATAGTCTAGATAGGTCTCGGGCCGAAGGGCCGGCGGCAGAAGCGGCACGACGCGGCTGTCGATCAGGTTGATCAGGAATTCGAGGATAATGAAGGTCGCCACAATCGGCAGCGCGATCAGCATGCCCGCAACGAAGCGTTCGCGCAGCCAGGACATGAAATTCGGCTTCTCCGCGGGAACTTTTACACCCAGCGGATCCTTGGGGTCGATCTTGTCGGTCATCTACAGAATCTCCGGGGATTGGCCCTTACTCGGCGTTACCGCTTGGCGAGTCCCTACTTCCGCGCAATTGTGGCGAAGATGGGAACCGGAATCGAGATCGAAAAGCCCCTTGCTGAATGGGCAGCGGCGCATTTTGGCGCAGGCGCGCGCGTGGAAGGCCTGAAACGCCTCTCTGGCGGTGCCAGCCAGGAGACGTGGGCCTTTGACGTGGCCGCGAACGATGCGAGGCACCCGCTGATTCTGCGCCGGGCGCCGGGCGGCGTTGCCGCTGCGCGCGCGTCGGACGCTGTGTCTCTGGCCACTGAGGCCGCCTTGCTTGGCGCGACCACGAAGGCGGGCGTGCGGGTGCCGCAGGTGCTGCACGTCTCCCCTCCCGGCAGCGAGCTCGGCGAAGCCTTCGTCATGCGCCGGGTATCTGGCGAAACGCTGGGCCGGAAGATCCTTCGGGACGAGGAATTCAAGATCGCCCGCACCCGCCTGACCCGGGATTGCGGCGAAGCGCTTGCCGGCATTCATGCGGTGCCGACCGGCGGCCTGACGATGCTGCCGCGCAGCCTCGGCGCGGACCAGATTGCCAAGTATGAAGCGATATATCGCGGCTTTGGCCTGCCACGGCCGGTGCTGGAGCTCGCGTTTGCCTGGCTGAAATCGAATGCGCCGGCCGCAGCGGCGCCGGTGCTGGTGCACGGCGATTTCCGGCTCGGCAACCTGATCGTGGACGAAGGCGGCCTCGGCGCCGTGCTCGACTGGGAACTCGCGCATATCGGCGACCCGCGCGAGGACATCGCCTGGCTGTGTGTGAACTCCTGGCGGTTTGGCAATAGCGAGAAGCGTGTCGGCGGATTTGGCGACTTGCCTGAATTGCTGGACGCCTATGCCGCCGCCGGCGGGCCACGCTTCACACCGGCGGAGATCGACTGGTGGGAGATTCTCGGCAGCCTGAAATGGGGCGTGATGTGCATGATCATGTATTCTGCCTACAAGACCGGCGCTGACCCGAGCGTCGAACGGGCGGCCATCGGCCGCCGCGTTTCGGAAAACGAGATCGACCTCATCAACCTGTTCGAAGGGCTCGGCCGCCATGCATGATGCACCCTCCGCCAAGGAACTGATCGAAGCGGTGAAGGCGTTCATCGACAAGACGGCCGCGCCGCAACTGACGGGTCACGCCGCGTTCCACGCGCGCGTCGCCTCGAACGCGCTCGCCACTGTCCTGCGCGAACTCGAGATCCGTCCCGCAGCAGAAGCAGCGGAGAAAGCCCGCCTCGAAGCTCTGCTCGGCACGAGCGGCGCGACGGCGAACGAACTTAACCAGAAGCTCTGCGACGCGATCCGGACCGGCGTGATGGACCTTTCCACACCGGGCCTCTTGCCGCATCTCAAATCGACCACAATTGCTCAATTGTCTGTCGATCAACCGGGCTATTCTGGACTGAAGTCCGCGGCCCGCTGAGACCGGGAAGCGTTTGGAATGAATAGAAAATTGATCATCGCCCTTGTGGCCGTTCTCGTGGCCATAGGACTCGCCGGCGTGATCTGGACGAATCGCGAAAAGCCGGTCGTTGCCGGTCCTCCCCTGCCCTCATTCGACTATGCGCTGGCCGATAGCTGGGCCGTCCGTCCAGAGACGAAACCGCCGGCTGTCTGGGAGATGGGCTGGGCGTTTGATGTGCTGGTGCTTGCAAGCGACGCCGCGCTCGGCGCGGGCGAAGGTGATGCGGGTGGCAGGGCGCGAGGCAAGGCGGCGGACGAAGCGGCGGACCTTGCCGCTGCGTTCGATGATATCGGCGAAGTTTATGTGCCCTTCCTGCGGGAGAGTGATCTCGGCGGCGATCTGACGGCGGCGATGACTGCCTACCTGGCCAACGACAATCGTGGACGTGCGCTGCTGGTCGCGACAGACCTGCCACTGACGCCCGAGACAGCGGCAGCGTTTTCGGCAGACCCGTTGCTGCGCGACCGGTTTGCCGGAGTGCTGGTGTTCGGAGAGGCGGCGGAGGCCGCCGGCTTTCCGGCCGCGACCGACATGACGGCGGTGTGCTCCCGGCGCTATGAGACAGCGGGCGGCTGCACCCTTGTTGCGACGCTCGACCAGCAGGGCATCAAGTATGCCCTCACCGGACAGGCCGCGGGCGGCGGCAAGCTCGTCGATGGCTTCATCCCGTGGCTCAACGACCGCGCCTCGAAGCTTGCTGAGCCGCTGGGCGATTTCGAGGAAGTCGAGATTGTCCCTATCCAGCAGGCGCCGGAAGGCCAGTAGGCGTCAGGCGGGCTTCTGGTTTTCCGGGGCGGCGCGGCGAACGGCGTCGAGTTCGAGGCAAGCTGCATCGAGCGCAATGAGCGCCGGGAAAGCCGAGATATCGACCTTGAAGCGGCGCGCATTGGCGACCTGCGGGACGAGCGCGATCTCGGCAATCGACGGCGTATCGCCATAAAGAAAACGGGTCTTGCGCGGCGCGGCGGCTTCCAGCTCGAGCGCCTTGAAGCCCTGCGTGATCCAGTGCGCATACCAGGTCATGACATCGGCCTCGCTGACGCCGAGCCGCTCACGCAGGTAGGCACGCGGGCTGAGATTATTCAGCGGGTGGATATCGCAGGCGATGGTGTCGGCGAAGGCGCGGGCCTGCAGACGGGCCCAGGCCGTATCCGGCAGGAGGCGCGGGCCGGCGATCATCTCGTCGATCCACTCGATGATGGCCATCGATTGGCCCGCGATCTTGCCGTCAATCTCAATCGCGGGGACGCGTTGCTGGGGGTTGATCAGGCGGTAGGCTTCGGTGAGTTGTTCATTCGCACCCGGAGCAATGTTTATCGCAATCTGCTCATAGTTCGCGCCTTTGACATTGAGCGCAATGCGCACCCGGTAAGCTGCCGATGAGAAAAGGTAGTCATAGAGGCGGATCATGCGAGGTCCTCGAGTTCCAGCACACGCAGCAGCGCTTCGCGGGCCGCGCGGCATTCATCGGCGAAAGCGGGGTCAGCGAGGTCTGCAGCCGACAGCCTGTCGCGATAAGTCGCGCGTACGGTAGCCTGTAGCTCGTCGATGCGCTCCTCATCGAGCAGCACGCCCTGATGACAGGCTTCGAGTTCGGCCTCTGTCATGACAACCCTCAGCCGCAGGCAGGCGGGGCCGCCGCCATTGCGCATCGACTGGCGCACATCGACATACTCGACACGCCCAATCGGGCCGTTCGATTGGACGAGCCGCTCGCACCATGCATGCGTGGAGGGCGTATCGTGTGTTTCTGTGGGCGCGACGAGGACAAGCCGGTCCTCGTCCGGGAACTGAAGGAGCTGCGAATTGAAAAGGTAAGCCGAGATGGCATCGGCCAGCGGCACATCCGCATCCGGCACCATGACAGGCTGCACTTCGAACCGGCCCTTCGCGGCCTGACGCAGCGCGGCCAGAGTTGCGGCGGTGTCTTCGAAGGCATACTCGTGGAAGAAGAGCGTATCGAGCGCGCCAACGCAGACGACATCGTTGTGGAAGGCGCCTGCCTCAATCGCCCGCCGGGCTTGCCGGACGAGAACAGTGCGGGCGGGATCAAGCCCGTGCGAGCGCGCAACCGACTCCGAAGCAAGGCGCGTTTGCCGTGCAGGGAAGCCGGCGGTAGATTCGCCGGCTTCGCGCCCGTATACGAAAAGTTCGACGCCGGGCGCGCCATGTTCCGCGCACAGACGGACATGGTTGGCGGCGCCCTCATCGGCAAAATCCGCATGCGCCGGCAAGGCGCCGTGAACAGCGAAATGCTCTTCGCTGGCGAAGATTGAAATAAGCGCCGCGGTCGTGTCTGGGTGTTCGAGGCTACGGTGCAGCATGGTCGAGAGGTTCGCTGCGGTCAGGTGCAGGCGGCCGTCGCCTGTGTCGGCGGACGGCGACACGGTCGCCGCATTGGCGGTCCACATGCTGCTGGCGGAATAGGCTGCCTTCAGGAGGCGCGGGGCCGTTCTCGCGGCTGCGTCGATCATCTGCGCATCCGTGCCGGAAAAGCCGGCGGCGGCGAGCAGATCAAAGTTTGGCCGTCCGAGCGGCGGCAGCACGCCCTGCACGAGGCCCGCCCGCAGGAGGGTGCGCATCTTTTCGAGGCCCTGCACAGCAGCCTCGCGCGGATTGGACACATCGCCTGCATTTCGCGCGCTGGCGAGGTTGCCGTCCGACAGGCCGCCATAATTGTGGCTTGGCCCGATCAATCCATCGAAATTGACTTCAACCGCGAAACTCATGCCACCGCCTCAACAATCCACGCCGCCGCCTTGAGGCGCGTGCGCCCATTCTCCGCCTTCAGTGAACGGACCTTTTGCATCACGGCGTCCTTTACAAGCTGCGGGTCTATCTCCTGCTCCGCAATGGCGCGCGAAAGCGGGCCGATTTCGAGCATGAAGTCCGCCGTCTCTTCGACGTTGGCACCCGGCAATTCGATCTGGCCATCCCACGGCGTGATGCGCACATCTTTCCAGCCGCCGGAGGCGAGCACCTCGGTGATGCGTGCGCTGTCGCCAAAGGCAAACGGCCCCGGTGTTCCCGGCGGCGGCGGCGCTGGCGGCGCCTTCAGCACCGGCATCGCAGCCACCAGTGGCATCAGGGCCCAGTCATTCTCCGGCAACGGTCGCCAGCAGGCAAAAACCATCCGCCCACCTGCCTTCACGCCTTGCCGGATATTGGCAAAAGCGGCACCGGGGTCAGCAAAGAACATCACGCCGAAACGCGAGAGGACGAGGTCCGCTTTCGCGGCTGGTTGCCAGACGGAAGCATCCGCAACGGTGAAGTCCGCCGCGCGCCCGGCACGCGTCTGCGCCAGCGCGATGAGCGGCTCCGATACATCGACGCCGGTGACCCGCGCGCCCGCGGCGGCGGCCATCAGAGAGAGCGCGCCAGCGCCGCAGCCGATATCGATGGCGCTATCACCCGCTTTCGGCTTGGCCGCCGCCATGACCGCATCCGCAAAGGGCCGCAACATGGCATCTAGCCTATCGGCATCCCGCACCCATTTTTGGCCCGCGGCGCCGTTCCAGTATTCGATCTGGCTGGTGTTATCCATCTGAGCCCCTCAGGCCGGAAAGCCCGGCGCCGTCATGCGTTCGGCCTTGGCAGACAGCTGGCTCGCCTGCGGCCAGGCGCAATAGTCCGCGGCATAGTAAGCGCCCGGACGGAAGTTTCCGGAGAGGCCCGGGCCGCCAAACGGCATCGCGCCACTTGCCCCGGCGGTGGGCCGGTTGCGGTTTAGAATGCCGGCGCGCATCTCGAGATAGGCGGTCTCCCAGCGCGCATCATCATCACACACGAGACCACCCGACAGGCCATATTTCGTGGTATTGGCCCGGGTGATTGCCTCGTCAAAGTTCCGGACACGGAATATCTGGATGAGCGGGCCGAACAGCTCCTCATCGGTGACATCTTCGGCGCCGGACACGTCAATCACACCCGGGCTGACGAAGCCGCCGCCCCGTTCCAGCCCGGCGAGCGGCAAGAGCGCCTTCGCGCCATGCCCCATAAGCGCGCCCTGGAACGCCAGTGCCTGCTGGCGTGCGCGTTCGGACACGAGGGGCCCCATGAAGATGTCCGGTTCGTTCCAGGTGCCGATCTTCAGGCCTTTCGCGCGCGCGATGATGGCATCGACCACCTCGTCGCCAAACTTGCCTTCGGGCAGGATGATCCGGCGCGCGCAGGAACAGCGCTGCCCGGTCGTCAGATAGGCTGATTGCGCGGCAATATCTGCGGCTGCGTCGATGCTGGCCGGGTCCCAGATGATCAGTGGGTTGTTGCCGCCCATTTCGAGCGCAAGGATAACGTCCGGCCGGCCGGCAAAATGGCGATGGAAGAAGACGCCGGTCGCTGCGGAGCCCGTGAACAGGAGGCCGTTGATATCCTGATCGATCAGCGCGCCGCCGGTTTCACGTCCGCCGTGTACGATGTTCACGCAGCCGGGCGGCAGGCCCGCCGCCTCGAAACATTCCGACATCAGGGCCGCTACACCCGGCGCAAGCTCTGACGGCTTGAACACGCAGGTATTGCCCGCCAGCAAAGCCGGAACGATATGTCCGTTCGGCAGATGGCCCGGAAAATTGAAGGGCCCGAACACGGCCATCACACCGTGCGGCCGATGTGTCAGCTGCGAGGAGCCAAAGGCCGCGGCTTCCGTCTTCTCGCCGGCGCGTTCCTTCTGGGCGGCAATCGACACGGCGATCTTCGCCTTCATCGTGCCCGCTTCGCCGCGCGAGTCCCAGAGCGCTTTGCCCATGTCCCGGCTGATCGTTTGGGCGATCTGCTCGCTACGCTTGCCGATTTCGTCCGCATAGCGCTCAAGAATGGCAGTGCGTTCGGATTGCGGGGTACGCGACCAGAGCTGGAACGCCCGGCGCGCTGATGCAACGGCGCTGGCAACATCCGAGGCGTCACTCGCCGCGCCTTGCCAGACGGTTTCGCCCGTCGCCGGGCAGGATTTCGAAAAGGCGGCGCCGCGCCCTTCCCGCCAGTTGCCATCAATGTAAACGCCGCGCGCCATCACTTGCTCCGCATCCAGACCCTTGCAGCTGCGCCCGGCTTGATCTTCAGCGCATCCAGCACTTCGGCAGATGCCACGAGACCCGCTTCCCCGCGGCGCGTGAACTTGCCGAGCGTGACCCGGAAATCCGGCAGCCGGTTGCTGGACAGCAGACCCTGCCGCGCTTCGCCATCGCCCGACGCATCGCCAACTTCTACCGTGACGACGCGGCTTTCCTGGATTGTCCGGATATGCCGGCGCTGGGCGGCGACCAGCGGGCCTCCATCAAAGATGTCGACCGTGCGGTCAAACTCGAAGCCTTCCCATTGCAGCAACTTGTACGCGCCGACGCCGTCCGCATGGCAACGGCCGATCACTTCGCGGGCCTCAGGCGGCAGCAGATCGACATAGATCGGATAGCGCGGCATCAGGTCGACGATGAACTGGTTGTCCGTCGTGGCCGACAGCTTGTCGGCATCCGCAAAATCCATCCGGAAGAAGTGCCGGCCGAGACATTCCCAGAAGGGCGAAATACCCTGATCGTCCACCACACCGCGTAGCTCTGCCAAAACCCGGTCGCTGAACCGTTCGGGCGCGGCCGCCATCAAAAGGTAGCGGGACTGGGCCGCCAGGCGGCCAGCGCCGCCGCCCCGATGGTCAGGCTTGATGAACAGCGTGCCGACTTCCGTGTACCCAACATATTCATTGGTCAGCACCAGCGCATCCATGTCGAAGCGCAGGTTGCCGGCGGCGTGGCTGGCCTGGGCCAGCGTGATGATACGGTAGTTGAAGAAAGGCTGGTCTATGCCCGTGCCGGCTTTGACCGCAGAGCAGCCGACGACCTTTCCCGTGGCTGCGTGCTCCATCATCATCAGATACTTGCCGAACTGCAAGTTGCGCTGGCGGCCATGGAAGGCGCGATCAGATTTTTCGAGGCGCTCCCGCAGAATGGGCTCGTCCACCGGCAGGCTCGTAAATCCGGGTCCGGACAATTCGGCGAGTTCCGTCAGGGCATCGAGATCATCGAGCCGCGACGGGCGCATCACATAAGACGTCGCCATGGTCAGCGCCCCATCATGTCCTTGATGCGCCGGCCATCGAGCCGCCCATCCGCGAGACGGTTGAGGATCAGCGCCGACAGCAGAGCCCGTTCCGGAAAGCTCTCTGCAATGACGAATTCATCGGACGAATGGATACGCCCTCCGCGCACGCCGAGCGTATCAACGTTCGGCACACCGGCCGCGAAGATGTTGTTGCCTTCGCAGACGCCGCCGGTGTCGACGAACTCAAGATCGAGGCCGATGGCTTTCCCCGTCGCGTGTACGGCATCGAACAGGGCCTGCTGCGCGCCGTTGCGGGGCTTGGGCGGGCGGTAGAAACCGCCATGCAGGTGGCCATGGATACCGTCGCGGGCGACAGCCTTGTCGAACAGGGCTTTCACCTGCTGCGTCGCCCATTCGGCGGCCTGCTGATCCGGTGCGCGCGCGCCAAAGCGCACGATGGCGAGATCGGGAACGATGTTTACCGGCGCGCCGCCGTCGATAGAGCCGACATTGAATGTAACGCCCGCGAACTGGTTGTTGAGGCGCTCGAGGCCGACCACGAGTTCGGCTGCCGCCTCGATAGCGCTGCGCCCCTCTTCCTTGGCGCGGCCGGCATGGGCGGCGCGGCCGTGGAGCACGATGTCGAAGACGGCTGAGCCCTTGCGGCCGCCCGCCATGGCGCCTGTCTCCATGGCCGGCTCATAGGTCATGCCGATCAGGGCGCCGGACGATGCTGCGCGGCGCAAGGCTTCGGAGCTCGAGAAGTTACCGATCTCCTCATCGGGCGTGAGCACGATCCGGTAGCCGAGTCTGTCCTTCAGAGGGCCTGATTCGAACGCCTTGAGCGCTTCAAGCATCACGCAGATGCCGCCCTTCATGTCGGCCATGCCCGGGCCGTTCACCCGCCCATCCGGCAGGTCCTTGACCGTTTCGAACACGCCGGGGGCAAAGACGGTGTCATAATGGCCCGACATGACGATCTGCACCGGCGCGTCCGTGCGGGCCGAGATTTCCACGATCGGACCGGAATGCGATTCGGTGGCTTTGCCGTCAGCGCCGATGGCCTCGAATCCCGGGCCATCGACAAGGTCGATCCTGGCTTCGAGCGCCGAAAACGCATCGGCCAGCTTCGGGGCGAAGGCGCGCAGGCCGCTGGTGTTCAGGCTGCCGGTATTGTGGGCAGACCAGGCGCGCGTGCGGTCAAGCATCGCGCCGGCCGAGGCATAGAGGCGCTCGCGCGCGGCTTCATCGACGGGCGAGAGGATCGAAAGGTCTTTCATAGGCCCTTGGTTTCACAGCTGGAACGGGGCGGCAAGCCTCGGCGGGCGGGCCCCGGAACAAAAACGGCCCGGCATCGCTGCCGGGCCGCCTTCATTTGGCTAATCCAGTGGTTACTGGACGATGATCGTCACTTCCGAACGACGGTTCAGCGGCTCGCGCACGCCGTCATTGGTTGCCTTGGCAAGAGCGGTTTCGCCTTTGCCCGACTTGTCGATCGTTGCGGTGATGCCGCGCTCTGCCAGAGCGGCGGCAACGACGTCAGCGCGGCGAACCGAGAGACGCTCGTTATAGGCAGAGGCACCCGACGTGTCGGTGTGGCCGACGATCGTCACAGAGCCAGCCGAGCAGCCAGCGCCGGCCGCGATGTTCGCGACGGCTTGGTCAATTACGGCAGCAGCCTGGCTCGTCAGATCCGAGCGATCCCACTCGAAGTACACGACGAACTGCTGGTTGAGAGCCGAACAGGCCTGAGCCGGGGTCTCGGTCGTCTCAACCGGCGGAGGCGGCGGAGGCGGCG
>VYLE01000782.1_pt1 | contig 11965 bp, 6 predicted proteins | sample 5114391 | NCBI WGS metagenome assembly VYLE01 (sample SAMN12291771, study PRJNA351875) | freshwater metagenome | isolation source: freshwater lake | place: USA: Michigan, Kent Lake | collected 2013-08-15
TTGACTTTGTTGACTTTGTTGACTTTGTTGACTTTGTTGACTTTGTTGACTTTGTTGACTTTGTTGACTTTGTTGACTTTGTTGACTTTGTTGACTTTGTTGACTTTGTTGTCTTTGTTGACTTTGTTGACTTTGTTGCGGACTTGGATTGGGGGCGTTGGGATCGCTGCTGTTCGGGGATTGCGATTTCAGTTCATCGTTGATCTGCTGATTGGCGCGATCGATTTCGCGCAAAGCTCGACGCAACGATTCCTGTTCGCTACCCAGTACACTCTCTGCCGCTTTCTCAATACTGTCTTTCAGCTTTGTAATCCCCTGAGCTGCTTCAGAGGCCAACTGCTGAGCTCGATTTTCAAAGCCGCGGTCGATTAGTGTTGGTATCTGCTCTAATTTTCTATCGATACCACTCTGTTTTGCGTCGCGAAATCCCTCGTACAAGTTATCCGCCAAGAGGGGCTCGCTCGATTCGGCATCGGCAACGGCATTTTTCATCTCTTCAAGGAGTTGATCCATCTTTTCCTTTTGCGACCGCCATTTATCATTCTGTGTACCCTTATCATCAGTACCCTCAGGGCGTAGTGGCGACACGTCTTCGGAATCCTCCCGTTGGGGCACGCCAGATTGTGCTTTCTGATCAGCTTGCTCAGCATCTTCATTTGCAAGATTGTTGCTAGGGGAGTTGCGCTTCGATAGTTCTTCTTGGAGTTCTTGTTGGACAGCCTCTAGGTCGCGAGCTTGCTGCACCATACTTTGCATTGATTCTTGCATTTGAGTGGCTGATTCCTGACGAATTTGCTCTCGAACATCCTTCATAGTTTGTTCGGCTCTGGTTCCTGAGTTTAGAGCTTGCGACGTCTGATTGTTTGCAAGCGATTCGGCCGTTTTCTGTAATTGATCACGAGCCTGTTCTACTTGTTCTCGTGCTTCCTGCATCGATTGACGATTCTCATCTTGATTCATTTTTTCCAAAAGTTCATCCGCATCGCGCACCATCTCTTCTTGATCTTCTCGCAATCTTGCTAACTGCTCCTCAATCTCGTCCTTCTCAGCTTGAGTTTCTGCTTCACGGAGTGCCGTCTCTGCTTCTTTGATCTGTTGATTAAGATCTTTTTGACGTCGCGCTAATTCTTCGAGACGGTTCATGACTTGACGAACTTCTCTTTGCGCATCACTTTGCTCTGGCGAAGCATTTTGTTCTGTCTCGTACTCATTCTTTTCATCTTCCAGTTTGAGTTGTTCGAGCTGCTGTTGGCGAGACTGTTGTGCGGAACTCTGATTCCGCTGCGAATTTTGTTGCTGTTGATTCCGCACGATCGAATGTTCGCGGGCTCTGAGACGTAGCAGCCCCTCGTAGGCTTTTCGCTCTGAGTTCAAGGCCGATTTTAGTTTATTCAAGTCTTGATCAGCAGCCGCACTAGATAGTTGCTCGACCGCAAGGGTCATCTGCCTTCGGGTTTCTTCCAAATACTTGCGAGACATTTCATCTTGTACACGTTCCTCGAGCTCATCGGTTTGAGCGATAGCGGTTTCCTGTGACTCACCTAAAACTTGAACATCGGCACCAAAGGAATTGGACAACTCGGTTTTTGTTTCCCTTCGGATCACATTCCAAGATCCAGAGATTATCTTCTTTTGCAACTCGGCTAGTTCCTCTGCCTTTTGGCCGTTTTCGCTCTGCTGCGGCCCCTGTTCGTTTTGCTGTCGCTGTTGCGATTGTGATGGAGAATCTCCCTCTCGAAAGATTTCTTCAAATGGGCGAACTTCCGCGAAGAACATCTCGCCATCCACCCTGCGAGCGTTATTGTCACGATCCGTGTCTTCCGCCCAGAAAAAGTAAGAAAGCAGCTGATCTGGTACTGCCTGCATGCTTTCTAAATCAACAATATGAGAAATCTCGAAGTCAGCTCCTTTGGCCATGCGATTGGCTACAAGTTCAATTTCGATAGACTCATAGTCTCCCAGCGTGACCGTGATACCAGTGCGAGCCAATTGGAAATCGTCTCTAATGATCCCCTGGAGTTGTACTTCTTGTAATGGAGATACCTGCAGATCACCTCCGGCCCCGAGACGAATGTCAGGCTCTTTGTTGACAATGACCTTGGCCGACAAGGTCTCTTCTAGTTTCGATGATCGACCATCGAGGTCCACCAATTTCAGACCCCAACGACGAGACTGTTGAATTTCGATGGTTGCCGAGTAGGACAATGGGTCTGTACCCGTGTTTGACAGTGGAATAACATTATTGTCTTGATCCACAAGTTCCGCTTTAGCTAATGGCTTATTTACAATACAAACCCAAGTCAACTTGGTTCCTTCAGGTACCGTAACTCGCTTGGTGTCTACAATTGTCTTCTTCTCTTGGTTGGCGTACGCTGGTGGGTCAATTAGAGCATCGCTTCTCAACAACGCCGGATAGTCAAATACCTTAACGCGATACGATTCACTCGAACCTTTTTCGCTTTCGACGTGGTATCGCAAATCATTTTCGATTCGATTCAGGTAACCACCATAAATGGGATCGTTCAAGCTCGGTTGCATCTTAGTCCTAGACTGATCGGTACTCGCTTCGATCCCCGATGCAACTAACCAAACCTCTTGAGGTACCCAGCCTCCAAATCGAGCTGTAACCACCAAATCAGTACCCCGTTCGATCTCGATGTCACCCGGATCGATCGACAAGGACTGGTTCGGCGCAATTAGCTGTTCTATCCGTTGTGTGTCAGTTGACGATTGCCTTTGGGAAGATGAGTACACTGATGCGGAAAATGCAACAAAGAGACAGACCAATTGCAGGAGCCACGCACCGAGTAACCGTCCCGTAGAAACCGTGGCTTGCCAATCATGCGTTCTCGAATGCTGCACTGTTTCACGAACAAGATTTTTGCGGAGAAACTTGGAATCCGACTCGGTCGCCGGCGTAGCCGCCGTGATCAGCCTTTGTTTCAAATCGGGAAAACGAGACTCAATCTGTGATGCAACCCATTTTGGATCGCGGTAGCCGATGCGTGACACCATCCATAAGACGGCTACAAAAACAGGAGAAGCAATCCAGGCGTATCCAAGCCAGTTCAACGGGAGCTGGTCGCTTTGTCTTCGTAACAAGAAAAGGACTGCCAAACATAGCCAGAAAGCAGCCAACAACCATCCCATTCGAACTAATCGAAATCGGTTTGCGACGTGATAGAGGCTGTTTTGAATTTGTAGATCCATTCCAATGTTCCTGCATCGGAGAAAGGTCACGAGCGATTTGTCGATTATACCCGGTTTGCAACCTCCATTGGAAAAAACCAGGCAAAGCGATTTTGACTTTGCCCCTTGTCGAATTCAACCAGTCTCAACCGTTTCTATAAGGTCTAGACCTCCCTGAACTGCCTTAATTACCTATATTGAACGTTCCAAAATGGCATCGGGTTAAGAATGGCTTAAATCGAAAACTGGCGTTGACGCGCTGCGTCGGTTTTCCGTATCCCACGTATCTGTGAACCAATCATGGGCTCTGTCGTCGATCGGGGATTTGCGGGAATACTCGATTGGCCTTCCTCCTGGGTTGGAGCAGCATAGAACCCACTCGATAGTTACTGGGTCAACTGTCGGCTTGGGTGCTTCACGATAGAGCTTTAGACTGCGCGTCGGGGTGAATTGCCATTCTCCCCGACGCCAGGATACAAAAAGCCAAGCCGGTCACTCCGGCTTGGCTTTATTTTTTCTCCAATAGAACAGGATGCGGTAGGGTACTAGAACAACGCAAACGCTTTTTGCGTGGCGCATCGACCACGTGGCGTGCGAATGATGAGTTCACTTCTTAGCAGGAATGGTTCGACTTCATCCTCAAGTGTATCAGAGGAAACGCTCATGGTATGTGCTATGTTTTCAACCCCAGCAGGGCCTCCCTGAAATACACTGATCAATGTCTTTAGATATCGACGATCCTGTTTGTCTAAGCCGATCTCATCTATGCCCATCATATTGAGAGCCTTTTCTGTGATGGGTCTAGTTATGACTCCATCTGATTTGCTCATGGCGTAGTCTCGAACCCAGAGAAAACGGTTGTTTGCGATTCTGGGGGTTCCGCGAGCTCGTTTCGCAATTTCTTCTGCTGCATCAAGGTGCAAATCAACGTTTAACTTTCTTGCATTTCGCCTAAGAATCTCAACTAATTCGTCAGATTCGTAATAGCTGAGATGCTGGCGAATGTGAAATCGATCACGCAATGGACTACTTAGCATGCCTGCACGAGTCGTTGCCCCAATCAAGGTAAATGGTTGCAGTGATAGGTTAAGTGTCCTGGCGTTGACTCCTTCGCCGACCACGATGTCGATACGAAAATCCTCCATCGCTGTGTACAAGAACTCTTCTACTTGTTTGGGTAATCGATGTATCTCATCTATGAAAAGTACAGAGCCTCGTTCTAAGTTCGTTAGATAAGGAATCAGCTCTTTCGGTGCCTTGAGACTTGGACCCGACGCCATTTCTACATTAACCCCCATCTCACGGGGAATGCAGGTTGCAAACGTTGTTTTGCCTAAACCCGGAGGGCCGTCAAATAGAATGTGCCCGAGTTGTTCGTTGCGACGCTTGGCCGCATCGATCGAGATCTGGAGAACCTCCATGATGTCGCGCTGCCCGACCATGTCGGCTATTCTCTTAGGACGCAAACCGGCATCGGTGTCCGCGATATCACTCTGCCCGATTGCACCGGAACCAATTGCCTTTGGATTAGAGGGGCTGGACTCCTTGGGGCTGTCTTCGAAACGACTTTCGCCCATGGGGCCATCATCGTAAAGATCGTCGTCAGGCGGATTCAAATCGTTGCGTCCAGAGTTAAGTTCCACACTTGGCCGCTTGCCGCTGCTTGATTTTGGTCCCTTAGCCGATAATGAATCCACATCATCGGCGGTGATTTTCCTTTCTCTGACCACGATACTCCTCCTTGGGGATCGAAGCGGCACTAACCAAAACTTACCAACCCGAGGCTATTGACCTTGGCCTCGGGAGAAACCAGGCTTGCCATCGAAATTGTATAACCCTTCGAGCTTAACAAACTCAACACCAGCATCTGTGATGCGATTCAACAGTGCCGTAATTGCCTTGTGAGGAACCACGCCAGGAGTTCCTTCTGGCAGCTGGAATCGGCAACGATAGACGTCAACTGTGAAGGTTTCCGCCAAACCACCTGGCCAAACCTTCATACCACGGTTGCTCAACATTTCGAGAACCATACCGTCTCCGGCTAGCGGCTTTAGTTTGGCAGCGAGTTCATCGGGAGAACCTCTGAATTCACAGAAGACGTCAGCCCCAACCATTTCGCGCTTTTCTGTAGAACGAACATATGGTGGGCGAGCGTTGAGTGGTTTTGCAAGCGCCTTGGAGTAGTCAACCTGCTTGAGAACTTCGGGTTTCTTTCCAATTCTCGCAACGACCGCGTCTGCGAATTCTTTGGTACCGACTTTCTGTTTTGAAACTCGTTCATCGAAAATATCGTAGGTGTGGATACCATCTTCAATGGTCTTGAGCCATGCGTTGTGTGCTAATTCAGCAACCTCAGCTTGGCCGATATGAACAAGCATTTGAATTGCGCCTAAGAACAATCCAGAGGGGTTAGCGAGGTTTTGGCCGGCACGTCTAGGAGCCGATCCGTGGATCGCTTCGAACATTGCACAGGCGTCACCGATATTCGCAGAACCAGCCAAGCCTACAGAACCAGCAATTTGTGCTGCAACGTCAGAGAGAATATCGCCATACAAGTTCGGCATTACCACGACATCGAACGCCTCCGGTGTATCCGCTAGTTTCGCAGCGCCGATATCGACAATCCAATGTTCGTTTTCAATGTCAGGGTATTCGGCAGCGATTTCATCAAAAACCTTATGAAACAAACCATCGGTCAGTTTCATAATGTTATCTTTGGTGAAACAGGTCACCTTCTTGCGACCGTAAGCACGTGCGTATTCAAACGCGTACCTAACGATCTTTTCGGTTCCTGGACGGCTGATCAGCTTTAAGCACTGCATGACGTCAATGGTCTGACGGTGCTCAATACCTGCGTACAAATCTTCTTCGTTTTCACGAACGATCACCACATCCATTTTGGGATGTTTGGTTTCAACAAATGGGTGATAGCTGAGGCATGGTCGAACGTTTGCGTATAATCCGAATGCTTTACGCGTTGTCACGTTTAGCGACTTGAAGCCGCCCCCCTGAGGAGTCGTGATCGGTGCTTTCAAGAAGACTTTGGTTTCACGAAGGCTTTGAAAGGCTTCTGGCTCAATCCCTGCCATGTTACCCTTGAGATACTGCTTTTCGCCAATTTCAATGGTATGGATGTCCAATTGGGCGCCGGCTTCCTGAATAATCTTAAGCGTCGCGGCCATGATTTCGGGACCGATGCCGTCGCCGTACGCGACTGTGATTGGAGTTGCTGATGCCATGAGAGTCTTAATTCATTGGTTGGAGGGAATCGGAAGAGTCGCCGTGACGCTGGATCCAAACAGGGACTATTTTCTGATCCAGGGACGAGACGGACCGTCTCTGCAATAAAGAGGAAGAAATCGTATTCCCAATTGGTCCAGGCAGCAACTCGCGCAGGGGACTAGTTTGTTGGATTTCTACCGTATTTTTCCAACCAACGGCACTTAAAGGCGTCGTAGTCGGCCCTGGTATCAATCCCTCGGTGGGACTCCTCTATAGTGCCGACAACAATCTTGTGACCGTTCTGCAGAAATCGAAGTTGCTCTAGTTTCTCTAAACGCTCTAAAACGCTCGGTTTCAGCTCTCCAAGTCCCAACAAGAACTTTCGTCGATAGGCATATATGCCTATATGTTGCAAAAACAAAGGTGGCTCCTCGTTTAGCAGACTCTCCGACCACTCCCTGGGGTGCGGAATTGGGGAACGACTAAAGTAGAGGGCCGAGTTTTCCGCCCCCACAACCACCTTGACGCAGGCCGGATCATGGAGATGGGCCACTGATCGGATGGGGGTTGCGAGGGTTGCCACTGACGCATCCGGCGACGAAACCAGCAGGTCGAGGACCAAATCGATTGACGATCCTGCAATTTCTGGTTCGTCTCCCTGCACGTTTACGAAGACATCGACTTCGGGCATCCCCCGGGCAACCTCGGCAATCCGATCCGTACCGCTTTGCGCGTTGGGGTCGGTCATGATCGCCTCCCCGCCAAACGATTGAACCATCTGGAAAAGTCGAGGATGATCCACCGCTATGGTCGTGCCAGTCGTCTTGTGCGACGCCCGACTAGCACGATAAGTATGCTCCAAAACTGACATGCCCGTTTCACTCAATAAGAGTTTTTCGGGAAGACGAGTGGATGCCAACCTGGCCGGGATAACGATCCTGCCCACCATCAATTCGGTCCATCACACTTGGTAAAGATCATCCGGCCCGCCTGCGTCTGAAGAGTGCTGGTGACGACTACACCAATTGTTTGGTTGAGCCTATCACGCCCCCCTTCGACAACCACCATCGTGCCGTCATCCAGATATCCGATTCCCTGATCGTGCCCTTCACCAGGTTTGACTACACGAATTTGAAAACCTTCTCCCGGAAGAAATTGCGGTCGCAATGCGCTCGCAACTTGATTCAAATCGATGACCTCGATGTTATGAAGCTTGGCGACTTTATTGAGATTGAAATCCCCTGTCACCAGCTTGCCCCCGAGGTGCTTAGCCAGCAGCACCAGTTTCATATCAACCGGTTGCCCAGCGAACTCAGTAAGCTCCCGCTCGTACAGTGTGAAATCTAGCTTCTGACTGCTACGGAGGCGATTCAAAATGTCGAGCCCCCGACGGCCCCGTACCCGCCGCAGTTTATCGGAACTGTCGGCAATGTTTTGTAGCTCCATCAATACGAAACGAGGCATTACCAGTTGACTGTCCAAAACGCCCGTATCGGCTAGTTCCGCCAATCGCCCATCGATGATGCTGCTCGTGTCCAAAATCAAAGGCTTAAGCCCTTTGAGTTCACGCGAGAACTCAACATAGGGCACGACAAATCGAAAGTCATCCTTGGTCTGCAATAACAAGCTAATGCAAACATAGCAAAGCACCGTCAGCAACCCGATTGTGAAGTAAGTCTTGGTCAGACTATTCTGCAAAAACGGATCCATCGCAATCGTCAGTAGATACGTCAGAACCAGCCCAATCACCAAACCAAAATAGACTGCAGAAATGACGTCGATTCTTTTGCGAGGAAACAACATGTCCATCGCTACGACACCAAACGCGACTAGCATAACTCCACTGAAGACAATATACGGACCAAACGCACCGAGCGAACCAAAGTCCTCCGATCGAGCCCAGATCGCTCCAACGCCACCAGCGACCAAAATGAAAATGACACGAAGGACCAAAACCGCAATTGTGTCTGATAGCGGGCTTTTGGTGATCCTCTCTAAATTGGTATCAAATTTATTTGTATCCATAATTTTATTCGGGGTTAGGCTCTGCAATCGGCAACATCCGTGGCCGCATGGACTGCACAAACAGCTGGGGAGGCAACTTACAGTCAGGCAGGTATCATCGACAGCCCAGTTGGAGCCGCCGAACTACCTGTCAGTGAAGCAAAAAAACCATACACGCGAATATTATAGCGTGTCAAATGGAATAGAGAGTCCGGGAAAACCAGTAAAAGCCTCCAAACTATCTAAGGCTTCCCTACGTTATCACTGGTTATCAGATCCACCGCCGTTTGCTTGTCAGGGAGCGTTTCGTCCTGAGATCCGATCTGCTTCAATGCGTACTCGATTCCGAAAACCGCGAGTTGATCTCCATGTTGATCGGCCGTCGCGAGCAATTTGCCTTCCCGTATCGCTTCTTGAGCGGCCTGAATATTGTCGAAACCGACGATATAGATTTGACCAGTCTTGTTGGCCTCCTTGACGGCCGCAATCGCACCCAATGCCATGGAGTCGTTGGACGCCAAAATCGCTTTTAGGGTGGGGTGCTCCGACAATATCGACGATGTGATGGTGTTGGCCATATTCATCTCCCATTGGGCGGACTGACTGGAAACGACAGTTAGCTGCCCCTCACTCAAGGCATCCTCAAATCCCGTTTTTCTTTGTTGTGCATTAAAACTCGTAGTGATCCCTTCCAGAATAGCGACTTCGTCCCCGGCTTTCAGTTTTCCCACCAGATACTCGGCGACCATGCGTGCCCCTTGCCTATTGTCGGGCCCAACAAATGGAATGGTGATCCCCTCTTGGTCAAGAATCGATTGATCTAGCTGGTTGTCGATATTCACGACGACTACTCCGGCCTTGATTGCTTTTCGCAACGAGGGAATTAAGGCTTTAGAGTCCGCAGGTGCTATAACGATCGCCTGGCATCCCGAAGCCACCATTTCATCGACTAACTCGGCCTGCCTCGCCAAATCTCGCTCATCTTTGATTCCGTTTACTAATAATTCGTATTGGGGATTCGCCTCACTATGCGCTCTCGCACCCTCCGCCATCGTCGAAAAGAAATCGTTTGCAAGTGACTTCATGATCAAGGCAATCTTGGGCTTAGTGGTTGCTTGTGAAGCCCCCTCTTCATCTTTCATGCTCGTCCGGAGCGTCTCGCTCTTTTGTCTGTCACAACCGACCACCGAGAGGAGGATCGTCAATGCAAACAAGAACGTAGTCATCAAAAACGGCTTCTGCTTAATCATGTCTTTCTAGTCTCTCCAAAAGATACGCAATATTGCCAAACGAACCTAACGCCGAAAACAATACAACGCGTCCCGCGTTCGCACGATTAACTCGTTATCTACAATCGCTGGCGATGCCAAACACCCGCTCGAAAGCTGATTGGTGTGCAACAATTTACCTTCGCCCGAAACCACGTATCCCGCCCCTTTTTCATCGAAGCAGATTAGATTGCCCTTCGCAAAAACAGGTGAGCTACTAAAGTCCCCTCCTAATCGAAGCTGCCACGCAACCTCGCCCGTTCCTTTATGAAACGCTGACAACATTCCTTTGTCTTCCAAACTGACTATTTTATCGCCAACTAATTGGGGGGATGGCTTCGCACCGATTGCTCTCGATGCTTTCCACAATACATGAGTCGTTGTTACATCTCCCCGGCCACTTGGGTCAATTGCCAATAAATTCCCTTTGCTAAAGCCAGTGCTGATGTAAACACTTTTTCCATCAAACAAAGGTCGTAGTGCCGCAGAATGTTCTTCGTGTCGCACTCGCCAGAGTTCTTGCCCCGTTCGAGGATCATAGGCATACATCGCTTTGGCCGCAGGGCTCAGTAACTGCAACTCTATTTGGCCATCTCGGTTGACTTCGATTATCTGCGGCGTACCGTAAGCCTTCTTGAAATCTCCGTTGTCCGTTCCGTAGTCATGCGCTCGGTCAACCCGCCAAACGGTCTCTCCTGAACTCCGTTTCAGAGCGATAATATATTGGTAATCAAAACCATCCATGTGAAAGACCAACAGGTCTCGGAAGAAAATGGGTGATGAGCCGGCCCCTCGATAATGGTTGCATTCCAAATCACGTCGCTCCCAAATCGTATCGCCTGACTCGATCTCTAAGCAAGCTGTGCCGTAAGCACCAAACGTGACATACAAATGACGAGCGTCAACAATCGGGGTCGGGGATGCGTAAGAATTGAAAGCGTGAAAATCTTTTTGTGTCTCCTCGTTGGTAAACACAACTCGCTCCCAGACCGTTTTGCCACTCGCTCTTTCCACGCACACGGCCGACATAGTCAGACCGTCTTCTGAGGCATTGGTAAGGAAAATGCGATCGCCGTACACAACAGGAGAGGACCACGCCCGTCCCGGCATCTCTTTCTTCCAAGCTAAATTTTTGTTTTCGCCCCATTCAAACGGTGGATTCGAAGCTTCGGCAGCTTGTCCATCCCCGTGCGCCCCTCGGTATTGAGGCCAAAAGCTACTTCCCGCTCGCTCCACCTCCTCTCGATTCCAACCCCATTGAAAGTCCCAATCCATAGGCTCCTGGGCGTTCAGGCTCCCGCATAAATGAAGCCCAACGATCAAAAACCATGAGGTCTTGAACGAACTAGATGGGAACGGAAGCAAGAACTTCAATAGCTTGGAAACTGGTTGCAGACGGTATGCAGCAAATCTCATGATGGGAGAGGAGTCGATTCGAGATTAAGTTAGGTAGGACGGGAATCTACCCCCTAAGTGTACACAAGGAAACGCTTCAGGACCTCGGGGGACTCACGGGTTGGCAGAACTTACTGAGAGCATTTGTCGTCCAAAGGTGTTCCGGTTATTCGGTTGCGTTCGATTGGAACACCCCTCGCTTGACCACCATCCCCCTAGATGAGAAGAATCTCTTGGCGTTTCTGCGAACCCGGTTATGCTGAGCACCGTACTTGCACGAGTTTTCTGAAATCCTTATCAGCTCTTCCGCGAAATTATCCATGGAACTCTTTAATCCAATTCTGGCTGCCTCTGATTTTTGGATGGCTAAATGGCTGACCCCCATGTGGTTCGTTGGCGTCGGCGTGGCAGCTGGATTAGTTCTGCTTATGGCTTTTCTGGGGCTTTGTTTCCTTTTGAAAGGGGCACTTAGGGGGCTAGATCCACTTCGAAAGAGTGGCGCTTTGCATTGGATTGCGTTGGCCTTAACGGTACTGATCGGAGTTGGGATTACGGCATTTTTGTTGGTTGGGCTGAATCCTGAACTTACCGGTGAAGTCGGGACGGTCTGCGTCGCGATGACGTGCATGGTTGGTGTTCTGGTTTGGGCGATACTTTATTGCAGTACCGATCGGTTTTTCGGTGAGCTCAAAGCTCTGCTTTTTGAAGGAATCGGGGGCGCGATGCTGGCCGTTTTGGGAGCAGTCGCATTGATTGGGATTGCCGCGACTCCCCTTTTCGACAGGCCCTTGGATGCTTTTGCCAGCATCCCGCAAATGTTCAAGGCCTCAACGCAAACACAAACCTTTACACTCCCAGGAGCTGCGTCAGACGAAGATCGGAAATTT
>VYLE01000783.1_pt1 | contig 11961 bp, 6 predicted proteins | sample 5114391 | NCBI WGS metagenome assembly VYLE01 (sample SAMN12291771, study PRJNA351875) | freshwater metagenome | isolation source: freshwater lake | place: USA: Michigan, Kent Lake | collected 2013-08-15
TCGACGGCCTGCGAATGAATGCCCAGTATGGCGGCGCGGAAGGCACTCACCTGCGGGAGTTCAACCTAGGCGTCTTCGCGGGCAAGGACTTCGAACGCGGCAACATCTCGGCCTTTATCGACTACACCGACCGCACTGCCTTGCGCGCCGAGGATCAGGACTTCACCGCGACCGACAATCTCCGTTTCCTGTTCGCCAACGATCCGGATTTCGCCGCCAGCCTGACGCCAGATTTTCGCAACACCCGCGGCGCCTGGGCCAACCTGGCGGTCGTCGGCGTCACCTCGGCCATCCGGCGCGGCACAACCAACCTGACCACCGCGGCGGGGGCCTTCCATATCCAGCCCACAGCCCTGACCGGGTGTCTGGTGCCCAATGCCAACGACGCCAGCGTCTGCCTCGGCTCCGGCGCGTTGAACTTCAATGGGGTTCAGCGCGATCTGCGGTTCGACACAGCTCCCGGCACGACCGTATTGCCCGACACCCAGCGTCTGAACGTCTTCGTCGCCGGCCACTACGACCTGACCGACACGATCACGGCCTTCGGCGAGCTGGGCTATTACACGGCCGACACCCAGCGCATCCAGCCGCCGGTCATCAATCTCAATACCCTGACGATCCCGGCGTCCAACTACTGGAACCCGTTCGGGCCGGTGACCTTCGCGGACGGGCGGGTGAACCCGAACCGGATTCCCGGTTTGACCAACGTGCCGGCAGCGGGCCTGCCGGTCACGCTGGCGACCCAGTACCGCTTCGTCGACGCCGGCTATCAGGGCGTGGACGTGTCGAACTACCAGGCCCGGGCTCTGGCCGGGTTGAGGGGCGAGTGGCGCGGCTTCGACTGGGAGACGGCGCTGCTCTATTCCGAAGCCGAGGCGATTGATGAATCCGACGCGGTCAACAGCAACGCCCTTCAGGGCTCGCTCGCCCTTTCGACGCCGGACGCCTACAATCCGTTCAACGGCGGCTGCGTGAACCAGACCAGCTTCGGAGACTGCACGCCCAGCTCGCAGGCAGCCATCGACGCCATCACCTTCCGCCTGCGCCGCGAGTCGCGCACGACGCTGAGCCAGTTCGACTTCAAGGTCTCTCGGTCGGACCTCTTCTCCCTGCCCGCCGGCGATGTCGGCGTCGCCTTCGGCTTCGAGACGCGGCGCGAGACCCAGCGTGACGATCGCGACGAAAACCTGGACGGCACCATCCCCTTCCGCGACATCGTCACGGGGACGACCCTTTTGTCCAACGTCATCGCCGTCAGCCAGAACCCCGACACGCGCGGCGACCGCACCGTCACCTCGGCCTACGTCGAGTTCGCCGTGCCGGTCATCTCGCCGGAGATGAATATCCCGCTGGTCCGCAGCCTGGACTTTCAGGTCGCGGGACGGGCCGAGACCTATTCGGACTTCGGCGACGTGGCCAAGCCCAAGATCGCCATGGCTTGGGACATCTTCGACGGCCTGCGGGTGCGGGCCTCCTATTCAGAGGGCTTCCGCGCGCCGAACCTGGAGCAGGTCAACACCGCCACCTACGGCCGCCTGTCGACCAATCAGGACTACATCCGCTGCGAGGCCGACCTTCGGGCGCGGCGCATCGCCACCTTCGGGGCCTGCTCGCGGTCCATCGGCGCGTCGCTGCTGGTCTCGGGCAACCCGGACCTGAAGCCCGAGGAGAGCACCAATCAGTCGTACGGCGTCGTGTTCCAACCGCAGTTCCTGCCCGAAAGCTGGGGCGACTTCACCCTGACGGTCGACCGCTGGCGCATCCAGCAGACGGACATCGTCGGCCTGTTCGGGGGTCTGAACGCGGTCGTCACCGACTATGCCGAGCGGGTGCAGGGCCGCTCGAACCCCTTGGTGACCCGCGCGGCGCCGACGGTGGACGACGTGGCCCTGTTCGCTGGAACGGGCATCGCGCCGGTGGGTCAGATCGTCTCCATCAGCGATCGGTTCGTGAACCTCTTGCCACAGGACGTCGAAGGACTGGACATCGGCTTCAACTGGCGGCTCCGGAACACGCCGCTCGGCTCGTTCAGGATCAACATCGACGCGGCGAAGCTGATCAAGTTCGGCCGCGAGCCCGGTCCCCAAGTCGACGCCCTCTACGAAGCGCGCAACGCCGGCCTCATCAACGCGGCGACGCCGCTGCCGGAGTCTGCCGATCTGATCGCCCAGAACGGCCGGCCGGAATGGCGGCTGTCCGGCTCGCTCACCTGGAGCAACGGTCCTTGGCAGGTCGGGGCCTTCACCCAGTATATCTCGGCCGTGGACGAGACCGGCTTCCTGGACGCCGCCGGCAATCCTTGGGAAGTCGAAAGCCAGGTCACGGGCAACCTCTATGGCCAGTACGAGTGGGACCAGAACGCGGGCTTCGCGGCCAACACCCGGCTGCGGGTCGGCGCGCGCAACATCACCAACGAGGCCCCGCCGCTGGCCTCCAGCGGCTATCTCGGCTCGCTCTACCGTCCCTACGGCCGCTACTGGTACGTCAGCCTCAGCAAGGAGTTCTGAGACGGTGACCATCGCCCGCCACCGCCTCGGCCCGCTCGTCGCGCTCGCCGCGGGAGCGGCTCTGTGCTTCACCCACCCGGCCCGGAGCCAGGCGGTCGAGGCCCGGCCCGAGGCCTGTCCGGCCAGCCTGCCTGCCGGAACCGAATGCTGGTCCGGCCGGGCCGATACGGGCGCGTGGTGGTGGTACGCCCGTCCCGCCCATTGGAACGGTCGGCTGATCGTCCACGCCCACGGCGGTCCGCGCCTGGGCGATCCGGAGCGAGACGAACCCGCCGAGGACCTGGACCGCTTCTCCATGATGGTGGCCGAGGGATATGCCTGGGCGGGCTCGACCTACCGGCGCGGCGGCTACGGCGTCCGCATGGCGGCCGAGGACACCGATCACTTGCGCCAGATCGTGTGGGCTCGCTGGGGCCGACCTGAACGCACCCTGCTGCACGGCCAGTCCTGGGGCGGCAATGTCGCGGCCAAGGCGGCGGAGCTGTATGCCATCGCCAGCGACGGGACGAGCAACTACGATGGCGTGATCCTCACCAGCGGTGTGCTCGGCGGCGGCACGCAGGCCTATGGCTTCCGCGCCGATCTCCGGGCGGTCTACCAGGTGTACTGCCGCAATCATCCGCGCCCGGACGAGGTGCAGTACCCTCTCTGGCAGGGTCTGCCGCGAGGCGCCGACATGCCCCGGACCGAATTGGCGTCACGCGTCGCGGAGTGCACGGGGGTGGGCCGCCCCGCCGCGGACCGCACGACCGAGCAGGCCTTGCGCCTTCACAAGATCCTCGCCGTCACCGGGGTCCAGGAGGATCAGCTGGTCGCCCACCTCGCCTGGGCGACCAATCTGTTTCAGGACCTCGTCTGGAACCGGCTGGAGGGACGCAACCCCTTTGACAACACCGGCCGCACCTATCGCGGCTCGCAGGACGACCGCGCGCTGAATGAGGCCGTGGAGCGGTTCGCCGCCGATCCCCGCGCTGTCGCCGCCTTGGCCTACGACGCCGATCTGAGCGGCCAGATCGTCGTGCCGACCGTGACGATCCACGCCCGCTACGACCCGACGGTCTTCGTCGAGCAGTCCGCGATGTACGCCCGCGCGGTCGCCGCCGCAGGTCGCGCCGACCTGCTGGTCCAGACCTTCACCACCGAGGCCGAGCACAGCCGCCTGTCCCCGCCGCAATACGTCGCTCTGCTGGAGGCGCTCGACGACTGGATCACCTCCGATCAGCGGCCCACACCGTCCGGCATCGCCGCGCGGTGTGAAGCTCACGCCGCCCGCCTTGATGCGCCCTGTTTCATCGATTCGGAGTTTTCTCCCGAGCCCTGACGCGAGGGGTGGTGGGGGTCCTGCAAGTCTGACGCAAATCCTGCGTTAGGCGCGGTGAGGGCGGGGGGCGAAGTGATCAGTCGGCGAGCATCGTCCACTCGGCATCCGCCGTCGAAATGACCATGTATTCAGGACAGGCGTGGCGTGGCCCAACTGTCATCAGTTGGGCTGACAACGCCTGCGGCGCTGAAGATGTCTGACATCAACGTGGCGCGCAGCACGCTGTCTTCCGCCTCAGCCCCCTATGACAACGCAGTCCGCACGGCCACGGCTGTTCCAAGTTCCGCGCGACCTCGAGCAGAGTGCGGCAACCCGGGTTGAACTCGGAACCGAGGCGTGTGAACAATGATGCAATCGTTTGCGGAGGATGAGATGTCGAGGGTGCGGGGCTTCGCGGCGGCTCTTGTCTGCGTCTTGGCGACGCCGACGAACGCGGCCCAATCTTCGGGAGGCGACCTATATGTCGGAGCGTCGCGGGTGGAGCTTACGCCTGCCGCCGCGGATCTGCCCGACACGTATCGCGGGGTGCTTGATCCGGTCTTCGTCAGAGCCATCACCATCCGCAATCCGACCACACAGGTGGGCTTGGTCACGGTGGATGCCCTAAGCGTTTCCACACCCATAGCACAAAGGCTTTCCGCCAGCATTTCCGCCGCAACAGGCATCTCGTCCGAGAACCTCTTGATCGCGGGAACGGGGACCCACAGCGTCCCCATGGTCCGCTTCGATCCTGCCGTGCCTTCAGAACAATTCCTGGCCTGGGAGGCTCGGATCGTGGACGCCGTGGTCCAGGCGAAGCGACGTGAAGAGGCCGCCCTTATGACCTTCGGCACAGGCCAGTCCTACATCAACGTTCAGCGGGATCGGATCGACCCGGTCACGCGTCGTTGGTGGGAAGGGCCGGATTACAATGGCGTGTCCGACAAGGAGGTGTCGGTGCTCAGCTTTTCCAGCGCGGACGGCCATCCGATCGCCGCCTACTACAACTACGGGGTCTTCAACGTCGTGACCGGCATGCTCGATCTGGTGAGCGGAGACGTTACCGGGGCCGCGTCCCGATACATAGAGGAAGCCATAGGCGAGGACTTCGTCGCGGCGCTGGCGCTGGGGGCCCACGGCGACCAGAATCCGATCTTCTTCAACCAGACCTTCCAGCTGCGCGATCTTCGCATCGCACAATACGCGGAACGCGGCGAGGACATCCGCATCGCCATGCCGCCACCGGGCGGCGTGGGACTGGACCGCTCCGACCCCAGGGTCGCCCAGCTCATGGATCAGCAGCGACAGGTCAACTCCGCCCTGGGTCTGATGCTGGGCGAGGAGGTGCTGCGGATCCTGCGGGATTCGCCCGAGGGCATCGACAGAGCCCGTCTGGTCTCGCGACGCACGTCGGTGACCTGCCCGGGGCGGGTTCGGCTCAATGAGGGACGAGGCGGCGTGGCAGGGGTCTATCGAGACGACGCCCCGGTTCAGATCGACCTGGGATTGATGCTGATCGGCGACGTGGCCATCGGCGCCGTCAGCGGCACGCCCTATGCGGCCATCGGTCTGAGACTGAAACGCGAGTCGCCCTTCAACCGGACCATGCTGCTGACGCGGGCTAACGGCTATTCTGCGGGATACATCCCCGACGACGCCTCCTACGGTCATCAGACGTTCGCGGTGCTGAACACGCGCCTGAGCCCCGGTTGCGCCGAGGAGGCCGTGATCGACGGCATCCTAGGTCTGATCCCCGACGAGAACTAGTTCGCGGGAAGATCGAGCAAGGCCATGACCTCCAGCGCCTGGTCCAGGCAGACCGGAGGCCGTGCGTCGGATATCAGATGGTCGGCCAGCCTCGCGTAGAATCTATCCCACCGATGGGCGCCCGCCCGCAGCGTACGCCGGACGCCGGCGGATTCCAGGGTTACCAGCGTCTCAGGCAATCCGGGCCAGAACGCAGGGTCCCGAGGATGATGTCCGGACCGGATCGCGGCGTCGAAGCCGTCGGCGCGATCCGTGACGAGACGCACGTCGCGGGTCCGCACTTCGAAACTGGGTCGCGGGCGATCGGCCAGGGTCGAGCCCAGGATCAGATGGTCGACCGCCCCATATGTCAGCGTCAGACGGTAATCGACGGCCCCCCCTCTTCCCTCGTCCCGATCGCCTAGCGTCAGAGCCGCCGCGTCCGGTCTTCCCTTCAAACTGATAAGCTGGTCGATCTGATGAGACGCCAGGTCCCGGAAATGCTGACGCGCCGATGACGAGCCGGCCTCCGTTCGGTCCCACGCTAGGGTCATGGCGCGAGCAGGTCCGAAGGAGGGCCGTTGCGCCAGTCGCCCTACCGCCCTGAAGTCCGCGTCGAAGCGACGGTTCTGAAAGACGACCAGCTTGCGGTCAACGCGATGGGCTCGGGCCACCAGATCCCTGGCTTCGTCCAGGCAAGAGGTGAAAGGCTTTTCGACCAGCACATGCTTGCCATGATCCAGGGCGAGCGCGGCGTGTCGATGATGCAGCGTGTCGGGCGAGGCCACGACCACCAAATCGACATCAGTGCTGCGGACGCATTCGGTGACCGTCACGGCACGGGGACGCCCAGCACGCAGCGCGAGGCTTTCGGGCCGGGAAGTGGCGATAGCGTTCAGCGAGAACGAAGAAGCCGCCTCGATCAACGGCCCGTGCAGATGGGCGCCCGCGTTGCCGTGTCCGATCAGACCGACGCCGATGGTCATCGCCACGCCCGCTCTTGGTTCAGGGACGAGACGCGGTCCAGCCCGGGATGGCGGCACGAATGGCGCTGATTGCGAGGGGCGTCATGACGCCATAGCCGTCAGCGTCCGGATGCACCCCGTCGTCCGTCAGCTCGGGTCGCATCGCCCCCGCGGGGTCGCTCATGGCGGCGTGATAGTCGACGAACAGAGCGCCCTTGGTCCCAGCATAGTCCCTCAGCCAGCCGTTCAGCGCCTCGATGTCCCCTGCGGGCTGGAAGGTCGGCCGCCACGGGAATGCCGCGGCGGGGGGTATCGCGCCGATGATGACGGTCACGCCGTTCGCCTGGGCGATCTCGGTCATTGCGCGGATGTTGTTCTTGAAGTCTTCGGGTCGGCTGGGCCCGGTGTTTCCGGCGAGATCGTTGGTGCCAGCCATGATGTGGACGGCGCGCGGGCGCAGGGCGATAACGTCCGCGTGGAACCGGACGAGCATCTGAGGCGACGTCTGGGCCCCGATGCCCCGGTTCACGATCGCGCCCGTGAACAATTCCGGCGCAGCCCCCGACCAGAACTCGGTGATGGAATCCCCGATGAAGACCACATCCACCGCAGCGGCCTGCAAGGCGGCATTGGCATCTCGGTGGCGACAAAGGCCCGGCCAGTCGAGTCGGCGGCGCTCGGCCAGGGCTTCGCGCCACGCAGGTAAAAGGCTTTCGTCGGCCGGTCGGTCCCCGAGTGGGGGAGGGCAGGGATGGGGTTGCAGCGCCGTCGCCTGAGCCCGGACCGGGTGGGGCCCCGCCATCGCTGTGCAGATGAACAGACCTGCAACCAGTCCTATAGTCAGCCTCTCCGCCGAACGGGCACCGTTCGGCTTGGTTCGAGCCTTCGCTTTCAGGTAGATCGGTTGCATGGCGAAGTCCTCCACTCCAGCTAAGACCGTTTCAGCGCTTAAGATGACCGACATCGCCCGCTTGGCTGGCGTGTCGACCTCCACGGTGTCTCGCGCATTGGCCGAGAGCCCCCTGATCCCGGCCGCCACGCGTCGTCAAATCCAGAAAATCGCCGCGGAACACGGCTACGTCATCAATCAGGCCGGACAACGCCTCAGGTCGAACCGAACCCGCACGATCGGGGTCACCATCCCGCTGGGGCACGAGGCGGGTCAGCGGATTTCCGACCCCTTTTTTCTGAGCATGCTCGGCCTTCTGGCCGATGAGGTGACGGCGCGGGGATATGACATCCTGTTGTCGCGTGTTCCCTCTCCCAGCCCCGGCTGGATGAAGCAGTATGTCCAGTCCGGAAAGGCCGACGGCTATATCGTCGTGGGCCAGAGCGATCAGCACGACGAAATAAACGAGGCGGCCCTCACCTACCTGCCGATGGTCGTCTGGGGCGCCCATTTGCCTGAACAGGCCTATTGCTCCGTCGGCTCCGACAACGTCGGAGGGGCCCGCATGGCGACCGACGCCCTGATCCAGGCTGGGCGCCGAAGGATCGTCTTTCTCGGATCCGCGCCCCTGCCCGAGGTCCAGATGCGGCTCAAGGGATATGAGGCGGCCTTGGAACGGGCCGGCATCCCGATCGACCCGGCCTTGGTGGTTCCCGCCCACTTCACGGGAGATACGGCGTGGGGCGCGGTGCAGGAACTTGTCTCCCGGAACATTCAGTTCGACGCCGTTGTCGGAGCCTCCGACCTCATCGCTCTCTCGGCGCTCAAGGCGCTGCAGGCGAGTGGCGTCTCGGTCCCCCAGGATGTGTCGGTCGTCGGCTTCGATGATCTGGAGATCGCCGATCACGCCTACCCCCGTCTGTCCAGCATCCGGCAGGATCTGCAGCGCGGAGCAGCGACCTTGGTCGAGTTTCTGTTCCGCCGGATGGCCGGGGAGGAGACTCCCTCCGCCACGCTCCCCGTCCAGATGGTCATGCGCGACTCGATCGCCCCGGCCTAGGCCCCGGGCGGTACGATGCGGGCGCCGTCCATGAGATCCAGCAGCCCGTCGACGATCGCCGTCTCGGCGCAGCCCGGCTTCAGTCGCGACGAGATGACTTCGAACGTGTACTGGCCGTAGGCGGCATCGTGCGGGATGTATCCGGATCGCGCCGAACCGTTCGTCAGGGACGAGAACAGCGTGTGCTTGAACGGCGACTCGCGCTTGAAGCGTACGGCGATGGGGTTGAAGATCTCGGCGTTCACCCCGCCGATGACGACGTCGCCCACCATCAGCAGACTGAGCCGGATCGGGATGGGGTCGGCGTCCACGTATTCCCCGGCATAGCCGGCGCGACCGGTGTTGGTCCGCTGTCGGCCGGGGCAGCTGACCTGGGTCTGGGCCCCGAAGATGCCGTCGGAGTCCGTCGGACGCTCCATGTTGGCCCGGCCGACGTGAAGCACCTCCTCGGCGATCAGTTGGCCCAGGCTGCGGGTCATCCGCCTCTGCTGCTCCATCAGCCGGGCGACCTCGGGATCATTGCGGTCCAGTCCGACCCCGCCGGGCGGCATGGCGTTGGAGATGTCCTCGCCGCGGCTGGCGTATTCGGCGATGCGGATGTTGCGAAGATCGTAGGTCTGCTGGAAGTAGAGCGGATTCTGGTCTCCGCCCGCGCCGTTGGACCAGACCGCGACCACGTCGCCGCCCAGGGATTCCTCCAGGTAGCGCGACGCCTCGCCGGGGACGTCACCGCTGATCTGGTCGAGCTGGCCGTTCAGCACGGCGTGCATGCCGTAGTTGTAGAACACCGCGATGGGTGCGCCAGAGAGATCGCGGAAGCGCACGACCGCCACCGTCTTGTCCGACGGTCCGTCGTAGTTGGGACCTTCCCACCAGCGGCGGTTCTCGGCATCGATGATGTTGCGGTTGATGTTGATGTAGGAAACCCCGGTCCCGAAGTCCATCTGGGCCGGCTCCAGTCGGGCGTCCGCCTGCCGGATCGCTTCGAAGACCTGGTTCTCGAAGGCCGCGCCCGACAACCGGGGCACGCTGTGGGTGTGGGTGGCGGTCAGGATGATCTGCTCGACCGGAATGCCCAGCTCGCTGGCCGCCCTGCGGGTCACGTTCGTCCAGACCTCGTCCGACATGCCGCCGATATCGACGGTCACCATCGCGGCCTTGGTGCTGCCGTTGGCGACGACGATGGCGCGTGCGTACACCGCATCGTTGATGCCGATGTAGTTGGTCGGAAGCGCATCGGGCGCGGGCGTGATGTCCACCCTCGCCGCTCCGGCCCTGAGCGAGCCACTGGCCGAGGCCGTAGCTGGCGCGGTCTGGGCCTGGGCCGTGAGCGGCGCGCCAGCGGACAGGGCGAGCGCGGCCAGGGCCGTCAGGGTCGTGCGGATCATGGCGTCGTTCCTCTTCCCGCGCATCTCAGAAGCTCTTGGTCACTTCGAAGGACCAGATGCGGCCGTAGGGGTTGGCCTGCTGGTTATCGAAGGCGTTGGTTCCGGTGAGCACCACGTTGGGATCCTCGTCCGTCAGATTTTGAACCGAGAGGGACACCCGAACGCCCCGCATCCAGGCCTGGGCGTCTTCCGGAGCAAACCAGGACACATTGGCGTCGAAAGTGGTCCAGCTGGGGACCCGGGCCACCGGCTGGCGCACTCCGGCCACCGTGATGGGGGCGGTGTTCACATAAGAGCCGACGTGGTTGACGAAGAGGTTGGCGCTGATCGAATCCCGTCGCAGACCCAGGTTGCCGCGCAAACGGGTGCTCACCGGATTGTTCAGCGTGTCGAGGACGTCCAGCAGGCCCGAGGTCGGAGACAGCGTTTGCTTCAGATTCAGGATCTCGGTCCAGGAGAAGCCGGCGGAAGCCTGTCCCAAGGGCGTCTCGAAGTCGTAGCCGACCGTCAGATCCAGACCGTCCTGCTCGACGGTGCCGAGGTTCTGGGCCTGACCGTTCAGATACGCGACCAGTGAACAGTAAGGCGTCGCGCTGAACGGGATCGGATAGCCGCGGTTGATCAGGTCGCGATAGACCGGGTTGTAGGTCGAGACATTGCCCTCGACGCAGGTGCTGGGCTGGGGCGCGGGCGTGATGTAGGCATCGAACGCCGCCCGGTTGGCCGGCGTCGCCAGGAAGGTCGAAGCCTGGTCGCCGATCGTGACGATCTTACCCTTATAGTCGATGTTGTAATAGGTCAGCGAGGCGCGGAAGCCATCCAGCCAGTCGGGCGACCAGTCCGCGCCGACCGACCAGATGGTGGCCCGTTCCGGCTCCAGATTGTTGTTCCCGCCTTGCGTGCGAGCGAAGACGTTGCTGGTCCCGGTGGCAGGGTTGCTGATCGGAATGCGCGGATCGCCCGAGTTGTTGGTGTACTGCGCCAGACCGAACATGGTCACGACATCCTCGTTGTTCTCCTGAAGGCTCGGCGCGCGGAACGAGCGGCCCCAGGTGCCGCGAATGACCAGGTCCGACGTCGGCTCCCAGGTCAGGCCCACCTTGGGGTTGGTCGTATCGCCAAAGTCCGAATAGTCCTCGTACCGAGCAGCGAGGCTCAGATCGAGACGACGCACCAGCGGGACGTTCGCGTCTTCACCGATCAACGGCAAGAAGAGCTCGCCGAAGATCGACGTGACCTCCCGGACCTTGCGTCCGCGGTAGGTGGTGCGGAACACGTTGTCGACGTTCGTTGTGGTCCCGGCGTTGCGGTAGCTGCCGCGCAGCTCCAGGAACTCGGCTCCGACGGCGGCTCGAACCGTGCCTGCGGCCATGTCGAACAGCGGACCGTCGAACTTGACGACGAAGTCCTTTAGCGCAGTGCGATTGCGCAGGTTGTTCTCGCCGAAAACGCGGCTTCGGATGGAATCATTGACCGGCGTGTTGGCGAAGGGGTTGAAGCTGGGGTCGCGGGCCGCCACCAGGGCATTCAGGGCGGCGGTGTTGTTGATGCCGGCGCTCGGCCCCTTCTCGCACTGGCAGTTCTTGGCCAAGGCGTAGGTGAAATAGGCGTCCATCTGCCAGTCGAGGCCGATGTCCCAGGTCAGACCCAGGGTCTGGGAGGAGCTGCGTTCGGTCGCGATCGTGTAGCGTCGGCCAAAGTCCTTTAGCCAGGGATAGCGCACGCTGATCGACCCCCCGGGTGCGACGCCGGGCAGACCGCTGATGTAGAAGGGGCTGGTGGCGGGGACCGTGATGGTGTCCACCCGATAGCCGCGGATCGCGCTGTCGCGGCGGTTGAAGAAGCCCTGATAGTAGAGGCTCAGCCGGTCGCTCAGGTTCAGGTTGACGAAGGCCGTCAAGGCGTCCCGCTCGCGATGAGGCAGGTAGTCGGTGAAGTCGGCGGAATCGACCACATCGGCGCCGGGGATCAGTTGTGCGGCCGTCAGAGGGCCCCCGACGTAGGTTTCGGGAACGCTGAAGTAGCGAATGACGCCGCCGCCCTGGGTCACTACGACCGGGACGCGTGCGGTGACGGTGGCCCCGTTGATGCGATTGTTGTTGCCGC
>VYLE01000788.1_pt1 | contig 11937 bp, 11 predicted proteins | sample 5114391 | NCBI WGS metagenome assembly VYLE01 (sample SAMN12291771, study PRJNA351875) | freshwater metagenome | isolation source: freshwater lake | place: USA: Michigan, Kent Lake | collected 2013-08-15
GGGGACACGCTGGATGGGGGCGCTGGGGAGGATGTGCTGAACGGGGAGGCTGGGGAGGACAGTCTGGCTGGTGGTGAGGGCAATGATGGTCTGTTCGGTGGGGACGGTGGGGATCGTCTATTTGGCGGGGACGGGACGGACACGCTGGATGGGGGTGCGGGGGAGGATGTGCTGAACGGGGAGGCTGGGGAGGACCTGCTGAGCGGGGGCGCGGGGAATGACACCCTTCTGGGCGGCACGGGGCATGACACGTTGCAGGGCCATGACGGGCTGGACCGATTGCAGGGCGGCGAGGGGGATGATCGGCTGATCGGGGGCGCGGAGCGCGACACGCTTTGGGGCGGCTGGGGGATGGACCATCTGATCGGCGAAAGCGGGAATGACGCGATGCTGGGCGGACGGCAGAACGACACGCTCGAAGGTGGGGATGGCAATGACCGGCTGAGCGGTGGCGGGCAGGCCGATGCCCTTTATGGCGGGGCGGGGGCGGATCGGCTGCTGGGCGGGGCGGGCTGGGACCGGCTTTGGGGCGGGGCTGGGGCGGATGTCTTCGTCTTTCTCCCGGCGGATGCGGGGGGCTGGGATCGCATCTTCGACTTCCAGCCGGACGAGGATCGGCTGGCCTTTCGGGGCCTGTCGGGGATGGGTGAGGTGAGGGTGCGCGATGTGCTGCAGGACGGGGTCCGGGTCGCGGAAGTGACGGGCGGCGGGCATGTGATCCGGCTGGAAGGGGTGCGGGCGGCCGATCTTGATGCGAGTGATTTCCTTTTCCTGTGAGGGGAAGCGCGGCCTTGTGCCGTCTTGCCCGGCGCGGCGGGCAGTGGCAGGGAGGGGGCATGCTGATCCTTGTGCCGATCCTTCTGATCTGTGTCCTCTTGGGCATGTACCTGATGCGGCGGGGGGTGACCCTGACGCGGGACTGCCGCTGGCGCCTTGATCGCGGCGCGGCGGGCGGGCCGGTCTGGCGCTGTGCGGTCTGCGGGGCCATCGCGCGGGGCGAGGTGACGCCGCGCCATTGCCAGCGGAGGACGGGCTGATAGGGTGGGGCGCAAAGAGGTGCCGCCACCATGAAACTGTCCCGTGACCATGCTGCCCCGGCGGATGCCGAGGCCCGCAAGACCATCGCTCCCGTCATCTGCTATCCGGTGGACGGTCTGGCCCGACCCGACACCAGCACCCATCGCGCGGCGCGCGCGGGGTGGGAGAGGGTGGCCGAGGTCGTCATCCCCGCGCGCGAGGCGCGCTGCTGGGCGGTGCCTGCGGGGCATTTCTTCCGCATCACAAGCATCGAGGGGCCGCAGGTGGGCGACCTGAACCTGTGGTCGCAGGCCGATCTGCGCGAGCGGTTCTATTCCGGCAAGACGCGGGCGCTGCATGGCACGCATCTGTCGACGGGGGACAGGCTGTGGTCATCCTTCCCCTTCCTGCGCCCGATGGCGGTGATCACGGATGACAGCCTCGACTGGTACGGGTTCGACGCGTTCGGCGGCGCGGTGCATGACGTGATCGGCACGCGCTGCGATCCCTATACGCATCACCTTCTGAGCGGGGGTGTGCAGTATCACCATTGCTGCCATTCCAACCTGACCCGCGCCTTGTCGGATTGGACCGGGCTGCCGCTTCACGAGGCGGAGGCGCATGTGCATGACGTGCTGAACGTGTTCATGTGCACAGGCTTCACCCGCGACACGGGGCAGTATTTCATGAAGGCCTCGCCCGTCAGGCCGGGGGATTATCTGGAATTCTTTGCCGAGATCGATCTTGTGGGTGGGCTGTCGGCCTGTCCGGGCGGGGATTGTTCGGCGGAGCATTCGTCGGATGCGGCGCGCTGCCATCCGCTGCTGGTGGAGGTGTTCCGTCCGCTGGCCCCGCCTGCGGGATGGGTCGCGCCCGCAGTGAACGCCTATGACCGGAGCCATGGGCGCCCGTGATGCAGGCGCGCCGGTTGCATCTGACCGAGGACCTCGTCGCGCGGGTGGAGCGGCAGGAGCCGGAATATCCCGGCGCGCGGGGGCTGCCCTATATCGAGGAAGCGGCCTTTCCGCACCATGCGCGGCGGCTGATCGCGGAGGCGGGGGAGGGGCCGATCTGGACCTTTGCCTATGGGTCTCTGATCTGGAAACCGGCCTTCGAGGCGGTGGCGGCGCGCCCTTGCGTTCTGCATGGCTGGCGACGGTCCTTCTGTATCCATCTGGAAAGCTGGCGCGGCACGCCGGAGGAGCCGGGGCTGATGCTGGCGCTGGCGCGCGGGGGCAGTTGCCGGGGGATGGCCTATCGCCTGCCGGATGCGGGCCGCGAGGCGGCGATGGAGGCGCTTTTGCGGCGCGAGATCGGCTATGAGGTGGACCTTGCCTCGGTCCGCTGGTTGACGGTGCGGGGGGAGGGCGGGCCGATGCAGGCGCTGGTCTTCTATGCCGCGCCGCTGGATGGGGCGATCCATGTGGAGTTGCCGTTGGAGGAACAGGCGCGACGCATCGCGCGGGCGGCGGGGCACGTGGGAAGCTGCGCGGCCTATCTGCGCAACACCGTGCAGCATCTGGAGGCGTTGGGCATCCGCGACCGATACCTCTGGACCTTGCAGAGGATGGTCGCGGAAGAGATCGCAGCGCGTCAGGGGTAAGGCGCGGGGTCGCCTAGGCCGTGGCGAAGGCGGCCTGCAGGGCAATCTCCACCATATCGCCGAAGCTGCGTTCGCGCTGATCCGAAGGCAGCGCCTCATGCGTGAGGATGTGGTCGGAGATGGTGAGGATGGCCAGCGCGCGGACGCCGTGGCGGGCGGCGAGGGTGTAGAGTTCGGCGGCCTCCATTTCCACGCAGAGGCAGTTGTGGCGCTGAAGCTGGTCGGACAGGTCCTGCCGTTCGTCGTAGAAGGTGTCGGAGGAGTAGATGCCGCCGACATGGGTGGGGATGGATTTGGCGCTGGCGGCGCTGTGGGCGGCGGAAAGCAGGCCGTAATCGGCGACGGGGGCGAAGTTCAACTCCTTGAAGATCGACCGGGAGGGGGAGCCGAGCGTGGTGGTGGCCTGTGCCAGAACGATGTCGCGGACTTTGATGTGATGTTGCAGCGCACCCGCCGAGCCGATGCGGATGAGGGTTTTGGCCCCGTAGTCGCGGATCAGTTCATTGGCGTAGATGGAGATCGACGGCATGCCCATGCCGGTGCCGTGGATGGTGACGCGGTGGCCGTTCCATGTGCCGGTATAGCCCAGCATCCCGCGCACCTCATTCACCAGAACGGGGTTTTCGAGGAAGGTCTGGGCGGCCCAGCGGGCGCGGTAAGGATCGCCGGGCAGAAGGACGGTTTCGGCGATGTCGCCGGGTTGCGCGCCGATATGGACGGTCATGGGGGCCCCTGTCTGTTCTCTGGGGGCGAGGCTAGACGAAGGCCGGGGCGGGCGAAAGGCCCCGGCTTCTGTGCGCAGGATCAGGCGGCGACGCTGCCCTGACGGCCGAAGAGCCGGGCATTGGGGCAGAAGGCCGCCTCGGAGGGGCGCGCGACATCGCCGCGTGCGAGGACAAGGCTGCACGCCCCGCGGTCGCGGCATTGGGCGCAAGTGCCCAGCAGTTCCAGATACGCGGCGTGGTTGGCCTTGAGATCGGAGTCGGTGATGCCGAAGATGGCGGCCATGCGGGCGACGCGGTCGGGCACGTCGGGCGGCATGCGGATGAAGGCTTCGACCTGCCCGCGGGTCATGCCGAGATCGGCAAGATCGCGGTCGGTCAGCGCGTCGAGCGTCTTCAACTGCTGCCAGCGGTCGATCAGGGCGCGGATTCGGTCAAGCATCGGGCATCTCCGTCAAGGTGGGTGACGAGAGGATGCCCAATGCGGGGGGAGGGCGCCTTGATCTGGCGCAAGCGGGTCATTCGGCGGCGACGGCCTGCCGGTCCACCAGCCCCACGATATCCATCATGATGCGGTTCAGTTCGAAATCCTTGGGCGTGTAGACGGCGGCCACGCCCATGGCGCGCAGGCGGGTGGCGTCTTCTTCGGGGATGATGCCGCCCACGACGACGGGAATGTCGCCAAGGCCTGCGGCGCGCATCCGTTCCATCGTTTCGGAGATGAGGGGAATGTGGCTGCCCGACAGGATCGAGAGGCCCACGACATGCGCCTCTTGATCCGCCGCCGCCGCGACGATTTCGGCGGGCGTCAGACGGATGCCTTCGTAATGGATCTCCATCCCGCAATCGCGCGCGCGGGCGGCGATCTGTTCGGCGCCGTTGGAATGGCCGTCAAGGCCGGGCTTGCCGACAAGGAACTTGAGCTGGCGGCCGAGCTTGGTGCTGACCTGTGCGACGGCGTCGCGGATGGGTTCCAGCCCTTCGGTGCGGTTAGAGGGGTTGCGCGACACGCCCGTGGGCGCGCGGTATTCCCCGAAGGCGGAGCGGACGACGGCCCCCCATTCGCCCGTGGTGACGCCAGCCTTGGCGGCGGCAACGGAGGCGGGCATCACGTTGATGCCGGTGGCGCAGGCCTGACGCAGGGCGTCAAGCGCGGCTTTCACCTTGGCGTCGTCGCGGGTGGCGCGCCATTGGTTCAGGCGTTCGATCTGGTCCCGTTCGGCATCGGCATCGGCCACCATGATCGACCCGTCGCCTGCGGTCAGGGGCGAGGGCGCGGCCTCGGTCCAGCGGTTGACGCCGACGACGGTGGTTTCCTTCGTCTCGATCTTGGCCAGCCGTTCGGAGTTGGACTCCACCAGACGGCCCTTCATGTATTCGATGGCCGCAACCGCGCCGCCCATGGCGTCGATGGTGGCCAGTTCGGCGCGCGCGCCGTCTTTCAGTTCGGCCACCTTGCGGTCGACGGCGGGGTTGCCATCGAAGAGGTCGTCATATTCCAGCAGGTCGGTTTCATAAGCGAGGATCTGCTGCATCCGAAGCGACCATTGCTGATCCCACGGGCGGGGCAGACCCAGCGCCTCGTTCCATGCTGGAAGCTGCACGGCGCGGGCGCGGGCCTTTTTCGACAGGGTGACGGCGAGCATCTCGATCAGGATGCGGTAGACGTTGTTTTCGGGCTGCTGTTCGGTGAGGCCCAAGGAGTTGACCTGCACACCATAGCGGAAGCGGCGGTATTTCGGATCGGTCACGCCGTAGCGGGTTTCGCAAATCTCGTCCCAGAGATCGACGAAGGCGCGCATCTTGCAGAGTTCGGTCACGAAGCGGATGCCTGCGTTGACGAAGAAGGAGATGCGCCCGACCATGTTGGGGAAGTCTTCGGCGCTGACCTTGCCCTTCAGGTCGTCCAGCACGGCGCAGGCGGTGGCCAGCGCGAAGGCCAGTTCCTGTTCCGGCGTCGCGCCCGCCTCTTGCAGGTGGTAGGAGCAGACGTTCATCGGGTTCCATTTCGGCAGATGCTTCTGCGTATAGGCCGCGACGTCGGTGATCATGCGGAGCGAGGGCTTCGGCGGGCAGATGTAAGTGCCACGCGACAGGTATTCCTTGATGATGTCGTTCTGGACGGTGCCCTGCAGGGCGGTGATGTCGGCCCCCTGTTCTTCGGCCACGGCGATGTAGAGGGCCAGAAGCCACGGCGCGGTGGCGTTGATCGTCATCGAGGTGTTCATCTGTTCAAGCGGGATCTGGTCGAACAGGGTCCGCATGTCGCCCAAGTGCGCGACGGGCACGCCGACCTTGCCCACTTCGCCGCGCGACAGTTCGTGGTCGCTGTCATAGCCCGTCTGGGTGGGCAGGTCGAAGGCGACGGAGAGGCCCGTCTGCCCCTTGGACAGGTTGGTGCGGTAAAGCGCGTTGGAGGCCTTGGCGGTGGAGTGCCCGGCATAGGTGCGGAAGAGCCAGGGGGACTCTTTCTGGGTGCGGGTCATGGGGGCCTCCTGAGGTGGTTCGGCAATAATATTTCGCTGACCCCTCAATAGAGGACAGAATCGTTCAATGTCAATTCGCCGCGTTGCGGCATTCCGCAGCGCGGCGGTACCCCCTCTTAACAAAGCGGCGCGGCTTTCCTATATTCACGCGGAAGGCCCCTGCCGGGAATCCGGCATCAACAAGGGGGGCCGAGGGTCGAAGGACCTGACGACGATGCGCAACACTCTTGCGCTTGCTGCCCTCTCTCTGACGCTGGCCGGTGCGGCCATGGCGCAGGACCGGTCGGTTCAGATCGTGAACGACTCCGGCTTTACCATCACCAGTTTCTACGCCTCCACCCTTGGTGCGGCGGATTGGCAAGAGGATGTGCTGGGCGGTCAGGCGGTGGCGACCGGGGCGACCCTGACTGTCAATTTCGATGACGGGTCGGGCGACTGCGCCTATTCCTTCCGCGCCGTTTTCGATGACGGGGACGAAGCCGTTGGCGAAATCGACGTCTGCGCGGGCAATTCGATCGTGATCAACTGATCTAGTGCCGTGACGCCAGTCCTTTGCCGTTTGCGGGGCGGTCGAAAGGCCGCTAGCCTTTGGCTATGACGGGGACGATCGAGCTTCCGATCTGGCTTGTGGTGCTGGTGCTGGCCCTTGCGGCCATCGCCGCGCTGGACCGTATTCTGGCGCCCTCTGTCCGCTGGTTCTTTCGCCGGAGGATGGAGCGGGCGGTGGCCCGGCTGAACGAGCGGCTGGAGCGGCCCATCGCGCCGTTCAAGCTGGCCCAGCGGCATGACATGATCCTGCGGCTGGCCTATGACCCGCAGGTGATGCAGGCGGTGGCGGAGCATGCAGCGGAGGCGGGTGTGCCGCCCACCGTGGCGATGCAGGAGGCGCGGGATTATGCCCGCGAGATCGTGCCCGCCTTTTCCGCCACGATGTATTTCGGCTTTGCCGTGCAGGTGGCGCGCTGGTTGACGCGGAAATTCTATCGCGTGCGGATCGGGCGGATCGATCCGGCGCTGGAACGGGTGGACGACCGCGCGACAGTGGTCTTTGTGATGAACCACCGCAGCAATATGGATTACGTGCTGGTGACATGGCTGATCGCGGATCGGTCGGCCATTTCCTATGCGGTGGGGGAATGGGCGCGGGTCTGGCCACTGAGCCGTTTGATCCGGGGGATGGGGGCCTATTTCATCCGGCGGGGGTCGCGCAACGCCCTCTATCGCCGGGTGCTGGCGCGCTATGTGCAGATGTCGGCGCAGGAAGGGGTGGCGCAGGCCATCTTTCCCGAAGGCGGGTTGTCGCTGGATGGCCGTGTTGGGCCGGCGAAACTGGGGCTTCTGTCCTATTTCCTGACTGGCTTTGACGCCGAACGCGAGTCGGGCGGGCGGGATATCCTTTTCGTGCCGGTGGGCCTTGCCTATGACCGTGTGCTGGAGGACCGGCTGCTGACCGAGGCCGCGCGGACCGGCGTCCGGCGGTTCCGGCCGACGGCGACAGGGGTGGTGGCCTTTGTCTTTCGCATGGGTTGGCGGGCGCTGCGGGGGAATTTCCCCGGTTTTGGGGCGACGGCGGCGGGGTTTGGGGCGCCGGTGTCGCTGCGGGCCTTCATGGAGGGCCGCGCTGGCGACGTGACCGAGGCGCTGGGGACAGAGTTGATGGCGCGGGTGGCGCGGGCGGTGCCGATCCTGCCTGTGCCGCTGGTCGCGGCGGCGCTTGAGGCGGGGGTGGAGAGCCGCGCGGCGCTGTTGGCGGAGGTGACGCGGCTGGTGGAGGCGCTGGCAGACAAGGACGCCGTGCTGCGGCTGCATCCGCAAGGGCTGGAGCCGACAGTGGACGAGGCGCTGCTGCATATGCGGCGGCGCGGGCTGGTGGGACCCGACCTGAGGCTGGCACCGGAAAAGCGGGGGTTGGTGGCCTATTACGCGGCCTCTGTCTGGCAAAGGCTGGAACAGTGACCCTGTCCCGGGCCTGACCCGAGGCCACATGCCGACCGGTCGCCGACGAGTGCGGGAGGCCACGGATGCGGCAGGGGGCGCGGTCATGGGGCCTGTCTCTTGGGTTGCCGCGATGCGGCAGACATAAAATTACAAAATTTCCGCCCCCTCTATTGCAATGTTGCGCGGCCATCCTCTATCAGTGACCCAAGGCGCCGATTCTGCGGCGCGGCATCGGGTTTTCAGGGAGGCCGGAGGATGGCTTTGGATACGCAGCAGCACGTGGTCGCCTATGATGCGCCGAAGAAGGACCTCTATGAGATCGGCGAGATGCCGCCCTTGGGCCATGTGCCGAAGCAGATGTATGGCTGGGTCATCCGGCGCGAGCGGCATGGGAAGCCGGACACGGCGATGCAGCTTGAGGTCGTGGATACGTGGAAGATCGACAGCCATGAGGTGCTTGTCCTCGTGATGGCCGCCGGGGTGAACTACAACGGCGTCTGGGCCTGTCTGGGAGAGCCGGTCAGCGTGTTTGATGGCCACAAGCAGCCCTATGCGGTGCTGGGGTCGGATGCGGCGGGCATCGTCTGGGCCGTGGGCGACAAGGTCACCCGCTGGAAGGTGGGCGATGAAGTCGTGATCCACTGCAATCAGGATGACGGCGACGACGAGGAATGCAACGGCGGCGATCCGATGTTCTCGCCCACCCAGCGCATCTGGGGTTACGAGACGCATGACGGGTCCTTCTGCCAGTTCACGCGGGTCCAGGCGCAGCAGTTGATGCCGCGGCCCAAGCATCTGACATGGGAGGAAAGCGCCTGCTATACGCTGACGCTGGCCACCGCCTATCGGATGCTGTTCGGCCACCATCCGCATGATCTGAAGCCCGGGCAGAATGTGCTGGTCTGGGGGGCGTCGGGCGGCCTTGGGTCCTATGCGATCCAGTTGATCAACACGGCGGGGGCGAATGCGATCGGGGTGATTTCCGACGAGAGCAAGCGCGACTTCGTCATGGGTCTTGGCGCGAAGGGCGTGATCAACCGCAATGATTTCAAGTGCTGGGGTCAGCTGCCCAAGGTCAACAGCCAAGAATACAACGACTGGCTGAAGGAGGCGCGGCGCTTCGGCAAGGCGATTTGGGACATCACCGGCAAGGGCGTGAATGTCGACATGGTGTTCGAGCATCCGGGCGAAGCGACCTTTCCGGTTTCGTCGCTGGTTTGCAAAAAGGGCGGCATGGTGGTGATCTGTGCCGGTACCACCGGGTTCAACTGCACCTTCGACGTGCGCTACATGTGGATGCACCAGAAGCGCCTGCAGGGCAGCCATTTCGCCCATCTGAAGCAGGCCAGCGCCGCGAACAAGCTGATGGTGGAGCGGCGCCTTGATCCCTGCATGTCCGAGGTCTTTCCTTGGGCCGAGATTCCGCAGGCGCATATGAAGATGCTGAAGAACGAGCACAAGCCCGGCAATATGGCGGTGCTGGTGCAGGCGCCGCGGGCGGGGCTGCGGACCTTTGAAGACACGCTGGAAGCCAGCCGCGGGATGTGATCCCGCCCGGAGGGCAAGCGATGGGGCGCGCCGGGCGGAGGCCGGGCGCGCCCTTTCGCATGTCGGGGCCGTCCTGTTGGGGGCGGTGGGCGAAGGCCCCTCGCATCTTCCGGGGCCTCCCCTTATGGTCGCGCGCATGAGCCTTCCCGTGACCCTTTCCGACGATCAGGCCGAAGCCTTCGACCGCGTGGCAGCGGAGCTTTTCGCCAATGGCATCGACCTGACGGCGGGGGAATTGACGCCGCGCGCCGAGGGCAAGCCTTCGGTGCTGGCGGTGGTGGGTAAGGCGGGATCGGGCAAGACGATGCTGCTGGCCGGGCTGACCAAGGCGCTGGTGTCTGCGGGGGTGGAGGTCGTCTCGGGCGATTACGAGGGGCGGAGGCGCAAGGATCGCCGGACGCTGGCCATCCTTGCGCCCACCAACAAGGCGGCAAGCGTGCTGCGTCTGCGGGGGGTGCCTGCGACGACGATCCACCGCATCCTCTATACCCCCGTCTATGACCCGGAATACGAGCGCATCGCCGAATGGCTGACGGGCCAAGGCGAGCGGCCTGTGGTGGAGGGGCTGACCGATCTGGCGCTGGACCGGGCATTTGCCTTTTTCCAGCAGGTCGCCTCGGTTCCGGGGGCGTTGGCGGCGGCGGGATTGAAAGGATCGGACTTTATCAAGGGGTGGAAGCGGCGCGAAGAGCCGCTGGATGTGGGCTTCATCGACGAATCCTCGATGCTGGACGAACGCCAGTTGGAGGATCTGCGCGAGATCTTTCCGACGCTGGTCCTGTTTGGCGATCCGGCGCAGCTGGCCCCGGTCGGACTGTCGGGAGAGATGGTCTTTGACCGTCTGCCCGCGACGCGGCGGCTGATCCTGAACCGCATCCATCGGCAGGCGGAGGACAACCCGATCCTTGATCTGGCGCATGCCTTGGGCGACGAGGGGCTGAGCTTTGATCGGTTCGAGCGCATGGTGGAGGAGGCAGCAAAGGCGGATGACCGGGTGGTGATGGCCGAGCGGGTGGATGCCGATATGATGGCGCGGTCCCCGGTTCTGGTCTGGCGGAATGCCACGCGCATCCGGCTGATCCATGCCTTTCGGGGGGCGTTCGGTGCGCCGGAGGATGAACTGCTGCCGGGGGAGCCGCTGATCTGCGACGGGATCGAACTGCCGCTGAAGCATCGCAAGAAGCGGATCGATCTGGAGGCGCGGGGCCTGATCAAGGGGGCGCAGGTGATCTATCTGGGCCCCGGATCGAAGCCCGGTTTCGCCAAGCTGCATGTGGTGGGGGCGGAGGAGCCGCAGGTCTCGGCCGCGTCCATCATCAAGATCGAGAAGCCCGAGGAGGAGGAGCCTTTCATCCCCTCGGCCGCGACGATGGGGGCGGCTTTTCTGCATGGCGCGGCGGTGACGATCCACAAGGCGCAAGGCAGCCAGTGGGAGGATGTTCAGGTCTTCGCCCCTGACATCTATGCTGCCGCGCAGGCGGGCCGGAGCGAGGCCGGGGTGCCCTTGTGGAAGCGGCTGGCCTATGTGGCGATCACGCGGGCCTCGAACCGGTTGTTCTGGGTGACGCGCTACCGGCTGGCGCGCCCGCAGGGGCCGCTGACGGTGGCCGATCTGCGGAAGGGGCCAGCGGCGCTGGCACTGGAATCCGAATAGCCAAATTCCTTGGAAGGAATTTGCAATTTTCTTCGAAGAAAATTGTGCGGGGCCTGCGGCTTGGCTAGGGTGGGGCCAAGATCAGGAGGCCCAAGATGCGCTGTGTTTTCGTCCAGTTCCGCTGCACCCCCGGAAAGACCTATGAGGTGGCCGATGCGATCTATGACCGCGAGGTGGTGAGCGAGCTTTACTCCACCAGCGGGGAATATGACTTGATCGCCAAGGTCTATATCCCCGAGGAGGAGGATGTGGGGCATTACCTGTCGTCCCGGCTGTTCGACATTCCCGGGATCGTGCGGACGTTGACCACGATGACCTTCAAGGCGTTCTGAGGGTCTGCGGGCGGGGAGGCCCCCTCTCCCCGGCCCTCTCCCCCTTCTGGGGAGAGGGAGAGGTGCCGTCCCCTGTGTGCGTCGCGCGGGGTGGCGGCGGTGCAGGGGGCTTTGCGCCCCCTCGCCGCCTGCGGCGGCTCACCCCCGCAGAGTATTTGGGGCCAAGATGAAGGGCGGGTCAGAGCCAGCGGTCGCGGCCCGTGCCGATGGCATCGGTGACGCGGGCGAAGCCGTGCTTTTCGGCAAGCGCATCAAGGCCTTGCGCGATGCGCGGGATGAGGGAGAGGCCCTCGTAGACCATGGCGGTGTAGAGTTGCACGGCGGTCGCCCCGGCGCGAATCTTTTCCCATGCCTGTTCGGGGGTGGCGATGCCGCCGACGCCGATGAGGGGGAGATTGCCTTGGGTGAGTTGCGAGAGGCGGGCGAGGGTGCGGGTCGATTTCTCGAACAAAGGCGCGCCGGAGAGGCCGCCGGTTTCCGAGCGATGGGGGCTGGCGAGGCCGTCGCGCGACAGGGTGGTGTTGGTGGCGATGATGCCGGAAAGTCCTGATGCGACAGCGACTTCGGCGATTTCGGCAAGGTCGTCGGCGGTCAGGTCGGGGGCGATTTTCAGGAAGATCGGGAGCGGTTTGGCGAG
>VYLE01000789.1_pt1 | contig 11929 bp, 11 predicted proteins | sample 5114391 | NCBI WGS metagenome assembly VYLE01 (sample SAMN12291771, study PRJNA351875) | freshwater metagenome | isolation source: freshwater lake | place: USA: Michigan, Kent Lake | collected 2013-08-15
GTGCCGCGCCGGTCGCCGGTGCCGAACCTGCCGCTGACGCCGCCGCCGCGGGTGCCCCGCCCGCGACCCCGCCGGCAGCGGTCGCGGCTAACTGAGGTTCCGGATTTCAGAATGAGGAAAGGGCGGTCTTCGGATCGCCCTTTTTCGTTGCGGTCAGAGGCGGCGGAAGACCGGTCCGTCCGAGCCCGCAACACGATGCCGGGCGTCGGCCTCGGCGAACGGCTCGATCACCACCTCGCCCAGCTGACCGACGGCGTGCAGCACACGGTCGCCGTCCAGGATGAAGCCGGCATGGCCGTTCCAGGGCCCCGCCCCGGGATCCAGCCAGATCACCAGATCGCCGCGTTGCGCCTGACCGGCGGCCACGACCCGTCCGAGTTCCGCCTGCTGGTCCGCATAGCGCGGGGCGGCGCGCCCGCAGGCATAGAGCGCCTGCTGCACAAGGCCACAGCAGTCCGTGCCGAGCGAGGATCGGCCGCCTGGCCGGTAAGGCGTTCCCAGAAGACGCTCGGCCACCTCGACCGGCTCGGCGGCGAAGCTTCCGATGGGAGCCAGACCCGCGGGGTCGCCCGTCTCCACCACCAGGGCGTTGAGCGGCAGGCGCTGGTCGGTCGCTCCGACACGATGGGTCGCCAGGGGGACCCCGTCCCCGAGATCGGACAGCCGGACCCAGCCCACAACCCCGTCGCGGCGGGCGCGGCCCCAGACCTGATCGCCACGGGTGTCGAGCACATCAAAGGCCTCGCCGGAGATCAGCTGGTCGACCGGATACTCGCCCGACAGGGCGTCGGCATGGATGTCGGCGACCGGAACCGCGCAATGCATCGGCCGCACCGCCCGGAAGGCGGAAGCACGCACGATCCCCTCCAGCGCCTGCTCGGCCAGATCGGGCCGGGCGAGGGTGGTGCGGGGATCAAGGCTGGCGGCGGCTGCGGTCAAACGTGGGCTCGTCCGATTGAGCCGTTGTCGTAGCGGAAGAAGCCGAAAGGGCCGTTAACGCGGCGCGGCGCGAAGGGATTAGGGATTAGGGATTAGGGATTGGGGATTGGGGAGGAGGACTGCGGGTCCAATGGGGGTGCCCGATTCAGAATCAGGGCTTCCTAATCCCTAATCCCTAATCCCTCGCCTAGGCGAACCGCCGCTTCAGCATCTCGAAACAGGCCCTGAGCGCCTGGGCCTCGCCGCCTTCGGGCCAGCCGGGGCGGGCGCGGGGGTTCCAGGCGAAGATGTCCATATGCGCCCAGGCCCCTGTCGTCGGCGCGAATTTCTGCAGGAACAGGGCGGCGGTGACCGAACCGGCCTGGGCCCAGCCGGCGGAATCGTTTCGAAGATCGGCCAGTTCGCTGTCGATGGAGGCGCGATAGCCGGGCCACAGCGGCATGCGCCAAAGGGGGTCGCCGACGGTGCGGGCGGCCTGCAGCAGGTCCGCGGCCAGGGCTTCGTCGTCGGTATAGAGCGGCGGGAGCTCGGGGCCGAGGGCGACGCGGGCCGCCCCGGTCAGGGTGGCGAAATCGAGGGTCAGGTCCGGGGAATGCTCCCCGGCGCGGGTCAGGATGTCGGCCAGGATCAGCCGACCCTCGGCGTCGGTATTGCCGATCTCGATGGTCAGGCCCTTGCGGCTGCCCAGAATGTCCCCGGGCCTGAAGGCGTCGCCCGAGATGGCGTTCTCGACCGCCGCGACCAGCACCACCAGCCGCACGGGCAGATTCGCCTGCATGACCAGCCGGCCGAGGGCCAGGGCATGGGCGGAGCCCCCCATGTCCTTCTTCATGTTGCGCATGCCGGCGGCCGGCTTGATGTCGAGGCCGCCCGAATCGAACACGACGCCCTTGCCAACGAGGGCGACGAGCGGGAGGTCGGCGCGGTCGAGGTTCCAGCCGATCTCGATGACCCGCGGGGCGCGGTGCGGCGCAGCGGCACGGCCGACGGCATGGACGGCGGGATAGTTGTCCTCCAGCAGGGCGTCGCCGGTTGTTACCGTGATCGCCGCCCCCGAAGCCGTGGCGATCTCGCGGGCGATGGTCTCGATCTGCAGCGGCCCCATGTCGGCGGCCGGGGTGTCGATCATCTCGCGGGCGAGGGCACAGGCCGAGGCAATGCGCAGGGCCGCCTCGATGTCGAGACCCTCAGGCGCAACCAGCCGCACCCGGTCCCGGTCGGGTCTGGCCTTGTAACGGTCGAAGACATAGGCCCCGAGCAGAAAGGCCAGGGCCGCGGTGCGGGCACTCTCCGCTTCGGCCTCGAGGCGATAAAGGCCGGGCGGCAATTTCGCAGGCAGGGCGCGAGCCGACATGGGATCGAAACGCTCACCGGCACCGACCAGCACGGCGGCGATCCCGCCCTGTCCGTCCGGCGCGACCAGCATCTGGCCCGGCTTGCCCTTGAAGCCGTTGGTCTCGGCCCAGCCCCGAATGGTTGCGTCGATAGTGCCTTCCGGACCGACGAATCGCACCGGAATCGCGCCTTCGGCCTCGGTGGTCAGCAGGTCGGGGTGCAGGACGGACATGGGCGACGGCCTTTCCGGCCCGAGGGGGGCCGATCTTAACCAAGGATTGACGAGAAAGGCCGAGTCTCGGCTCGAACCTTCCGGAGCGCCTTCCATGTCGCGCACGACTGCCCGTATCGCAACCGTCGCCCTGCTGCTCGCCGGCCTGGCGACGCCCGCCATGGCCGACCCCGTGGTCGCACCTGCCGCCTCCCCCCAGGCTGTTCAGGGCGCGCGTCAGCCCGCCGCGGCCGAGGTTCGCGCCGCCTATGAGCGCACCGACGCACTGAGCCGCCAGATTTTCTGGAGCGATCAGGCCGAAATCGATCCGATGGACCCGGTTGCAGGCGTCAAGGCCGCGCAGGCCCTGCGTGAGCTCGGGCGGTTCGACCAGGCCGCCGAAATGGCCGGCAAGGTGCTGGTGGTCCAGCCGAACAATGTCGAGGCCATGCTGGAGGCCGGGCGCGCCCACATCGCCCGCGGCCAGGCCTTCTACGGCATCGCGGCGCTGGAAGGCGCGCGCGACGCGCGCCCCGCGGACTGGCGGCCCTGGTCCTTGCTGGGCACGGCCTATGAGCAGGTGCGGCGTCCCGACGACGCGCGCGCGGCCTGGGCCCAGGCGCTGGTCCTTTCGCCCGAAAATCCCGACGTCCTGTCTAACCTGGCCATCTCTGCCATGACCCGCGGAGATACCGCCGGGGCCGAGCCCCTGCTGCGTCGCGCCGTGGCCCAGCCGGGTGCGTCGCTTAAGGTCAGGCTCAACCTGGCCATGGTTCTGGGCCTGACGGGCCAGATGGCCGAGGCCGAACAGATGCTGCGCCGCGACCTGCCGCCCGAGGCGGCCGACCGCAATCTGTCCTGGCTGCGCGAACGGGCCGGCGGAACCGGTATCGACCAGGCCCGCACCTGGGGGTCGCTCCAGGGCGGCTGATCGCCTATAATCCGCCCATGATCGACGAGCTCTACAGCGCGCGCATCCTCAAGCTGGCGGCCAATCTGCCGTTCAGCGGACGGCTGGCTGCGCCGGAAGGTACGGGCGAGCGGGTCGCGAAATTGTGCGGCTCGAAAGCCATCGTCGACGTGACCCTGGACGCTGCCGGGCGGGTCGAAACCTTCGCCCAGGACGTCAAGGCCTGTGCCCTGGGCCAGGCGGCGGCGGGCGTGCTGGGCGAGGTCGTGATCGGGGCCTCCATCGACGAACTGATCGCGGCCCGGGACGCCATGTCCGCCATGCTCAAGGCTGGCGGAGAAGGCCCGACGGGCCGGTTCGAAGGCCTGCGCACCCTGAAACAGGTCGCCGACTATCCGGCGCGCCACGCCTCGACCATGGTCGCGGTCGAGGCGACAGTGGACGCGATGCGCGCCGCCCTCGCCCGAAAAAGCCCAGACACACGAACTAGCCTCGCCGGCGCGGCCTAGACCCGTTGCTCCCCGGCGTCTGCCGGGGGATAAGCGCGGCGACATGGCTTCCGGCGAAACCCTCTATGAACGCGGCGTGCGGCTGGCCCATCGGGGCTACAAGCTGACGCTGTCGCCCCTGATCGGGCAGTCGTGCCGGTTCCGGCCGACCTGCTCGGACTACGGACGGGACGCGTTGATCCAGCACGGACCGCTCAAGGGGGGATGGCTCACGGCCAAACGCCTCTGCAAATGCCAACCCTTCGGCGAAGGCTGGAAATACGATCCGGTGCCGCCCGCAAAGACGAAGACATGATCGACCTCAAATTCCCCGACGGTGCCTCGCGCCAGTATCCCGACGACGCCACGGGCCGTGACGTCGCCGCCTCCATCTCGCCGTCGCTGGCCAAGCGCGCGGCCCTGGTCGCGCTCAACGGCGAGCAGCGCGATCTCGACCGACCCCTGGGCGGCTCCGGCGACTTCAAGCTGATCATGCGCGACGATCCGGAGGCGCTGGAGACCATCCGCCACGACGCCGCCCATGTGCTCGCACAGGCCGTGCAGGAGCTGTTCCCCGGCACCCAGGTGACTATCGGCCCGGCGATCGAGGACGGCTTCTATTACGACTTCCACCGCGAGGAGCCGTTCTCGACCGACGACTTCACCGCCATCGAGAAGAAGATGGCCGAGATCGTCGACCGCGACGAAAAACTGGTCCGCGAGGTCTGGGAGCGCGACGCCGCCATCGCCCTGTTCGAGGGCAAGGGCGAGACCTTCAAGGCCGAGCTGATCCGTGACCTGCCGGGCACGGAGACGATCACCACCTACCGGACCGGTTCGTGGATCGACCTGTGCCGGGGGCCGCATTTCCCCTCGACCAAATTCGTCGGCAAGGCCTTCAAGCTGACCAAGCTGGCGGGGGCGTACTGGCGCGGCGACCATCGCAATCCGCAGCTGCAGCGCATCTATGCGACGGCCTGGGCCTCGAAGGAGGACCTCGACGCCTATCTGCTTCGGGTCGAGGAGGCCGAGAAGCGCGACCACCGCCGCATCGGCAAGGCCATGGGCCTGTTCCACATGCAGGAAGAAGGTCGGGGCATGGTCTTCTGGCACCCCAAGGGCTGGATCCTGTGGCGGGTGCTGGAGGCCTATATGCGCCGCCGTCTGGACGCCGCCGGCTATGTCGAGGTCAAGACGCCCCAGGTGCTGGACCGGACCTTCTGGGAGAAGTCGGGCCACTGGGAGAAATACCGGCCCAATATGTTCGTCTGCGAGACGGTCGAGGGCGAGACCCTCAGCCTCAAGCCGATGAACTGCCCCGGCCACGTCCAGATCTTCGATCAGGGCCAGCGGTCCTATCGCGAGCTGCCGCTGCGCATGGCCGAGTTCGGGGCCTGCCACCGCTATGAGCCCTCGGGGGCCCTGCACGGCCTGATGCGGGTGCGCGGCTTCACCCAGGACGACGCCCACATCTTCTGCCGCGAGGACCAGATCGTCGAGGAGACGGAACGGTTCATTCGCCTGACGCAGATGATCCACGCCGACCTGGGCATGCAGACGCATGAGATCGCCCTGGCCACCCGGCCCGAGGTGCGCGCCGGCACTGACGAATTCTGGGACAAGGCCGAGGCCATGCTGGGTGAGGCCGCGCGACTGGCCGGGGTCGATCCGGTCATCGCCGAGGGCGACGGCGCCTTCTACGCGCCCAAGCTGGACTTCATCGTCAAGGACGCCATCGGCCGGACCTGGACCTGCGGCACGCTGCAGCTCGACTATGTCCTGCCCGAACGTCTGAACGCGGAATACATCGGCGAGGACGGCCAGAAGCACCGGCCGGTCATGCTGCACCGGGCCATCCTCGGCTCGTTCGAGCGGTTCATCGGCATCATGATCGAGAACTACGCCGGGGCCTTCCCGCTCTGGCTGGCTCCGACCCAGGTGGTGGTGGCGACCATCGTCTCCGAGGCCGACGACTATGCCCGCGAGGTGGTCGAACGGCTCAAGGCCGTGGGCCTGCGCGCCGAGCTGGACCTGCGCAACGAAAAGGTCGGCTACAAGGTGCGCGAGCACTCGGTCGGCAAGGTCCCGGTCATTGCCGTGGTCGGCAAGAACGAGGCCGAGGCGGGCACGGTGGCGATCCGTCGTCTCGGCTCACAGGCCCAGGAGCTGGTGTCGCTGGACGAGGCCATCCGCATCCTGACGGAAGAGGCCACGCCGCCGGACCTGCGCCCGGCCTGATCCGGTCCGGAATGAAAGAAGCCCGCCCCTGCGAAAGCGGAGGCGGGCTTTTCCTTGTCCGGCTTGCGAAGGCTACAGCAGCCGCTTGCGCATGGCCTGGGACAGCATGTCGATCAGGGTCACGGCGATGACCACGATGATGACGATGGCCGAGACGTCGCGGAACTCGAAACCGTTCATGCTCTCGAACAGGACCTGGCCGATGCCGCCGGCCCCGATCAGACCCAGCACCGTCGCCGAACGGCTGTTGGACTCGAACCGGTAGAGGGCAAAGGAGGTCCACAGCGGCGCAACCTGCGGGATCACTCCCCACATGATCTCGTGCAGGGGCGAGGCACCGGTGGCGCGCACACCTTCGACCGGACCCTTGTCGATCGACTCGACCGCTTCGGAAAACAGTTTGGCCAGCACGCCGGCCGTGTTCAGCGCGATCGCCAGAACGCCGGCCAGGGGGCCGAGGCCGACGGCGACGACGAACAGCAGGCCCATGACCAGATCGGGGATCGAGCGGAGCAGGTTCATCAGCCAGCGGACCGGCGTCACCACCCAGAACGGGGCGATGTTGCGGGCGGCGGCCAGACCGAGCGGAACGCCGAGGAACACGGCCAGAAAGGTGCCCCAAAGGGCGATCTGGACCGTCTCCCACATCTTGGCGACGAAGAGCGGCCATTTGGTGAAGTCGGGACGAAGAAGGTCGGCGGCGAACAGTTCGATGCGATCCGAATTGGCCACCACGGCCGAGATGTTCTTCAGATCGACGTCGTCGATGCTGATCAGCAGGATCACGGCCACGCCGCCCCAGATCAGGACATCAAGCGCCCAGGCTCCCAGCGACTTGGTCGGGGGCTTCGGGACGGGTGAGGCGGCGACCGCGCTGGAAACGGCGGCGTTGGTCAAGGCTGGACCTCGCGCAGGCTGCGCAGGCGCTGCAGCTCCTTCTCGGCGGCGGCCACCCCGGCGGCATCGCCGGCGGCACGGGCTTCGCTGAGCTGGCGATCGGCGACCATTTCCCGCACGGGGTTCAGGTAGCTGTCATCGGCCGCGCGGAACTGCGAATAGTTGAGGCCTGCCAGCACCCGGCGCTGGCGCTCCGCCTCGGCGCCTTCACCTTGCCCATAGGTCAGGAAGAAGCTGCGGATCTTCTCCTTCAGGGCCGGGTCCAGATCCTCGCGGATCACGATCCCGCTCTCGGGGATGGGCGGCGACTGCCAGATTTCCCGAATCTGGGCCGCGGCCCGGGGGTTCTGGCGGGTCAGGAAGACCGTATTGACGGTGTTGGAGGTCGCGACATCCAACACGCCCGTGGCGACAGAAAGCGCATTGGACTGATGGTTGGCCGACCGCACGGTCTTGAAGCACTGGGCCGGGTTGATGTTCCGCGGATTGAACAGGAAGGTCAGTGGAGCGAGGGTGCCCGAGGTCGACTGGGCGTCGCCGATCCCGAAGTCGAACCGCTTGCCGCAGGCCATGACCTGGTCAAGCGTAATGCCGGAATCGACGCGGACGATCAGGGTCGAGCGGTAGCTGTCGAGGCCCTCCAGATCGACGGTCCGGGCAATGACCTCGCCCTCCGACCGATCGATAGCCTCCAGAGCCGGCTTGGCCGAGAACCAGGCCACCTGGGTCTGGTTGGCCCGCATGGCCTCCACCAGCACCGTATAGTTTGAGCCGAAATGCGTCTTCACCGGCACGCCGATGGCCTTGGACATGTCCTCGAGCAGGGGCTCCCAGAGCGGTCCAGACGAATTCTGTCCCTCCGCCGACAGGATGGAGAAGGTGATCTCCGACGGCGCGGTGCCGGCCTTTTCATCGCCGCCCCCGCACGAGGCGACTCCGAGGGCGAGAACGGCGGCGAGCGCCAGACGGCGGGTAAAGGATGGCAGGGTCATGCCTTGGCTTCCCAGAACGCGTCCTCGAATTCGGGACCGTAGATGTCGATCAATTGTTTCGTATCCAGGCCCGTGGACGGGCCGTCATAGACCACCTGTCCAGCCTTGAGGGCGATGACGCGGTCACAATAGCGGATGGCATAGTCGACCTGGTGCAGGGTGACGATGACGCCGAAGCCGTCGCGCTTGTTCAGCTCGACCAGCAGTTCCATGACCTTGCGGGCGGAGACCGGGTCCAGCGAGGCAACGGGCTCGTCAGCGAGGATGGCCTTGGCGCCCTGGACCATGGCGCGGGCGATGGCCCCGCGCTGCTGCTGGCCACCGGACAGGGTATTGGCGCGTTGGGCCGCGTATTCGGAGACGCCGACACGGTGCAGGGCCGCCATGGCCAGCTTCTTGTCGGCCGTGGGCCAGGCCCCCAGCAGACCCTTCCAGCCGGGGAGGCGACCAAGCGCGCCCAGCATGACATTCGAGAACAGCGACAGCCGGCCGACCAGGTTGAACTGCTGGAAGATCATGCCCAGCTTCTGGCGCGCCGCCCGGGTGGCCCCGGTGGTGCGGCCGTTCTTCTGCACGACCTCCCCGAAAACGCTGATCGTGCCCTTGCCGGAATCGATCGACTGCAGCCCGGTGATCGAGCGCAGGAGGGTCGACTTGCCCGAGCCGGACGGCCCGATCAGGGCGACCATTTCTCCGGCAGCGACCTCGACGGACACGCCATTCAGCGCCTTTCGGGCACCGAAAGTCTTGGACACATCCCGGGCCGAGACGACACTGGGTCCGGCACTGGGCGCGACGGCGGCGGCAGCTGAGGTCATGGACACGCTGGAAGCGGTTGCAGGGGCGCGCCGCATCGCCTGATCAGGCCCGCGAGGCAAGTCTTCATGGCACGTTCGCGGCGTTTTCGTCCAGCGTAACCGGCCATGGGCCGCCGCACGGCGGCGGCGACCGTCCGCCCCCAAGGCCAGTGCCGGAGACGGCGCGATCGGCACCGACGGTGCAGGTCGATCCGCGCCCGGACAAATCCCGTGCAAACTCAACAGCCGCGCGGAAAAAACCGCTTTACATGACAGTCGCGTGACCCTACATCGCGGCTTCCGGCGGACCCCGTAGGTCTTCTCGTTGCGCTGCTAACGCCGGCTGGGTTTAACAATTACAGGGGTTTACGTGAATTGCGCACGTATTCATTTCCCCTGGACCTGGTCCGCGAGCGGTCCCCTGAACGTCCTGTCGCACTCGTGCGACCGCGTTCGGTTTCCGTAGCGGCGCGCTGGTTCCAGGACAATCTGAACGCCGACGTCTTCTATGCGGTGAAGGCCAATCCCTCGCGGTGGGTCATCGAGACCCTCGTGGAGGCCGGAGTCACCGGCTTTGACGTCGCCTCACTGGCAGAGATCGAACTGGTCCGTTCGGTCAGCGCCGACGCGCGCCTGGCCTTCATGCACCCGGTCAAGAGCCGCGGTGCGATCACCAAGGCCTATTTCGAGCACGGTGTCCGCACCTTCTCGCTCGACAGCCATGACGAGCTGGCCAAGATCATCGACGCCACCGGCAATGCCACGGACCTGAATCTGCTGGTCCGGATGACGGTGTCGGCTGACGGCGCGGCCTATTCCCTGTCGGGCAAGTTCGGCGTTTCGCTGGACCAGGCCCCGTCCCTGCTGCTGGCCACCCGCCAGGCGGTCAAGGACGGCCTGATGGGCGTCTGTTTCCACGTCGGTTCGCAGTGCATGCGCCCGTCCGCCTATGAGGCCGCCATGGCCCAGGTCGGCCGCGCCATCTCGCGCGCGGGCGTGTTCGTGGACATCGTCGATGTCGGGGGCGGCTTCCCCTCGGTCTATCCGGGCATGGTCCCGCCGGACATGCAGGAATATGCCGACGCCATCCATCGTGGTTTCAACGAGATGCCGGTGTCGGAAACGACCGAGCTGTGGTGCGAACCGGGCCGGGCGCTGGTGGCCGAGGCCTCGTCGGTGCTGTGCCGGGTCGACCTGCGCAAGGGCGACGCCCTGTACCTGAACGACGGCTCCTACGGCTCGCTGTTCGACGCCACTCACTCGCGCTGGCCCTTCCCGACCAAACTGGTCCGGGACGGCGACAGCTCGCCGGACCTGAAGCCGTTCCGCTTCTACGGCCCGACCTGCGACTCCATCGACCATATGCCGGGACCGTTCTGGCTGCCGGCCGATGTGCAGGAAGGCGACTTCATCGAGATCGGCATGCTGGGCGCCTATGGCGTAGCCATGTCGACCGGCTTCAACGGCTATGGCGAACACGACATCGCCGGCGTCGAGGATGCCCCGATGGCCTCGCTCTACGGCCTGGCCCCCCGCTCCATCCCGACGGTTCGCACCTCGGCGGAAGAGCAGGCCCGCAAGGTGGTTCGCCTGTCCCGTCCGAAGGGCAAGGCCGGCCAGCGGAAGAAGCAGCGGCGCTAAACCGTCGCTTTTGCACTGTAATCAGCAGCGGCCCGTCGCTCCGTCCGGGCCGCTGTTTCTTTTGACGACGGGCGCTCAAACCAAAGGGAAACCCTTGCAATGAACGCTCCCGTTCAGACCAACCAGAAGGCCCAGCTGCTCCAGAACACGGTGGAGCACGTCGACATCACCTCGTTCGACGCCCGCCCGATCATCGACAGCATGCGCAAGATGTCGTTCTCGAGCCGCGACACGGCCCGGGCCGCCGACATCTTCAACATGGCCCTGGAAGACAGCGCGTGCTCGCCCTGGCTGATCCTGGCGGGTTCGACCTCGGCCGGCGGCTGCATGCATGTGTACCGCGACATGGTGAAGTTCGGCATGATCGACGCCGTGGTCGCCACCGGCGCCTCGATCGTCGACATGGATTTCTTCGAGGCCCTGGGCTTCAAACACTACCAGGCCGCGGGCGAGGTGGACGACAACGTCCTGCGCGACAACTACATCGACCGGATCTACGACACCTATATCGACGAGGAAGAGCTCCAGGCCTGCGACCACACCATCCTGGAGATCTGCAACAGCCTCGAGCCGCGCGGCTATTCCTCGCGCGAGTTCATCTGGGAGATGGGCAAATGGCTGAGCGAGGGCAATGCGAAGAAGCCCGGCTCGCTGATCCAGACCGCCTATGAAGAGGGCGTGCCGATCTTCTGCCCGGCCTTCGTCGACAGCTCGGCCGGCTTCGGCCTGGTCAAGCACCAGAAGGAGCGGATGGCCGAGGGCAAGCCCTATCTGATGATCGACGCGGTCGCCGACTTCCGCGAACTGACCGACATCAAGATCGCTGCCGGCGTCACCGGCCTGTTCATGGTCGGCGGCGGCGTGCCGAAGAATTTTGCCCAGGACACCGTCGTCTGCGCCGAAATCCTCGGCATCGAGGCCGAGATGCACCGCTATGCGGTCCAGATCACGGTCGCCGACGTCCGCGACGGGGCCTGCTCGTCCTCAACGCTGAAAGAAGCCGCCTCCTGGGGCAAGGTCCAGACCACGCACGAGCAGATGGTCTTCGCCGAGGCCACCACGGTGGTGCCGCTGATCGGCTCCGACGCCTATCACCGCGGAACCTGGAAGAACCGCGACAAGCGCCGCTGGAACAAGCTGTTCGGCAAGTGACGACAGCCTGCGGTCCTCATCCCCGGGCCTGACCCGGGGATCAGATCCGCGGGCGTACTGTTGAAGAAGGCGGCCCATCCGATCGAAGGGCCGCCTTCGACGCTTCAACAGCCGGGGCCGCGACCGGGTGACGCCTGCATCATCCACGCCTTTTCGAAGGCGCGAACCTGCCTTGCCGCCGCCTCAGGCTTGGGCCACGGTGTGGCCACTCAACGACAGTCTTTTCAGGGACGATACGGGATGAAGCGCACGCTCGCGGCGACCGCACTGGTGGCGGCCATGGCCTTGGCCGGCTGCAGCCCGCCCGCCGGGGAGGCTGCGCCGGCCGC
>VYLE01000790.1_pt1 | contig 11917 bp, 8 predicted proteins | sample 5114391 | NCBI WGS metagenome assembly VYLE01 (sample SAMN12291771, study PRJNA351875) | freshwater metagenome | isolation source: freshwater lake | place: USA: Michigan, Kent Lake | collected 2013-08-15
CAGCAATCGAATTTCAAACGGCCTCACATCCTTAAGACCTTAGAGAGCGTGTATGATTCCGCTGAGTTCGGGACTTCATCAAATGAGAATTCGAAATGTATTTTGAGTCGATAATTTTGACTTGCGGCTTACTCCTAGTGCTTTTTGTCATTGTACAAACCTTTATGGTTTATAGGTTTTGTTGTTGGCTCAGGAAAGCAGATCAGCACTCTTCCAACGGTACGTCGCCTTTTGTAGCACTCATATTGTCTGTTCGCGGTGAAAGCGATTCGCTGATCGACTGTCTTGAGGCACTAAAGGATATTGACTATCCATGCTTCGAAATCCACATCATTATTGATAACGCAGGCGACATCTCGTTCGATACAATTAATGCTTGGAAAGCAAGAGGCGTAGATCGCTTGATTCAGGTCCACACTCTAACCGAAATCTCAAGATTTTCATCGTTAAAAACTAGTGCGGTTAGCCAGTGTATTAAGTCGCTTGGACCACATGTACAGGCTGTAGCAATCCTGGATGCTGACACCATTGTTCATAGAGAATGGCTAAACGAGCTAATCACTCCGCTTCAAGACGAATGCGTTGGCATAGTAACAGGCAATCGATGGTATGATGCGACCGAAATGACGTTAGGTAATCAGATCCGATTCCTTTACAATGCTTGGGCGGTACCTGGAATGCATTTCATGAATACCGCATGGGGGGGATCAATGGCTATGAATCGCTCGGTTTTCTCTCACCCTGACTTTTTCAAGACTTTTGCAAATACCCCTACCGAAGAAACTGGTGCACAGACAATTCGCATGAAATTGGGCTTGAAGATTGTACAACGAAGCAATCTGATGATGGCGCAGCGCGGCACCATAACGCTTACTGGTGCATTTGGTTTTATCACGCGACAGCTTACATGGACCAGGCTCCACTATCGTGAATGGATCGGAGTTCTTCTTGCCCCACTTTTTATTTATTGTGTTACTGTTTGCTTAGCCTTTTCTGCTGGCGTTGCTGCCTACTTCAGAAACGGTAGCTTATTAGCGATGGCTACTTTTGTTTTTCTCGCTTACTGGATTGTTAATTGGTTCCTAGTAGCCTACTTGAATCGATGCGTAGTCGCGAAAATGTCCACTCACCAAGAACGTCCCTTTCCCAACACCAATTGGTTGCATCACGTAGTGATCTTCCTGATGATACCCATCGGTTTCGTTGCATTTGTCTTTGCACTCCTTACGACGCAGTTTTCCAGAAAAATTCGATGGAGTGGAATCGATTATCGAATTCGACCTCCGTACGGAATTGAACTTGTGGAGTATCGCCCACATTAGTCATCATGAAGAGATCGTGGTCTTGGCCGAATTGGAAGCGAAAGCAATATCGAACCAACCAGAATAACTACAAGGAATGGCTAGGGCTAGATTCTTCATTCTCAGCATAAACCGCATAAACTTCACGTTCAATACCCCACGGACCATGAAGCCTGTAGTAGATACCACGCCACTCAACCCGTTTGGTCAACGTTGAAGCGATGAGCGCAACGGTATAGATCCACTGTGTAATAAATACGTAACCGCACAGCTTCAGATAGGATCTCTTTCCTGGCCACTGCGAACATTCACTACGCGATTCGACTATACCACTCACAGCTCGCTCCATCACCGGCAACAAAAACGAAAGATAAAGCTGAAAGAGAATCAACCCTAGACCAAGCCATAGGACATCGATAGCATTGTGACCTGCAAAAAGCCAAACGCCAACGTTGAATACCAGCAACACGATTGCCACAATTAGAAATGCGGCCGAAGAGATCCCGTGTCCGAGAACGGCATTCCACTTGGGATGATATAGCCTCGCCGTAAGTAGTTGTCGTTTGACCCAGGAGTAATATCCCCCTAACGTGCAATCCTCACGATTTATCATCATTAAGCTCGGCACGAATTTTACCTTTAATCCTACCTTCGCTAATTGACTGCAAAGCATCGTGTCTTCACAAAGACTTCGTCCCCATTTTTCTTGCAATCCAGCTTGTTCAATCGCTGTTCGCTTTAGCGCTACGGTCCCTCCCCAAGCGATGGAGTACCAATACATTTGAACCACAGCAGCGGCGTTCCAAACATATCGAACCCACGCGCCCAAAGAATCTTTCTGAGGCATATACCAGCGATTACCGGTTACCGCACCAATATCCGAAGGTTGCAAAGAGCTAGCCAGTTCTCGAAGCCAGTTTTTATGAGGTACAGTATCGGCATCAATCAATGCGATTATTTCGCTGGCTGGACTTGCGGCACTCAGTCCTTGTAGCAAACTGGAGCATTTGAGGCTACAGGTTGCTAGACGATTTTCCAAGAAGACTCGAGACGCATTACTCCATTTCTCTTGAAGATGTTTATTGACAATGTCGTTAGCAGGATCGCTTGGGCTATCCACAACAAGCACAACTTCAAAATCCGGATAATCCAATTCCCGAAGCCCGGTAATACAGCGTTCAAGAAATGGATCACTTCCTCTCAGGCATAAAATGATGGAAGCACGTGGGCACTTACTGTCCTCTAACAGAGGTTCCTTCCACCGATTTAGTCTGTGAACAAAGCCATAGACCATTAGTCCCTGAATCAAACCGGAAATTACAAAAATGGCAAGGACGATCGAAACAAGCATCATTCAGTTCTCGACTCACGTTGTAAATTTCTGTAATCGTCCCAAGATTCTAATCATGATCGAGTTTGCTTCTTCGGTTGTTACAACTCTATCACAGTATCTAAGCTGGAGCCTTGGCACCGAGGCGAACTCGCAAAAGGATATAGCTAATACCGTAAAGGGATTCAAAGGTGCTAACGCAGAAAAATCTTGTAAAACAACCTTTCCGCATTGGAGACCAGCGCTGAGTTTGGAGAGTTTCGAGCGAGGAAAAGCTCTACCTAAATTAGTGAAAACGACCGTGGTCTCACAACGCTTCACGACGGTAGACCCATGACGTCCGAAACGGATGTATCGTCGTAACCAAATCGACAGCAGAAACATAAATGCCAATTTGTTCTCTTTGATTAGGGTCATTTCGCGATTAATGCTCAGAAGTAGGCGATCAAAATCTGATATCTGAGCAGTTTGACGGTCCAAGAACACCGAACCTACGACATTGCAGGCCGTAAGATTCTTCTTATCCTCGGAAGTTCGCATATCCATGGGAATCATCATTCTGATCCAATCGGCTGCGTTTGCCCCCTTTTGGTCTTTTCGAAATTCTGCGACTGCATCAAAAATTGCAGCTGCCAAACACTCGTTTACGGTCACAGTATGTTTCTGCGCGTAGGCTCTGATCGATCGGAACAAAGGGGCATCAATTGCTGTTTCGATTGAAGACACTGTAACGGGAAAACTCTGGGGTGGATTGTGAGGCAAAAGCGGAACTGGAGATCTCATTAGAAATTGACGAACACCCGCTAGTCCCACCAACTGAAGGGGAAACAGATTTAAAAGTTTTTTCCAATTAAGACCAAATCGATTTCGAGATACTAAACGTTTCTCGCACGATACCCCAGAAAACCGATCCAGTCTCTTATGCGAAGCACCGCTTACAACTCTATCGTACAGGGTCCATAGATCCTCCAAGGCGTCTAATATCCCGAGTCCATCGCATAAAACGTGGTGGAGCTGGATCACCAATTCATAAGTGCCGTTCTGGTAATCGACAATACTCGGAAACATCAACTGGCCGTTCTCCAAACTGAACCGTTTGGGCTCAGGCCATTTATGTTCGTTCGTCGCGTTATCTGTTTCACTTGCGGACCAAAATATCCACTCTATCTCTGGAACAGGTTCCTTCTTTACCCACCGATGCCCGCTAATTCCTCGTTCCGTCCGACAACTGAACAAAGGGTGCATTCGAATAATCTCGCGCCAACAGTCCCGAAAGATCGTCTGATCAAATTCTCCTGCAAACCGCATCCGAACCCAGATATCGCACGGATAGGCCAGGCTATCCTTTGCAATCATCAATTCTTCAAAAGAACTACATGGTAGAGGAAATGTCATCACGAAGCCTAACTTAGAATTTGCTTACTAGGTGAGGATTTCGATCGCGTTAAAACCATCGACCGTAGTCGAATCAGCTCCTCGAACTCTGCGGGCAGCCAAGCAGTTGAGCACTCTCTGCGGGTTACTGCTGAACTCCCGACGCCAATGTCTGTTCGACCATCTTCTTCCTCGATTTCAGTTGCCGTCGTTTCCCCCATCGGTCCTCCTCACCGAATTGAATGTATCGATGTAGCATCGCTTCGTCGATTACGGGACACGGACAATCGGGAGCAAAACGCATTGTATTGATGCAGTCAAATGTCGGGTCGGTGGCGGCATAGTTACTATACATCATCATCGCTGGCAACAGCTCCGCTTCGAACGAATTGTACGTGGCAGGGTCGATTTCCCGATAGCCAATATACTCAACTCCTGTTGAACCAAAGTACTTGTATCCAGCAACGATGATTAGCTTCGGCGTTAAACACTCCTCGGGAGCTAAGTGAAAAGTATGACCATGAGCATCAGGATTCATATACAACTCAGTCATGACTCTGGATACCCAATCTACGGGTATAACGTTGCGTCGCTCTTGACCAGTCATTGGTAACCGAAGCTGTGTCCGTCTCTTTCCATTCGAGTCGACCGGTTGCCGTGGAACGAGCAAGGCCATAAGTCTCAGGTACAGATAGATACCATGATAAGTATTGGTATAGCCAGTTTCCGAATCACCGGAAATGACAGCCGGTCGATACACGGTTAACTTATCGAACAACGAACAGCTTCTGACCAACTCCTCAGCCTCGAGTTTACTCGCTTCGTAGTCATTGCGAAACTCTTGACCGCAATTGAGCTCGGTCTCCAAAATTGGACCGGGACGTAAGCCACAGACATATGCCGTAGAAACATAATGAAGCTCGCGAATCTTCGTCTTCTCACAAACTTGTAACATGTTCTGTGTTCCAACGACATTCGATAATCGAGGCTCTCCTGAACCGTCCGCATGGAACAGAAGCGACGCCGCACTGTGCATCATCGACTTACAATGCCTGGCAACCCAATTCAAGTCCGTTTGATTAAGCCCCAAATTCTCTCGTAAAATGTCCCCTTCAAGCACAATAGGCTTAGGCACACTTTTACCATTTCTCTCCGACCAATAATCTAATATTGCTTCAATTCGTTCGGCTCCGGTCTCCCGCTTCGAGCTTCGAACCAAAACCGCTAACTTCTGTCCGCGAGCCAACAAGTCGTGCATGAGATAGCGACCTACGAGTCCCGTTGCGCCCGTCAAGAACAGATAATCACCCATCTCAAAATTCCCCGAAACCTGAATTATCAATCGCTACAATTCCCCGAGATGTCACAAGTATGCTAGCTATATCAAGAGCTTCAATATGTAGCCGGGCATTTTTGACACAATTCGGCAAAACCAACAGGCGGCCTGAATCCTATCACCAGACGCCGAGCGGTATTCATGTATTTTATTTGAAAAAAACCACGAATCTGAAGAGACGCGACCGAATACCCCAGCCCTCCTGTGAGCGTGATACAATTGCCAAGACAAATCCCACTCGAATGTAACGAAATACTAAACATGTACCAATCAGTCCTGATACAAACTCTGGCAGTATTCTTAATCTGCCTTTACCCGCCCGCATCGCAGGCTAACGGCGAGCCTCGCCCCAATGTGCTGTTTCTGTTCGCGGATGATATGCGAGCGGATACGATTGCAGCTCTGGGCAACCCTTACATTCAGACGCCCAACATTGACTCGCTGGTTCGCTCTGGAACCAGCTTAAATCGGTGCTACATCCAAGGCGGCAATAGTGGTGCGGTGTGCATTCCAAGTCGCGCAATGCTTCTGACCGGTCGATCTTGGATGAAAATCGACACCCAGAGCCTCAAAGAACCCAACTTGATGCCCGAATGGTTTGGATCCCACGGCTACCAAACCTTCGGAACCGGAAAATGGCATAACGGCAAAGATTCTTGGCTTCGATCCTTTCAATCGGGAAAGTCGGTTCTTTTTGGCGGGATGTCAGACCACACGAAAGTACCCGTTTGCGATCTATCAGACGATGGGAAACTATCTGACGAACGAATCGGTGAATCCTTCTCATCCGAGTTGTTTGCCACGGCAGCGATTAATTTCCTCAAAGATCGAAAAAAGGAAAAGCCTTTCTTTGCCTATGTCGCCTTTACGGCTCCTCACGATCCTCGTCAGCCACCAGAGAGTTTTGTAGCACCGTACTATAAAAGACTTCCTCCAGCACCAGCGAACTTTCTTCCCCAGCATCCGTTTGACAATGGCATGCTAAAGAACCTTCGCGATGAAAATCTTGCACCATGGCCGCGGCCTGAACCGATGATCCGTGATCAAATCGCAGAATACTACGGTCTCATCACTCACATGGATGAACAGATAGGCCGCATCTTAAAAGCACTGGATGACACTGATCAACGAGATAACACGATTATCGTGTTCGCTGCGGACAATGGCTTAGCTCTCGGTAGCCACGGTTTGCTCGGAAAACAAAATGTATATGAGCACAGTATGCGAGTCCCCCTCATTATCTCGGGCCCTGGGATTCCCTCGGCGAAACAAAGCGATGCATTCGCCTATCTTTTCGACTTGTTTCCTTCGTTGTGCGATCTTGCCTCTCTTCCCGTACCCAGCAATTTAAATGGTAAGAGCCTGGAACCTCTCCTCAAGGGAAAAGTCGATTCAATTCGTGACACCATTTTCCTTCCCTACCTCAAGGTGCAGCGAGCTGTTCGCGATGATCGATGGAAACTAATCGCCTATCCCAAGATTCAACATATGCAACTGTTCGATCTACAAAGCGATCCGCACGAGACGATCAATCTAATCGATAACGCGGAACACCAATCGCACGCTAAACGTTTGCTTCAAAGCATGCTCGAATGGCAAGAAGAGCTGAATGACACAGTGGAAGTATCACTAACTCGGGTTCCTACGGTTCCTTTTGATTTCTCCAATCAAAAACGATTACCTGATCAATGGCAACCGGACTGGATCGTAAAAAAGTATTTCGACAAGCAACGTTAGTCACAACAGGGAGGTAGCTGCTTAGTCATGCTCCCACTGGGATAAACCACAGTGGTGAGCCCAAGACCGCAATCGGTGCAACAAAGTGCTCGAAAACGGTATCTAACAGCTCATCTGAGCATCGATCGGTACAATAGGAAATCCAAAACACCGTTGGAAAACCTATAGGGAAAAGATTGAGAAAACGGCAAATCAGCCCATCAAGACCAACCGGCTACCTGTCCGCCTTGGGCGGCAGCATTACTGACTGAGTCTATCTCTTATTCTGTGAACGGTTCTCCCGCCACCATTTGGCCTTGTGCCAATGGGGCGATGACTGGGTGGCTACCGATAAAGCCACTCCCCTTTTTTTCTTCCTCCGTCTGGCCGAAGGCCAGACGGAGGAAGGGGTGGTGGTGGGTGGTTCGCGTCCTTAGTAGCTTGCCAGTCATGCTCCCACTGGGATGAACCCAAGTGGTGAGCCCAAGACCGAATTCGGTGCAACAAAGTGCTCGAAAACGGTCTCTAACTGCTCGTCTAGGCATCGATCGGGACGATAGGAAATCCAAAACACCTTTGGAAAACCTATAGGGAAAAGATTGGGAAAACGGCAAATCAGCCCCAAGAGACCAACCGGCTACCCGTCCGCCTTGGGCGGAGACATTACTGACTGAGTCTATCTCTTATTCTGTGAACGGGTTTCCCTTAAATACTCTTCAAAAACCATAAATGCTTCGTCGATATCTTTAACTCTTTTTCCAGGTGGATACGCAAATAATTCACCCTTCAAGACCTCTGACATGCCATGCAACCATCGCTCGTCACTAATTTTGATTGGCTCGGAATTTGAAATCCCAAACCTTTGTCCTTTCATTTCGAATGAAATCGACTGACGCTTGTCTCTACTAAGTTTCTGTTCCCAGATCTCAGCCTTTTTCCGCATTAAAAGTGCATGAGAATCTCTGCTAATGTGCAAATACGCTGAAGTCAATAATGCAACAGTGATTACAAGTAGCAAGAATAAGCGAATGGAAAACGTCATTTTCCTCATGTTTTGGTACCGCACTACTTGTCTTCATCGCAGTCACATGGCGGAGCCAGTTCGTCTGTAGGAACTACGAAATCATCCCATACTATGTTTACGTTCCGTAATTCATACTTCTCTTTTGAATACCAATTTTCCCAGTAATAACCAACGATTACATAACGTGGAAGAGGGTCCCACACCCAGGCATATTCGGGCATTCTATAGTCATAATTATCTTTTACTTCGCGGTACTCAAAAATTATCGTCGCCCGTGGTCGTCTAACCTGATCCACCACACCATCGCATACTATAGTATGCGTGTGGCTGATTGACGCTGAAATCCCTACATTAGGCGTCAACTCTAGCCACTCTCCAAAAGCGTTCCCAAAGATCCCCAAGGCCGCCTGTACACCCAATTCAAGCTGGAAAGAATCTTCTGAAGGCTTACCAGGACAACATCGTCCGTCGTCAAGTGGAAACTCAACGACACGTTTGTCCTTCTTCCATCTCTTCACCTGCCTCCAATGTCGGTAGTAGTACCCCCAAATAGTGTAGCCATATGTTGGTGGCCCCTCAATTTGCCAAGGATCCTCGTCCTCCAATCCGGTTGGATCCATACTACTGAGAGAAAAGTACTTGTAGTATAAGCAAAACCCATCTACATACCCAATCGGGTCTCTCCCCAAGAACCTGCCCGCGAGCGGGCTCATCCATCGGGCTCGGAAGTGATGGAGACCTAAGGTTTCGTCCCATTCACGGCCGGTATACGTGAAGCGATTGGCGATTTGAGATTGCTGATTGCCGATTAGAGAACCGGAAGCGTTTAGGATCGTAGGTTGACCATACGCAGTGTACGCGTAGCGCTCTGCGACCGCGCCGGTCGAAGTCGTCATAGCGGTGATGGAGTACTGTTGGTTGCGATGATAGCCTAATGCAACTTCGGTGACGGTCGTGGTTTCTAAAGTAGGTATTGCAGACGCAGCGAAAGAAGTAGTTAGCGATTCATTAGAATCAAACGAGGCATCGAAGATCGGCGATGCGAGAGATGGGCTTGCGGGTGTGATGATGGGGTGAATGTTCATATCTTGAATTGTAAGCGGTCAAAGAGGCGGATCGCTAGCTGGTTTTCTAGATTTTTCGCGAAGCGAAAACGGAGAATACAAGCCCGAAAGCGCGAGTTTTGAAGTTGCTCTATTTTGGATTTAGGGACAAAGCCCAGTTCGTTTACCTAGCCAGGCCTGGAGGGCCTGGACCGCGATTCACCAAGATTTTTCAGGGGCCAACGGCCTGACCTTTTGTTCCCTTGCTGAGATCCGAGCCATCCCAAACGGCCGGACCTTTGGCCCTAACATCATCGTTTTCTCATTTCCCAGGCCTTCTACCTGGGCTAAGCAAACGTAAGGCCTTTGGCCTGAAAGACCAGTTACTACGCAACTTCAAAAGGTGTAACTTGGGTGACTCGCGGTCACCGTTCGGATTAATGTTCCATCGCTGGCTCGGTAGCTAGACTAGGCAGGAAAATGGGTCAAGAAACTATTTCCGGCACTTCATCTTCATGCCTCTATCTTCATGCCTCTATCTTCATGCCTCTATCTTCATGCCTCTATCTTCATGCCTCTATCTTCATGCCTCAATCTTCATGCCTCAATCTTCATGCCCCCATCTTCATGCCTCAATCATTTGTCGTGAGTTGGCAGATAAATCGAACGCAGTTAGACACAAGACTCATTTTTCTGCGTTCGATCTTTCTGCCACACAAGAAACTCGGATCTTCTTTGATTACGCTGTAACAATAGCTTAAGGGGTGCGCACACGTGACCATGCCAATTAAAATGTGCACGCGACATCAAGAAGATCACTTCGACAACGACTCCAAATAATCCAACAACGACGCCATTTCCTTCAAAGTAAAATCGTTCATCAAGCCGTTTGGCATCGATGAAATGGTCGACGTCTTTCTCGATACGATTTCTGGCTTCCTAAACAAGTGGTCTTTGCCCTGCTGATCTCGAATCGTTACCTCATCAGCAGTTTCGCTTATCACAAACCCTGTGACCGTTTCATCATCCTCCGTTAGTACGATATTTGTGATGAACCCTTGGGCAATCGTTCTACTCGGTTCGAGAATGGCAGTAGCAAGATCAGGCCTCTTGTACGTTTTTGCAATGTTTCCCAAGTAAGGACCTTTCTGTGTTTCATTCTGCTGTACGGTGTGACAATTAGCACATGTAGCCTTTGCGAAAATCCTTTGACCTAACGCGATGTCGCCGGCCATATCTTTGACACGATCCAACACTTGATCCGCTGTCAGGGAAGACACTCGTGGCGTTAGGTCTTTTTCTCTGGGCTTCAACTTAAGCCTTTTAGCTGCTCTCTCGGCAGCGTTTCTGACCGACTCGTCCGCATCCGATAACGCATCGAGGATCTCTTCGTCGAGACCTCGTAAATTCCAAACGACCGTACTCTCCATCCACGCAACTTGCGTTGATTTATCTTTCCAAGCTCCACTTATCGCGGTTCTAGCGAGGGCGGCTGTTTCGGGACTCGAACTCGAATTCGAGGCCACAGCCAAAACACCAACTACAGCCACGTCGTAAAGTGGCGAATTCCTGTCTTCTGCGAAAGTAACGAGCTTCTGAATCTGCGCGCCCAACACACCGGATTTGACAAAGGAAGCGCGTACTGCGGCGATCCATTTTTCGTCCTTAAGCTCTTTGTCATCGATACTGTTCTGACGTTGTGACAGTTTGGCCAGCCACTTTTTAACGCTTCTTAGTAAAGGTTCCAAGGCAGAGGAATCTTTGCTTCTCGACAAAGCCTGAACGGCGTCCCCTAAGGATCGCAACGACAAGTCATCTCGCTTCGACGCAAAATCGAGCAGTTCCATGGTTTCAGGAGCGTCAATAGATGTTGTCGCTAGTTGAGCAAGCGTACTTGCAAGAAGCTTCGGATCGTTCCTGCTGTTTTTTATCATCGTCGCGAGACCTTGATCAGCTGCGATCCGGTTCTTGCTCATCATTTCCACCAGATATGCCGACAGCTCAGGATTCGCATTGGCGAATACGGAATTCAGATAACCTATGATTTTATCACTTTCAGCCCACTGAACCGGCTGATAGTACGGACCACGATGATCGGGGCGAGTTCCCCATGAGTCGCCGTTCCATTCTGCCTCACGATGTACGAGACGACATAGCCCCCAAAGCAATCTGCGTTGAGATTCTTCGTTCATCTCCCGCTTTGATCGCGCGAGCAATGCCTCGACAACACGTGGATCATGCATCATTGCCATCGCTTTTATCAGACCGAGACTTGGTGGCATTTGCTGATTCAGCGATTGCAAACATTCCTCGACCATCCCTCGACGAGCAACCTCACGCACTGCCGTGTGCAAAACCAGCGAATCATCATGCGTAAGCGCCGCCATCAAGACAGACTTGTCCTGGGTCGATTGCAATTCCTCGATCAAGTTACGTAGGTCGGTTCTTCGATTGACAATCTCACTTACCAATCGACTTGCGGTTGCGTCACCTCGCCGGGACAACGTTCGAGTCGCCTCAAGCCGGCGTCGATAACTATTCGACTGAAGCTCCTTAACTAAATCCTCAGTTTGAGCTTTTGCATAATTGATCTGCGGCTCTGGCTTAAACCCTTTAGGCTTAACTCGGACCAGATACCCCACATCCGGACCAGCCCAACTAAATGTTGCTCCACGCCAACTCGCACAGTACAAATTGCTGTTACCATCGACATCGGCATCCGTTGGACGAGTCATTTGAACAAATGGCTTGGGAGCCTCTGTCTCCTGGTATGTTGCGCCGCTTGGTGTAACC
>VYLE01000878.1_pt1 | contig 11911 bp, 11 predicted proteins | sample 5114391 | NCBI WGS metagenome assembly VYLE01 (sample SAMN12291771, study PRJNA351875) | freshwater metagenome | isolation source: freshwater lake | place: USA: Michigan, Kent Lake | collected 2013-08-15
GAGCGATCGTCAATGAATCGCATGCGCAAAATGGTTTGCTGGTCTGGGGGGAGTTTCGAGATTTGGTTACGAACTTGCTCCACCTGCTCTCGTTTGATTAGGTTGGTAAGAGGGGTGGTTTCATATTGGGAGGCGGGTTCTGCTACTAGGTCCGTGGTGGGGTGCATTCTTTGCGATTCCCTGAGCCTCAATGCTTCACGATGCACAACCTTGAACAACCAGCTTTTCATTGCATCTGTAGCTACATCTCCACCGAATCTCGAAAGCGAGACAAATCCATTTTGAGTGGCATCTTTGGCTAACGACCAGTCTCGGACGATCGCCCAGGCGTACCGCTCCAGGATCGCTTGATACTGGTTAACGCAGTTCTCAACGATTTCAGGTGGTAAGGGTCGATCGCGAGTCGAAGCCTCGCTATTCATTTCGATCTCGGTATCGAGAAAGTGGAGTGCTGACGAGTCAAAACGGAAAGTAATAGGTGAATTTTCAGTGGTTGTCGCAGGCGATTACGAGTAAGAGGCGGAATCCCCACGGATTATTCACGATCGTGGTAGAGATTGTTCGAGATTTCGGATCTGCTCGCCAGTTTCAGGCCTTGTTGCAGGCGTTTTCGAGTGATAGCGGGGGCCTGAGGTCGATTAGCATCGAATCCAATCGCTCGGAAAGAGATCGGAATCCTTGATTTTCTCTTCGTTAAACCAGCGAGCTGGGGCGATTGTCAGGCCCTTGGTCGGTCCTGCTAACCAGGCTCCCCACCAGCTAAAGGTCGAGTTGGCGATAACGTGATGATGCCCCAGGCTCATCAGTTTCAGGTCTTCGATTCCCGACCGTGGCTTGCCATCTCCGATAAAGACTGCAGCTTTTTCGAGTTTCAAGTTTTGTTTTGCCCAGGGGATATCATCAGAAAACACAAACACGCTGGAATCCGGGGGTAAATGATCAAGTGCCCTGTGGTAGTAGTCGATCCCACATTGTGCGTAGATTTTTTGCGCTTTAGGGTTGGCGATGTAGTCACCTCGCCTTACGTGCAGGATAACAGAATTCACAGACGATATCGCAACGGCGAGGCTGTGATTATAAGCCCCCTTTAATTCGGGAGGGGTTAATTCTTTACGGATGTAGTTTTCGCAGGAGGTAAAGTACTTGAACGACTGAAAGTATCCATCGATCATCACGGGTGCAACAAGGTGTTCAAATTCTTGCGAGTAGTGAAAGGATTTTTCCCGATACGTAGTTTGCGAAACAAGTGCACGTGACCAGTGAGAGAATATCGCTTGGATTTTATTCTTCGGTGCAGGTTGTATGATGGCTTCGATCGGGAAATGACTAAGCTCAGATGGTAACACTTCGCTTCTTGTTCATCGATGAGTCACTCGAGATTCAGATCGCGTCCGAGGGGGAGCTAGGACTTCGCATTCGAAACGAATTCGTTTACGCGGCCACGGTTGATGGGCGCGTTGCTTGCTCCTGCGTTGCTCGCTCCAGAGAAGACATTTGCACGACTGCTTGGAAATTTTCTGGTTGCTTTGCTAGTCGTTTTGCTAAAGCCTTTTGTTGGAGTTTTTTGACCAACCGGCGTAGATCGATTAGCATTCCATGACGGAATAATCGACGGCGGGTGCTTTTTCGCTCGATCGTCGAGGCGAATGTTTCTGTTTGACCTCGATGCAGAAGTTCTTTCTGGATGCAAATAGCCGGCTTGCACTGAAGAATATTCAGAGATGATGAAATTTTGGACAACGGATTAAACATAGCCTGATCGATTTGATCCGAAATCAAATTCGTAGCTTTGGACAATTTCCTGGCCCCTTCGAGCGATACCACGTATCCAGCGGTTCCGCCGTGCCAGGATCGAAGTTTGTGAAGCGACTCTCCGGACGCCAAACTGACGCTCGATTTTGCCAGTACGACACTTCGGAGGGTCGTTTCAAGCTTGATCAAGTCGAAGGAAACCTGTGCGTTTTCAATAGATCGAAACGTATCGGCAATTTGCGGTGCGAGAATCGCGTCATCCTCGAAGATCGCGGCCATGGCAATTCGATCTCGGACCATCCCCTCCCAAATCGCTTTGTGACTTAGAAAACATGCGACCTCGTATACACTAATGGGCTGAAACTCAAAGCGCTCGTCGACAATCGATCTCCACGTAGTTTCAGGCAGCGAACGCCCGTCGATAGCTGGTATCCGTTCAAAGGAGATGCCAACTGTTTGCGCCTGGTTGCGAAAAAACTCAAACCGATCGGGAGAACGATCGAGATTGATGAGATAGGTTTTCATGCCTTATCCACGTTGCGAATGGGACCTAAGAGTTTCATAGAAAAGATTTAGCATTTGAGGTGACACTGTGTTCCGTAACGCATCATCGCAAGTGTCAAACGGAAAGGTTTCGCCTATAGCCTGATCTCGCTTGCAGAGAAGCGATTGTTTCTCGGAAAAAAGAGACTTCAAGCCAGATAACGTAGGGCGTCTTTTTTTGTTTGCCAGTTCACGCAATTGAATCGTAGGAAATTCGTCAGCAAGCAGTCGATACTTGCGTTGTGCGTAACGACTGCTCTGGTAGTTTTGAAGTTCATAGTTGGCAAATCCCATTTCAGGCTTCAGGTACTTGAGGTGCCAGTACAAATAGCCCGCGAAGTGGCGTGGGATCCCACCTCGATGGAATTTTTCGAATCGACGATCGCGTGTGAAGTAGGTTTCATCCGTCACGCGAAAGAATCCAATATCTCCTCCGCCGGAGATGGGGTCACGACGGCAAAGAGAAAGTTCATTGGGGGTCGGAAACAAATTCAAACCAGAGAAGCATAGCATTCTTTGACGCCGTGTCGTTGGGTTACGAATTTCATCAGTCACCCTTTGAAGCACACTCGGAATCGCTAGATGATCATCATCGAGTTTCGTTGCATGTGTGAATCGAGTAGCGGCAAGAGCGAAATTGTAGTAGTTCACCAAACTGCTCGGCGAGTCTGCTGGTGTTCTTGAGTGGTCATCGCTACCAGGCGGGAAAACCCGATCAACGTAATGAAAGATTCTCAGTTTTTCTGCGCCAAATTCTGATTGCAACCGCATCAGTATTTCAGCGGTCGAGTCCGTGCACTGGTTATGGACCGCAACAATCTCATCGAAATACTCGATGTGACTGCGAATCGTCAGTTCCAGAAAATCCTCGCCATTTCTGATACGCATAAAGGCGCTAATACCAGGCTGGCGATCTCCAATCCTCAGATCAGATCTCTTGAACCGATAGCCAGCGACTTCCATGTGTTGATTTTCGAGACAGCTGGTTGAGAACACAGTATGGGATGTGGTGGAACAGTGTAAAGTGCGCGGAGCGGATTCCTAGAGTGAGTTGCCAGATTATCCATCTCTGTCAATTAACCCACCTTCGCAATGCTAACGCTAGCAGAATTGAACGAGCTGGATCAAGATCAATAATCGATCAAGGTGCTATGCTAGCAAAACAATTTCGTACTGTTTTTGAGATTGATAAAGCGAAATTTATTTATTACCAAAATCAGTTAAATACTCTTCCACGATTTGTTCTAGCGGTGCGACGTTGGGCAAGCCCAGCCTTAGTCCGCGCCGGCCATCAATAGCTGTTGGCCAGTTATCGACGATTTTTTGTATTCGTGGTTGAAAGTCATCGACAATTTCGCCGAGTTTGAGATTTCGTTTTGACGCAACCTGACGGAGCACTGCGGCCGCTTGTATTGGTGTGACCGACATGGCTGGTAAACCGACTGCGCGGTCATCCCCCAGGTCTTCAGACGGTAAATTATGAAGTTCGATCAAGGACTCGATCACTGTTCTATATCCTGTCATGGGATGTGGTTGACTGCGTCGAATGGGGAGTAAGCAGGTGTGGCCATGAAGTGGTTCGCGAAACATGCCACTAGCCCAGCTAGATGCAGCCGCGTTGGGTTTACCTGGACGGACAATGACAGTTGGCAAGCGAGCGGATCTGCCATCAAAGTGACCTTTACGAGAGTGATCATTGATGAGTAATTCACAAATCGCCTTGGTCATTCCATAGGTAGTTTGTGGTGTCAATTTCATATGATCATGACATTCGCCTTTCATGGCTACTCCGCCGAAGCATGCGATACTACTTGCGAACACGACTCGCGAATTCGCTCCTGCTCTTCTGGCAGCTTCAAATAAATTACGCCCCCCATCAAGATTGACTCGTAACGCGTCATCGAACGATTCTTCGCATTCTCCACTTACCATAGACGCTAGATGAAAGAATGACATACCTCGTTTTGAGGGCAGAGCGTCCAGTAGCTCAGAGCGGTTCGAAATGTCGACGTCGACATGGCTAACAAGATCTCGGTCGCTCGATTTCGAAAATCGCTTATCGACGAGGAGGATTTGCTCTATCGGTTCGCGATCACCTTTTTGATTTTCGAGACTTCCTCGCTCAATAAGTGCGTTGCAGAGTTGCGCACCCAAGAAACCTCCTCCACCCGTTATGACTACATGCATCGAGACATTCTTTCGTCGTAAGGAATCGTGTATCGCTTATCAAGATCGTCGCATCAACAGGCGCTATGGTCCCACATCATAGCAACAGCGACCACTTTGCGGCACTCGCATGCCTGATTGCACAGAGCTCATTTCTGATGTTCAATGTATGGATGAACAAACGCGAGAATTTAGCAGGACAACGGATCGGATATATCGGATTAGGCAATATGGGGTTACCTGGGGCGAGGCATTTGCTCGCGGCGGGTGCGGATCTCATCGTATGGAATCGAACGCGAGACAAGGGGCGGGAGCTCGTCGCGAGTGGGGCGCGGTGGGCGGAATCGCTGCAGGAACTGGCAGGATACGTTAAGGATGGGACAATCTGCCTTAACTTGACGCACACCCATGTTGTCAAGGAAATTGTTTTGGGGCAATCTGGTCTGGCCAAGTATTTGGATTCGGAAGCATTAGTCATCGACTTTGGAACTACCAGCGTCGAGGCGACCAAAGAGCTGGCCAATCAACTCAATTGGTTAGATGCACCCGTTTCAGGGGGGCAGACGGGTGCTGAGCAAGCCAATTTGACCATCATGGTCGGCGGTTCAGAATCGCATTTTGAGCGAGCCAGAGATTTGTTGCACACTGTTGGCAAACGGGTGACGCGGATGGGGGATTCCGGGGCTGGGCAAGTTACCAAGCTGGCGAATCAGCTGATTGTGGCTCAAACCATAGATGCGGTCGCACAAGCAATCCGGATGGCAGAATTAGCGGGAGTCGACCCCAGTTTGGTGCGCAATGCACTACTGGGCGGGTTTGCAGAAAGCCGGATTTTACAATTGCATGGCGAGCGAATGATCAATCGTTCCTTTGAACCAGGTGGGCGGGCCGAGTTACAACTCAAGGATGTTCGACTGATTTGCGAGTTGGCCAACGCGATTGGTTTCACTTCTGCCACTTTGGACAATTGTTTACGTCAGTGGGAGCAGTTAGTAGATAGCAAGGGGCTAGGTCATATCGATCACTCGGGGCTTTTCGAGCTGTATCGATGACCGCTAGACTTTTTGCAAAACTAAAACGGTATCACATGCGTCGGCATTGAGCTTTTGAGTGTTGTCAATGTCGTACCAGAAGTCATGGACCGCGATTAGTTTCAGTTTGGCGCACTTGGCCAATAAATCCTTGAGTTGCTTAACGGTGTAGATTCTTAGCGTGATGTGATCGGAAAGTCGGAATTTTTCGTCCTGTTTTTTCACAAGCATCGAGATACGGAGTTTTTCTAGTCGCGTTTTGAGGCTGGTGTCGACAACCGTCAACGCATAGTGAACAGAAACGTCATCTGTTTTGGCGCTCCATCGTTCGGTGCCCCAAAGATCTGAGCCGCGCGGCAAGAGGTGCAGGGATAATACAAAAATTCCACCAGTCTTGAGGTGGTCTGCCACACAGTTCAAATGAGCCAGAGCCGCCTCCTCGGATTCAAGATGACGAAACGTATTGATCGCATTGACAGCGGCATCAAACGGTTCGTCGAATGAGAACTGGGTCATGTCGCCGACGACCAAGTTCGCTTTGTTTTTATTCTTCTTGAGTTTCTTTTCGCAGTATTTAAGGGCAGTGGGATTTAGATCCAGACCAGTCATCGAGTAACCGCGACCTGCCATTTCACAAATCAATCGCCCTGATCCGCAACCTACTTCGAGAACAGACTTTACCGGGAACGGCACATACTTTTCAAATGCATCGGTGAGAAAGTCCGCTTCCTGAGGGGTCTCTTTGAGAAATCCCATTTCATATAGTTCGGGGTAGTCATACCACGATCTCACGGTCTCCGACTTAATTGCCTTAGAAGGAACATCCTTTTTCTTGGCCGGCTTAGCGGACTTGGCTGGACTGGTAGGCTTAGCAGACTTAACGGTAGCCTTTTTGGACGCAGTCGCTTTGGGAGCGATTGGTTTGGTTACCGTTGCTTTGCTCTTCGCTGGTGTTTTAGCAGTAGACTTTTTGGACGGGGACGATGCGGAGTTCGCGGCAGATCGAGCCAAAGGAAACCTCAATGAGTAAAAACTAAGCTGTGAGTGGTAGAGGGCTACTGGTGAACGACTCAACCAACTGATGCCAGAGTTGAGCATCTATTCTTTGGCGAGAGTTAACCAATTGAAGTCGCATTCTACGGATGACCCCTTTTTCCATAAAGCCGCCAAAGGCTAAAAGCTCAGGTTTTCTCGAATTGACTGTACCAGATTCGATTGACGTCGAATGAGGGATCGTCGAAGTAGGGAACCACGTGCAGTCGGCGACGTCGAGCGGATGAACGATCAAACCACTTTTTGCGTCGCTGGATCGGATTTGTCCTGGAGCAATCTCCATAAGTTCTGATTGAGGATTCTCTTCGATGCTCGGGGCAAAACTCAGTCGCAGTTGCGGGTGAGATTCTAGAGTGGATGTCTGCACGCTCAACCAAAGCTCGACAATTAGCAGATCGTCGACTGGTTGTTTCACGCAGTAGTAGATTTGAAATCCGAAGCTTAACGGGCTTTGCTCAGGGTAAATCGCAACAAAGTCATCTTGTCGGATGTAGCTCTCGCCTAGGGGAGGATTGGCAACTATCGGGGGGACTTGTCCGGCGAGAGAGGGTTGGCCGGCGAGGGAGGGCTGTAGAGTGAGGTTAGTGCAAACTCGGTCTCCATCTTTAACGATCAAGCTCGAGATTGGTTCGCATTGGGAATGTATTCGCCAATGATCGAAGCAAAATGTCGCACCACTGGCGTTCTTTTGCCAACCGCGGACATTCTGAGTGTTACTGATGGCAGACACGATCCCCTCTTTCCGTTCCCGTGATTCAATCACCCCAAACTACGCAACATGGACTCGATACGATACCTTGTTAGCAGAGGCGAAACAAGAAACGCATTCTGATTCCCAACTCATTTCCGATGGAAAAAAGCGTGAGTGAACAACTGATAATTGACGCCCAGGAGATCGCCTTGGAAGCTGCCCGAAATGCCGGGAAAGTTTTGCGTGACATGTTGTTTCAGGTGTCTGTTCGGGAAAAAGGGCCCAAAGATCTAGTAACCGACGCCGACGTGGCCGCCCAGTCAATCATCGAGGCAGCAATACGAGCTAATTTCCCGGGGCATGTATTTGTAGGTGAGGAAAGTCCGGGAGACTGGGAGAAATCCAGTCGAGGACAGGAGTGGACATGGTTGGTGGATCCGCTGGACGGGACAACGAATTACGTGCATCGTTTTCCCTGCTTTGCCGTCTCGATCGGATTGATCCAAGGTGATCAGTTGATGCTCGGAGTCGTTTACGATCCCATGGCAGACGAAATGTATAGTGCAGTTCGCGGAGGCGGAGCCAGATTAAACGGAAAAACGATACACCCAAGCCGATGTCAAAGGCTGGGGGAAGCCATGGTTGCAGCCAGTTTTCCCCCGCAGGTCACGAAAGAGTCCCCTGAAGTGCAGCAGTTTTTGGAGATTCTAGTTCAATCACAAACTGTAAGACGCTTGGGATCAGCGGCCTTAAATCTTTGCTATGTTGCCAATGGTCGGCTCGATGGTTACTGGGCCAACAGGCTCAAGCCCTGGGATGTCGCCGCAGGAATTCTAATCGTTGCTGAAGCTGGCGGATGCCTGCGAGGCATTAGGCAGCAGGAATACTCTGTGTGGGGCGGGGAGCTCGTCGCCGCATCAACAAGCTGCCTCTCGCTCGAATTGTGGCAATGCTTGCAAGTTTAGGGGCTGTTCGGAACAAAAAAGCTCGACAAAAATAGAAACAGGACCTAGCCCGTGACTGATGGACAAGCGTACTATGATTTCGAACAAACGGGGACGGACCCTCGGGTTGAATTGAGTTTGCTTGCCATGTCGGTCAACGAAGAATCTCTTCACCTCAACTCTTCCCAGTGATGAACACGACAGGCAAGAACAGTTTCCTGGAAAGCTCAATGAATTTCCTTTCTCAGTCGGTCGTGCAAGCGATTCTGGGAATTCTGATTTTGCTGATCGTCTCAGTTGTGGCGTACTATACGCTGTTAAAGTTGCGCGGATCGTCCATCGACAACACCGAAACCCTCGAATTGATACGAAAGAATTTCGAGGAAATGCGTAGTGAAGGTGACATCAGCGAAGCGGAATACCGAAGAATTAGTGCGTCGCTTCAAGGAGGGATGAACTCCAGCAACCCTCGAATCGATTCCAACACCGAAAGCAAATCGCCTCGCGAGTGACGGTCGCAATCGTTCGTTGCAAATCAACCGAACAGATTGCGACGGAAATATTCCGCCTGGGGTTGTTCAATGTGTTAGACTTAAACTGTTTTAACGACTGGTTGGCCTGGGAGGCTAACGATGTCTCGAGCGTGATTTGATCGTTTGAGACGCAATGTTTTTATCGGCTCGAATGTAGAGGACAGGGATGCCCAAATCGCAAGACACCAATGACACCCGTCAACCGCTTGTGATGGCTCGAGCTACTATAGATCCTATGTCCCAATTCCCATCTCGCGACGCGACCCGTTTCGAGATTAGTTAAGGAGTCGATAATGGCCCAAGGTAAGGATGTCGTGCCTGGACGTCGAAGCGTCGGTGGTACAGGTAGCGGCAGCAACCGTCGTAATGCGTTCTGTTCGTTCTGCCGCAAGAGCTATCGCGAGGTTGGTCCGCTCGTTGAGGGACCCGGTGATGTCTATATCTGCGGCGAGTGTATCGAACTCTGCCAATCGATCTTAGATCAAGAAAACAAACGAAAGCCCCAAAAGAAGCTGTTTAGCGATATCCCAACCCCCCGTGATATCGTTACTCACCTGGATGAGTATGTAATTGGTCAAACATCGACCAAGCGATCGTTAGCAGTGGCGGTTCACAACCACTACAAGCGATTGAACTCAACGTTTGAAAGAAACAGCGACGTGGAAATCGAGAAATCGAACATCCTTTTGGTCGGACCAACCGGTAGCGGAAAGACATTGCTAGCGAGAAGCTTGGCAAAGATGCTAAATGTTCCCTTTGCGATCGGCGATGCTACGACGTTGACCGAGGCGGGGTATGTCGGCGAAGACGTTGAGAACTTGCTGCTCAAGCTATTGCATGCAGCCGATTTTGACATCGAAGCGGCCCAACGCGGAATTCTCTACATCGATGAAATCGATAAGATTGGCAAGACTAGCCAAAATGTATCGATCACTCGCGATGTGTCCGGTGAAGGTGTGCAGCAGTCGTTGCTCAAGATGCTCGAAGGAACCGTAGCCAATGTCCCACCACAGGGCGGTCGCAAGCATCCTGAACAGCAATATATCCAGATCGACACCACCAATATTCTCTTCATCTGCGGCGGCACGTTCGTCGGTGTGGATGAGATAATCAGCAAACGACTGGGCCGAAAGTCTTTGGGCTTCGGATCTGGTCCAAGTGTTAAGGACGACAGCGATGTCGCATCGTTGCTAGCCCAAGTGCAATCGGATGATATTCTGGAATTCGGGCTAATCCCCGAATTAATCGGTCGATTGCCTGTCGTTACATCGTTGGCACCACTCGATGTGCCCGGATTGATCAAGGTTCTTACCGAGCCTAAGAACGCTTTGGTTAAACAGTATCAAGCTCTCTTTGGTATGGAAGACTGCGAGCTGGTTTTCACTGAAGCCGCCCTCACCATGATCGCCGAAAAGGCGCGTGCCAAGAGCGTTGGTGCGCGGGGACTACGCGACATCGTCGAAGAAATTATGCTCGACGTGATGTTCGAACTGCCTGATCAAGTTGCCGGGACCGTTTACACCATCGATGTGGACTCTACCGACGGCCAAGTCCGACACTTCAAGAGCGTTCCGCAGCGGAAAGAAACCGCCTGATGTTGCGGGGCAAGTCGATTGCGGTTTTGTAGGACGGGCACTTCTGCCCGTCTGTTTTGGACCGAGTTGACGACATTGACGGAGATGACCAGATTGACGGAGTTGACTTCGTTGACTGCATTGAGCTAGTCGCGATCAGCACAGCGTCGCTATCCCGACTCGCGGTGTTAGTGAGAGACAATTACCGCAGCATGATGGGTGGTAATTACTCGCCCACCCCGTGGCTTGTAATGGATCTGATCTAACCGGGTGGTGCGCCCTTGTTCTACGAACGACTCTCGTTCCCTATAACCCGCTCTTCTTGCCTGATCTGAAAGACTCCAACGTGGTTTCTAGATACCACGAAATTCCAACCAGGTTTTTTCTCTCCTCGTTTGATCCCGTGTTGTATGGTTCCGCCGGGAAAGGTCTATCTGCTTAGACTGCATTCACAGGACGAGTGAAATGAACACAACGATCGGATTCGACAATCAGAAAGGATGTTACAGCGTGGTTCCACACGCGTTGCGATCTGTGCCTGTTTCTGTCGGATTCGTCTTGGCTATTTTGTTTTGTCTGCTCAACGGCTGCCAAACATTAACCTTGCCACGTATTGACCCTACTGGGAATCGGATCTTCGCACCCGGAGGGACATCGCTCATTAATCCGCTTTCACCTGCCAGTGGGTATCCTAGTACAGCTCCAGCGTTCCAAGAGCCCCCGACTCCTCCCAAGTGCATCGACGGGGAGAAGTGCAAAGGGTGTCTCGGTTGCTTGTCCAAAAGAAATCACAATTCTGCTGATTTCGAGCGAGGTCGGTGCGGCGAGTTGTTACTGACCCCCAATCGATTAGTTGCTCCTGTAGGTGGTGAGGTCATCTTGTTGGCAGGTGTATGCGGCAAAGATGGCATGCTGGTAACGGATGAGCAAATCGAATGGATGCTGTCCCCGGAAAGCGTTGGCCAAATTGTCGAGGTTGGCGATGATGCAAAGGGCCAAAAGCCATCGTTTTGGAAGAAGAGCGAACCGGTCAAAGTCGAAAAACTCGGTATCGATTTTGCTCGCGGGCGAACAAGCCGAGAGGCAGGTAAAATCACCAAGGGTACGTCCGACCCATCGGACGACTTGCCGTTGAGAAAGGGGCAAACATGGGTTAGTTTGACCAGTCCAACCGAAGGAACATCCAAAGTGACCGTGCTCGCTCCCTCCAGCGATGTGTGGGATAAGCGACGGCAAACGGCTACGATTTATTGGGTCGATGCTAGCTGGGATTTCCCGCAACCGATCACTGTGGTTGACGGATCGCCTGCGAATTTAGTCACCAAAGTTATGAAGAGCGATGGATTTGTCGCCGCAGAGGGTTGGAAGGTTACTTATCGCTCGTTAAATCCGGAGTACGCGAAGTTCGCCATTGGTGTTCCGCCTAGTGTGACGTACTCGGATTTAGCGGAGGTCCGGGTCGATCCGAATGGGATCGCTGGAGTGACTCTGGTGAGAGGTCAATCTAATGTCACGGCATCGCAAGTTACGGTTCTGAATGGTACAGCCATGGTCGAGGTTGAAATCACTCGCCCTGCCATCGGCGACATGCCTGAGGTGCCGCTAGCTCGGACGACAACCTCTG
>VYLE01000791.1_pt1 | contig 11904 bp, 9 predicted proteins | sample 5114391 | NCBI WGS metagenome assembly VYLE01 (sample SAMN12291771, study PRJNA351875) | freshwater metagenome | isolation source: freshwater lake | place: USA: Michigan, Kent Lake | collected 2013-08-15
GCCTGCGGGCGGATAGGCCGCCCCCGCCTGCGCCGCCGCTGGCCGCGCGCCCCAGCCGCCCAAGGCCGCCGCCCCGATGGCCAGCGCCACCCCGTCCAGAAAATCCCGCCGGGTGATCCCGCGATCCATCCCCAGCCGCTTGTCCTCGTCGCTCCAACCCATCGTTGCCCCCCCGTTCATCGGCCTGCACCCTGCAGGCCACCACCACCTGAAACCAATCCTGCCTCAGAAGCCGCGCCCCCGCATAGGGCTTTCGCAGCCCCGCCATCACCGCCGACATCACGGCGATCCAAAACCTCATGCAGAGCGTCTTGAAATATTCCATTTAAGGAATACATTTGGCCCGAAGCAGAGTGAGGCCCGTCGCCATGTCATCCCCCCCCGTTTCCCTGTCCCTCCACCCCGAGGTTCACGGCTTCTTCGATCCGGCCACCAACACGATCAGCTACGTTGTCCGCGATCCCGCCTCCGATGCCTGCGCCGTGATCGATTCCGTCATGGATATCGACTACGCGGCGGGCCGCATCACCTACGGCCATGCCGATGAGATCATCGCCTTCATCACCGCCAAGGGCTGGCGGCTCGACTGGCTGATCGAAACCCACGTCCATGCCGACCACCTCTCCGCCGCGCCCTATATTCAGGGCAAGCTCGGCGGCAAGATCGGGATCGGCGAGAACATCACCCTCGTGCAGGAAACCTTCGGCAAGATCTTCAACGAAGGCACCGAATTCCAGCGCGATGGATCGCAGTTCGACGCGCTCTTCAAGGATGGCGACACCTATGCCATCGGCACCATGCTGGCCGTGGCGATGCACACCCCCGGCCACACCCCTGCCTGCATGACCCATGTCATCGGCGACGCGGCCTTCGTGGGAGATACGCTTTTCATGCCCGATGGCGGCTCCGCCCGGGCCGATTTCCCCGGCGGCGATGCGGGCGAACTTTACGACAGTATCCAGAAGGTGCTGGCCCTGCCCGATCAGATGCGCCTCTTCATGTGCCATGATTACGGTCCGAACGGCCGCGACATCCGCTGGGAGACCACGGTGGCCGAAGAAAAGGCCCACAACATCCACGTGGGCCAAGGCCGCACGCGCGAGGATTTCATCCGCTTCCGCACTGAACGCGATGCGACGCTCGGGATGCCCAAGCTCATCATCCCCTCGCTTCAGGTCAACATGCGCGCGGGCGAGATCCCGACAGACGCCTCCGGTCGCCCCATGCTGAAGGTGCCGGTCAACGGGCTGTAAGGCCGCGGCCATGACACCCGCCCCCCTCGCACGCTGGCTGCCGATCCTTGATTGGGGTCGGCGCTACGACCGCGCCACGCTGGGCAGCGACCTGTTGGCCGCCGTGATCGTCACGATCATGCTGATCCCGCAATCGCTCGCCTATGCCCTGCTGGCAGGGCTGCCGCCCGAAGCGGGCCTCTACGCCTCCATCCTGCCTATCCTGCTTTATGCGCTGCTCGGTACCTCGCGCGTCCTTGCCGTGGGGCCTGTCGCCGTGGTTTCCCTCATGACCGCCGCCACCATCGGGCAGGTGGCCGAGGCGGGCACCGCAGGCTATGCCATAGCCGCCCTCACGCTGGCCTTCCTGTCCGGGGTGATCCTCCTTCTGATGGGCGCGCTGCGGCTGGGCTTTCTCGCCAATTTCCTCTCCCACCCCGTGGTGGCGGGCTTCATCTCGGCCTCGGGCCTTTTGATCGCAGCCAGCCAGATCGGCCCACTGACGGGGCTAAAGGCCGAAGGCCATACACTGGCCGAACAGCTTTACTCCCTCGCGACGCAGGTGGCGCAGATCAACCTGCCCACGCTGGCCATCGGGGCCGCCAGCCTTGGCTTCCTGTTCTGGGTCCGCCGGGGTCTGAAACCGCTCCTGCGCCGCGCGGGCCTCGGCCCCCGGATGGCGGACAGTCTTGCCAAGACGGGCCCCGTGCTGGCCATCCTCGCCACCAGCCTTGCCGTCTGGTCGCTCGACCTTGCCGCGCAGGGCGTCGCGGTGGTGGGACAGGTGCCGCAAAGCCTGCCACCCTTCACCCTGCCCAGCTTTGATCTGCGCCTCCTGCAGGACCTCCTCCTTCCCGCCGCGCTCATCTCGCTCATCGGCTTTGTTGAATCCGTTTCGGTCGGCCAGACACTGGCCGCGAAACGGCGGCAGCGGATCGATCCCGATCAGGAACTCGTGGCGCTCGGCGCGGCCAATCTGGGCGCCTCCGTCACCGGCGGCTTTCCGGTCACGGGCGGCTTCGCGCGGTCCGTCGTGAATTTCGACGCCGGTGCCGCGACCCCCGCCGCCGGTGCCTTCACCGCGCTGGGCCTTGCGCTGGCCGCGCTTTACCTCACGCCCTTCATCGCCTTCCTGCCCAAGGCCACGCTGGCCGCTACCATCGTCGTGGCCGTGCTGTCCCTCGTCGACCTGTCCATCCTCAAACGCGCCTTCGCCTATTCCCGCGCCGATTTCGCCGCTGTCGCCGCCACCATGGCCGTCACCCTGCTGGCCGGGGTCGAGGCGGGGGTGTCGGCGGGCGTCCTCCTCTCGCTCCTCCTCCATCTCCTGCGCACCGCACGGCCCCATGTGGCCGAAGTCGGCCTCGTCCCGGGGACCGAGCATTTCCGCAACATCCACCGCTTCACCGTCGAGACGGACCCCGCCATCCTCACCCTGCGCGTGGACGAAAGCCTCTACTTCGCCAATACCCGCCATCTGGAGGATCTCATCCTCGCCCGCGTGCCCGGCGACAGCGCGCTGCGCCACGTCATCCTGATGTGCTCGGCAGTGAACGAGATCGACCTCAGCGCGCTCGAAACGCTGGATTCCCTCGACCATCGCCTACGCGATATGGGCGTCACCCTCCACCTGTCCGAGGTGAAGGGACCGGTCATGGATCGCCTGCGCCGGACGGATTTCCTCGCCCATCTCTCCGGTCAGGTCTTCGTCTCGCAGTTCGAAGGCTGGTGCAAGCTGACCGGGCGCTGCACCGGGGGTGACCCCCGGCGTCACCTTCGCCCGACCACCGGCTCGTAAACCCTTATGAAATAATAAAACAAACGCTTAATTGAATATGAAATAAAGTTGCGCGCCCATCTGCAAAACGGCGCGACCACTCTCCACATGCCAGCGTGCCGTTCCTAAGGGGCGGCAGCCAGTGCCGCGCCCGGCGCATGGTTCACAACACGACGACAGCAACCCAACAGGGAGAGAGCCCATAATGGAGAGACGCCAGTTTCTCAGGAATTCCACCTTCGGGGTAGCCGCCGCCGCGGCCGCCACGACCCTCGCAGCACCCGCCATCGCGCAGACCGTCTTCGAATGGCGCATGGTGCACTCATGGCCCAAGAACCTGCCGGGCGTCGGCGCAGGTGCGGAACGCCTTGCCGAGCGCATCACCCGCGCCTCCGGTGGCCGCCTCAAGATCACCCCCTTCGCGGCCGGTGAACTCGTCCCGGCGCTGCAGTGCATGGATGCGGTGATGGATGGCACGGCCGAAATGGGCCATGACGCGTCCTTCTACCATTCGGGCAAGCATCCCGCCTTCTCCATCTTCTTCGCCGTGCCCTTCGGCATGACGGCGGATGAACAGCTGGCATGGTTCCGCTTCGGCGGCGGGCAGGAACTGTGGGATGAGCTGAACGATCAATTCGGCATCGTCTCCTTCCCGGCGGGCCAGACCGCCTGCCAGTCCTTCGGGTGGTTCAAGAAAGAAATCACCTCGATGCAGGACTTCACGGGCCTGAAGATGCGAATCCCCGGCCTTGGGGGCGAGCTCATCAAGAAGGTCGGAGGCTCCGCCGTCGTCATGCCCGCTGGCGAGATCTTCGCAGGCCTGCAGTCCGGCGCGATCGACGCGGCTGAATTCATCGGCCCGCTGAACGACCTTGCGCTCGGCTTCCATCAGGTTGCCAAGTTCTGCTACGGCCCCGGCATCCAAGAACCGGGCGGCGCGGTGCAGCTCATGGTCAACAAGGCCAAGTTCCAGGAACTGCCGGAAGACCTGCAGCAGGTCATCCGCTCGGCCTGCGCCGAAGGTTATATCGACATGAAGGCCGAATATGACATCCGCTCGGGCGAGGCGATGGCCACGCTGGCGAATGATCATGGCGTGCAGTTCATGCGCCTCCCGAACGAGGTGCTGCAGGGCCTCGGCAACGCGGCGGGCGAACTGGTGCAGGAATCGATGGACACGGGCGATGACCTGACCAAACGGGTCTGGCAATCCTACCTCGCCTCGCGCGCCATGACGATGCGGACGCTCCGCTTCAACGAGCAGGCCTTCCTGAACGCGCGGACGCTGGAATTCACCTTCCCCGCCGCGACCTGATCCTTCCGACACGAAGGAAACCATGCGAAAGGCCCGCAGCGATGCTGCGGGCCTTTCCTGTGGCGGGGCAGGGGGCCTTTCCCGTCACAGGGCCGCCCGACCCGCCGCCATGAACAAGGGCCCGCAGCATCGCTGCGGGCCCTCCTGCTTTGCCAATCGGTTCAAGCAGGGCGTCAGCCGCCCCCGTCCGTCTCCGGCGCCCCACCGTCAAGGTCGAAGGCGCCGCCACTGCCGCCCTCGCCCTCGGGCGCGCCACCGTCCAGGTCGAAGGCGCCACCACTGCCGCCCTCGCCCTCCGGCGCGCCGCCGTCAAGGTCGAAGGCCCCGCCGCCCTCACCCTCCGGCGTCCCGCCATCCAGATCAAAGGACCCACCGCCCGCATCGCTCTCCGCGCCACCCTGCTCGGCCGCCGGTTCCATTGGGGCCTCCACCGCCGGGGGCGACCGGAACAGGTAATCCGGCAGCCATGTCGCTGTCTTGGGGAACATGTAGACGACAGCCAGCACCGACAACTGGATGATCACAAAAGGGATCACCCCGCGATACATCGTCCCCGTGCTGATCGTCCTGGGTGCCACCCCTCGCAAGTAGAAAAGCGAGAAGCCAAAAGGCGGCGTCAGGAAGGATGTCTGTAGGTTGATCCCGATCAGCACCCCCAGAAGGATCGGGTCCAGCCCCATCATCAGAAGGATCGGCGCCGTGATCGGAACCACGATGAAGACGATCTCGAACGTGTCGAGGAAGAAGCCCAGCACGAACATGATCGCCATCACCACGATCAGCGCGCCCAACTGCCCGCCGGGCATCTGCTCCAGCATCCCCTGCACCAACTCTCCGCCGCCCATCCGCGTGAAGATCAGTGCAAAGGCCGTCGCGCCCAGCAGGATCACGAAGATCATCGAGGTGATCGCCATGGTGGCCTTGTTCGTCTCGCGGATGATCTCCGCGAACCGGCCGCGCAGCGCGCCGGTCGCCAGAACCGCGACCGACCCCAGCGCCACCGCCACGATCAACAGCGTCAGCAACCCGAAGGCCCCGGCGAAGAAGCCCACCGCGACCAGCACCGCAAGAAAGCCCAGCCAGAACGTCATCAGCCGCTTTTCCAGCGCCTCGGTATTGCCCGACCCGTCGTCAAGGTGATGGTCGGCCAGCATCTTCACGATCATCAGGAAGATCGCGCCCAGCGACCCGACCGACGCGCTCTCCGTCGGTGTTGCCACGCCCGCGATGATCGACCCCAGCACCGCGATGATCAGCGCCATCGGCGGCACCAGCGCCACCACCGTCCGCCGACCAAGGCCGCGCCGCTCTTCCGGCGTCATCGGCAGGGCAGGGCAAGCGGCCGGGTTCATGAAGGCCCGGAACGCGATGTAGAGGCCGTAAAGGAAAGCCAGTGCCATTCCCGGGATGAAGGCCCCCGCAAACAGATCGCCCACCGAGATGGTATCAGGCGCGAAATTCCCCATCTCCATCTGCGCCGCCGCATTGGCACCCTGCATGATGTCGGCCACGAAGATCAGCACGGTCGAGGGCGGCACGATCTGGCCCAACGTCCCTGCGGCACAGATCACCCCCGTGGCGATGCGCGGATCATAACCCGCCCGCATCATCGCTGGCAGCGACAGCAGGCCCATGGTCACCACAGTCGCACCCACGACCCCGGTCGAGGCCGCAAGCATCGTGCCCACGATCACCACCGAAAAGCCAAGGCCGCCGCGCAGCGTCCCGAACAGTTGCCCCATCGTGGTCAGCAACACCTCGGCGATGCGCGATTTCTCCAGCACCACGCCCATGAAAACGAACAACGGCACCGCGATCAGCACCGGATTGGTGATCACCCCAAAGAACCGCGTGGCCAGCGACGACAGCAGGTTCGCGTCAAAGGCCCCCACCATCCAGCCCAGCACCGCGAAGACGATCGACAGCCCCCCCAGCGCGAAGGCGACAAGGTATCCGAACATCAGCGTGGCAAGGATGGCGAAGAAGAACAGTCCGGCCAGAATCTGGCCCAGAACGACAGGATCCATCATTACCCCCGGCTCAATGGCTGCTGGCCGCTGGGGCGAAGTCCTCGCGCCCGCGCAGAACAAGGATCGATCGCGCCACCATCGCCGCCGCCTGCAGCAGCACCAGCGAGACAAAGGCCAAGAGCGTTCCCTTCAGGATCCAGTAGTTCTGCAATCCCCCCGGATTGGGCGAGGCCTCGTCCGCCGCCCATGAATTGGCCACCATGATCCAGAAGGCCCAGGCGCAAACGGCCATGAAGGGTACCAGAAAGACCACCGTCTGGATCAGGTCCGACAGCGCCCGCCGGCGAGGGCTCCACTTGGAATAGAAGATGTCGACCCGGACGAAGCCGCCGATCACCATCGTGTATCCGGCCCCCAGCACGATCACCGCCGCATGCTGCCAGACATAAAGATCCTGCAACCATGTGAAATTGGTGTTCAGCGCATAGCGCGTGTAGACCGTGGAAAAGCACACCAGAACCGTGCCCAGTGCCATCCACGACACGATGTTGCCTATACTCCGGTTAAGCCCCTCGGCCCACCGGACGAAACCCTCCAGACTCATCTGCATCCCCTGCTGTCACAGGTGCCGCCGCTGGCCTGACCGACAGGCGGGTTCACGCGGCGCAACACGCCACGAGGCCACCTCATCGGCGGCCCCGTCGGCCACCACTCTTTTTCGTGATCGCCAGATGGGAACTGAAACCTGACTTTGGAAGAGAGGTTTGCCGATCGATGCGAAATTTTCTTGCGCGAACGGATGGTCCTGGCGCCACGTTGCTGCGCAGCCACAGCCGCAGGTCGCATAGGGGGCGCGCCGTGTCGCCATTCCCCGCGCGGCAGGGGGCAGGGCACCATCTTTGCCCCGTGCTGGCCGCTTTTCAAACACATACAGTTGCGAATAAGTACTGGTTAAAAGTCATCAGACAGGCGCCTTTGGATACGCTTCCCCCCCTCCTTCTCGGCTTTCTTGGCAGTCTCGCGGCGGGCAGCATGACGGCGCTCGGCGCGCTGCCGGTGCTGCGGGGGCAGGTGCCGCGCGCCGCGACGCGCGACATGCTTCTTGGCTTCGCCGCCGGGGTCATGCTCGCGGCGGCCTTCTTCTCGCTCATCATCCCGGCGCTCGCGCAGGCCGAGATCACGCATGACGGCCGTGCCATCCCCGCGCTGATCGTCTGCCTTGCGCTGCTGATGGGGATGGGCTGCATCGCCGCGCTGAATGAGGCACTGCCGCACGAACATTTCGCCGCCGGACCCGAAGGCCCGATGGCCCCCCGCCTGCGCCGCGTCTGGCTCTTCATCATCGCCATCACCATCCACAACCTGCCCGAAGGCCTCGCCGTCGGGGTGGGCTTCGGACAGGGCGGCATGGAAGGCGGCCTGCCCCTCGGCCTCGGGATCGGGCTGCAGAACCTGCCCGAAGGCCTTGCCGTCGCCGTCGCCCTGCGCGGCGAGGGCTATTCCGGCCGCCGCTCTTGGACCGTCGCCGCCCTCACCGGTCTGGTGGAACCCGTGGGCGGCCTGATCGGCGCAGGCATCGTCACCCTCTCCACCGCGCTCCTGCCTTGGGGGCTGGCCTTCGCCGCGGGCGCGATGCTCTATGTCATCAGCCACGAAATCATCCCCGAAACCCACCGTTCCGGGCATCAGAACCGCGCCACGCTGGGCCTTGCGCTGGGTCTCGTGGTCATGCTCTTCTTGGATGTGACACTGGCGGGCTGATCCCCCTTCAGCCGGATCATTGCCACCGGCCCGCGAACCTGCGAACCATGGCGGAACCTGTCGTTTCGAGAGTATCATGATGATCCACCCTATTCTTCTTTGCGGCGGCTCCGGCACCCGCCTCTGGCCGCTCTCGCGCAAGAGCTTCCCGAAGCAGTTCACCCGTCTCATCGGCGATGAAAGCCTGTTTCAGGCCTCGGCCCGCCGCCTCTCGGGCCCCGATTTCGCCCCGCCCGTGATCATCACAGGATCGGATTACCGCTTCATCGTCACCGAACAGCTCGCGGCCGTGGGCGTCGATCCCGGCCCCGTGCTGATCGAACCCTCCGCGCGCAACACCGCCCCCGCCGTGCTGGCCGCCGCCCTCCACCTCTCGAAGTCGGACCCCGAGGCGCTGATGCTCGTCGCGCCCTCCGATCACGTCGTCCCCGACGCCGCCGCCTTCCGCGCCGCCGTCATGGCGGGGCTGCCCGCCGCCCGCGCGGGCCATATCGTCACCTTCGGCATCCGCCCGACCCGGGCCGAAACCGGCTATGGTTGGCTCGAACTCACCGCCCCCCCGCAGGATGGCGAGCCTGTCGCCCTCACCCGCTTCGTCGAGAAACCCGCCCGCCCCGCAGCCGAGGCGATGCTCGCCGCCGGCACCTATCTCTGGAACGCGGGTATCTTCCTCTTCACCGCCCGCGCCATCCTTTCCGCCTTCACCGAACATGCGCCCGCCCTCTTGCCGCCCGTCACGGCGGCGGTGGACAAGGCGCAGGCCGATCTGGGCTTTCTCCGCCTCGCCCCCGAGGCTTGGGCAGGGGCCGAGGCCATCTCCATCGATTATGCGGTGATGGAGCGCAGCTCCAATCTCGTCGCCGTGCCCTTCGGCGCAGGCTGGTCCGATTTGGGCGGCTGGGACGCCGTCGCGACAGAAATGGGCGGCGATAGTGACGGCAATGCGCTGTCCGGGTCCGCCACGGCCATCGATTGCCGCGGCAGCCTCTTGCGGTCCGAGGATGACCGCGTCGAACTCGTCGGCATCGGGCTCGATGACGTCATCGCCATCGCCACCCCCGACGCCGTCCTCGTCGCCCACAAATCCCGCGCACAGGATGTGAAGAAGGCGGTCGAGGTGCTGCAGAGAAAGGGCGCGAAACAGGCCGAGCTGTTCCCCCGCGATCACCGCCCTTGGGGTTGGTTCGAAACGCTCGCGCTCTCCGACCGGTTTCAGGTCAAGCGCATCGTGGTCAAGCCGGGGGCCGCGCTCTCGCTGCAATCCCATATGCACCGCTCCGAACACTGGATCGTGGTGACGGGCACGGCCAAGGTGACGGTGGATGACACCGTCCGCCTCGTGACCGAGAATGAAAGCGTCTACATCCCGCTGGGGGCAAAGCACCGGATGGAAAACCCCGGCAAGGTGCCGATGGTCCTGATCGAGGTGCAGACCGGCAGCTATCTCGGCGAGGATGACATCATCCGGTACGAGGATGTCTATTCCCGCGGGCAGGGCGCGAAAGGGTAGGGTGCGTGCAAGCACGCACCACCTCCTCCAGCCCAGCGGTGCGTGCTTGCACGCACCCCCTCACCCCCGCGCCCAAAGCGCCTCGTAGATCGCGGCGATCCCCGCCGCCTCGCCTTCGATGCTGAACTGCCGCTCTACACGTGCGCGCGCCCGCGCCGACAGCCCCGCCCACTGCGCCTCATCCGTCAGGGCCCAGCGCACGGCATCGGCCACCGCCGCCACATCCTCCACCGGCACGATCCGCCCGGCCTCTTCCGGGTTTCCCGGATCGCCCACGCATTCCGCGAAATGCCCCGTCGCTGTCGCCACGATTGGCAGGCCGCAGGCCATCCCCTCCAGCGGCGTCACCCCGAAAGGCTCATAGCGCGGCGTGGCGCACAAAAGCCGCGCGCCCTTCAGGATCGTCAGCAAGGCCTCATCCGAAATGCTGCCGGAAAAGAAGATGCGATCCTCCATCCCTGCTTCGGCGATCTCGGCCTTCATCTTCGCCAGAAATCCCTGATCCTCGGGCTTGGTCAGCCCCACCAGCACTGCCACGGCCCCCGGCAGATCGGGCAGCGCCCGGATCATCGCCTTCACGAAGACATCGCTTCCTTTCGAAGGCCGGATGCGCCCCACGGTGACAATCCCGTACTCCCCCGGATAGCCCGTCTTCGCCCATTCCGCCGCCCGATCCTCCGGCGGGCAGAACCGCACCGTATCCACGCCATGCGGGATCACCGCATCATGCCGCCCCACGCAGCGCGCGGCCTCGTCGCTGGTCGCGATGATCCGGTCCATGCGCGAAATCAGAAAGCGCGGCCAGGCCGAATGCCGATGCTTCGCGGCCGAGGTGAACACCGTCCGGATCGGCCGCCGCAGCACATCGCGCGCAAAGATCGCCAATTGCATCTCGGTATTGCGCCGCACATGCCAGATCGCAAAGGGCCGCCCCGCAGGCTTTTCCCGCGACAGCCGCAGCGCCTCGCGCTTGGTGATCGGGTCGGGCAGTCCCGGCAGGCCAACGCCCACCAGCACGCTGCGATACCGCCCCAGATGCTGCTGCAACACCGCCCGCAGGGTGGAGGACACGCCGGTGAACCGCTTGTTCAGATTGGTCACATAAAGCTCGGGCGCCTGATCCGTCATCCGCTCGTCCTGCCTCTTGGTCCGGCCCGCCTCTCCGGGCCGCCCTCATAGACCCCGCTTCCGCCGCCCTGTCAACGCGCGGCCCCTGCGGGCCGGGTTGTGACGGCAGGACGGCGCGGCTATATCTCGCCCCGGTCCGGGGGCCGCTGCCCCCGTCAGGCGGAACCGGGAATGGCGCTGATCCAGAGCAAGGGGAAAAGGCTGGCCGACTGGGTCACGGATCGGCTGATCCGTGGCGCGCTCTGGCTCCTCCTGCGACTGCCGTTCGAGGCGCGCCGTCGCGTCGCCGCCGCCCTTCTCGCCCATGTCGTGGCCCCGCTCGCAGGCTGGCGCGCTCGCATCCGCGACAACCTCGCCCTCGTCCGCCCCGACCTGCCCGAAGCCGACCGCGCGCGGCTGGAACGCGAGGTGCCGCGCAGCATCGGCCGCACCTTGGCCGAGCTGTACTCCGGCCCCGATTTCGTCGCCCGCGTCGCCCGCGAACCCCTGCAAGGCCCGGGCGTCCCTGTGCTGGAGCAGGCGTTCCGCACCCGCCGCCCGGTCCTCCTCGTCACCGGGCATCTGGGCAATTACGACGCCATCCGCGGCGGGCTCATCGCGCGCGGCTATCCCGTGGGCGGCCTCTATCGCCCGATGGACAACGCCTTCTTCAACGAACATTACGTCGCCGCCATCTCGCGCATCGGCACGCCCCTCTTCCCGCGCGGGCGCAAGGGTCTGGCCGAGATGATCCGCTTCCTCAAAGGCGGCGGCATGGTCGGCGTGGTGCTGGATCAGTCGATGGGCGACGGCGCGGTCCTCTCCTTCTTCGGCCAGCCCGCGCTCACCTCCCTCTCGCCCGCCGAGATGGCGCTGCGCTACGACGCGCTGGTCCTGCCCACCTATGGCCTGCGCCGCCCCAATGGCGGCTTCGACCTGTGGATCGAGGCCCCGATCCCCCACACCACCGCCGAAGCCATGACACAGGCCCTGAACGACAGCCTTGAGGCGCAGGTCCGCGCCCATATGGATCAGTGGCTCTGGACCCACCGCCGCTGGAAGATGTCGAACCGCATTTTCTGACCGCTCTACCGCGTGGGCAGGCAGGACAGGATCATTCCTGCCGTCGCCGCCACACCGTCCGCCTCGGCCTCCAGCACGCCGCGCGCCGCGGCGACCATCGCCGCCCGCCGCCCCGGATCGGCCCAAAGCCCCGCCACCGCCTGCGCCAG
>VYLE01000792.1_pt1 | contig 11869 bp, 14 predicted proteins | sample 5114391 | NCBI WGS metagenome assembly VYLE01 (sample SAMN12291771, study PRJNA351875) | freshwater metagenome | isolation source: freshwater lake | place: USA: Michigan, Kent Lake | collected 2013-08-15
TGCCGCTGGCAGGCAGTCGCGTCCTGGCCGATGAAGGCAGGCGCGTGCTGACCGCCAGCGATGTGCACGTGAAGGACTATCCCACCGTGGAGGCCGTGCGCTGGATCGGCGATGCGATGGCGCGCGAGACCGGCGGCCGGCTCAGCCTGCGCCAGTATCACTCCGGCCAGCTGGGTCGCGAGGCGGAGGCCATCGACATGGCGCGCTTCGGCGTCATCGACATCACCCGCGTGTTCTCCGGCGCGCTCAACAACGCGCTGCCGCTGACGCAGGCGCTGTGCCTGCCCTATGTGTTCGATTCGGTAGCGCACCTGCGCCGCGTGATCGATGGCGGTGTCGGTCAGGCCGTGCTCGACAGCTTCGGTGCGCGCGACCTCGTCGGACTTGCGATCTACGACTCTGGTGCGCGCTGCTTCTACAACAACAAGCATCCGATCACGTCGCCTGCCGACCTTCACGGCATGAAGATGCGCGTGGCGGCCTCCGACATCTTCATCCGCCTGATCCGACTACTGGGCGCGAATCCCACGCCGATGTCGCTGGGGGAGACATTCTCGGCGATGGAAACGCACATGATCGATGGCGCCGAGAACAACATGCGTAGCTTCCACTCCAGCCGCCACTTCGAAGCGGCGAAATACTGGTCGGAGACGCGCCACTCGTATGCCCCGGACGTCCTGGTGATGTCGCGCACGAGCTTCGAGTCGCTGCAGCCGAAGGACCGCGAGCTGCTGGTCCGCCTCGCGCGCGAGTCGGTACCGGTGATGCGCGCAAAGTGGGACGCGTCCGAGGACGCAGCGCGCAAGGCCGTGCTGGCGCATGGCATCAAGGCCAACGAGGTGGACATCGACGCCTTCCGCAAAGCGGCGCAGCCCCTGCTGGACGCCTACCACCGGCGGCCCGAGATCGAAGCCCTGTACCGTCGCATCCGCGACCTGGCCTGACGAGAACAGCCCGATGACCGCGACCGCTTCTTCCGCTCCCGTCGACCCGCTGCAGCGCGCGCTGGACCGGCTGGCCGATGCTTCCATCGCTGTCGCTGCCACGGCCCTGATCGGGTTGGTGGTCGTGCAGGGCTGGCAGGTGTTCACCCGCTACGTGTTGAATGACTCTCCCAGCTGGACGGAACCGGTGACGCTGCTGCTGTTGAGCACGGCGATGAGCCTGGGTGCCGCGGCCGGCGTGCACACCAACCGGCATTTCAGTTTCCATTTGTTGGCCGAGAGCCTGCCCTCTGCGGCACGGCTCGTGCTCGCGGTCGCACGTCCTCTGCTGATCGCCGCCGTGGGCGCGATGATCGCCGGCTGGGGCGCCGTGCTGCTGCTGGACGGCCTGGATATCAAGATCGCCGGCGCCTCCATGCCGCAGAGCATCAACTACCTGCCCCTGTCGATCAGCGGCGTGCTGATCTGCGTGTTCGGGCTCAACAAGGCGTGGCAGGCCCTGCGGCCTTCGCACGCAGAAGGAGTCTGATCCGTGGGCATCGCCATCCTGTTGGGCGCGTTCGTGCTGCTGCTGTTGCTGGGTGTTCCGGTGGCCTTCGCGCTGGCGATCGCCGCGCTGGCCACCCTGATCTACCTCGATGTGCCGTCGATCGTGCTGGTGCAGCAGATCTCGGCGGGCTCCGGCTCGGTATCGCTCATCGCGATCCCACTCTTCATCTTCGCCGGCGAACTGATGCTGCGTGGCGGCATTTCGGAACGATTGATCGCGCTGGCGTCGTCGCTGGTCGGCCGCATGCGCGGCGGCCTGGGCCAGGTCAGCGTGCTGTCATCGCTGTTCTTCGGCGGCGTGTCCGGCTCCGCGCTGGCCGATGTCTCCGCGGTCGGCGGCACGATGATTCCGCAGATGGTCAAGCGCGGCTACGACGTCGACTATGCGGTGAACGTCTGCATGACCGCGGCGCTCGTCGCGCTGCTGGTGCCACCGTCGCATAACCTCATCCTGTTCTCGGCTGCCGCGGGCGGCGGCATCTCGATCGCCGACCTGTTCGCCGCAGGCATCGTGCCCGCGCTGTTGATGACAGCCGCGATGATGGTCACCGGCTACGTCGTGGCGCGGCATCGCGGCTACGGCACCGAGCCCTTTCCCGGCTGGCGTGCGGTGCTGCTGCGCCTGGTCGGCGCACTGCCCGGCCTGGGTCTGGTGACGCTGATCTTCGTCGGCATCCGCGCCGGCATCTTCACCCCAGTGGAATCGGCCGCCATCGCCGTGGTCTATGCCTTGTTGGTCACGGCACTGCTGTACCGGCAGTTGCGCTGGGCCGAGTTCCGGGGCGCGGTGGTGCACGCGGCGCGGACGACCGGCGTGATCCTGTTCGTCATCGCGACAGCGGCGGTGTTCGGTTGGTTGCTGGCGTACCTGCAGGTCCCGGCTGCCGCGGTCGACTTCCTGCAGTCCATCGCCGACAGCCAGCGCACGGTGTTGCTGATGATCGTGGTGATCCTGCTGGTGCTGGGCATGTTCATGGACCTGGCGCCGAAGATCCTGATCTGCACGCCGATCTTCCTGCCGGTGGTGAAGGCCTACGGCATCGATCCGATCCACTTCGGCCTGGTGATGGTGCTGGCAGGCGGCATCGGCCTGGTCACGCCGCCGGTGGGCTCCGTGCTGTTCATCGGCACCTCCATCGGCAAGATCACCGTGGCGCAGAGCATGAGGACCATCTGGCCGTTCTGGTTGGCGGCGCTTGCGGTACTGCTGATCGTCGCCTTCTTCCCCGAGTTGTCGTTGTGGCTGCCGCGAACGCTGAGGGGGTGAGCGGATGAGCCCCGCAGACTGCTCCCGGGTAATCCCGGCTACCGCGCGCGGGACTGTCCGCAGCCGCTAGAATCCTTCCGACAGACGAACGGACCCGCCCTGCCCCATGCCCGCGCGCAAGAAGCCTGAAACCCCTGCAGCCCTGCCCAGCGGCGGCAAGGCGGCGACGATCAACGACATCGCGCGGCTGTCCGGCGTGTCGAAGAAGACCGTCTCGCGCATCATCAACCACTCACCGCTGGTCCGTAAGGACACCCGCGAGAAGGTCGAGGCGCTGATGCGCGACGTGGGCTACGTGCCCGATCCGATGGCGCGCGGCCTGGCGTTCCGCCGCTCGTTCCTGATCGGCATGGTCTACGACAACCCCACTGCGCAGTACATCGTGAACATGCAGTACGGCGCGCTGGACGCCCTGCGCGATTCGGGCTTCGAACTGGTCGTGCATCCCTGCGACAGCCGCAGCCCCGGCTATATCGACGGCGTGCGCCGCTTCGTGCAACAGCAGAAACTGCATGGCGTGATGCTGGTACCCCGCGCGTCGGAAGACCAGGCGCTGGCCGACATGCTGGCCGAGATCGGTTGCCGCTATACGCGCATCGCATCGGTGTCGATGGATGAACCTTCGCGCATGGTGGTGACGCACGACCGCGATGGCGCCGCCGAAGCCGCCGAGTACCTGCTGTCGCTGGGCCATACCGATATCGCCCTGATCACCGGACCGGCGGCGTACCGCTCGTCGATCGAGCGTACGGATGGATTCGTGCAGGCGCTGGCCAAGCGGGGGCTGGAGCTGCCCAAGTCGCGCATCATCGAGGCCGGCTACACCTTCGAGTCCGGCGTGGTCGCCGCCGAGAAGCTGCTGTCCGCGAAGAACCGCCCCACCGCCATCTTCACCGGCAACGACGAAATGGCCGCCGGCGTCTACAAGGTGGCCATGCGTGCCGGCATCAGCATCCCGCGCCAGCTCTCGGTGGTCGGGTTCGACGACAGCCCGCTCGCTTCGCGGTTGTGGCCCTCGCTGACCTCGGTCCGCCGCAATACCCGCGACACCGGCCGCACCGCCGCCGCGATGCTGATCCAGCCGGAAGGCACGCCGATGCTGGCCGCGGCCAGCATCCGACCGCACCTGGTTATCCGCGACTCCTCGCAGCCCCCCGAGTAAGCCCGCTTCCTGAGTCCGCCCGAACGGCAGGCGCACTGCCGCAATGCAAAATGACACCGGTTACCAAAGCACCTAGAATCGCCCCACGACTTTCCCGACGCCCCGCTTCACGGGCGTCCGCATCCGACGGAGCCCCGCCCATGTTCTGCAAGACCTACCACGCCACCCATCCGGACATGATGGATGGCGCCAGCAACGACCAGCTGCGCGACCGCTACCTGATCGGCACTCTGTTCGTCGCGGAGACGGTGCAGCTCAACTACTCGCACAACGAGCGTTTCGTGATCGGCGGCGCCGCACCGGTGTCGACGAAAGTCGACCTGCCCCGCCAGACCGAACCCGCCTCGGCGGCCGGCAAACCTTTCCTGGAACGGCGCGAACTGGGCGTCATCAACGTCGGTGCTGGCGCGGGCAAAGTCACCGTCGACGGCATGACCTATGCGCTTGGCCCGAAGGATGGCCTGTATGTGGCGATGGGAAGCTCGGACGTGTCCTTCGAATCCGACGATGCCGGCAACCCCGCCAAGTTCTACCTGACCTCGACGCCGGCGCATGCGCGCTTCGAGACCAAGCAACTCTCGATCAAGGACGCCGTGGCGCTCGAGCGTGGCGCGCTGGAGACCAGCAACGAGCGCACGATCTACCAGTTCATCGTGCCGGCCACCTGCCAATCGTCGCAGCTGCTGCTCGGCCTGACCGTGCTGAAGACCGGCAGCGTGTGGAACACCATGCCGCCGCACCTGCACGACCGTCGCAGCGAGGTCTACTTCTACTTCGACCTGGCCGATAACGATCGCGTCTACCACTTCATGGGCGAGCCGGAAGCGCAGCGCCATATCGTCGTGCAGAACGACGAAGCCGTCGTGTCGCCGCCGTGGTCGATCCACATGGGATCGGGTACCAGCAACTACGCTTTCATCTGGGCGATGGGTGGCGAGAACCTGGACTACACCGACATGCACGTGCTGGACATCTGCCAGCTCAAGTAATCGCGACGCCACCCAAACCGAGGGAATCCACGATGGCAAGCAATCCTTTCAGTCTCGAAGGCAAGGTCGCGCTGGTGACCGGCGCCAATACCGGTCTCGGCCAGGGGATCGCGCTCGCGCTCGCCGAGGCCGGTGCCGACATCGCCGCTGCCGGCATCGTCGAAGCCGCGGACACTGGCGAGAAGGTTCGCGCGCTCGGTCGCCGCTTCCTCAACCTGGAGGCGAACCTGATCAGCATCGATCCGGTCGAGCGCCTGGTGAAGGAAACCGTCGACGGCCTTGGCGGCTTGGATATCCTGGTCAACAACGCGGGCCTGATCCGCCGCGCGGATGCCGTCGACTTCAGCGAGAAGGACTGGGACGACGTCATGAACGTCAACATCAAGTCCGCGTTCTTCATGTCGCAGGCCGCCGGCCGGCACTTCATCGCGCAGGGCCGCGGCAAGATCATCAACATCGCCTCGATGCTGTCGTTCCAGGGCGGCATCCGCGTGCCCTCGTACACCGCCAGCAAGTCGGGCATCGCCGGCATCACCCGCCTGCTCGCCAACGAGTGGGGCGCCAAGGGCGTGAACATCAACGCCATCGCGCCAGGTTACATGGCCACCGACAACACCGCGCAGCTGCGTGCGGACGAAGACCGCAACAAGGCGATCCTCGACCGCATTCCCGCCGGTCGCTGGGGCGAGCCGTCGGATCTGGGCGGCACCGCCGTGTTCCTGTCCTCGCGCGCGTCGGACTATGTCAACGGTGCGGTCATCCCGGTCGACGGTGGCTGGCTGGCGCGCTGATCCGGCGCATGTCTATGTCTGCACGGGATGTTGTGGGAGCGACGTCAGTCGCGAAGCAGGCATCCCGGTGCCTCATCGCGACTGACGTCGCTCCCACAAGGGACCGGTCGAGGAGACCACCGATGTTGCGCCGGCTTGTCATCGTGATGCTCCTCGTCTGCAGCACAACCGTGCTCGCCGCGCCGCCACGCCAGGTTTTCATTGCCGGCGACTCCACCGCCAGCCAGTACGGTCCGGAACGCGCCCCGCGCGAAGGCTGGGGCCAACAGCTACAGACCTTTCTCGACCCGAACGCGTACGTGGTCCGCAACCATGCACAGAGCGGACGCAGTTCGCGCAGCTTCATCGCCGAAGGCTGGTTCGATGGCATGGCCAAGGAAATGCGCCAAGGCGACGTGCTGCTGATCCAGTTCGGCCACAACGACGAGAAGATCGAGGATCCCACGCGCTACAACGAACCGCAGCGCGCATTTCCCGAATGGCTGACGCGCTACGTCGCGCTGGCCCGCGACAAAGGCGCCACGCCGATCCTGGTCACGCCGGTGGCGCGGCGCAAGTTCGATCGCGGGCAGTTGCTGGACACCCACGGCTTGTACGCGCAATCCGTGCGCGAGCTGGCGCGGAGGGCGAACGTCGGGCTGACCGACCTGACCGCCCTCAGCATGGAATGGCTGCGCGCCACCGGCGACGACGCCAGCAAGGCCTACTACATGCACGTGTCGGCGCAGGATCAGCAGGACGACACCCACTTCCAGCAACGCGGCGCGGTGATGGTGGCCTGCCTGGTGGTCGCGGGCTGGAAGCAGCTCGACCCGGCACTCGGCACACACGTGAAACGGGATACCGATTGCGGCGCCCCCTCCACCGCGCTGGCAGACCGCAAGACGCAGGCGAATCCCTCCCTCATCGTGCATGAGCGCGACATCGGTGTGTCGCAGCCCGGCCCGCACGGTGGTGCCGGCGACACGACGGCCTTCCCGTTCTTTCGCGATGCGCCTGCGCTGGGGTTCGAATTCCGCAGGCGCGTGTTGCACCGGGGTGCCGGCATCGGTCTGCACCAGCATCACAAGGACGAGATTTATTACGTCCTGAGCGGCCGTGGTGTCTACGAACTGGATGGCACGGCCCATCCGGTGAGCGCCGGCGACGCGATGCTGACCCGCCCCGGCAGTACCCATGCGATCCGTCAGGACGGCGAGGAAGACATGGTTCTACTGATCATGTACGCCCGCAAGACGCCTTAGGCGGCACTTCTACAGGTCCCGCGAGGACTCAGTCGCGCGGCGAGGGCCTGGCCCAGCGCGCGTAGCTCGCATCGATCGCGCTGCGCAGGCGACGGTACTGCGCGCTGCCCGGCTCCGCCTGCAGGCGGGCGGCGACGGCTTTCCACCCACCCTCATGGTCGCGCGACCACTCGCGTACGACGGCACGGCAGGGCTGTCCCACAATCTGCGCCAAGGCGCAGGCCATGAAGATGTCACCTGCCGTCCAGTCGGGCTGCTGCTGCATCGCCTCCACATAGGCGCGTGGTACCGCGTAATAGCGCGCGACTTCGTCGGCGAATGCCGATGGATACCGGCTCGCATACTCGTTGATGTCGACGAGGTGGCGGTCGACCGATGCGTCACCGGAAGCAGGCGCGTAGGCATCCACGTCTTCCTGCGCGAGCGCAGGTGCACCGGCCATGACGACCAGGCAGCAGGACACGAGGAAAACGAAGGAGATCGCGCGTTTCACGGGCTCATTGTGCCCCAGTGTCGTCGCCGGCGCCTGCGTGATCAGGCGTCGGGCGTGGCATCGATGCGGGCCAACGCCCCGGCAAGCTGCCCGGCGTTCTCGACGACGTGCAGGCGAGGCGCATCGGCAGCGACACCGTGCTCGGTCTCCAGCGCCCAGGTCACGTGGTACGGCATGTGGATGCCCCAACCACCGAGTGCGAGCACCGGCTCGATGTCGGAGCGCAGCGAATTGCCGACCATCGCAAAGTGGGACGGGTCGACTTCCAGTTCACGCAGCACGCGCGCATAGGTGACCTCGTCCTTTTCGGACACTACCTCGATGCGGTGGAACAGGTCGGCAAGGCCGGACTGCGCGATCTTGGCTTCCTGGTGGAAAAGGTCGCCCTTGGTGATCAGCACGATCTCATGATCCATCGCGATGCGTTCGACGGCTTCGCGGATGCCCGGCAACAGGTCCACCGGGTGTTGCAGCGTGGTACGCCCGATCTCGATCACGCGATGCAGGTCGCGTGCGCTGACGCGCTCGTCCGTCAGCTGGATCGCCGTCTCGAGCATCGACAGCGTCATGCCCTTCACGCCATAGCCGAAGATCTTCAGGTTGCGCCGCTCGACATCCAGCAGGTGCTGGTGCGTGCGGGCATCGGCCAGGTCGACATAGGTACCGAGAATAGACTCGAAGTCCGCCTCGGCCTGCCGGTAGTAATCCTCGCTTTTCCACAGCGTGTCGTCGCCGTCGAAGCCGACCCATCGGATGCGCGCCATCGGCTGCCTTCCCTTCCACGTGTACGAAGGCCGCGAAGAATAGCAGCCGCGCTACCCCGCATGAAAAGCAGCCGCCCCTTTCGGGGCGGCCGCAGGTACTACGAGTGAATGCGGACGCGGTCCGCAATCAGCCGCCGGAACTCGGCGGCGGCGCCGAGCCCTCGGTGGGCGGCGGCGTCGTTTCCGGCGCGTTCGGGTTCGCCGGCGGCGGCAGGTTCGGGTCCGTCGGCGGGACGGCCGGATCGGTCGGCGACGGCGCTGGCGGCGTCATGTTGTCGGTCGGCGGCGCCGTCTCTACCGGCTCGGGCGCGCTCGACGGCGGGGTGTCTTCCGGCTTCGGACCGCAGGCCGTCATCAGGCCCGCGCTCAGCAGCGCGATACCCAGGCCCAAGGTCAATCGATGGGTGGAATGCTTCATGGGTTCCTCCAATGCGTTCGTTAGGGAGAGGGCGACGCGTCAGGGCGTGCCCTGCATGTACACCGCGTATTCGTCAGGGCTGAGGCGGCCGTCGGCATCCTTGTCCAGGGTGCCGAACATCTGCGCGAGCGGCGGATCGACCGCCGCCTCATCCTTGCTGATGGCGCCATCCGCGTTCTGGTCGAGTTCCTCGAAAGGACGGGGTGCCGTCGTCGGTACGGCCGCGGCAGCAGCCGTACCTTCTTCTGTTCTGTCGCTCGCCTCCTGTGCCTGCGCGACCGGCATGGCGGCGAGCAGCACGACAGCGCCGATGGCAAGAAGCGGATGCCTGGTCGTAATGATGTCTTTCATGGATGGATCCTCCGTTCCGGCCGTTGCTCCGTGAAAACAAGAAGGGCGGCACGAAAGGCCGCCCTTCCGCCGGGCTGCGTCGCTGCGCAAGGCACGCGAAGCTGCCCATCCTGACGGCGCTGCTTACTTCTGCTGGTCGCCGTAGTTCTTGCTCACGAAGGCCTTGTACTCATCGGCGGTCAGCGAACCGTCCGCATTGGCATCGGCCTGGTCGAACACTTGGCTCAGACCCGGGTTGGCGGCAGCTTCTTCTTTGCTGATGTTGCCGTCACCGTCGGTATCGACTTCAGCCCAACCCTGCTTGGCCTGCGTACCGGCGGCCGCATCGGAACTCTGCGTCGTGGTCGCCGAGCCCGTGGCCTGCTCGGCGCTCTGCTCGGTCTGCTGCGCCTGCGCAGCGTCCTCGGTCTTTTCCTGCGCGAACGCCAGCGGCATGGCCAGCGCGGCGCTCAGGGCGACCAGGGCGATCAGCGGCTTGCGGTTGTTATTCGTCATGTCAGTGCTCCGTTCTGTAGGGAGTGCGTCCGATTGCGCACGGCCCCACCTTGCCGCCGCGCATCTGAACGAAATTTGAGGCGCGACATGAACGTGCACGCCTGCTTAACCACCGCGGGAACGGCATCGGCTAAACCGGTGTTAGCGGCCCGTGAGTGCGCTGTCAGCAGTGCGTCGAATGCGTGACGTTGCACCGAGTTTGTCGTTACGCATCCGTTTTTTCGGCGTCGTTCGCCGCTGGAGTGTCCGTGGCTTTTTGGCTGAACCATTGCCAACCCAGCACGACACCACTCAACGCGCCGGCGATTTCGAGCACCACGCGCGAGCCCAGGCCGTCGGGATCATGGATGCCTTTCAGCGCGATGCGCGCGTAGAGCGGCGATTCGAGCCGGGCGATGCCCAGATAGAACATGTTCCAGACGTCCACGCCGGCGCCGATGACGACCGCCAACACACAGGACCAACCGATGGCATGGCCCATCGACCAGCGCATCTTCCTGCTCAGCCAGTACCAGAACAGAAAGCAGAGCATCCCGACCAGCAACGCGATCAGGCCCGCTTCCACCGCACCGAGCACACCGTAATGGAGCGGCAGGTTCATCGATGGCGGCCCGCCGTGAGCGTATAGAGGGCGGAGCGGGGGTAACGGCGCATGTCGGGATCCCGTGTCATCGGGCCGCGCCCGCGGTAAAAGGGTAACCGATGCGACGCACGGCCCTGCGCCGGGACTGGCAAGATGGCGCCGTTCCTCCACTCGGCGGCTTCCCCATGACCCGTGTATTGCTGGCCGGCGCCACCGGTCTCGTTGGCGATGCCACACTGCAACGCGCCCTCGCCTCGCCTCGTGTGCAGCAGGTGGTCGCGCCGACACGGCGCCCGCTGGCGGCACATCCGAAGCTGCTGAACCCGGTGGTCGACTTCGATGCGCTCCCGACCGACGCCGACTGGTGGCGGGTCGATGCCGTGGCGTGCGCGCTCGGGACGACGATTCGGGATGCCGGTTCACGGGAGGCGTTCCGACGGGTGGACCACGACTACCCGCTGGCCATCGCGCGACACGTACATGCGCACGGTGCGACGACGTTCGCCCTGGTGTCGGCGCTGGGCGCGGATGCGGATTCACGCGTCTTCTATTCGCGCACCAAGGGCGAGGTGGAAGAGGCGATCGCCGGGATCGGCTTTACATCATTGACCCTGCTGCGGCCCGGCCTGCTGGGCGGTGAGCGCAAGCAGCACCGTGGCGGCGAGCGCCTGGCATTACGTGTGATGGGGGCGTTGGATGCGGTGCTGCCGGCGCGTTACCGCATCGTGCCGGCACACCGCGTCGCCGAAGCGCTGCTGCAGGCGGCGCTGGATGCGCCGCCTGGCCGTCATGTCACTCCTTCGGAACGCCTGCTCGGCTGAAAGGAGGGGTCATGCCCCGGGATCGTCGGCCAGCACCTGCACGCCGTCGGCGAGGATGCGGTACTCCACGGCCGGCACCGGCGCGCCGGAGGTTTCCTTCGCAGTGTGCTGCTGGGCCGCAGGCGACAACGCGACGCGCGACAACACGCCATGCACCTGCGCCTGGCCACGCACGTCCTTCGGCACGTAGAAGTCATGGTCGCCGAGCAACACGCGCGCGCCCTGCCCCTCGTCCTCGAGCATCACCCAGCATCCCTTCTTCTGGCAGACATCGACGACGCGACCGCTGAACACCTTCGCCTGGCCTTCGTGCGCGGCCGGATCGGCCAGTGCGGCCGACAGTGGCACGACCGCACCCGGCGGGATGTCGGCTCCGAACTTCTCCCACTGCGGCACCGCCGCGAGGGTCCCGCCAGCGAAGAGCACCAGCATTCCCGCGATCATCGAACGACGCATGGTCCATTCCTCGTACAAGGTCGCCGTGATGATCGCGAACGCGCGCTAGTGAAGCAACCCGTGCGGCAACACCTGCAGGCGGTGCACGCCGGCGGTTTCCAGCACGGCGGCAGCGGCCCGTTCCAATACGGCTTCGTCCGCATCGTCGATCACCAGCAGGACATCGCCCGCCTCGATCTCCCGTCGGTAATCACGACGTACTTCACTCGGCACCGCCGACCCGGCGAGCGAGGCCGCCCACATCCCCACGCAGCCGCCGATCACCACGCACACGGCCACGCCGGCACCGTGGATGCCGACCGAGGGCACCAGCATGGCGAGCAGGCCGAGCACCAGGCCGAGGGCCGCACCGCCTGCCAGTCCGCGCAGGGCCGCGGGCTTGAAGTCGGTGGGCGCCGCTTCCTTTTCGTCATCGGGTACCTGTTCGACTTCGATCTCCGAGCGACCGACGAGGGCGGCATGGTCGGGATGGATGCCGGCGATGATCGCCTGGCGCATGGCGGCCTCGGCCACGGCCACGGAGGGTGCGCTGAATACACGAC
>VYLE01000793.1_pt1 | contig 11854 bp, 8 predicted proteins | sample 5114391 | NCBI WGS metagenome assembly VYLE01 (sample SAMN12291771, study PRJNA351875) | freshwater metagenome | isolation source: freshwater lake | place: USA: Michigan, Kent Lake | collected 2013-08-15
GCGGGCGGGCGCCTTGGCCGCCGGCCGTGACGGCGTTTCCAGGCAGCGCGTGGCGATCTCGAGGCTGGCGACGCCCTCGTCGCCCGTAACCGCCGGCGCTTCCCCATGGCGCACGGCCTTGAGGAACGCGATCAGTTCGGCACGCAGCGGCTCATCATGGCCGACCGGCAGATGGCGCATCGAATAGCTGCCGTCGGACTTGAAGCCGAAGCATTCGGTAACCTGGCGCGTGAGCAGATCGCCCATCACGTATTTGCCGCGGGTCGCGACCGTGACGCTGCGCGCCTTGAACGGCGTCAGCCAGTTGGTGTTGATGTGGGCGAGCACGCCGTTGGCGGTGCGGAACTGCAACAGCGCGATGTCCTCGCGCTCGGCGACCGCGCTCGACAATTGCGGCTGCACCTCGACGATATCGGATTCGGTGAACCAGCGGATCAGGTCGATGTCGTGCACGGCGAGATCGATCACGACGCCGACATTGGACATGCGCGGCGGGAACGGGCCGACGCGCGTGATCGCGATGGAGAGAATGTCCTCGCCCGCGATCGCCTGCTTGACGGCCGCGACCGCCGGATTGAAGCGCTCGACATGGCCCACCATCAGCGTCACACCGGCCTTCTGCGCGGCGGCGACGATCTCGCGCCCCTCGTCCACCGTCGAGGCGATCGGCTTCTCGACCAGCACGTGGACGTTCCTGGCGATGCAGGCCAGCGCGACTTCGTGATGCAGATGGGTGGGCGCTGCGATGGTGACGGCATCGACGCCTTCGGCCAGGAGCCCGTCGAGCGTGTCGAAGCCCGGGCAGTTGGCGAGTTCGGTGGTGCGCGCCAGATGGGCGGGCGACGGATCGACCACGCCGACGAGGCTGACGCCGGGCAAGCCGCTCAGCACGCGCGCGTGGTTGCTACCCATCACGCCCGCACCGACGACGCCGACGCGCAAGCCGGCCTTTGCCGGTGCAGACACTTTGGAACTCATCTGAGCAAACCCCGATTCAACGCAAATCCCCGGGCCGCTTCTAGCATGGACGCCACATCTGTGGCGAATACGGCGCTAACCGCCCGGACACGATTTGATTCAAAAAGTTACACGTTCCCCGGGCCTTAAGCCTATGAAAGATAGTGCTGATCGGCCCGGATCGCGCGATTCGGAGCGTGCTGGTTACGACCTTTGGTAGTCGTCTTCAATCCGGATGATGTCGTCTTCCCCGAGATAGGAGCCGGTCTGGACCTCGATCAGTTCCAGCATGATCTTCCCGGGATTCTCCATCCGGTGCACCGCGCCCATCGGGATGTAGATCGACTCGTTCTCGTGGACCATCTTCACGGTGTCATCCACGGTCACCTGCGCGGTGCCGCGGACCACGATCCAGTGCTCCGCGCGGTGATGGTGCTTCTGCAGCGACAGCCGCCCGCCGGGCTTGACCACGATGCGCTTGACCTGGTGGCGCTCGCCATTGTCGACCGACTGGTAGCTGCCCCAGGGCCGGTGCACCTTCAGATGCTCCTCGGTCACCTTCGGCGCCACCGTCTTCAGCTTGGTCACGAGGCGCTTCAGCCCGTTGGCGTCCTTCTGGCGCGACACCAGCACGGCATCCGCGGTGGCGACCACGACGAGATCGTCGACGCCCTCGAGCGCGACCAGCGCCGCGTCCGTGGTGACGTTGCAATTGCGCGAATCCTCGAACACGGCCGCGCCATGCGCGGCATTGCCCTGGGCGTCCTTCTCCGACAATTCCCACACCGCATGCCAGGAGCCGACGTCGGACCAGCCGCAGGACACCGGCACCACGGCCGCGCGCGCGGTCTTTTCCATCACGGCATAGTCGATCGAGATCGCTTTCGCCGCGCCGAAGGCCTGCGGCTCCAGCGTGACGAAGCCGAGATCGCGCCCGGCATGGCTGACCGCGCTGGTGACCGCCTCGACGCTGGCGGCGTCGACCTTGCGGTATTCGTCGAGCAGCACGCTGGCCGGGAACATGAAATTGCCGCTGTTCCAGAGATAGCCGGACTGGACGTAGTCGGCGGCCTTCACGGCGTCCGGCTTCTCGACGAAGCGCGCCACCGCATGCACCTCGCCGGAGATCACCTCACCCGGACTGATATAGCCGTATTCGGTCGCCGCCCGCTCCGGCTTGACGCCGAAGGTGACGATGCGTCCGGCATTGGCGGCGACGAGCCCCTGGCGGCAGGCGGCGACGAAGGCGGCGTTGTCCTGCACGACGTGGTCGGCGGCCAGCGCCAGCACGATGGCATCGCTGGCGCGGTTCTGCGCGAACACGGCACCGGCGGCGATCGCGGGGCCGGAATCGCGCCGCATCGGCTCGAGGATCACGTCGGCCTCGATGCCGATCTCGGCGAGTTGCTCCAGCACCATGAAGCGGTAGGCCGCATTGGTGATGACGATGGGACGCTCGAACAGGGCCGCGTCGGACACGCGGAGCAACGTGTCCTGGAAGGTCGAGCGTGCGCCGAACAGCGGCAGGAACTGCTTCGGCCGCACCTCGCGCGAGGCCGGCCACAGCCGCGTGCCGGCGCCGCCGCACATGATCAGGGGGATGATGCGTTTGTCCATCGTCATTTCAAACCTTGAAGTGGTCGCGGTACCAGGTGACAAAATTGCGAACCCCGAGCGCGATCGGCGTCGACGGCGCAAAGCCGGTGTCGCGCATCAGGTCCTCGACATCCGCGAACGTTTCCGGGACGTCTCCGGGCTGCATCGGCAGCAATTCCTTGACCGCCGTCCGGCCCAGCTCCTGCTCCAGAAGAGAGACGACGTGCATCAGCTCCTCCGGATGGTGGTTGCCGACATTGTAGATCCGTGACGGCGCATTGGCGGCAGAAGGCTGGTCCGCAGGCACGAGATCGACGAGCTTGGATACTACACGCGTGACGTCGTCAATATAGGTGAAGTCGCGCCGCATCCTGCCATGGTTAAAGAGCCGGATCGGCCGGCCCGCCATGATCGCGTCGGCGAACAGGAACAGGGCCATGTCGGGCCGGCCCCAGGGGCCATAGATGGTGAAGAAACGCAGGCCCGTCACCGGCAGCCGGTAGAGATGGCTGTAGGACTGCGCCATCACCTCATTGGCCTTCTTGGTCGCGGCATAGAAGCTCACCGGATGATCGGTGCGGTCCTGCACCGAAAACGGCAGTTTGGTGTTGGCTCCGTAAACGGAGGATGACGAGGCGTAGACGAGATGACGACAGCCGTTGTGACGGCAGCCTTCGAGCACGTTGAGGAAGCCCTGCAGATTCGACTCGGCGTAGGCCTGCGGCTGCTCGATCGAGTAGCGCACCCCCGCCTGTGCCGCCAAATGCACGACCTTGGCGAAGGCCTGCTGCGCGAACAGCGCCGCGACGGTCTCGCGGTCGGCAAGGTCCGCCGCGACGAAGGAGAAACCCGGCTCCGTCCGCAACAGCGCAAGACGCGCTTTCTTCAGGGCCGGATCGTAATAATCGTTGAGATTGTCCAGCCCGACGACGGGCCGGCCTTCGGCCAGGAGCTGCCGGGCGACATGGAAGCCGATGAAGCCGGCGGCCCCCGTGACCAAAATCGCCTGATCCGTCATCCTGTTCCCAAACAACTCTCGCCCGCCCGGGCCTCTTTAGCCCCCGTATCACGGGAGCCACAAGAGCCGGGCGACGGCCGACAGCCGCCATTGCAGGTCAGCGTCATTGCAGGTCGGCACATCGCAGGTCAGCGCTATTGCAAGATCAGCGCCAAAACCATACCAAAGCGGCCGAATTGGCCGCCTTGCGTCGGGTGACCTGGAATCCTTCAAAAACCTGTTCATGCGGGCGAAATGCGCCGAATCCTGCTGTCGACGGTCAAAATCGTGATTTCCGCCGCGCTGCTGTACCTGGCGCTGCGCAAGGTCGACCTCTCCGCCCTGCTGTCCCGCTTCACGGTGACGAGCCTGTTCTGGATCGGCACGGCGATCGCGGTCGTGTTCCTGCAGATCTTCGTGGGCGTGTTGCGCTGGCGCGAGGTCAGCGCCGCCTGCGGCGCGCCGCTCGAGCTCGGCCGGGCCATGCGCTACAACGTGATCGGATCGTTCTTCAACCAGACCCTGCCCTCGGCGATCGGCGGCGATGCGGTCCGGCTGTGGCTGGTCGCACGCGCCGGCGCGGGATGGCGCGCCGCGACCTACTCGATCTTCGTCGACCGCGCCATCGGACTGATCGCGCTCGCGATCATCATCGTCGCCAGCCTGCCCTGGAGCTATACGCTGATCACCGATCCGCACGGGCGCTCCGCGCTGCTGCTGGTCGATCTCGTCGCGCTGGCGGGCGGCCTCGGTTTTCTGGTGTTCGGTGCATTGCAATGGCGATGGCTGAAAACCTGGTGGGCCACGCATCACATCCATGCCTGTGCCGCGATCGCCAACCGCGTGATCTTCAACCGCCGGCGCGGGCCGCTGGTCGCCATCCTGTCGTTGATGGTGCATGTGCTCGCGGTCGTCGTCGCCTGGTGCGTGGTCCAGTCGATCGCCGCCCCCGTCGGCTTCGGCGACGTCTTTCTGCTGGTACCGCCGGTGATGCTGATCACGATGATGCCGATCTCGATCGCGGGCTGGGGCGTGCGCGAGGCCACCATGGGGCTCGCCTTCGGCTTCGCCGGCCTCGCCGCGAGCGAAGGCGTCAACATCTCGCTGCTGTTCGGTGCCGTGTTCTTCCTGGTCGGTGCCGTCGGCGGGCTGGTCTGGATCCTCAGCGCGGAGAAGGCCGCCCAGGGTTCGGCGCCGATCGGGGTGCCGGAGTGAATCCGGCGCTCGATGCGCGCGCCGCGCTGTCCCTGCTGCTGGCCGTCGCGGCCGCCGCGCTGATCTCGGCCTTCATCACCTGGATCAGCCGTCCCCTGCTGCAGCGCTACGCGCTGGCGCGGCCGAATGCGCGCTCCTCGCACCGGATCCCGACGCCGCAGGGCGCGGGCATCGCGGTGATCGCGGCGACGCTGCTGGTCGCCTCGATCTGGGCGATCCGGGCCGACGTCGCGATTCCGCCGGCGCTGGTCGCCGCAACGGTCGTGATCGCGCTGGTCGGTTTTGCCGACGACATCGTGTCGCTTCCGGTCCTGCTGCGCCTCGTTCTGCAGGCGGCCTGCGTCGCCGCATTGGTCTACACCGCGCCCGAGAGCGCGCGAATCGTGCCGGCGCTGCCGCTGCAGCTCGAGCGCGGCCTCGTCTTGCTCGCGGGACTCTGGTTCGTCAATCTCGTCAACTTCATGGACGGGCTCGACCTGATGACCGTCGCCGAGATCGTGCCCGTCACCGCGGCGCTGCTGCTGCTCGGATGGCTCGGCGATTTATCATGGCCGGCGGTGCTGGTCGCCGCCGCGCTGTGCGGCGCCACGCTCGGCTTCGCCCCCTTCAACAAGCCGGTCGCAAAGGTCTTCCTCGGCGATGTCGGCAGCCTGCCGATCGGCCTTCTGCTCGGCTGGTGCCTGCTCGAACTCGCCTGGCGGGGGCAGGCTGCGGCGGCGCTGCTGCTGCCGGGCTATTACCTCGCGGACGCCACCATCACGCTGCTCCGGCGCATCTTGCGCCGCGAACAATTTTGGTCGGCGCATCGCACGCATTTCTACCAGCGCGCCACCGACAACGGCTTCAGCGTGAGGCGGGTGACCGGCGAGACGTTCGCGCTCAACATCGTGCTGGCGGGCCTTGGCCTCATCGCCACGCGCGCCGGATCCGTCACGGTCTCGCTGCTCGCGCTCGCGGCCGGCGCGATCGCGATCGCCGTCCTGCTGCGCCGCTTCTCGCGCCCTCACCGCGCCTGAGCGGACAGCGCCAGCCGCAATCCCTCGTCCAGCGAGACTTCCGGCCGCCAGCCCGTTGCCAGCGCCTTGGACAGGTCCAGTTCGAGCGATCCGACCAGGCTGTCATTGGTGTCCTGCCGGCCCATCACCGTCAGCAGGCTGGTGAGCAGTCTTGGCGGCATCCGGAACAGGCGGGAATGCCTGCCGGCGGCCTTGGCCAGCCGCTCGATGAACTCCGGCGTCGAAACCTGCTCGGCATCGGCGACCAGAAAGATCTCGAACCGGTTCGAGGGATCATGATTGGTGAGGCGGCGCTGGATGAAGGACGAGAGGTTCTGCACCGCGAGGAAGGCGCGATGATTGCGGATCGCGCCGAAGGGCAGCGGCACCCCCAGATCCAGCGCACGCGTCAGCAACGCGAAGTTTCCCTTTGCGCCGGCGCCATAGACCAAAGGCGGCCTGATGACCGACACGTTCATCTCGCTGTCGCGCACGAGCGTCTTCAGGCCGGCCTCGGCGGCAGCTTTCGACATGCCATAGAGCCCGCGCGGGGTCAGGATGTCGTTCTCGCTGAACGGGGGCCTGCCGTCATTGCTGCGCCCGTGCACGAGCACGGTGCTGACGAAGACGAACTGGCGCACGCCGGCATTCGCCGCGCTGCGCGCCAGATGCAGCGTCCCCGCGATGTTGACGTTGCGGTAGAGCTGGACGGCGTGCTCTTCGTTCTTGTGATGCACGCGTGCGGCCAGATGGACGACGGCGTCGACACCGTCCAGCGCCGCCTGCCAGTCGGTCTCGGGACCGACCGTGTCGATCACCACCTCGCCGTCGGCGCCCTCGGGAGTGCGCACTGCGCGACGAACCGTCCATCCTCCGCGCGCGAGCGCCGGCGCGACATGGCGGCCCACGAAGCCGCTTGCTCCCGTGACCAGCACGATCGGTCTGCGCTCGTTCATCGCTGCTCCGCCACATCCGGATTGAGGTCCGGCGTCCCGTCCGGTCCGTGCAACAATTCGTCGATCAGGCCGGCATAGGCGTTCAAGGCAATATTGCGATCGAACCTGGCTGCCACCTTCACCGCGTGCTCCGCCATGGCGGCGATATCCGAACGCGACGCAGCGCGGATGGCCTCGGCCAGTTGGTCGGCATGGCCGGGCGCCACGACCCAGCCGAGCCCGTTCTCGACCACCGTCAATGCCGCCTCGGCCTCCGGCTCGGAGACCAGCGCCACGGGCCTTCCGACCGCAAGGAGATTGTAGAACCGGCTCGGCACGGAGACCCCCGCAACGTCTTTCCGGTACGGAATGATCCACAGATCGGCCGCCGCGAGGAATGACTCGAGTTCACTGTCTTCGACACGCGGCACGAAAGAGACGTTGGGCAGTTTCGCGGCTGCCTGCAGCTCCTTCAGACGCGCGAAGCCGATGCCCCATCCCGAGAGCAGGAAGTGGATGTGAGGCTCGTCCCGCAGCAGGCGTGCAGCCTCGAACACGATCTCGGGATCGTGGGTGAAGCCGAGATTGCCGGAGAGGCCGACGACGAAGCGGCCGGGCTGTGCGGCACGAAACGGATTGTCCGGCGTCAGCGGGCGCACGCCGGGCGCCAGCGTCGCCCAGTTCGGAATGAAGCGGATCTTGGTCCGGGTCATGCCCGGATAGGACAGCAGCGGGCCATCGGCATCGCGGCCGATGGTGATGACCGCATCGAGTGCGCGGAACATCAAGCCGTTGGCAAACCGCATCACGCGCGTCCCGATCGACCCGGGTCTGAGCAGGCCCGCCATCACGAGCACGTCCGGGAAGAGATCGTGCATGATCAGCGCCGCGCGGGCTCCCTTGAGCCAGGCCGCGGCGGCAACCGCATAAGGCAGCATGAAGGGCGCCGTGACGGTGAGCACCACGTCGCCCCGGCGCAGCCGCTGCATCAGCGCCCAAAAGGTGCGAGCCGTGAACAGCAGCTCGGCTGCCCCCCGCCGCAGCAGCGCGCCCTTTCCGACCATGCGGTTCTTGACGGTGACGACTTGCGGCCTGCCCGGACCGGTCTGGGACGGCGGCAATGCACCCGGCCAGCCCGAGAGCACGACGACCTCGTGCCGGGTCGCGAGGTGGCAGGCAATCTCCGCCATGATCGACGCCGTCGTGCTCGTATCAGGCGGATAATGCTGGCTGGCGACGACGATCTTGCCGGATGGCTGCATGGTCAGGCCGCAGTCGACCCGAATTCCGGAACCGCGTCCTTCAGGATGGTCCTGATCGTCGCCTTGTCGTCGCGGGCAATGGCCTGTTCCAGTGCCGAGATCCATTTGCGCAAGGTCTGCATCGGCGGCTCGTTCGGCTGCGCCGCCATGATGCCGGGCACTCCGATCTCGCGGGTCGGTTCCTCGGATGCGAACAGGATCTCGTGCAGGCGCTCGCCCGGCCGCATGCCCGTGAACACGATTTCGATGTCGTGCCCGGGCTGGAGACCGGAGAGCCGGATCATGCGCTCGGCCAGATCGACGATCTTCACCGGCTGGCCCATGTTGAGCACATAGACCGACACGTCCGGACGCTGCGTTCCGAGCGCGTGCGTTGCCGCCGTGATGACGAGGTCGCAGGCCTCACGGATGGTCATGAAATAACGGACCATGTCGGGATGCGTGACCGTCACCGGACCGCCGGCCTCGATCTGGGCTTTGAATTTCGGCACCACGGAGCCGTTGGAGGCCAGCACGTTCCCGAACCGGACCGAGATCAGCCGCATCGGCGGCTTGGCGCCGCCGCTGCCCGCCGCAAGGTCGTGATCGAGCGCCTGGCAGTACATTTCCGCGAAGCGCTTGGTCAGGCCGAGCATCGACACCGGCTCGATCGCCTTGTCGGTCGAGATCATCACCATCGCTTCGGCGCCCGCGGCCAGCGCGGCGTCGGCCACGTTGATCGAGCCGAAGATATTGGTCTTGACCCCTTCGCTCCAGTCCCGTTCGAGGATCGGCACGTGCTTGAGGGCGGCAGCGTGGAACACGATGTCGGGCTTGAACTCGGCCATCAGGCGCAGGATGCGCTCGCGGTCGCGGATATCGGCGATCCGCCCCTCGATCGCAGCGGCGCTGCCCTGCGCTGCGAGCGCCTCCGTGACCGCATAGAGCGCGGGCTCGGAGTTCTCCAGGACCAGAAGCCGCGCCGCACCGAAGGCGACGACACGCTCGCAGATCTCCGAGCCGATCGAGCCGCCGCCGCCGGTGACGATCACGGCCTTGCCCGAGATCAGGGCTTCGAGGCGTTCATAGTCGATCTTCTCGCTCGGCCGCAGCAGCAGGTCCTCGACCGCGACGGCGGTGAGTCGCGGCGCGTCGCCGCTCTCCAGCGACGGCAGTCGGTTGACGATCACGCCCAGCCGCCGAGCCCGCATCAGGATCGATTCGGGATGGGCCTCCGGCTCGAACGCCGATGGCGTCATCACGACGCGCGCGATCGCCTTGTTGCGCTTGGCCAAATCGGCGACGACGTCGTCGAGATCGTCGAGTCCCCCGAGCACCGGAACGTTGCGGATGAACTGGCCGCGATCGGAACTCGATGGCGACAACACCCCGACGGGCCAGATCCGCTTGATCGCGCCGCTCTCGATGCCCCGGAGCAGGACCTCGGCGTCCGCGGCGCGGCCGATCACGAGCGTCGGCGCGGCATCCTCGGTTCGCGCGTGACGCCGTACCCGCGTGTAGCGGAAGTAGCGGTAAGCCATCCGCAACGCGCTGAGTGCGGCGATCTCGAGGAACCAGTAGAGGACGATCGTCACCTTGCCGAGGAAGAACGCGCCGCGGACGTTGGGGGCGACGAAAATGTAGTCGAGCACCAACAGTGCAACCGTGAGTACCGACGCGACGCGGATGATGTTCAGCGCGTCCGGCAGCGAGATGAAGCGCCACTTCGTCGTGGTCAGGTTGAAGATGAAGAAAACCACCACGCTGAAGGCGAGGAAATAGGGCAGGATCTGGAACAGCAGCGGCAAGCGGGCGAAGAAGCCGTCACCGCCCTCGAAGCGCAGATAGAAGGCAGCGAACAGCGCCGCCGTGGTCGCCAGCAGGTCGTGGAGCGCGATCAGGAAATTGCGCAAGGTGAGATGCGAAAGACGCGTCATCCGCCGACCGATGAGAACCCAGTGAGGTGCAACCTGTCCGCGCTGATTAGCCCATCTTGCCGGGAGTTGCCAGCCGCGCGGCCGTTCAGGAAGGGCGTTCCCCCAGCTTCGCCCGGGCCTCTCGCGCCCTGATCACCATGCCGCCGGCAACACCCACGCCGATGACGTACATCCAGCCCTCGTGGAAATCGAACAGATGCGAGTTGAACAACGAGGTGAAGACGTTCTGGACCACGACCAGCAGGCCTATCCAGTTGGGCAGCCCGTCGCCGCGGAACAGGAGACCGTGCAGGATCCAGGTCGCATAGAGAATGACGATGCCGATGATTCCCCATTGCACGGCAACGTTGAGCGTCTGGTTGTGGGGATTGCCGACCACCTCCGCGGAGGCCTGGTACTGGCCGCTGGGCGTGGCCACACGCTCGAACAATCCGCGCGTCGAGCCGGTGCCGTGACCGATGACGGGGGCCTGCATGAAAAATCCGAGCGACTTTCGCCAGAATTCGAGCCGCAAGCCGGCCGACGTCGGTTCGCCCTTTTCCATGTAGCGCGCGTATTCGGAGTCAATCCTGTGAGCGGTATTGCGCAATTGCGGCGATGCCTGCCATGCGAGAGCGGCGCCGACGATCAGCATGGCGGAGATGATCGCGATGTTGCGCCAGCTGAGGTAGAGCAGCGCGAACACGCCGAACATGACGGGAATGGTGACGAGCGCCGTGCGCGAGATCACCACGAAAGCCATGTTGACGACGAAGCTGAGCGCGAGCGCCGTGAGCAGCGCCGCGATCAAATATCGCTGCCGGCGCACCAGCTGCACGATCGGGTAGGCGAGCGCGACCGCGCACAGCGCGAATTCCTGGCTCTGGTCGATGTAGTTCTTGACGAAGACGCCGCGCTCGGGAGGATCGGTCTTGAGCGCGAGGTCGGGGTAGAAGGCGACCAGCCAGGACATCACCGACATCAGGGCGCAGGACACCAGGAAGGCGATGAAGATCCAGTGACCGCGCGGCGAACGCTCGAAATGATAGAGCAGCACCGGCAGCACGAGCAGCTTGATCGTCGGATTCACCGCATAGAGGCGCGCGCCCCAGGTCGCCTCCGACCACAGCGTCCCCGCCAGGGCGAGCAGCACGAGCGCGATCGGTGCCGCGCAGATCGGCCGCTTCAGCGAGTGCAGGAAGGCCCTCACATCGAGGAACGGCACCATGCACAGCAGCATCAGTGCGTTGAAGATGCCGGTCAGCGACGTCGACCAGGGCAGCGAGGCCGCGGTCAGGATCGCGAACAGATCCACCGTCTCGCCCCACGCAGCCGGGCTGCGCAGGCGACGCCACAGCATCTGGGCAGTCGTCTCCCCTGCGATGGCCGTCACTTGCCTTCTCCCCGCGCGCGATGGACCAGCGCCGTCGTGCTGAAGCCCTTCAGGATGTCGACCAGCACGACCGTTCCACCGGCGGCCTCGACGATCTCGTGGCCGACCACCTGCTCGCGCGTGTAGTCGCCGCCCTTCACCAGCACGCTGGGCCTGATCCGGGTGATCAGTTCGATCGGCGTGTCCTCCTCGAAGATGACGACGAGATCGACGGCTTCGAGGGCGGCCAGCACTTCGGCACGGGCTCTCTCGTCCTGAACCGGGCGATCCGCCCCCTTCAGCCGCCGCACCGAGGCGTCGCTGTTCAGCCCGACGATGAGGCGGTCGCAGGCGCTGCGTGCCGCGGTGAGAACCTTGACGTGGCCGGGATGCAGAATGTCGAAACAGCCATTGGTGAAGCCCACACGCAGCCCCTGTCGGCGCCACTCGGCGACCTCAGCCGCGAGCGCGGCGGGGTCGAGCACGATCTTCTCCTCGGCGACGAGAGAGGCGTGGGGCAGGATCTTGCGTCGCAGTTCGGCCGCGCTGACGCTGGCGGTTCCCTGCTTGCCGACGGCGACGGCGGCGGCGGCGGTCGCGACGCGCAGCGCCGTGTCCCAGTCCGCGCCT
>VYLE01000794.1_pt1 | contig 11851 bp, 10 predicted proteins | sample 5114391 | NCBI WGS metagenome assembly VYLE01 (sample SAMN12291771, study PRJNA351875) | freshwater metagenome | isolation source: freshwater lake | place: USA: Michigan, Kent Lake | collected 2013-08-15
GTGCGCTGCGTCGCGGGCCGGGGCGGAGCGCTGCCCGCTCGGCGGGGTGGCCGAGGCGCCCATCGCCGCGTGGCCGCGGTGACGCTGCCACGCCCGGCGGACGAGTCCGGCGCAGAGCTCGGGCATCGAGATGCCCCGGTGCGCTGCCGCCTTCGGGACGAGCGAGTGGGTCGTCATCCCCGGCATGGTGTTGATCTCGAGGAACCAGGGAACGCTACGGCCGTTCGGCAAGGTCTCGACGAGGAAGTCCGCCCGGGCAAGGTCTCGGCAGCCGAGCCGCTCCCAGACCGCTCGCGTCGCGCGGGCGAGTTCCTCGGCGACCCCCGGCGGAAGGGCCGGGTCGAGGAGGTAGCGGGTGTCGTCGCGATGATATTTCGCCTCGTAATCGTAAAATGTCACCGACGGAATGATTTCGATGATCGGCAGGACCTCGGTGCCCGTCGGACCCTCGATGATCCCGACGGTCACCTCACGGCCGCGGATATAGCGTTCCGCGAGGACCCGCTTGCCCATCGCGAAGAGGCGCTCGGCGGCGCGCTCGGCTTCTGCGCTCGTCGAGCAGATCGAGAGGCCGACCGAGGAACCCTCGTTCGCCGGCTTGATGACGATCGGCGGATCGAGGTCGATACCCTCGCTTCCGCAGCCGGACCGGAGCTCGCGCGACGGGGGCGTGGCCACGCCCATCTCCGCCGCCAGGCTCTTCGTGAGCACCTTGTCCATCGCGATCGACGCTGCCCGCGGTCGGCATCCGACATAGGCGACGCGCATCGACTCGAGCAGCTCCTGCATCGGGCCCCCCTCGCCGAAGGGGCCGTGCAGGACCGGGAAGATGACATCGGGCGCGTGCGCGGCGAGTTCGGCCACGGTCGGCGTGCCGACCTCGAGCTCGATGACCTCAAGATCCGCGGCGGAGCGAAGCGCGGCCGCGACCTCGGCCGCGCTCATCATGCTGACATCATGTTCCGCGTCGGGGCCGCCCTTGAGGACGAGGGTGCGAATGCGGCCGCTCGGGCTGATGGAAGTGGGATCGGGACTCGTCATGACATCACCGGGTGCGGCTCGTTCGAACGGGACCAGTAGACGACCTCGGTGCGGAGATCGATGCCGTGGGCCTCGCGCACCCGCTCCTTCACCATGCGGACGAGCTCCACGATGTCGGTGGCGCGGGCGCCGGGACGCACGGCGATGAAGTTGCCGTGCTGCTGCGAGACATAGGCTCCGCCGACCGACTGGCCCTTGAGGCCCGCGAGATCGACGAGCTTGCCGGCGCTCACCCGTTCGCCGCTCGAGCCGATGCGCGTGTCCGTCGGGTTCTTGAACATGCAGCCCGCCGAGTGGTCGGCAAGCGGCTGCGTACTTTTCTTGAAGGCGAAGATTTCCTTGACCCGCTCGCGAAGGGCGACCGGATCGGTCTCGGCGAGCCGGAAGGCCGCCCAGAGGATGATCGGGTCGCGGATGTTCGTCTCGCGATAGCCAAAGAGAATCTCGCTTGCTGGATAGACCCGCAGGTCGCCCTGCTCGGAGAGGCAGCCGATGCTGTGGACCGCGTCGCCGATCGCCCCGAAGGCGCCGCCCGCGTTCATCCGGATCGCACCGCCGACGGAGGCGGGAATGCCCGCCATCTGGGCGAGCCCGGCGAGTCCGCGGCGCACGGTGTCGTTCAGCGTCTTCGCCATGTCCGCGCCGGCCCCAACGCGCATCGCCTCGACCTCGCCGGTCGCGTTGTAGCGGACATCGGTGAAGCAGGGCATGTCGAGCTTGAGGACGATGCCGTCGACGCCCTCGTCGGCGATGAGCAGGTTCGCGCCGCTGCCGAGGACGCGCACCGGCATGCCTTCGCGGCGGGCTCGGCGCACGAGCGTCGCCAGCGCCTCTTGCGAGCGCGGGCGGACGAGAAAGTCGGCCGGTCCGCCGATGCCGTACCAGGTCATCGACCCGAGCGGCGCGTCCGTCCGGACCTCGACATCGAGGTCGGCGAAGATCGAACTTGCTCGCGAGGAGGAGGTGGTCACGGCTGCTGCGCTCAGGAGTGACATGCGACGGCGCTCCCGCGCGAGCCGGCCCCGAGCGAGGCGTTCGAGCCGCGCGATGCGGCCGTCGCCCGGCGCAGGTACTCGAGCCCGATCTGGTTCACCGGACCAGCGCCCATGACGACGACGAGGTCGCCCGGCCGGCCGATCGTCTCGAGGTGATCGACGATCGCCTCGAACGTGGGGATGTGCAGGGCGTCGACGCGGCGCTCGCGGAGCTTGTCGACGAGGTCGTTCGACGAGACCTTGGTGCGCTCCAGCTCGCTGTCGCGGACAAAATAGATATTCGGCACGATGACGATGTCCGCGGAGGAGAAGCTCGTCGCGAACTGGTCGAGGAGAAAGCGGGTGCGGCTGTGCTGATGCGGCTGGAAGACGCAGATGAGCCGCTTGGGATTCTCGACGCTGCGGAGCGCCCGAAGCGTCTTCTCGCATTCGGTCGGATGGTGACCGTAGTCGTCATAGACGGTCACCGGCTCGTCGCCCGATCCGGCCGTTGCCGGTCGCGTGCCCAGTCGCTGCATGCGACGATCGACGCCGCGGAAGGTCGCCAAGGCGGCGCCGATCGCCTCCCACTCCGCGCCGAGCCAGTGGGCCATGATCGCGGCGGCCGCGGCGTTGAGGGCCATGTGGTCGCCATGCACGGCGAGGCTCCACTGGGCGAGCCAGATGCCGTCCTGGAGCAGTCCGGCGCGGGATGCCTTCGCGTCGAAGATGACCTGGAAATCCGCCATCGGCGAGAAGCCGAAGGTCGCGACCTCGCAGGAGAGGCCCGCGGCGATCTCGCGTCGGTGGGCCCCCTCGTCGGCGATCAGGAGCTTCCCGCCCTGGACCGCCGGCGGCAGCCGTTCGGCGAACGCGCGGAAGCTCTGGACGATCGCGTCGATGTTTGCATAACAATCGAGGTGATCCTCCTCGACATTATTGATAAGGGCGATCGTCGGATGATGATGATGGAAGCTGCGATTGAATTCGCAGGCCTCGCACACGAGAATCCCGGGCTTGCCGCGGAGGACCCCGATCGGGATCGCCAGCGATCCGGTGCGGGCGCCGCCGCCGAGATGCGGACAGGTCGCCCCGACGATGACCGACGGATCGAGCCCCGACTGCACGAGGATGTGGGCGAGCATCGCGGTGGTGGTGCTCTTCCCGTGGGTGCCGGCGACCGAGACGGCGGTCCGGCCGAGCTGGGCCCGCCCGAGCGCCTCCGCGTAGCTGATGACCTCGAGGCCGCGCTCCTGCGCAGCGAGGAGTTCCGGATGGTCGGGCCGAATCGCCGCGCTGGCGATGACCAGATCGCAGCGGGCGGGGATCGCCGAGGCGGCCTGTCCGATCGACACCGGAATGCCCGAGGCGTCCAACGCGGCGGTGAGGTCGCTCGCGAGCTGGTCCGAGCCCGAGCAGCACGCCCCGCGGGTCGCGAGCATGCGGGCGAGGCCGCTCATGCCGGACCCGCCGATCCCGACGAAGTACAGGTGCTTCCCGGAGAAGACCGGGTCCGCCTGATAGGCCCGCTCGGGGGAGGTGCAGGCGGAGCGGGTTTCGGCGGTGGGGCGGTGGTCGTTCGCGGTCATGTTGCGGTTGGGGCGCAGGTGGGGCGCAAATGGGACGCAGTTGGGGCGCAGGTAGGGAGCGGAGATCGGGGAACTGCCGGCGCGACGCGATGGGCGCTTCGGCATGACACGGCACCGCCCCCGCCTCGGCGCCGGCCTGCAATCAGCCGAGCGCCTGCCGGGAGCGAGCCATGCACCAAACCGCGATGGTATCGGCGAGCCGCCTCGGAACGCGTGATCGTTTTCCGTTCGTCGCCTGCCCCTCGAACGCGTCAGGGCGAGATCGATCGAACATCGAACTGCTGGCCGCCGACCGAGGCCTCGGCCATGAGTCCGCGCTCGCCGCTGACGAAGACCGCGACCCCCTTCGTGTAGGCCGCCGCTGCGGTCCCGCCCGCGCGGGCCGCGACGGCCGAGGCCGCAGCGTCAAACTCGAAGTTGCCCGACTTGAAGGTCTCGAGCTCGCGCTGCGTCTCGAAGAAGATGATCTCGCTGAAGACCTGCCCGCCGATCTGGGCGCCGATGCTTCCGGCGGTGAGCGTCACATAGTGGGTCGCCCGGCCGCCCTCGAAGAGAACGCCATCGCCGCGGGCCCCGCCGACGATGAGGCCGCCCTTGGCGACCTCGGGGAAGACCGCGTATCCGGCGGCCGTGTCGAAGTAGGGCTTCATCGCCGGTTCGGTCTCGCGGAAACGGGCGACCGAGTCATTGGCGGCGCGTTCGAGCGACGGGCTCTGCTCGGCCGCGGTGCGATAGGAACCGCCGGTGTCGCAGCCCGTGGTGAGTCCGCCGATCAGGGCGAGGGCGAGGAGAAGAGAGGGACCCTGGCCGATGGCCCGACGACGAATGGTCTGAAGCATGCGTGTACTCCTCAAGAAGGCAAAGTCAGAAGGGGAGGTCGGCCGGAGGATACCGCTCGATGGCTATCCGCGGCTTCCCTCGGAGCAGAACCGCCGGCAGATTGGGTCTTCCGCGCAGCGACCGCCTCGAGCCTTGCAGACGCGGCGGCCGTGGAAGATGAGGAGGTGGGAGAGGAGGCACCAGTCCGGCCGCGGAACGAGCGCCATGAGATCGCGCTCGATCTTGACCGGGTCGGTGTGACGGGTCAGTCCGAAGCGGTTCGAGAGTCGCTGGACATGGGTGTCGACGACGACGCCGAGCTGGATGCCGAAGGCGTTCCCGAGCACGACATTGGCGGTCTTGCGGGCGACGCCTCGGAGCGCGGTGAGTTCCTCCATGGTGCGAGGGACCTCGCCGCCATGTCGCTCGACGAGAGCGGTGGCCGTGGCGTGGAGGGACTTCGCCTTCTGCCGGAAGAACCCGAGCGATCGGACGAAGGGCTCGATCGCCTCGGGGCTCGCCGCAGCGTAGTCCTTCGGCGCGGGGAAGCGCTCGAAGAGGCGCGGGGTCGCCTTGTTCACGGCGACATCCGTGCACTGGGCGGAGAGGATCGTGGCGAAGAGGAGTTCGTGCGGCTTCGACCAGTTCAGTTCGCAGTGGGCATCGGGGTACCGCGCCCGCAGCAGCTCCAGCAGCTCACGGGCCCGCTCGACCTTGGCGAGGCGCACACGCGGCAACGCGAAGTCGGCCTTGTCGGCATCGGGAGGGGCCATGCGGCCAGTGACGGGCTTCGCGGAGGTCATCGGAACACCGGGCCAGAGCCCGAGCCGGAGCGGTGCGGCACGCTGCGCGGCGTGAGGATCGCCGCCGAAACGACGATGGCCACGAGCAGCAGGCCGCCGTTGATGCGGAGGATCGGATCAGAGATGCGATGGTCGCGGTCGAAGAGCTGCTTGTGGCTCGCGGCGGCCGCGAGGTCACCGCTTCGCACCGCGCCGCGGTAATCGGCGAGCGCCGAGTCCATGCGCGGCGAGAGCACGACGAGATGGAACATCGTGGTCGCGGACGCCGCCAGAATCAGGGCCATCCGCAACGAGTTCGCAAAGCCCCGCTCCGGCCAGCGGGTGAGCCACTGGATGACGACCGTCGCGAGAAGCACCGGAATGAGCACCCACTCGAGGGTGGCGAGAGCGTCAAAGACGCGCTCCGCGACAAAGCCGGCGACGAATCGTCCCGCTTCGGCCCCCTCCGCCTCCGAAAAGGGTGGGAGGGTGATGCCGAGTTCCGGCACGATACGGCTGAGGGTGCCGAAGCTGGCCATCGCGGTCGCGCCGCCCGCCACCAGCGCCGCGAACCAGGTGATCAGGGCGAGCCAATAGACGATCGCGACGAGGCGGAGCATGGGGGCATTATGGCGGGGTGATCACGGCCGCGGGTAGACTTCGGGTCCATGGCTTCGTCCCACGAGCGATTCGGCGACTTGCCAGCCGCCCAACTGGGTGCACCGCTGGCGACAGCGTCGGGTACCGCGTCGGGCGGCGGCGCCGACCCCCGCCCCTTCGTGGCCGCAACGATCGGGCCAATTGTTGAGGCCCGAGCGGATGCGGGGCCGAACGGGGCGCGCGAGGCACTCGCGGCGTTGGCGCGGATCGGCTGTCCCTGCGTGCAATGGTCGGTCACGACGCCGGGCCTGCGGCCGCGCGAGCTCGATGGCACCGCCCGACGCGGCATCCTCACCGAACTCAAGCGGCTCGAACTCCGCTGTTCGGGCGTCGATGCCTGGATTCCGCCGGGGCATCTCCTCGATCGAAGCACGATCGATCGGGCGATTGGTGCGATTGAGCAGGCGATCCTGCTGGCGAGCGACCTTGCCGGCACCAGCGACCGCATGCGGCCGGTCGTCGCCGTGCTCGTTCCGACCGAGCGCGAAGCGGGTGAGGGCACGGCCGCATCGGAACTGAATCAAGCGATCGGAGCGCTCGCCGCGCGAGCCGAGCGGGCCGGTGTGGTCCTGGCCGACCATGCGTTGCCTCCGCGACCGCAACTGCCCGTCGGCATCGATCCGGCGGCGGCCTTGGCTGCGGGACTCGATCCGGTCGCTCAGGTCATCGCCGCCGGGCCTCGGCTCGCCAGCGCCCGACTCGTCGACTGCTTCCGCAGCGGCTTGCGCGGTCCGGTGCTAGAGCCCGGTGAGTCCAGACTCGATGTCAGCGCCTACCGCGTGGCGATGTCCGTGGTCGGCTTCGACGGGCCGCTCATCGTCGACAGCCGACAGTGGCGCGACCCGCTCGGAGGCGTGCGCGTGACGATCGATCGGCTCACGGGCGGCACCTTGCGTCGGCCGGGGGAGCGGTCCGCTGGTGGAACCGGCAGTGGAATCGACCGTGGGGCGGGCAAGCCGTGACGGAACCGCCGAGCGCTGATCGCCCCGCTGGCGCCGTGCTCGCCCACGGCATCGATATCGTCGAGAACGCCCGCATCGCAGCGATGCTTGAGGTGCACGCCGACCGCTTCACCGAGCGCGTCTTCACCGTGACCGAGCGGGCCTACGCCGATCATGGGCAGCGTCGGCGCGTCGAGCGCTACGCGGTGCGCTTCGCGGCGAAGGAGGCCGTGCTCAAGGCGCTCGGCACAGGATGGTCCGAGGGGATCGCGTGGACCGATGTCGAGGTGCTCAGGCTTCCGAGCGGAGAGCCGCGCGTGCTCCTCACCGGGCGCGCCGCGGCGATCGCAGCCGAGCGCGGCATCGAAGGGTGGTCGCTCTCGATGAGCCACACTGAGCACTACGCCGTCGCGAGCGCGATCGCCTTCGGCCCGGCGCCGTCGCGCTTCGGGTGAACACCCACGGCTCACGGCAATTGTGTCCGCGAGTGTCCGAAGCGGCGGTGGTGCATGAGGGGAATTTCGTGCAGAGGCAGAGCGCGCCTCTTGCACGATGCCGTCGGCGACGGGATCAATCTGGACAGCCGCATGATGGCTTGAAGTTGGCGCAGGGCTGGCTCAGGCTCACGCGCAAGACGGCAAGTGGGAGTCGCACCAAGTCTGTCCGCCTCAAATCCACTCGGGCCTGAGTGACGCGACTCTGCTGGCCGTCATGTAAAATCAGGCTCCACACAATATGAGCGAATGTCTCCTTCGTGGTCAGCCGAAACGAGGCAGACTCTGTCCTTTGCGACCTGTGCAAGCAGAAGGTCTTCAAACTCCCCGTGGCCAACCAATAGGTCCAAGACGCCAGCCAGCGTCAGAACATCTATCGGATCGTCAGGGGACCATATACCGAGCATTGGCTGGGTTGGCGTGCATCCCGCTCTCCTGATCAATTCGCGAGCGTCTTGCGACGTGCGAGGCCTTGACCACCATGAGGATTCAATGAGGCGCGACCGGGATCTGAGGGCCAACCGCAGCGCCTCCGAGTGGAATCGTTCGGGCGCGATACCAATGGCTTGTGCGAGCTTGGATCTGATCTCTTGGGACTCGCGATCGCTGAGCGAAGCCACAAAATAGAGCGAATCAGAATCGCCGGAGAGTGTTGCTGGACGAGGCATCGGCTGTTGCCACTAGGTGATTCGGGGGAGTACCAGCGTTTGGACAAACACACTTCGCTGGACCAATTTGGACATCCACATTATGGTTCCAGAGGTGGCTTGATCTCGCCACCCCGAAGCTCCGTTGTTGGGCTTTCCATCTTCACGGAAATCACGCCGTCGACGTGAGCTGAATCATGCGGAGGCTCATATTCGACGCGGACGAATCGCGCGCGTCGCTCGGCGCGATGGTAGGGGCGAGGAACATAAAGTCTGAACCTCGCTGTGGAGAAAGCTGGAATCTCGCGTATGTAAGTGCTTTCGAAACGCGGGGCTATGCTCGGTGGCGAGACGGGCACTTGCTCGCCGTCATCATCCAGAAGCACCACCCCACCGTGGAACCCTCGAAGATCGATTCGGCAGACGTCGTTCGTCAGGTTTGCGACAATTGCCGTTAGGTGATCGATGTGCGTCCCGGGCTCTCGGTCAGGCACGACTGCGCGAATGAGCCAGTGTTGCTGAGGCGCTTCCGAGACGGCGACGGGCGTCAACGCGTCGGGCGATTCATCCGATATCGCGCTGTCCAGATCCGGCGGCGGCGACGGCGTATGTCGACGAGCGAGCGCGAATCCGATTGCAGCCGAGAGAACGGCTACGAGAGCAAGAGTCAAAGTCGAGCGAGCGAGGCTCGTCACTTGCGCCCCTTGTCAGATTCAACGACTCGACATGCCTGGCGCGGGCGCGTGCATGCGGGAGTATCTCGAACAAAGTCGGGTACATGCCGCGGAAAGGGCATTTCATCTGGATCGTTCATGAGGCCGCGACCAGGCTGATACGCGTCGCAATACTCCTTGCCGTCAACGACACCGTACTCTTCCTTGTTGCCCAGGACCATTCTGGACAGCCACAGGATGGCTTGTTCGAAAGCGAGCGCGTGAAGGGATTCGAGCCGCCCCTTGAAGCTCGGACATCCACCTTGGCAAGGAGAGGGGAGTGCGTTCGAAGTCGCGAAGCGGGCGCGGCTTGCGAGCCTCGCGGTTTCGCCTTGCACAGGGCCTTGCACGGACTGGCGTCCATTGCTGGCAGGCGTGGGCACGGCGTAGGGGACGCGGTCGAGGAGTCGGCGTTGGGTCGGGTTGGCTGGAGCACGGAGAGCTGCCCGTGCGTGCTCAAGCCGTGGCTTTGGTTGTCCACGGACCACCCAGAATCTGCGTGTCCAAAGTCGATAGAAAATGAACTTCTCTCACCGACCTCCCGAAACATCGCTTCCAGCAGCTGCTGCGGAAATCTCGATGAGCGGTCGAAAGCCTGACCGACCGCTTCCCTGCTCGATGATACCTCTGACCACTGCGTTACGGCCTGTGAGGCCCTCGATGCCGCGAACGGTTCGAGGTGCTCCTGCGTACCAAGACGCCAAATCTGCTACCTGCTCCGCCGCCTCGCCGAGCTCCTCGGTGTAAAGGCTCGCAGTCAAGTCTCCGGGGATACCGGCTGCCAATCCGCGGATCCCGTGGGGCGTGACGTTCCGAGGAACTCGTTCCTCAATAGGCAAATGAGTAAGCGGTACGCCGTACCCGAAGTACTGAGCCATCCCCTCACGGTCATTCCGTGAGGGAAGGTAATCGCCCCATGGATAGCGCCTCCGCTCCGAACCACGCGCTGCGAACTCCCATTCTGCCTCGGTCGGAAGTCGAACCCGATGCCCGCTCTTCTGCGAGAGCCACTCGCAGAACTTGATTGCGCCAAGATAAGGGACACAAGTCGCCGGCCATCGGCCGACTTCATCGGGATCAGGGGAAGGACCACTCGATTTGGCGAGATCGGTCGGCACGCTTGGAATCCAGCGCCCATGCTCGTTACGGCGGTACGGGGTAAATCGATTGAGCACGGTCAGTTCATCTACTTCCGATGCCTGATTGAGAAATTCGCAATATTGAGCCACGGTGACCTGGTAGACCGCCAAGTAAAAGGTCTGTACCGAAACGTCGCGTTCGGGCCCCTGATCCGTTGGTCCCCTTGCTCCCTGGATCATGTACCCGAGAGTTCCCTTCTTAAAGTAGAGCCTGTTGTTGCCCATGCGAAAGGAAGCCCCCTCCACTCGTCGAAACACAACATCCCCCGCCGATGGAGTCGCGATCCGGATCTCATCGGGCTGCGATGTCGAGCCTGACGCTCTTATCGCTATTGGCTCATTGGTGGAGGGGGAACAGCATCCAGAGAGGAGCAGGCAAGCGGCGGATGCGACGGCGGCAACGGGGGGCACACGGTTGATCAATGATTTCTCCACGGAAGCGGGCGAGTCTGTGTTCGGTGATGCCGACATCCAGCGGATCAATTTGGACGGCCGCATGATGGCTCCCGTAGTTGTGCGCGACTTGCCATGTGGTCCCCCGAAACCTAAATCTCTGCAGAACATCCGCATTCCGGGCAGCTCGAAGATCGCGAGGCACGTAACGAGTAGCCGCAGTCTTGACAACAGCAGGAGTTCTGACTGCGCGACAAGAAGCGAGTTAGAAGTGTTGAGCCGCTCGCCAGAATCGCAGAGCCGACAGAACAGAGAACGCATTGAACTGCAAACGGAGCACCATATACACCCCAGCTAACCGTCCGAGGATCGGCTGCCGATGGGATTTCTACAATAGAAATCCACAATGCGTGTTGCGGCCATCCGGCGTGAACGGTCGTGATTTTCCCTTTTTTGTGTGAGGTCACATGAACGCCCGGGTCTGGGCCCAATTCGCTCCACCACATGCTGGGGGGCCGCACGGCGCTTACCGCCCACATTTCGTTCCAGCTTCCCCACTTTGCCCGAGCCGTTGTGGCCAATCGTCCTTGCCACAATTCGCCCAGCACATGACGATCATAAAGAAACATCTCGCTCTTCGTGGTGAAGCCAGAACCGCCCTTCCGTGCCAGATCATAGCAAATAAAACTCAGAGTCAGAACAAAGATCATCGGGCCTACGACGGCACCCGCTATGGCGATCTGATGTCTCGCTTCGAATTTGAGGGGCTTGGGCAAATTGGCCTTAGCTTTCAGAGGCGATGTGCGAATCCTCGCAAGGACCATTGTGGACAACCACATGATGGCTGGCGTCGCGCCTGATGGCGAGCCCGAATCCGGAGGATTTGCGGTCGTCGACAAGGCCGGACCGAGGCCGAGACCGCGTTGTGTCGGCTCAATTCGTCGCTTCAGTATTCGTCGGCGCACGAGAAAGCTGCGGACCCGAAATGAACGGGCCCGTCAGTCGTCAAGTCGTCAGTCCGTCTCACGCACGCGAGATCGAGTGGCGCCACGGCTAATGATCCAGCATGTGGCTGTCCAGCGTGCGAGTGCGCCGCGGCGATCGCGGCCGAGCGCGGCGTCGACGGGTGGTCGCTCTCGATGAGCCACACCGAGCACGACGCCGTCGTTCGGGCCGTCGCGAGCGCGATCGCCTTCGGGCCGGCGCCGTCGCGATTCGGGTGAACACCCACGGCTCGCGGCGATTGTGTCCGCGAGTGTCCGAAGCGGCGGTGGTGCATGAGGGGAATTTCGTGCAGAGGCAGAGCGCGCCTCTTGCACGATGCCGTCGGCGACGGACCATGGTGCCGACTTCGTTCGTTGGGGGAACGACTGCAATGGCCTTCGAATCTGGAACGGGTGGTCCGACCCTTGAGCGCGATCCGCGCGAAGCGCGGAGTATGTCGCCGCCGCCCATCCACCGGCGGTGGAAGCAGGCGCTCTTTCACTCTGCCTTCTTTCGAGCGCCGCATCCGGATGCGCCGGAGGTCGTTCGTCGCTTCCGCTTGCTCGCTCGCGATGCCTTCGCGTGGCTGGTCGGTGATGAGGTCAGCACGCCCGCCCGTCGGCTGCGGGCGGTCGCGCCGCTCATCGCCTCGGTCCGCGCGGCCGCCCTCGCCGC
>VYLE01000462.1_pt2 | contig 11824 bp, 15 predicted proteins | sample 5114391 | NCBI WGS metagenome assembly VYLE01 (sample SAMN12291771, study PRJNA351875) | freshwater metagenome | isolation source: freshwater lake | place: USA: Michigan, Kent Lake | collected 2013-08-15
CCACCCGCCCCACATACTACTCAGTAGCACCGGAGAGAGCCTGAAGATGACCGTCAAATCCTCCATCTCCCTGACCGACCAGCAAGATGCCTTCGCCCGCCGCCTCGTCGCCGAAGGCCGCTACAGCAGCCTCAGCGCTGTGATCCAGCACGGGCTGGAACTGGTCCAGCGCGAGTCGGACGGCACGGACGCCCTCCGCGCGCTGCTGGACCAACGTCGCCAAGGCCCGTTCATCAGCCATGACGAACTTGTGGCGCAGGTTGACAAGATGCTTGCCGACAAAAGGCGGGACCGTGGTCTGGCGGATTGAGCTTTCGGACGTCATTGCCAGTGACCTCACCAGTATCGAGGATTTTGTTTTTCACAGCGCCACCTCGCTGGGTGAACCGAAGGCACGGGCATCCGAAATGGCGGATCGCCGCATCCGGACAATCCTCGCCGACCTGGGCGCCCTGACCCGCGCACCGCACCAAGGCACCCGCTGCCCTGAACTCGGCCTCAACGCAGGCCGCGTCACCAAGGACCGCGCCATCTACTACTTCGACCTGATCGAAGATCGCCGCGTGATCCGCATCCTCGCCATCTTCTTCGGCGGGCAGGACCATGACGCCCGCATCCTCGCCCGCCTTTTGACGCCAGACTGAAACGAAAAGGCCCCCGAAGCGGGGGCCCAAATCCGTTCCTGCCGCGCATGCCCTTACTGGCAGCGCGTCTCCGCTTCCGTCATCGCGGCGGTGAAACCGCGCAGGCTGAAGGTGTCCTTGGTCTGCGTGCCCCGGTCCGACCGGGCCGAAAGCACCGCCGTCGACCCCGCCTTCATCGCCGCCAGCAGCTGCGCATCCGCCTCCGGCGTCGCGGGCCACGCCCATTCGCCATCGGTGAACAGGTCATAGGCATTGCCATCCACTTCCATCTGCACGGTCGACCCGTTGGCGAAAGGATAGCCGCCGGTAAAGGACACCTCGCCCGGACGCCCGGGCCGGAAGGTCACGAACAGCAGGATATCGCCGCGCCGCACCGAAACCGGCTGCCCGTCCCGGGTGTTGACCGTCTCCTTCGGGACGGTCACGCCCCAGCATTCCTTCGGTTCCTCTTCGGTGAAGACGTTCCAATCCGACGTCACCGCCACGCGGTTGTCGGATTCCTGCGCAAACACCGTCACAGGGGCCGCAAACGAAACGGTCGCCGCAATCAAAGCAGCGCCAGCGACGCGGCCGAACAGGGTGGTCATGGGGTCGGGCCTCCGCATTTGCCTCTCATCCGCCCACCGCCCTCGCTACCCTACGGATAGACGGGCCTTTTCCTGTGGCGCGGACCTTGCCAACTCGATATCCCCTTGTAACCGATGAAGACCATTGCGCGAAAGCCCCATGGGCAACAATTCGCGCATCTGTGAGCAAGGATTCCCGATCATGCCCGCCCCCCACCCGATGATCGAGCTTTGGCGCGGCTCGCTTCTGGAAAGCACCCATGCCGGTCACGCCGTGATCTGCGACGCATCCGGCGACATCGTCGAAAGCTGGGGCGATCCGGGCGCCGTGATCTTCCCCCGCTCCTCCTGCAAGATGATTCAGGCCCTGCCCCTCCTCGAATCCGGCGCGGCCGAGGCGCATGGCCTTACCGACCGGCAGATCGCGCTGGCCTGTGCTTCCCATCAGGGCGCGGCGATCCATACCGAAGCCGTCACCCGCTGGCTGGCCGACCTTGGCCTCTCCGATGCCGATCTGCGCTGCGGCGCGCATGAACCCTATGACACCGCCGAACGGAACCGCCTCATCAAGGCGGACGAAAAGCCCTGCCAGTGCCACAACAACTGCTCCGGCAAACATGCAGGCTTCCTCACCCTCAACCGCCACCTCAAGGGCGACGCCGAATATGTCGAGGTGGACCACCCCGTCCAGCGCGCCGCGAAACAAGCGCATGAAGAGGTGACGGGCGAAACCTCCCCCGGCTATGGCATCGACGGCTGCTCCGCCCCCAACTTCGCCACCTCTGTCCACGGCCTTGCCCGCGCCATGGCGCGCTTCGCCGCCGCTACGGGCACGGGCGACGCCCGCGACCGCGCGATGCACCGCCTGACCCGCGCCATGGCGCAATTCCCGGAAATGGTCGCGGGCGAAGGCCGCTCCTGCACCGAACTGATGCGCGCGATGGAGGGTCGCGTGGCGATCAAGACCGGGGCCGAGGCCGTCTTCATCGCCATCGTGCCGGAACGCCAAATGGGCATCGCGCTCAAAGTCACCGACGGCTGCACCCGCGGCGCCGAAGGCGCGATCACCGCCCTTCTCGCCCGCTTGGGCGTGTTGGACGCAAACCACCCCGCCGCGAAGAAACGCCTCAATGCCGTGCAAAAGAACTGGCGCGGCCGCGAAACCGGCCTCCTCCGCGCCGCCCCCGACTTTCCGTAATCGGGCCGCACACTGTCACGCCCGAAAAACCGAAAGGCCCCCGCCGCGCTTCGACGGGGGCCTCCGATAATGAACAACGCAGCGGACCCGGTGCTTGGTGGGGGCTGTCATACCGACCCCGCGTCGTCGTCTGATCCTCTTCTGACGGAACAACAGGGCGGAAATCGGATCGGATCAAGGAATATTCGCGGAGTCTTCGCGGCAGGTCCAAGGCCGTCCACAGACCGCATCGCAGCCCTTGGCTTGATTTGCCGCGCCAAGGGGGTAAGCTTGGCCCCATGTCGGTCAACCCGCCAACCCCTTTCCCGATCTCAGAGCGCCTGTCCGAACAGGTCAGCTTCGACCGGCATGAACTGTCGACCATCCTCACCCTCTATGGGCGCATGGTGGCGATGGGTGAATGGCGCGACTACGGCATCGCTTCGCTGCGCGATCTGGCCGTCTTCTCCGTCTTCCGCCGCACCGCCGAACATCCGCTCTACCGGATCGAGAAACGCCCCAAACTGCGCGCGCGGCAGGGCATGTATGCCGTCGTGGGCATGGACGGGCAGATCCTGCGCCGGGGCCATGACCTGGCCGCCGTCCTCAAGGTGCTGGAAAAGCGCCTGATCCGCCCGATCGACTGACGCGCCTCAGCCCTTCGTCGCCGATTTCGTCCCCAGCACGACATCCTTGCCCGTCTGCGGGACGGCCGTCCCCTCCGGCCAAGTCAGATTGGGCAGATCAAAGACGATCCCGCCCGCAACCGCCGGGGCGGTCATCATCGGCGTCACGGCCAGCGCAGAGATCAGGGCAAGGGAAAGGATGCGTGTCATCTGGTCATCTCCTGAAATGAACTGTTTCGTTCACTTCTCCAATATGGCCAATCCACCCCCGCCTTCAACCCAATTCTGAACCAATCGGTTCACTTTTTCGCCTTGCAGCCCCGCATCAAGGCACTAACCTTAGAATCATTCTAAATCATCCGGTGCCCCATGATCCCCGGCCTTTCCACCCGCCGCCGCTTTTCCGATCTCAGCGAACAGGAAATCCTCGCCCTCGCCATCTCGTCGGAAGAGGATGATGCCCGCATCTACCGCTCCTATGGCGAAAGACTGCGCGGCGAATTTCCCGCCTCCGCCGCCATCTTCGACGGCATGGCCGCCGAGGAAGATCAGCACCGCCAGCGCCTGATCGACCTGCACCGCACCCGCTTCGGCGAGGTCATCCCCCTGATCCGCCGCGAACATGTGGCGGGCCATTACGCCCGCAAACCCATCTGGCTCTCCGCCAACCTCCCCCTCGCCACCATCCGGGGCGAGGCAGCGGCGATGGAGCAAGAGGCGCAGCGCTTCTACACCCGCGCCGCGCAGGCGACGCAGGACGCCGCCACGCGCAAACTCTTGGGCGATCTCGCCGCCGCCGAGGCAGGCCACGAACGCAAGGCGGGGGAACTGACCGACAAACACCTCACCGATGACGCGCGGGCGGAAGAGGATTTCACCGCCCGCCGCCAATTCATCCTGACATGGGTGCAGCCGGGGCTTGCGGGGCTGATGGATGGCTCCGTCTCCACCCTCGCCCCCATCTTCGCGACCGCCTTCGCCACGCAGGACACATGGACGACCTTCCTCGTCGGCACTGCCGCCTCCGTCGGCGCCGGGATAAGCATGGGCTTCACCGAAGCCGCGCATGATGACGGCGTCCTTTCCGGGCGCGGCAGCCCATGGAAACGCGGTCTCGCCTCCGGCGTCATGACGACGCTGGGCGGCATGGGCCACGCCCTGCCCTATTTGATCCCCGATTTCTGGACCGCCACGATCATCGCCATGGTGGTCGTCTTCGTGGAACTCTGGGCCATCGCCTGGATCCAGAACCGCTTCATGGAAACCCCCTTCCTCCGCGCGGCCTTGCAGGTTGTCGTGGGCGGTGCTCTGGTCTTCGCGGCAGGGGCATTGATCGGAGGGGGCTAAGATGTATCGCAAGGGCGAGGTGACCTATCAACCGCTCCCCCTGCCCGACCGCGTGCAGAAACCCGACGATCTGGCGCTGGCCGATGCGCAGGCCTTTCTGGCCTATATGAAGAAACGCCACTCCGTCCGCCAGTTCTCCACCCGCCCCGTGCCAAGGGAAGTGATCGAAACCTGCATCGCCACGGCGGGCACCGCGCCCTCGGGCGCGAACCACCAGCCATGGCATTTCGTGGCGATCTCCGACCCCGCGCTGAAGGCCCGTATCCGCGACGGGGCCGAAGAAGAGGAACGCGCCTTCTATGCAGGCGCCGCAGGCGATGAATGGCTCGCCGCGCTTGAACCCATCGGAACGGGCGTCTCCAAACCCCACCTGACCGATGCGCCCTGGCTGATCGTCGTCTTCGCCCAGCGCTACGGCGTGACCCATGACGGCACCCGCTACAAAAACTACTACGTCCCGGAAAGCGTGGGTCTGGCCACCGGTTTCCTTATCGCCGCGCTGCACCATGCGGGGCTCGTCTGCCTCGAACACACGCCCAACCCGATGAAATTCTTGGGCCCCCTGCTGGGCCGCCCCGATCATGAGAAACCCGTGATGATCCTGCCCGTCGGCTGGCCGTCCGAGGATGCCACCGTCCCTGCCGTGGCCAAACGCAAAAAGCCACTGGACGCGATCCTGACGGTCTTTCCGGAAGGCGGTTTGTGACGCAAGTTCCGAGCCCTCACAGCCCGCCGCTCAAGCGATTTTTGCGCCAAAGATCGCCGCGAAATCTGCGTCAGATTTCGCCCCTTGTCCCGTAGGATGGGCAATCCTGCCCATCCTGCCTGTGCATCTGCGCACCCTTAACCACGAATCCGCCCGCCACTCTGCCCAGATTTGTATGTACACTTTGCTGCACAAAAGGCGGCACAAAACAGGGCACAGGCTCTGACGGCTAAACCCCCAGAATCCCAGGCAATTCCGCCATATCCCTAAACAGGATCGCCCCCTCCGCCTCCAGTGCCGCATGCACCCCTTTCGGCGCATAGCCATGGCAGCGCATCCCGGCCAGACGCGCCGCCCGCGCCCCCGCCGCGCTATCCTCGATCACCACGCAATCCGCTGCCGGAACCCCCAACCGCCCCGCCGCATGCAGGAACAGGTCCGGCGCGGGCTTGGGCTTGCCCAAGGCCTGCCCCGAATAAAGATGCCCCCGGAACCGCTCCACCAACCCATGCTGACCCAGCGTGATCTGCATCTTCTCCGGCGTCCCGTTCGACCCCATCGCAAAGGGAATCCCAGCCTTATCAAGGGCATCCAGCACCGCCAGCACCCCGGGGATCAGCGGGACAGACGCCCGCAGCATGGCATACATCCGCTCGTAGAAATCGCTGACCCAATCCTCGGGCAGCCGCGCCCCATTGGCCCGCGCCTTCTGCGCCACGCTCTCCACCGTCCCGCCGATATAGCCCGCCTCCAACTCCTCCATGGTCAAGGGCAGCCCGTACCGCTCCAGATCGTCGCGCACCATGATCAGCGTCGGATGCTCGCTGTCCACGACCACCCCGTCACAGTCAAAGATCACCGCCGCAGGCCTCATTCCGCCGCCCTCAGGATGCTGACGACCGTATCCCCATAGGCTCTTTGATCAAGCATTTCAAAACCTTGCGGAACGTCCGGGGCCACCCCTTCCTCCCAAACAACCAATGCCTCGGGCGCAATCCACCCCCCCTCGACGCAGGACAAAAGCGCCTTTTCCCCCAGCCCCATCCGGTACGGTGGGTCCAGAAACACCAGCGAATACCCCGCCCCCCGGTTCGGCCCCATCCGCGTCGCATCGCGCCGCCAGACATCCGTCACGCCCATGGTCCGCGTCAGTTCGATGTTGCGCCGCAAAAGCGCCCGCGCCACCGCCCCGTCATCCACAAAGGCCGCCCGCGCCGCACCCCGAGAGATCGCCTCCAACCCCAAGGCCCCGGTCCCGGCAAACAGGTCCAGCACCCGCGCCCCGGTGATCGGATCGCCATAACCGCCATTTATCAACAGGTTGAACAGCGACTCCCGCACCCGGTCGGAGGTGGGGCGCAGATGCGCCTTCGCATCCCCCTCACCAACAGGCGCCAGATGCAGCCCCCGGAACTGGCCGCTGATGATCCTCATGCCTTCAGCAAGCCCTTCAACTCGGTCGCCGGGTCCGCCACCACCTCGGCAGCCGGAGATTTCCCCATCTCGATCAACCGCTTGCCCACCATATAGGCGCGGCTGTCATTCATCGCGTCCACCGCCAGCAGGTCCGCCCCGCGATAATACCAGAAGGACACCGCCCCCCCCTCGCCCTGCCGCGTGACGATCCGGTCATAGCCCGTGTTCAGCCCCGCGATCTGCAGCTTGCAGTCAAACTGATCCGACCAGAACCACGGCCGCGCCTCGTAAGGCTTTGCCGCACCACAGATGTTTTCTGCCACCACCTCGGCCATGTCGATGGCATTGCCCACCGATTCCAGCCGCAACCGCCCGCCCTTCCATGGGAAGGACGCGCAATCCCCCGCCGCCCAGACATGGGGGGCCGATGTCCGCCCCATCGCATCGCAGGCAATCCCGTTTTCCACCGCGATCCCCGCCGCCTCGGCCAGCGCGGTGGCAGGCACGATCCCCACCCCTGCGATCACGAAATCCGCAGGCAACTCCCGCCCATCCGAAAGCCGGACACCCGTCACCCGCCCCTCGCCCAGCAACCGCTCAAGCCCCGTGGATTCAAGGATTTTCACCCCCCTCGCCGCATGCAGCGCGCGGAAGAAATCCGATGTCTCCGGCGCCGCCACCCGTTGCAGGATGCGCGGCGCCATCTCCAAAACGGTGACATCCAGCCCCAGTTTGGCCCCCACCGCCGCCGCCTCCAGCCCGATATAGCCGCCGCCCACGATCACCAGCCGCCGCCCGGCCACAAACTCGCCCTGCATCGCATCCACATCGGCCAGCGTCCGCACGGTATAGACCCCGCCCAGATCGCCCCCGATCGCCGCAGGCAGCCGCCGCGGCACCGACCCCGTGGTCAGCACCAGCTCGTCATATGGCACGACCTCGCCGCCCACGGTCACCGTCCGCGCGCCTATGTCGATCGCCTCGACCGTTGCCCCAAGACGCAAGCCAATCCCTTGATCGGCATAGAATTCCGCCGACCGCAGCCACAGCCGCTCCTCCTCCATCTCGCCCAAGAGATAGGCCTTCGATAAAGGCGGCCGCTGATAGGGCGGCGCGGCTTCCTCGCCGATGATCGTCACCTCGCCGTCAAAGCCCAGCGCGCGCAGTTTCGCCGCACAGGCGGCCCCCGCCTGCCCCGCCCCCACGATCACCACATGCGCCATCATTCGCCCCCGTTTCCATCTGGCCGAAGCCCGGGCCGGACCCTATATCCCCCGATCAGTGAAACGCAACGACACGAGGGACGAAGAATGACGATTTCCGCAGGCCAGACTCTGCCCGAAGCCACCCTTATCCGCATGGGTGACGGCGGTGCTGAATCGGTGTCCATCTCCACGCTGACCAAAGGCCGCAAGGTCGTGATCTTCGCCGTGCCCGGCGCCTTCACCCCCACCTGTCACTCCGCCCATGTGCCCAGCTTCATCCGCACCAAGGACGGCTTCACCGCCAAGGGCGTGGATGAGATTATCTGTGTTTCCGTCAACGATCCCTTCGTGATGAAGGCTTGGGGTGAGGCCACGGGTGCCGCAACCGCCGGCCTCTCCATGCTGGCCGATGCGGATAGCAGCTTCACCAAGGCGATGGGCCTTGCCTTCGACGCGCCCCCGGTGGGCCTGCTCGCGCGGTCCAAGCGCTATGCGCTTTATGCCGAGGATGGCGTGGTCAAGGCGCTGCATCTGGAAGAAAGCCCCGGGGTTTGCGAAATCTCGGGCGGCGAAGCGCTGCTCAAGGCGATCTGACCGGACCAAGGCGAAGGGGCGGCCCTAAAGTCGCCCCCTCTTGCCGAAAACCGGCACGCATCCGCCGCCATGGCCCTTGCGCGGCAACAAGCCATTGTCTGCACGGCGATCCAGCGCCACAATCACTGGGAATTTTGGCAGTGTGAGTAGACCCGTGCAGATTGACCGTCGCACCTTTGGATTGGGCCTTATTGGCCTCGGAATCTCCGCTTGCACGCAAAGCCTGCCGACAGGCGGCAGCCGCGCCGCGCAGCCCCTGCCCGATGACCTGCGCCCGATACGCAATCCCGCCTATGACGACTGGGTCGCTGCCTTCCGCGACCGCGCCGCCGCCCGCGGCATCGCGCAACCCACATTGTCGGTCGCCTTCCGGGATGCCGGCTTCTTGCCCGGCGTCATCACCCGCGACCGCAACCAGACCGAAACCTCCCGCAGCCTTGAGGATTACCTCTCCATCGCCGTCTCAGACGAACGGGTCGCCAAGGGCCGCGCCGCCCTTGACCGCCATCGCGGCCTGCTTCTGGACTTGCAGGCCCGCTATGGGGTCGAGGCAGAGGTCATCACCGCGATCTGGGGGCTGGAAAGCTTTTACGGCGAAAGACGCGGCGACGTGCCGGTGATCTCGGCCACCTCCACCTTGGCCTTCGACGGCCGCCGGGGCGCCTTCTTCGAACAGCAGCTGACCGCCGCGCTGCGCATCCTGCAGAACGGCGACATCCCCGCTGCGCGGATGACGGGCAGTTGGGCGGGGGCGATGGGCCATACCCAGTTCATCCCCACTTCCTATCTGGAATTCGCCGTCGATTACACAGGCGACGGGCGGCGCGACATCTGGTCGGAAGATCCCTCCGACGCGCTGGCCTCGGCCGCGGCCTATCTGCAGCGGAATGGCTGGTCTCGTGGCTTGCGCTGGGGTGGCGAGGTAGGCAGCGGCGCCCCTTCGGGCACCGTGATCCAGCCGCAGGCAGGGGGCCCGCAATTCGCGACCACCGCCAATTTCCGGGTGATCAAGCGCTACAACAACTCCGATGCCTATGCCATCGGCGTGGGCCATCTGTCTGACCGCATCGCAGGCGCAGGCGCCCTGCGCGGCAGCTTCCCGCCCGATGCCAACGGCCTGACCAAGGCCGACCGCATCACCCTGCAACAGCGCCTCACGGCGCGTGGGTTCGATACGCAGGGCACCGATGGGGTGATCGGCAAGAACACCGAATCCGCCATCCGCGCCTTTCAGGCCACCCAAGGCCTGCCCATCACCGGCCAGCCCTCGCAGGCGCTGCTGCAGGCGCTGCGCTAGGATCACCACCGATCACTCAAGGACCAGAAGCGCCTCGCGAAACCCCGCCGCAGGTTCCCCCGCCATGACCAACGCGGTTTGCCCCGGCCGTGTCGCCAGAACACGCTCCACCAGCATGCGCCCCAGCGCATAACCGGCCCCGTCCTGCGGATCGTCCGCGCCGAAGAACCACGCCTCATGGTCATAGCCGGTTGCGTCAAACTCCGCATGCGCCCGCAGGCATAGCGCCCGCAGGTCCACCCCCGGCGGCATCACCTCCCAAGGTTCCGGCGGGCACTCCATCATCTCATGCACAAAGACCTGCGCCAGCCCTTCGGACACCAGCGCCGCACCCAGCGTTTCGCCATATCCCGGCCCGTCCCAGCGCAGGATGTGGTGGAACTCGTGATAGACCGCCTTCAGCAACTCGTGCCGCAGCCCCTCCGCAGCCCCCTGCGTCAGGTCGATCCCCAACTCCATCCGCCCCGGCCCGTAAGAGGCCCCCGTCACGCGCAGCTCAGGCGGCATCGGATGATCCAGCGCCCGGATGACCACATCCAGCGCCACGGCAGGCACCACCTCGCCCAGCCGCGCCTCGGCCTCCGCCAGCGCGGCGCGCAGCTCTCCCTCGACGCCCGAAAGCCGCCCCCGCGCGTTCAACAGATGCAAGGTCCAACCCATGCGCACCTCCCCCAGCCCGTCCCAAGCCTCTTAGCGGATAGGGCGCCCCCTTAGCCCCCGACCGACTTCTGATAGGCCGCGATCATCGCCTCCAGCGGCACGCCGTCGATCGTCACGCCCGTCAGGCGGCAATTGGTCAGCACCGCGCCCGACAGGTTCAGGTTGTCGAACACCGCGCCCGACAGATTCACGTCATTCACCCGCCAGCCGGTCATGTTGCTGTCGTTGAAGCGCGCGCCCGAGAAGTTGATCTGATTGAAACTGGTCCCCGACAGGTTCGCATCGTTGAACCGCGACCCGGACAGATCGGCATCGTTCACATCCAGTCGGGCCGTTACGCGATGCAGGTCCATGGCTTCGACTCCCCTTGGGCAATGGCATGCCCTCACGAGGCCACGCCCGCCCCCGTCCGTCAACAGCGCGAATCCCGTAGGACGGGGTTCATCCCGCCAACCTCCTGTGGTCCGTAGGGTGCGTGGTCCCCACGCACCGCCCCCCACGGACACCCCTCACTCCCCCCCGTGACAGAACCACCCTCCCGTCACATCGCCCCCATGGGCATAGAACAGCCACAGCCGCTCGCCCCCCTCCGTCTCCACCCGCCAGTAATCGCGCGGGCCGGATCGCCAGTCGGGATCGTCCAGCCACCATTCCGGCGCGATCCGCTCGGGCCCCACGGCAAAGCGCGTGACCATCTCGCGCCGCCGCCAGCGGAACCGGGCGGGCGGCGTCGGGTCATCCTCCGGCGCGCCCAGGGGTTCGGGCCGGAACAGCACCAAGGGCCGCTTGCCCCGCACGGGCCACTCCCCCGCAAAGGGGGCCGACCATGCGGCGGCAAGGACCTGCGCCCCCTTCTCCGGCACATGGCTGTCGCCGGGATGAAACCGCGTCACCGCCTCGGCCCCCAGCCGCACGCCCAGCTTGCCCAGCAGATCGTCCAGCCCGCCGTCCTGCGGGGCCGCCGCCACCGTTCCGGTCACCGCCGGGCTGCGATGCTGCATCGGGGCCAGCCGCTCCACCGCCACCGCTTCCAGCCGGATCATGTCAAAGCCAAACCCCGCCTCCAGATCGGGCAGCTTCATCGCCAGCAGGGGCCGTATCCGATCCTCCCGGTCGGACGCGCGGGCCAACCCCACCTCGGCCACCTGCACCCCCCCATCGCTGCGCACCGCCTCCAGCCGCACCCGCCGCGCACCATGCCCCTGCTTGCGCAGCCGCGCGCACAGCACGGGCAGCAGCCGGTCCACCGCCGCCTCCACATCCGCCAGCAGCCCGATCGGCTCCGGCAGGCTGATCCGCGCCGCGAAATGCAAAGGTGCCCCCGCAGGCGTCACCGGCTCGGGTTCCAGCCCCAGCGCCTGATCCAGCCGCCGCAGCACCGCCGCCCCGAAGCGCCGCGCCAGCGCCGCGCGCGGCAACACCGCGATATCCTCCACCCGGCGCAGGCCCAGCCGCACCAGCCCCTCCACCGCCTCCGGCTCCAGCCGCAGCGCCGCCACCGGCAACGGCCCCAGCGCCTGCCGCATCTTCCCCTCAGGCGCGATCACGCCGAGCGGACCGACCGCCCCCGCCCCCGCGACGGGCAG
>VYLE01000917.1_pt1 | contig 11819 bp, 8 predicted proteins | sample 5114391 | NCBI WGS metagenome assembly VYLE01 (sample SAMN12291771, study PRJNA351875) | freshwater metagenome | isolation source: freshwater lake | place: USA: Michigan, Kent Lake | collected 2013-08-15
TTTGTAATCCTCGATGACATCAATTGCTTTTTTGTAGTCGATCGACTCAGGGGTGGCTTCTACGATTTCCAGGAAGAGCTCCAAACCTAATGGTTTTAGAAAATCGATAGACTGCGATGCGTCATCCCCGTTTCCGTCGATGGAAAGCGTAAACGCTTTCAAGCGAGCCGGGGAAATCCCCATCTTCAACATAGCGTCATACAGCACGAGAAAGACCGAGCCGCTGTCGATTCCTCCCGAAAACAAAACACCTATCGGCTCCTTGGGATCTTGAGCAGCTAACCAAGACTGACAAACGCTGGATAACGACTGTATGTACTTGGTTCCTATTTCGTCCAAGTTGGTAGAGAGCCGATTTCTGGACGGGCTAAAGTATCTGCGATTAATCGGATTCGGATCTGGGCAACCGATTAACTTTAACTCAACGATGTGGTGGGCCGGAACCATACGAGTATAAGAGGGATGAAACTGATCATCTAACCCCTCCGTTTTGAGAAACTCGTAAATCTCATCAATTCTCTCCGCTACTACCAAACATGGCCCCTCACTACGCTTCGCCAAAAAGTATCTCATTGGCCGCCCAATGGATCGCGCCATGCGAACCAACTGGCCCTCTTTTTCGATCAAAGCGAAATGGCCTTGTATTTTTCGGACCGCCTCCAGATCACCCGAGGCTAACGCACGAGCCGCATCCTCGACCGACATGTTTAGGATTTGATTAGCGCCTGGGTCAAGTAGATTGACGAGCCGTTCAACATATTGATGAGTCATGAGTCGAGGAGTTATTCTGTTAGAGTGATGGAAAAATCGGTAGGAGCAATTGTGCTTCGTGCCAAACTCGAATTTTACCAGCTCGCCTGGTCTTGAGCGAGTCGACTGGCTCCAAGCATAAACACAAAAAATCGTTTTGCCTTACTTTGCGGCCGTCGTGTGAAGAATCATATTTTTGATCGCGGGTGTAAAAAGTCCGACGTCGTTATAAGGCTGCAGGCAGCTCTGAATATCTTCGAACAATTGGTACTTCTCAAGCCTATTTCCCTTAGAACTATCATTCGTAAGCGACAGGGCTTTTCGATTAATCTCTCCGACAATTCTGCAAAACCTCTCATCCTGGGCGAGCAGAAATCCGGTTTCTAAATTCAGCCCACGATGGCGTTCCAAGGCGATCGCAGCTGCAAAATAGATCATGGATGCCGCCGAAAAAAGGGAGAAATCGTGGAGACATGCATAGCAGGTTGAGATGATCTTATCGATATGCAAAAACTCGCGAACAACCTGCAACGAATAGACGTGTAGATCATAAGTACGCTTTTCGAGGTCGGGATTCATAACGATATCACACAGCCTCTCGACCGTGCTTAATGTATGCGCAATTCCCGTGCTATGGAGCGGGTCGATAAACCCAACGGTAAAACTGAGAGCGGCCCAGTTGGCGCCCGCAGCCTTTTCACGAAGCCGCTGAATACGCGGCATCTGATAAAGTCTGCCAGGAAAATCGGCCAAAACACAATTTCCATACAGTGAATTTAAAACGGGATAACAATGGAGCCGGCGTTCCCATTCGCTAAAGGCTTGCTCCTGCGATACAGCTACCAAAAGTCCCTGGTGAACGTTTGCTTCCTTGTCTTTGCGTGGGGTGGCGGTCTTGGTTACGAATCCCAGACTGGTCAAATCATCGTCGAAGCCGATCTGCCATAGCCAACCATCGTGAAATAAGTGATGGACAGCCGCCTGATCGAATGGATATGGGAAATCGTGTGAAGCCGCATTCTTTTTTTTCAGCCAGTTCTCGGTAACTTGTCCCCCCCCCCGGAAATGGCCATAAACGGCACTGGTGCTGGTCAAAAGCTCGTCCGTTAAATCAGCCCCGCCATTCTTTTGCATGAGTATGCTTTGCGGGCCGCTACCATCAATCACAAAGGGGCTGCAAATCGACTGTCGCTCGCCTTGCACAGTATATGTTAAACAATGATGTCCATTCTCATCACAATCGATGTTTTCTAGAATCGCTTCTTCAATAACATGGACTCCGTAAGATTTAGCCACTTGTAAAAAAAATGTATCCACATCAGGCCGATACCATTGTGTATCAGCGACCTCTCGCGAAGCACTCGCGGTGACCATCAACTCATTTTTATGATCTTCTGTGGGGGTATACTCCGTACCGTCGCCGTGCCAAACATAGCTAAAGCCACGTTTACAACCGCACCTTATACCGGGGTAATGATTCGTCCAACTACCATACTGTGTCAGTGGGAGCAATTCTGAAAGACCAAATTGCGTCGCCAAATGGTGCAGCAAAAAGTCGGCAGCTGGCGTTGTAGACTCACCAATGGAAAATCGAGGATGCTTTCCGCGGTCAATTACGACAACAGATCGACCGTTTTTTGCAAGAATCGCAGCACACAGACTGCTCGCGAACCCGGAACCAAGTATTGCAAATTCATAAGCGTTCATCGAGTGGCCTCTGAGATGAAACCATCTAGGCTCTCGAGTTCTTGCAGACTCAGATGAACAAGATGAGATCGGGCTGTTTCGATAATCTGCGCCGGTGTTTTGGCCCCCATCAACAACAGATCAGCCTGCGGTTGCCGAAGAGCCCATGCAATGACTAGCTGAGAAATTGCACATTTTTTTTCGTTCGACAAGTTCTCGAGGCGATCCAATAAATTCTGCGCCCGTTCCCAAGCTTCCCCGTGAAAAATCTCATAGCTCAGCCGCTTGTCCTCGGGCGCGAACCGATGATTTCGCCTCAACTTACCAGCCAACAAACCTTTCATGTAAATCCAATAACACGCCATCAAAATGTGACGCTCACTGGCAAACTGCCTCAATGCTTTATGCTGCCCCTGCTGAAGCATGTTGAAGGGAATTTGGATTACAGCCAGATTGCAGTGTCGGCTCACCTCTTCAGCCTGCTCCAAATTGACATTACAAACTCCTACCGAACGAGCCCAACCTTTCCGACAGATCTCGGAAAGTGCTCCCGCTGATTCCGCGAGCGGTACACTCGGATCGGGAGCATGCAAATACATTAGATCGACATAGTCAACGTGTAATCGATTCAAGCATTCCTGAGTATGCTGAAAAATCGTTTCAGGCCGAGCATCAACAACGCGTTGCTTTTGTTCATTCCAGGATTGCCCCACTTTGGAAGCAATCACGATCTGCTCCGTGCGTTGAGATAGGACAGTTTGCAAGATACGGTCACTCTCTCCATGAAACCCGTAAGAGTATGCCGTATCGAAAAAGTTGATCCCTTCGTCTATGGCTTTATGCACCGTAGCAATGGACGATTCATCGGAGACGCCTAGAGACGTTATACCTGCAATAGGCCAACAACCTAATGCGATCCTACTTACTAAAGGTCCATTCGCGTATAGAGGAATGTATTGCATACGCTACCACACCTTGCACGAGTACGCGTGACTATTTTCGAGGTTCGTCTATCGTCGGAACAGCTATCTCGGCGATGATCTCGTCTAAGACAGAATCGCACGTAACCTTACGAAGGCGGGCCTCTGGTCTCAGAATAAGGCGATGTGCCATCACAGGTGAGATAATCTTTTTAACATCATCAGGCTGAACATAAGCTCTTCCTCGAATAGCAGCCATAGCTTGCGAAGCTCGAAACAATGCAATCGTTGCCCTCGGGCCTCCCCCCAATGCTAAATCGCTGTGCGAGCGAGTTTCATGAACAATCTGTAGCAAATACTGTCGCACCTTCGGGTCGACATATACATTTCGAACTTGCTTTTGGGCAGCAAGAATTTCCTCGACAGTCGCAACAGGTCGCAAGGTATCAATCGGATGCTCTTGTTCCAACAACTGAAGCATGCGAAGCTCTTCTTCCATCGATGGATATCCAAGCGTAAATTTCATGAAGAACCGATCGAGTTGTGCTTCAGGAAGAGGAAAGGTCCCTTCATGGTCAACAGGATTTTGCGTTGCGATAACAAGAAATGGATTAGGAAGTTTGTAAGTTGTTCCGTCAATACTCGCACTCGCCTCAGCCATCGCTTCTAAAAGGGATGATTGAGCTCGCGGCGTTGTGCGGTTGATTTCGTCGGCTAAAAGGATGTTCGTGAATAACGGTCCCTTGCGAAACTCGAATTCACCAGTCTTTTGATTGAAGATGGACGCGCCAGTGATATCGCTAGGAAGTAAATCTGGCGTGCATTGGATTCTTTTAAATGTGCATCCAACACTCGCAGCCAATGCTCTGGCTAACATGGTCTTGGCAACCCCCGGTACATCCTCAAGAAGAATGTGGCCTCCGGAAAACCAGGATACCAGGGAAAGCACAAGCTGCTTTCTTTTTCCAACGATTGCCTGTTCAATGTTGGCGATAATCTTTTTCGAACATTCGTGTACTTGCTGACTCATGTACTCAACTTAGACCGTTGTCACTAGAACTTCCAGCGAAATTCGCTTCGCATACCATAAATATTGGATGCATTGTCGAGCCAACCATTTATGGCGTCAAATCGAATCAAGGAACGATTGTTCAATGTTCTTTGGTATCGTGCACCGATCGCGTACTGCGGGCCAGCTATCCCACTCAAAGCCGGGTTGCCGTATCGATCCAGTGCCGTGAACTCCGCTACAAATTGCTGACGAAAATCTGCCGAAAGCAAATTGAACCCAACCGCGCCGCCATAAGAATTTGCCCCTGTGGCATTGAGCGTTGGGTATGCGGTCAGCCCATCGGATTCAAAATTGATTCCTGTATTCCGCAAGATCCCGCCAGAGCCGCCGGCCCGAGCCACGCTTTGCGGCCTGCCGTTCCCTACGAAACCATTGAAATAGGGCACAAAATGACTCGGCTGCGACGTAATTAGACTATTTTCTACCAACAACAGAACGCCGTCTGCGGTACGATCGATGGCAGGTCCACGTTGTCCGGCGTTCCCGATGAACCGAATCGAGTTTGAAACTCTACCAAAATACCGACGTGTATAGGCGATCGCTGCGTTGTGATAAGAGCGACCTAAATCTTGTCGCTCATCGAGATAGGCATAATCAGCCTCGATATAGCCCCCATATGCTTCAATAAACCAAGCAGTGCCAAATACTTTAGCGGCGTTCTGATCCTGGAACGCAGGACTATTGACATCAGCGAACCCCGCAAAAAAGGTCGTTTCAAAGTTTTCCCAGTTGAATAGTCGTGAATGCCTCCATGTCGAACCTACTGCAAACCCTACGATAGCATCCTCCATCCAGATGCCGTTTTGATAGAGCAAAGGAACAATACCCATCGTAAATGGAAGATCGAAAGGAGCATCAGTCCCAGCCCAACTGCCCGTTATCGCGCCCATGTCCCCTTCGAAGAAAGCAGTGTCAGGCCGGAAATCAAGCTCCTCTTCAAACTCGACATTGTCGCTGTCACTAAAATCAAGTCGAGTGAATCGGCCGTTGTGATCTAGGGGCCCAGTAAACATATGGAAGCGTTCCGTGCCCGTGAGTCGAAGATCCATATCGAGATTCAATCGATGGGCCCACTGTCGGCTAGGTTTACCACCAAATCGATGAATGCCAACCGCAGTACGGTAATCACCGTATACCAAAAAAGAGGGAGTAAGCAAGTTGACATCGCTGAAAACAGGGATACCTGGCTCATACATACCCCCTGTGTAGAATGGACGCCACCATTCCACCCACGGTCGTTGTGTCTCAACCATGGATTTACCATAGTAGGTCTCGATTTCGTTGCATGCGTCGAGCGGCTTAGGAACCTGAGGATTGGGTGCAAAGTCTGAGTATTGCAATTCCACTTGGCACGCGGAATCACTCATCAAAGGAAGCGGCGATGAAGACGACGGCATATAGGGCAAAATCTTAAAGTGGTAGTGCCTACTGTGCAGACGCTCCGGCAACGTTGCCAAAGGAGCCCGTTTTGAATACGCCCCAACGAGCTCTCGTTGATTCCCAGCCATGCCATAAGTTAAGTGGCCTCGAGATGGGGGCTCGATGGGATGCTGTGTGGCATACTCCGTATGGGGTTCTGAATTGTGCCGAGGTAAAATCTGGAATGACTCGTCTCGATAATGGGTTTGGCTCGGAACAGGTGCTTGTTGTTGAGGAAGAGCGAATGTACGCCTAGGCTCCGGCAGTGTATTGGCATCCGGATTGGCTGGGAAGTAACCAGGAAAGTCAGCCGGTGCAGGAACAACGGGCAAAGGCACGACCTTTTCTAGCGGAGACTTGAGACTCGGTGGTTGATAAGGTGTTACGCTCTGACGGTCGCTTTCAAGAAGCTCGAGATCTCTCCGACCAAATTCTTCTATCTCTGCATTTTCCTGAATGGGCGATAGATCGCTCGGAGACGGAGTCGGACTCGCAAATTGGTGGGTAGGACTCGCCAATAAGTCGTCTTCTTCGATTGGCTGTAACTCTTTAGAAATACGCGGCCGTGCGATCGATTCTGGTTTCTCCCGTGTGGTGTCCTGGGTTGATGCCTTGGGTGGATCCAAAAAGACTTCATCGTACGGAGATACTGGAACCGCCGGGGTATCATCCCCCTTTTGATAGCCCGCCGTATTAGCGGGTGTCAACCCCATACGATTTATAACCCCTGTGGTAACAAGACTGCTTTGCGATGATTCGCTTACAATTCTTCGACGATTAGGAACAGGTGGCAATGCGTACGACTTTTCATAAGGCGGGTAAGTATACTCGCCCCCTCTCGAGGCGTGGACCTCGTAAACGAATTGCGGCTTATGCGATTCCGTGCGTCCGACATCATCCCTAGCTTGTGATGGGTATGAGTTATCCCCGCGCAACGATGAATTGGTCTCCGACGGGACACTTTCCCAAGGTTGACTATCCCCGAAACTTCCAGCGCCCACCAACAATTGCTGATTAATCAATTGGAGGGCCAGCCCCGCCAGTAGTGTCTTGCCACAACGCTTCATTAGCTTATTGATCATTAGCGCACCACAAATTCCGTGGAATAGGGATGTGCATCTAGAATCGACTCATTAAGCGTCGTTAGCATCTCTGGTGTTCCATCACAGAACAGTAGAAAGTAGGGGGGTTCCACCCGGCTTCTCAGTCGAACGGATAACCTATACCTACCTTTTTGCTTTAATAAACTGGCCGGTATCGTATAACGAGCAGTTCGTGAATCCATGGGAGGTATGCTATGTGCCTCCATTCGGATAAATGGTGGGTGGTTTAATACCGTGTAAGGAACAGCACCTGGCCGAAAAAAGGGAAGTGGATCGATATCTACGTTTACGGGTAGATACATTTCCCTCTCTGTACCCTTTAAATTGGTGATCAAGAATTTAGTTTGAAAATTGACCAACTGTGCGTCCCGCTGTACTTTTCCTGCCCTAACATCCAGAGAGTGGATATCACACATATCACCGTTACTGTCCAAATGCCCAGACTCCCATAGATGCTCACCATTTGGGCCGACAAGAACAACATTTAGCCATAGCTGAGGCTGAGCCCCTAGTGACCCACTGGGCATGTTGTGCCCCTCGCTCGTATTGCTAACGATGTAAGAAAGTTTCAGATCTTGACCAGCCACGGGAGCGGTTGCGAAGAATGGCCCATCAATTCTGGAACCGTTTTCTAAGACCTGAACGGCGGAACCTCGTTTCATGGCGACTAGTTTTTGGTTCTCTTCGATTATCTTCCGCGCATCTCGACGTTCTTGTGCCGATTGCCATACCTGCGGGAATGATGCTTGCATATATCCGCTCGATAGAGCTCTTTCGAATTCCTCGGTCCCCCAACCTTGCCGATGATCAAACTGCAACCAATCTCGTGCCGACCATCGTAGCGCTTTTTCATTATGCGGAAAAATGCCGGGGTGGGCTAAAGGGACAGCTGGTCCCCAAAAAATGTGGTTGGAGTGCTTACGGTCCACTCGTACCGTTTTCTGATTAACCTCAGCTGCGGCCCCGTATTCGTACCCCAGTGGTTTGCCCGGCACAGCCCCCATATGGCAATCCTGGCATGAAATCCCCTTCTTGCAAGCCGGTCTTTGTCTATATTGTTGATATACGATTTCCAATCCAATTCCAGGTTGAACTACGACTTGATGGCAACCGGCACAAAAGGAACTATCGCTTAGTTGCTCAAACTGAATGGCACCTTGGTGCATGGGTTGCAGTGGTCGCTTGTCATTAGGGTCAATCTTAACTTTGTAGTTGTCTTTGTCTGCGATAACTTGATTGACTCCATCCCCTCCTAAGCCACCAACAACTGGATCGTATTCTGAACCAGGCTCAATCCGTCGTTCACCATTTACTCGACCGTAGCGTTCCACAACGCGATGGCAAACGATACACGTGACCCCCTCACGGAATACAATCGGAGCATCTAGTAATGATGCGTCACGTGGATAGTCAACCTGCGTTGCAATCGGTGCATGGCATCTCAAACAAAATGTCCCAGAAGTTCCTCGAACAAGCTCATGCACCTTTTGTTCAAATCGATTAAACATCGGTGAGACTGCAGAATAGGCATGGCTGCTTACTCGCCATTCATCGTAGATCTTTTGGTGACACTTGGCACATTTCATGGCCGAGGGGTACCGATCGTTGGCATAGACTTCCCAGTGGGGATCAATACCGGCGGGTGTCTGAGATGGAGTAGATTGGTTCGTTTTCTGACGTTCAGCTTCCCGCGCGGCATCAGGTCCCATTCCTCCCAATGGATCGGAATTGGACCCAGCACCAATTTTCGGTTTACCCAATTCTCCTAGGTCACTTCCTAATAAATCATTGTCACTGCTAGAGCCCAAAAGATCGTCATCTTGTGTCGATACACTTATAGAATGCCCTACAGAGTGCATTTTGTGAAAGCTTGAACTAGGCGGGGACATGACTCCCGACACACCTGGCGGTGTGACAGTTCGGTGATGAAATGTAGCCGGACCTTTGGACGTATCCGCGTTGGAGTAACGGTTGATCCGCTTCTGGACACCCTCTGTTAGAGCAGGGTCCCGATTCACCCAACGTCTTAATTGATTGAGATCATTGACCTGTACATTTCTTTCTGGAGCCACCGGTACCACGACTGGATTTGTTTGCACCTCGGTAACCAACGCGTCCGAGCTGAAGTTCCATCCGCTTCCGTCGGGAGCGGTACATACACCGGGCACTTGTCCAGTGGCTCGATTTGAAACCAAGCAAGACGAAAGCACCAGAAGCGTTAGAAAGACCACAGGAAAGCGAATAAGCATTGGATGGAAATTCACTCGTAATGTCTCGCTATGACTTCGGGCAAATAAACAACACAGTCAGAATGAAAGGATCGACCGCTAGAAGCGGAAAGAACATCCTCTCTACTATCGTCCGCAACCGTTCTGAGACCGGCAAAAACCCGAGAACCGCCAATCCCAACCTAACCAGAAAATCTTAACTCGCCTCTAACTGTTCCCTCAGAATTTATTATTTATTTGCAGACTTATTCCTAAAGTTAATCCAACAGTTGGGTAGGCGAATTCGCCTGGTAAGACTTTCGTGTGCAATTAGGTCAACCAATGCTAACTTCCACTCCAGCGGTAAAGTATAAAGTTATTCGCCCTGACACATGGGGATGGCTTAAGCTTGGTGTAAGAAAACACCTGATCGAAATCGTCGAGGTAAGCTCCGTGGCCTTTACGGCGAGGATTTCGCAAAGCCTGGCAAAACGAATCAGAATCGGGAAAAAATTTCGCATTTACCACCAAGGCATGTTGTGGGCCGTCCAAGCGAAACAGAAATGGCTACATGAAAGTAAAGACTGCGACGTAGAATTTGAACTTCTTACAGAGTTGTTCGCTCCCAAAGTTAATACAACGGCAAGACAAAAATCACTCATGTCAACAGCCGGTACCTCTTCGAACCTTACGCTCGTCACGACCTTCTTGGGTGTTACGATTCTCACGGTCCTATTAATGCCATCATGGGGTGGGAAATGGGGCACAGCACAGTTCATCAACAATTCCGTGAATACCGTCTTCCAGGCATTCAAGAGTCTAGTTACTGGCCGCTGATCGCATTGGCCACGAACGGCGGTAACGGCACAGAATTGAATCGTTCAATTGATCAATTACACAGCCACAGGCGCTGGGATGTGTGGATGGGGATCGTAACCTATCAACTCTAAGTCTTCGAACTCGTAGTCCAATATACTAGGGCGATAGTTTCGAAGCACAAGCGTGGGCGGTGATTTGGGTGAACGACTCAACTGCTCGGTCGCTTGTTCGATATGGTTATTGTAGAGATGGACATCTCCAAAAGTGTGGACAGTCGAGCCAGCCATCATGATGGTAAGCAAAGCATAAGACGCAATATTAAACGGAACTCCTAAGAATAGATCTGCACTTCGCTGATAAAGCTGACAACTCAATCGACCTTGGGAAACATAAAACTGAAATAGTAAATGACACGGCGGTAACGCCATGTCTTGGATGTCGGCCACATTCCATGCACTCACGATTAAACGCCTGGAATCAGGAGTATGCATAATTTGGTGCTGCACCTGAGTGATTTGGTCGACAACCCGACCGTCGGGGCATTCCCATGATCGCCACTGTTTTCCATAAACTGGCCCCAAATCACCTTGCTCATCTGCCCACTCGTCCCAGATGGAGACACGATTACTTTTCAGATAAGAGATGTTGGTGTCACCTCTTAGAAACCAAAGCAACTCGTAGGCAATACTGCGAAGATGAAGCTTCTTTGTGGTTAACAAAGGAAATCCAGCTCCCAAATCAAAACGAATCTGTGCGCCGAATAAGCTACGAGTTCCCGTCCCTGTTCGATCCGATTTCTGATCGCCCTCGAGCATCACTCTCTTCAACAAGTCTAGGTACTGCTGTTCCATAATGACACGACTATTGCTTAGAAATAAAAAACCGTGATTTGGGACGTATTGTCTACACTGCGGTTCGCACCCCTTGCAAACCATGAATCGAAAAATTAACACGCAGTTAGCCAAATATCTTTCGGCCCAAAATCACTCCGCTAAAGCGTTCGATTGTTCGACTCGATCTAACACTACGGGCGTGAAGCATGATTTGCTGGCGTTTGCTCGAGCAGACAAAGTCCAATGACGATCACTCGTTGCTGTGATGCAATCGCCCGGTATTCCTAATGGCTGAACAATGGCTTTTAACTCGTCGATAGTCAAAGCAGCAAGCAAACTTTGCCGAAACAAATTGCTTCCACAACGGTCGTCACCACCATAACGCTTGACCAAATCCTCCAACTGCGTCTCGGTGGAAGGACGAAATAAATCTCTCAGGAACAAGACACCGTCGGGGCGCAAAACACGGATCGTCTCTCGAAAGAATTGCTCTTGGTCAGGCAAATGATGAACCAATGAGTTGGAGAAAACAGTATCGAAGTAATTTTTCTCGAAAACCATCTTCTTGGCGTCACCCTGATGCAACTGAACGCGGGAAATGCACTGATGGATTTCAATATTGTAGCGAGCAATTTCAAGCATCCAATACGAAGCATCTGAAGCCATGATTCGGACCGAAGAATCGGTTCGTCGACACAATTCAACAGGAATCAGTGCCGTGCCTGTCCCGACATCTAGCCAATCCGTTCCCAAGTTTGGAATCGACAGCAAATCGGAGGCAAAGCGTTCGTTCACCGCGCGATGGTCCATATCGTTGTAAGCGACAGCCTCCTGTCGATCGTCCATCACCTCAGGTTCCAGCACTCGGTTCAGCATCGGTTTAAACATCTGGTACGGGTTTCATCACGCCGCGACAATTTCGCCGCCAGTTCACAGAGAACCTTTTTACCACAGAAAATCTTCAGCGGGAGTCCTGGTCAATCAGCCCCTCCCAACCTCGTGTTAACAAC
>VYLE01000798.1_pt1 | contig 11791 bp, 10 predicted proteins | sample 5114391 | NCBI WGS metagenome assembly VYLE01 (sample SAMN12291771, study PRJNA351875) | freshwater metagenome | isolation source: freshwater lake | place: USA: Michigan, Kent Lake | collected 2013-08-15
ATCGACATCGACCAGTCGCCCATCGGCCGCACCCCGCGCTCGAACCCCGCCACCTATACCGGCGCCTTCGGACCGATCCGGGACTGGTATGCCGGCCTGCCGGAAGCCAAGGCCCGCGGCTATGCGCCGGGCCGCTTCAGCTTCAACGTGAAGGGCGGGCGCTGCGAGGCCTGCCAGGGCGACGGCGTCATCAAGATCGAGATGCACTTCTTGCCGGATGTCTACGTCACCTGCGAGACCTGCAAGGGCAAACGCTATAACCGCGAGACGCTGGAAGTGCTGTTCAAGGGCAAGTCGATTGCCGATGTGCTCGACATGACCGTGGAAGACGGTGCGAAATTCTTCGCGGCCGTTCCAGCCATTGCTTCGAAACTGGAAACGCTGAACCAGGTCGGGCTCGGCTATGTGCAGGTTGGCCAGCAGGCTACCACGCTCTCGGGCGGCGAGGCGCAGCGCGTAAAGCTTGCCAAGGAACTCTCGAAACGCGCGACAGGCCGTACACTGTATATCCTCGACGAGCCGACGACCGGCCTTCACTTCGAGGATGTGAAGAAGCTGCTGGAAGTGCTGCACGAGCTGGTCGATGCGGGCAACACGGTCCTCGTCATCGAGCACAACCTCGATGTCGTGAAGACGGCGGACTGGGTGCTCGACCTTGGCCCCGAAGGCGGCGACGGCGGCGGCAGGCTGGTCGCGGCCGGCACACCGGAAGACATCGCGGCCAATCCGGAGAGCCATACGGGGCGCTTCCTCGCTGAAACGTTCCGCCGCCAGGACGAACGCCGCGCCCAGCGCAACAAGCGCGAAAAGGCCGCCGCGAAAGCTCCGCCAGCGGACGACAAGGCGAAGAAGCCGGCGAAAAAGTCAAAAGCCGGCGCGAGCGCGAAGTAATCCTCAACACCCTGTCATCCCGGCCCGCGCGCAGCGCGAGAGCCGGGACCTTTTCTCCAATCTTGCTCCATGCCTCGCGCACCCGGCAAACAAGGTCCCGGATCGGTTGCGCTTTGCGCCTAGTCCGGGATGACAGGCCAGCCGCCTACACAAACGTCTCGGAAATCGCCGTGCCGCTCTGCGCCGTGCTTTGCCGGACAATGAACGCAGCCGGCCCGCCCATCGCGTGGGCGAACAGGCTCTGTATCATCAGCATAAGGAAGAACAGCAAAGATACGGGCGCCCAGAAAAAAGGCTGCGACATGGCCGCAAGAACTGCAGGCCCAGTATCGCTTCCGGAACTCGACTCGATGGCTGGGGCGACCAGCAGGATGCCGATCAGCAAGAGGACGCCGTAAGAGACCAGCGATAGCAGCACGAAGCCCAGAAGAAGAAGAAAATAGCTTCCAGCGAGCCGCCAGCCATTGCCGCGCGTCAGGTTCCAGGCCTCGAAAAAGCGGATCTGCCGGTCGCGGATGGTCAGCGCGCTCGCCGGTGAAAGCCGCGCATACAGCCAGAGGGCGCCGATCATGCCGCACAGGAAAATCAATCCGCCGGATATCACGCCCGCCGCCGCGCCGCCAATGAATCCGATGATCACACCCGGGATCATCGCCCCGAATACCAGCGCCAGGTAGCCGCCGAACAGCAGAGCGATCCAGATCAGGGCGACAATCGCAAGGCGCCCTTCATCGGCTCCAAGCACAAGCCGAAAGCCTTCGCTGCGGATATAGCGCCGCTGGCTCGCCCCCTCGAACAGAACCCAGACCGCGAGCGAGACCGGCAGCATCAGCAGAGTAAAGATGTTGGACTGCAGGGATACGGAATTCAGTTCGTCCATGTACGGAACAAAGTCGCACTCATTCTCGATACAGGCGCGAAGGTAGATTTCGTAGACCGGCGCCTGCATCCAGAGGGTCACCGCCTGCAGGGCAATCGCCACGACTGCATAGACCAGTGCAAACCGCATCAGGAAGCCGCGCGGCCCCTCGGTGCGCAGGAAGTGCAGCGTTGCGCCGCTCAGGCTGGAGGGTTCAGCAGTCATGTTTTCCGTCCGTCAACTGAAGGTATCGACTTTGGCCTCGTCCTCGACGCCGCCGCGCGGATCGTGCCGCGCTGCAAAAGCGGCCGGGCCGCCCACCACATGCTGGAGCAGCCCCTGCAGGAACTGTGAGACGAAGAGGAAAATTCCCATCGGCACAAGAAAGCCTGGCGATGCGAGCAGCGCCATCACATCCTGGCCATTCTCTGGTGCGTTCGAGAGCGACATGAAGGAGGGAAGGATCATGACCTGCGCGACGCCCGATAGGACCTGGCTGGCAATGCCTCCCGCAACGGCGAGGATCACATAGGCGCCGAAGATCGCCCAGAACCGGCCGCGCGACACATTCCACGCATCGAAGAAACGGATGCGGCCATCCTTGACCGTCAGCCCGAAACAGGGCGCCAGCCGGGTCGCGATAAAGGCGTAAGCAGGCAAGAGCAGCAACATCAGCCCCGCCGCGCCAAACATCGGCGCCACGATGCGCTGACCTATTTCTGAATCGGTCAATCCTTCCGCCTCGGCCGCTATCGCTGCCCACACACCCCCAAAGATCATCAGCACCGGCAAAGCCATGATCGCGATCCCCATAAGGGTCCAGAGCAGGCCGACGATCATCATGTTGCGCTCATCGCGCCCGAAGCCGAGCGAGAAGGGCTTGCCCCAGATATAGCGGCGCTGCGAGGCCGTCTCGAACATCGCCCAGATGATCCAGAAAGCGAAGACCGACAAGGCAATCCAGGGCACCAGAAGCGCGAACTGCCCAAACACTTCGGCAGGCGACACATCCGGACCCTGCCGATTTTCAAGCGACTCGATAGCCGAGATCCAGGCCCTGAAATCCCCGTAGGCCGCCGCCCCGATCAGCGCCACGGCGAGCATCGAGATGCCCGCATAAGCGGCGCCGAAAATCCAGGGAAACGAGGCCACATGCGGCGCCGAGAAGGGCCAGCTGAGGGCGCGTTCGAAGGTGAAACCCCGGATCATGTGCGGTCCTCCAGACGGTGCTGGAAGGACCCTAGCCGCGTTCGGCGCGGTCTATCAATCGCCTGCCGGAACCGGGACTGGCTTCAGGCGCCGGTAGGCCGCTGCAGCCATCGCATGGCCGGTCAGCAGGAAGGGCGCAAACAGCAGCACGCCGCCCGCGCCTTCGATAACATGGCCGACCGCCGTATCCGGCACGGCTGCGCGAAGTGCTGCATTGGCAGCGATCCCGGCTGCGAAGGGCAGCACATGCGTTGCGAGCGAAGCCGCCGCAAGCGTCTTCACCTGCCCGCGAGTCCACTCGAACGTCTCGAAGACTTTTGCCTTGCCGTGGTCGACCGTCGCTGCGCCGTAAAGCATCAGGCGGATCGCAAAGTAGGACAGCGCCGCAAATCCGGCAGCGGCGACGAGGATGTAGACCGCGCCATAGGGCGTGGGCAGCATTTCGAGGAAGGCCTTCTGGACGAGTTCCGGCGCGGCATCGGCGCCCAGTTCATATTTGCCCTGCGCCTCGATCAGGATGCCGGGCAGGATCAGAAGGAAGAAGCCGACAAACACGCCCATGAACAGAAAGGCCAGATACATGGCGAGATTGGCATGCGTCAGTTGCAGGAAACCGCCCGGGCGCGGGCCGATGAGGCTGCGATAGAGACCGCGCGAGAGCTGCACCCCAGCGAGGAAGGTGACCATCACCATGGCGAAAGGCGTGGCTAGATTGCCCTCCATGTGCAGCGCTGCGCTGTATGCGCCGCCCGCCGCTGCAAACAGGGCGAGCCAGCGCAGGTTGGGCATCAGCGCGGCTAGGCCGTGCTGCCAGCCTTCGTTGACGAGATTGCGGACTGAAATGTTGGGCGTCATCGGCGAGACAGGTAATTCGCCCTTGCCCGAGGGGCAAACGCCATCTTGACGCGCCCGGCCCGGCTGGCCCATGTCGCGGCCATGACCTTGAAACCCATCCACGTGATCGGCGGCGGCATGGCCGGCTCCGAAGCGGCCTGGCAGATCGCCTCTGCCGGCGTTCCTGTCATCCTGCATGAAATGCGCGGCACCCGCGGCACCGATGCGCACCAGACCGACAAACTGGCAGAACTCGTCTGCTCGAACTCCTTCCGCTCGGACGACCATACCTCCAACGCGGTCGGCGTGCTGCATGAGGAAATGCGGCGGGCGAACGGGCTGATCATCAGCACGGCAAAGGCGCACCAGGTGCCGGCGGGGAGCGCGCTTGCGGTGGACCGCGAAGGCTTCGCCGAGGCCGTGACAGCGAAGCTGGAAGCGCATCCGCTGGTGACGATTGTCCGGGAAGAGATCGCCGGGATTCCGCCGGAAGAGTGGGACTCGGTGATCGTTGCGACCGGGCCGCTGACCTCTATTGCGCTGGCCGAAGCGATCCGCGCGCATACCGGCGAGACGGACCTTGCCTTCTTCGATGCAATCGCGCCGATTGTCTATTTCGACACGATCGACATGAGCAAAGCCTGGCGCCAGAGCCGCTATGACAAGGCGGGCCCTGGCGGCGATACGGCAGCCTATATCAATTGTCCGATGACGGAGGAAGAATACAATCGCTTCCTCGACGCCCTGCTGTCGGCCCCCAAGACCGAGTTCAAGGAATGGGAAAAGAACACGCCTTACTTCGAAGGCTGCCTGCCGATTGAAGTGATGGCGGAGCGCGGCCGCGAGACTCTGCGCTTCGGCCCGATGAAGCCGATTGGCCTCACCAATGCGCACAACCCCACCGTCAAGGCACACGCCGTGGTGCAACTGCGCCAGGACAATGCGCTGGGCACGCTGTGGAACATGGTCGGCTTCCAGACCAAGCTGAAATATGGTGCGCAGACGGAGATTTTCCGGATGATCCCCGGCCTCGAGAATGCCGAGTTTGCGCGCCTTGGCGGCATCCACCGCAACACGTTCCTCAACTCGCCGAAGCTGCTCGACCGGCAGCTGAGAATGAAGTCGATGCCGCGCCTACGCTTTGCAGGTCAGGTCACCGGCGTGGAAGGCTATGTCGAAAGCGCAGCGATGGGCCTACTCGCCGGGCGCCTTGCTGCCGCCGAGCGCCTTGGCCGGCGCCTCGAGCCGCCGCCGCCGAGCACGGCGATGGGCGCGCTCGTCAACCACATCACCGGCGGACACCTCGCGACCGGCCAGACCTTCCAGCCGATGAACGTGAATTTCGGCCTGTTCCCGGATATCGAGGACTATTCCAAGACCGGCGCAGACGGAAAACGCCTGAAGGGCAAGGACAAGGGCAAGGCCAAGAAGATGGCACAGGCCATCCGTGCGCTGAGCGATTTCGATGCCTGGCTGGCGGGCGAGGCCGTGGTGGCGGCGGAGTAGGCGATGCGCCGTAGGCTGATGTTCTTCACCGATATCGGCATGCTGACCTATTGGGCCGTAACGGCCCTCATGGCGCTTGGCCTTCTGACATTGCCGCCCGAATGGCTGTTTAAGGACTATGACGATCCGCGCGTCGTAGCCTGGAATTGGTCTTTCCTACCAATCGACCTAGCCTTTTCGCTCAGCGGTCTTTGGGCATTGCACCGCGAGCGGACCGGCGCGGAAGACTGGAAGATATGGGCAACCGTGTCGCTGACCTTGACGTTCTGTGCCGGGATCATGGCAATCTCCTATTGGACGCTGACTGGAGATTTCGATCCATCATGGTGGATTCCAAACCTCTTTTTGACGCTCTGGCCTTTGCCGTTTCTCTTTTCTCTGACCCATACGCGCTAAAGCCTGCGCGTGCGTCCGGACGCGCCTGGGGTGGCGGCCGGTTGCTTCGATGTGCTTCTCCGCAGACCCCTTGCGTCCTTCGGCTTCGCTCAGGATGAGCGCAGAGGTCCAGACTCGGAATGATGCATTCTTGTTTGCGCTGGGTACCTGCTTTCGCAGGTACCTGCGGGGTTTGGTTTTGGGGCGGGCCTCTGTTTTGCCGAGCATCCCGTCGGAAGACGGGATCCAGGGTTTCGGCGAAGCAGCAAGGCGGCCTGGCTGGGTCCCGGCTTTCGCGGGGATGAGCGGAGGCTAACTGGAGTCGAACTGGAGAAAGGTAAGAGCCACCTCCGTCTCGCGCCAATGGCGCGAGCCACCTCCGCCCGCTTCGCGGGGGAGGATAAGGGCGGCGTGTATTGCCTCCAGGAGCGAGAGCCTGTCGAGGTTCGGCGGAAGATCAGAGGCCCAGCTTTCATCCGTCAGGGGACGGAAGGTTCGCGTAACAGGTTTATAGGTGCTTGGGTCGGGGCGCAGGTCGCCTTCGAAGGCGATGTAGACCTGGCCCCACCAGGTGATGCCGAGAAGGAATTCGGTGCGGCCCGAGGCGTCGTACTGCCGGAACACGGCGTTGAGGGTCCACCAGATGACCGGCCAGAAGAAGGGGTGCACCACTTCGAAGAAGCGGGCAAAGCGGGGGTGCTGGCGGAGGGCACTGAGCGAAACCATCCGGGGAGAATAACCCGGGTGCGGATGCGGTCGGATTCGAAAGCTGTGAAAAAGTTCAGTTGGGCGACATCCCGGAATTTGCGCAGCAAATGTCCGGGACCCAGAAAGCCTCATAAAACAAGGAAGTCTGGATCCCGGTCTTCGCCTGCGGCGAAACCGGGATGACGACCGACTTAGGTATCGAATTGGAGCCTAATTCGTTGCACAAGGCGGAACTTGTGCCACCAATTTCCGTCAGACTTCGCCCGTGTTGATGGCTTTCATGATCGAGAAGCGCTTGGCGAGCGGGTTCGGGGATTTGCCGTCGCAGTAGAGCTTACGCAGGCGGAAATGGGCGATGGCGGGGCGCAGGGGTTTTGGCGCGGGCGCGACGTGGGGCCCAAAGGCCTGGGTGGACTTGCGGCGGGTGGCGGCATAGGCGGCCGAGACGCTGCGGATTTCCTCGGCCCAGTTGTGGACCGGGATCAGGATATTGGCGGCAGTCAGCGCGACCCAGGCCTCGGGCTCCTTCGAGCGGTCCTGTTCGACGAAGGCAGTCTGGTAGCCATCGACCAGCTTCTGCAACGCGGCGGGCTTGATGCGGCCTTCGTGGGCTTCCTCGGCGATGGCGAGGCAGACGTCGTGCCCGCGCGGCGCCTTGCCGGCCTCGATCTCGCCGATCGCTTCGCGCCACCATTGGAAGCGGATCAGGCCGAGCGTTTCCTCACTGACCACTTCCTGCACGCGCACCAGCTCGTAATTCAGGGCGTAGAGGGCGACGAGGGCGCGGCGCTGGGCGGGCGGGGCGAAGCGGCTGGAAATCCAGCGATCCTCATCGACCCGGCGCACACGCTTGTCGATCTCGTCCCAAGGTGTTCGGGTCAGGGGTCTGGTCTCGTTTGACATGAACCCCATATGTGCGAAACCGCTGCGAAGCGAAAGACATCAAAGCTGCAATAAAGGACGTTTCCCCATGGCCTTCACCCTGCCCGAGCTGCCCTATTCCAAAGATGCGCTGCTGCCGCACATCACGCCCGAGACGCTCGACTTCCACTATGGCAAGCACCATCAGGCCTATGTGACGAACCTGAACGGCCTGCTGGCCGGCACGCCGCATGAGAACGCCGCGCTGGAAACGGTGATCAAGGACTCTGCCGGCGACAAGGCCAAGGCGGGCATCTTCAACAACTCCGCCCAGATCTGGAACCACACGTTCTACTGGCACTCGATGAAGCCGGGCGGCGGCGGCAAGCCGTATGGCAAGGTGGCCGAGCTGATCGACCGCGATCTTGGCGGCTACGATAATTTCGTGAAGGAATTCAAGGCCGCTGCAACGACGCAGTTCGGCTCCGGCTGGGCCTGGCTGTCGTACAAGGGCGGCAAGCTGGTGATCAGCAAGACACCGAATGCCGAGACGCCGCTGACCGAGCCGGACACGACGCCGCTCTTGACCATCGATGTGTGGGAACACGCCTATTACATCGACTTCCGCAACCGCCGCCCCGACTATATCGACACCTTCCTGTCGAGCCTCGTGAACTGGGACTTCGCGAACCAGAACTTGGCTGACGCGGGCGCCTGATCCGGCGTTTCCCCGAAAACCGGGTTCCACTTTTCGGAACGCCGCTTTCCTGATGTCGCGGCGTTTCCCCGAAAACCGGGTTCCACTTTTCGGAACGCCGCTTTAGATTCCCCTCTCCAAATCGGAGAGGGGAGACCTGCCCATGTTCTGTACGCAGTGCGGCAAGCAAGCGGCGCCGGAGCATAACTTTTGCGCCGGATGCGGCACGCGGCTGGTGCGCAGCGGCGCGGCTGAGGCTGCCCCTGTAACAGCTGTGAGCGCAGCGCCCGCAAGTATTGTTCCTTCCCCGCCTGCCGCGCCGCTTGAAGACTGGCGGGCGACGACGAACTACCGCGTCGTGCTGGCGCATCCCGAGGTGAAGGCGCTGATCGCGGACGCCTCCAAGGCCAGCAAGGCAGGCATGTCAGCGGACGAATTCATGAAGCTGGCCCAGCCGGTTCTGGATGCAGCAGGCTCCGGCGGTGTGCCGATGAAGCTGATCGCGGAGATCGCCGCGCCGATGTACGCCAAGATGGGCGTGAAGACCGGCAAGGACGCGAAGAATGGCTATGCGACGCCTTACGGCCGCGTTCTGGCGGCGATCCTCTGCTCGCTGGCGAGCCGGAACCAGACCCTGATCGCGATCGAGGAAGGCACCGATGGCTGCGTCGTGCAGGCGGAGATCCCGTCGAGCATGACGACCTGGAAGGGGAAGATGTCACTCACCGTCGAGCGCAAGCCGGAGGGCACGCTGGTGTCCAGCGCGGTCGTGTTCGAAGGCCAGTCGTCAGACTGGGGCCGCGCGAAGCGGGTGCTGGATGATCTGCATCAGGACATTCTGAACTACCGGACACTGCAGCCTTAAGGCGCGGCAGCAACCCGGAAGCCGGTGATGTCATCGCGGGTGGCCGGGGCGATGCGGGCGCGGGCGGCGATGCGCAGCTCCTCGGGCGTCGACTTGAAAGACCCACCGCGGACGACGCGCATCTTGCAGGCGGGCTGCTCCACCGACCGACCGTCAAGCGGGGCATTGGCGAAGGTGTTGACGTAGCAGTCCTGCACCCATTCGCGCAGGTTGCCGGAGACGCCGATGAGGCCGAGCGCATTGGCGGGCAGCGTTTCAACGCCGTGCGGCGCCGTGCCGGTGGCGGACTTGGCAGCGTCGTAGAGCGGGCCCCACCAGAAGGGCGTCGTGGTGCCGGCGCGGGCGGTGTATTCCCATTCGGCTTCGGTCGGCAGGCGGTAGACCCGGCCGGTTTTCTTGGTCAGCCAGGCGGCATAGGCCTCGGCATCTTTCCACGAGACTTTCGCCACCGGCTGCGTGCCGCGGCCCTGCGTTCCGGCGGGCGGGGAATAGCCGCCGCAGCCGCCATCAGCGACGCAGGCATCCCACTGGTCATAGGTGACTTCGGTGACGCTGATTGTGAAGGGCGCCATGGCGACCTTGCGCTGCGGGCCTTCCCAGGCATTGCGGGCGAGTTCTTCTTCAGGTGCGCCCATGAGGAAGGTGCCACCGGGAATGGTCAGCATGTCGGGGCACATGTCGCATTCGCGGAAGGTGGGCGGGGCAGTCTCGGCCGGCGTTTCGGCAACGGGTTCGGGCTCGGGCTCCGGCGCGGCGACGGGCTCAGTGGTGGGCGCCACAGCTTCAGGCGCGAGGGAGGCAGTGGCAACGGGCGAGGCCTGCGCGGTCTCTGGCGCGGCAACGGCGGCGAGCTGCGTGAGCACGGGCGCGACGAGATCCGGGCGCAGGATGTAGATGCCAGCGGCGCTGATCATGCCGAACAGGAAGGTCAGCGTGACGGCGGTCAGCATGCCGCCCCCGGAGCGCTTTTCCTTCTGCTTCACGGGCTTCGCCCGCTTGCGCTCCTTCGGCGCCTTGGGCCGGCCGCCGCGGCTTTCGCTGCCCGTGGAGACAGCGGGCGTTGCGGCGAGGCGTTTCTTGACGACTTCAACGACGGCAAGCCAGGCGGGATCGGAGCGGTCTCCGTTCCAGCCGGAAAGGTCGGTGGTCTGGATCAATTCGAACATGACGGGCCGGTCGCAGGGCTCGATCATGATCGGGACGAGCGTGTTCTTGCGGGCGCCGATGGTCGCCTCGGCGCGCACCCAGCGCGATTTTACCGAACGGCTGGACCAGAGAACCACCACGGCGCGCGCCTTATGCAGGCGGTCTTCGGTGATCTCGTCATAGTTTTCGCCTGCCTGGAGATTCTGGTCCATCCAGACGCCGAAGCCTTCGGCGATAAGCCCGTCCACGATGGCCTGAGCGGCTTTCAGGTCTTCACGATTGTACGATACAAAAACGTCCGACATAGGTCCCCACCTCGACCGCTCACCAGCGGCGCTGCAGGAAGCGCCGGATTTTGTTTTCAGGCAAGGCCCGGATGTCATTTTCGTAAGGTTTAAGCGGGCGTGCTGGACCCTTAGGCTATACGGGGCCCGAAAAATGCAGTAAGGCCCGCCAAATGTACCGGGCATGGGATTCGCCCGGCTGTGAGCTTTCCGCCCATGAGGGGCAGAAACCGCAGGACGAGAGCCGCCAATCCGGGCGGCCAGGCAAATCAACCAGACATCCCGGAGACGCTACCTTTGACTGAGACCACATTCGCGGATTTCGGCCTCGCGCCCAACATCCTCAATGCCGTGACTGAAGCCGGCTATTCGGCCCCGACCCCCATCCAGCGTGAAGCCATTCCGCACATCCTGATGGGCGGCGACGTGACCGGCATTGCCCAGACGGGCACCGGCAAGACGGCTGCCTTCGTGCTGCCGATGATCCAGCGCCTCTCGACCGGCCGGGCCCGGGCGCGCATGCCGCGCTGCCTGATCCTCTGTCCGACGCGTGAGCTTGCCGCGCAGGTCGCCGAGAACTTCGAGAAATACGGCAAGTACCTGAAACTGACGATGGCGCTGCTGATCGGCGGCGTCAGCTTCAAGGAGCAGGAAGTGCTGCTGCAGCGCGGCGTGGATGTGCTGATCGCGACGCCGGGCCGCCTGATGGACCAGTTCGACCGCGGCAAGATCCTGCTGATGGGCGTCGAGACGCTGATCATTGACGAAGCCGACCGCATGCTCGACATGGGCTTCATCCCCGACATCGAGAAGATCTGCGCGAAACTGCCGCCGACGCGCCAGACGCTGCTTTTCTCGGCGACGTTCCCGACCGACATCCAGCGCCTTGCGAAGACATTCCAGAAAGATCCGAAGAAGATCGAGGTAACCCGGCCGACAGACGCGGCGCAGACGATTACCCAGCACGTGGTTCATCTGCCTACGAACGATGGCAAGGCCCGCCGCACGGCACTGCGCCGCGTGATCGAAGCCTGCGATGTGAAGAACGGCATTGTGTTCTGCAACCGCAAGGTTGAAGTGGACGTGGTGGCGGCCTCTCTGAGCAAGCATGGCCATGACGCCGCGCCGATCCACGGCGACCTGCCGCAATCGGTGCGCAGCGAGACGCTGCAGCGCTTCCGCGACGGATCGCTGAAACTGCTGGTCGCCTCGGATGTGGCCGCGCGCGGGCTCGACATTCCGGACGTGGGCCATGTGTTCAATTTCGGTCCTCCGCCCAAGGATGAAGACTACATCCACCGTATCGGCCGCACGGGCCGCGCAGGCCGCAAGGGCGAAAGCTTCACGCTGGTGGCGCCGGTGGACGAGAAGTCCTGGGGCTTCGTTCTGAAGATGATCAAGCAGGACGTGAAGGAATTCATGCCGGAAGGCCTGCTGGACGAACTCGCAAACCTGCCGCCGGAAGAGAAGCGCGACCGTGATGGACGCCGCGGCGGACGTGACCGGGACCGCGGGCCGCGCGGACGCGGCGAGCGCGGCGAAGGCCGCGACCGTGG
>VYLE01000799.1_pt1:0-2500 | contig 11741 bp, 4 predicted proteins | sample 5114391 | NCBI WGS metagenome assembly VYLE01 (sample SAMN12291771, study PRJNA351875) | freshwater metagenome | isolation source: freshwater lake | place: USA: Michigan, Kent Lake | collected 2013-08-15
CGCGGCCATGGTCGAGGATCACGGTACGGCCGTAGCCGCCCTGCCAGCCGGCGAACTGCACGCGGCCATCGCCGGCGGCCATGATCGGCGTGCCGGTCGATGCGGCGTAGTCCACGCCCTTGTGCATGCGCATCGTGCCCAGCACCGGGTGCCGGCGCGCGCCGAACTTCGAACTCATGCGCGCGTACGCGATCGGCATGCGTATGAAGTTCTTCTTCAGCGGCCGGCCGGCGGCGGTGAAATATTCCGGCTTGCCGCCCGGACGGGTGAAGCGGAAACCCGAATGCAGCTTGCCGTCAACGGTGAAGGTGGCTGCCTGGACCGGGCCCGTGCTGATCAGCTCGCCTTCGCGCCAGGTCTGTTCGACCACGACGCTGAAGCGGTCTTCCGGGCCCAGGTCGGAGTTGAAGTCGATGTCGTACTTGAAGATCTCGTCAGTCATCGAGTTGATGTTGGCGGACGTCAGGCCGGCCTTGCGCGCCGACCGGTTCAACGAACGCCCCACCTTGCCGCTGAGCACGACGGTACGGGTGGTGGTTTCGCGCGCGAGCACGCGTTCGGTGACCTTGTCCGTGCCCACCAGCAGCTCGACGCGATGGCTGGGGTCGCGGTCGTAGCGCAGCGTGCGCAGGCCGCCGGTAACCGGCAGGTCGAACGCGATTTCGGTGCCGGGCTTCAGGCGCGTGAGCGCCTTCTTCGCGTCCGGGTTGTCCAGGATGCGGTGCAGGGTGGCGGCGGGAATGCCCAGGTCCTCGAAGATCGCACCCAGGGTCTGTCCCGACTTCACCCGCACCACCTGCCAGCTGTCGCCGGCCGTGCCGGCCTGGCGGGCTGCCGAGAGTTCGGGCAGATCGAGCAGCAGGGTATTGCGCGGTTCGGACACCGGCGTCTGGATCGCGCTGGAGAAACCCGGCACGATGGTCGCCATCAGCACACCGATGGTGGTGAACAGGCTGGCGTGGATCCAGTGGCGGCGCGTCCAGCGCCCTTCCGGCAGATGCCGCTTCACGGCGGTATCGCGAAGCACCCCAAGGCGCTCCCGGAACTGTTGCTTGCGGCCGTTGCCGCCCCCATGAGTTTGCATCAAGGTCGCACCCTAGGGCCAAGGCAAAGCCCCAATCGGCGTACCATAGACACGCGAAGACTTCGCGTCAAACCATTGAGTCAAATAGCTTTTTTGATTGGTATCACTATTTACTTTCTTTTAACGGTAACTTCACGTCACTGACTTGGCCTTCACGTGGCCGCCCTACTGGAATCGCAATCCCGTGTCCTCCGCAGAAGCTCTTGCCCTGATCGGCCGTGGCGCCGACGAAATCCTCAAGCCCGAAGACCTGGAGGCCCGCCTGAAGCTGGGCCGCCCGCTGCGCGTGAAGGCGGGCTTCGACCCCACCGCGCCGGACCTGCACCTGGGCCATACGGTCCTGCTGAACAAGATGCGGCAGTTCCAGGACCTGGGGCACCAGGTGATCTTCCTGATCGGCGACTTCACCGGGATGATCGGCGACCCCTCCGGCAAGAACGTCACCCGCAAGCCGTTGACCCGCGAGGACGTGCTGGCCAATGCCCGCACCTACGAGGATCAGGTGTTCAAGGTGCTGGACCGGGAGAAGACCGAGGTCCGCTTCAACTCCGAATGGTTCGGCAAGATGGGCGCGGCCGACATGATCCGCCTGGCCGGCCAGCACACCGTTGCCCGCATGCTGGAGCGCGACGACTTCGCCAAGCGCTACGCCGCGCAGCAGTCCATCGCGATTCATGAATTCCTGTATCCGCTGGTGCAGGGCTACGACTCCGTGGCGCTGCAGGCGGATGTTGAGCTGGGCGGCACCGACCAGAAGTTCAACCTGCTGATGGGGCGCGGCCTGCAGGAGCACCATGGCCAGGCGCCGCAGATCGTGCTGACCATGCCGTTGCTGGAAGGCCTGGACGGCGTCAACAAGATGTCCAAGTCGCTGGGCAACTACATTGGCGTCAGCGAACCGGCGATCGACATCGTCACCAAGACCATGAAGGTCGGCGACGAGTTGATGTGGCGCTGGATCGAACTGTTGAGCTTCAAGATGGGTGTGGCGGAGGCGGCGGCGTTGAAGGCGTCCGTTCTCGGAGGCGAACTGAATCCACGCGACGTGAAGTTGCGGCTGGCACGCGAGTTGGCCACGCGCTTCCACGATGCTAGTGAGGCAGAAAAGGCCATTGCAGGTTGGCATGCCGTCGTCACCGGGCAAGGCGATACGTCGTTGCTGGAACTAAAGAATGTCGTGGTGCCTGCGGAAGGCATTCGCATCGCTGCACTACTGACGGCGGCGGGCATCACGCCCAGCAATTCCGAAGCCAACCGCAAGCTCAAGGAGCGTGCCGTTAGGGTGGAGGGGGAGATCGTCGAGGACGCTGCTCTTCAACTAGCGCCCGGTTTCGAGGGCGTACTGCAGGTAGGCAAGCGCAACTTCGCCCGTATCCGCTTGGTGGCCGGCTGACGCAAACGCAGCTGCCAGAGGGT
>VYLE01000799.1_pt1:5000-11741 | contig 11741 bp, 4 predicted proteins | sample 5114391 | NCBI WGS metagenome assembly VYLE01 (sample SAMN12291771, study PRJNA351875) | freshwater metagenome | isolation source: freshwater lake | place: USA: Michigan, Kent Lake | collected 2013-08-15
AGGCGATGAAGGACGTGGCAGCCTGCGAAAAGTACGGGGGAGCTGGCAACAAGCATTGATCCCGTAATGTCCGAATGGGGAAACCCACTGCTTCGGCAGTATCCTGCAGTGAATACATAGCTGCTGGAAGCAAACCCGGTGAACTGAAATATCTAAGTAACCGGAGGAAAAGAAATCAACCGAGATTCCCTGAGTAGTGACGAGCGAACGGGGACCAGCCCTTAAGCTGGATTGGTTTTAGAAGAACAGTCTGGAAAGACTGGCCATAGACGGTGATAGCCCGGTATTCGAAAAGACCTTTTCAGTGAAGACGAGTAAGGCGGGGCACGAGAAACCCTGTCTGAACATGGGGGGACCATCCTCCAAGGCTAAATACTCCTGACCGACCGATAGTGAACCAGTACCGTGAGGGAAAGGCGAAAAGAACCCCGGAGAGGGGAGTGAAATAGATCCTGAAACCGTGTGCGTACAAGCAGTAGGAGCCCGCAAGGGTGACTGCGTACCTTTTGTATAATGGGTCAGCGACTTACTGTTCGTGGCAAGCTTAACCGTATAGGGGAGGCGAAGGGAAACCGAGTCTGATAAGGGCGCATAGTCGCGGGCAGTAGACCCGAAACCGGGTGATCTAGTCATGCCCAGGGTGAAGGTGCCGTAACAGGTACTGGAGGCCCGAACCCACTCCCGTTGCAAAGGTAGGGGATGAGGTGTGATTAGGAGTGAAAAGCTAATCGAACCCGGAGATAGCTGGTTCTCCTCGAAAGCTATTTAGGTAGCGCCTCGTATGAATCTTCTTGGGGGTAGAGCACTGTTATGGCTAGCGGGACATCGCGTCTTAGCAAACCATGGCAAACTCCGAATACCAAGACAGAATGTACGGGAGACACACGGCGGGTGCTAACGTCCGTCGTGAAAAGGGAAACAACCCAGACCCACAGCTAAGGTCCCAAATTTCGTGCTAAGTGGAAAACGATGTGGAAAGGCACAGACAGCCAGGAGGTTGGCTTAGAAGCAGCCACCCTTTAAAGAAAGCGTAATAGCTCACTGGTCGAGTCGGTCTGCGCGGAAGATTTAACGGGGCTAAGCACGAAACCGAAGCTTGGGGTGCATAACTTTGTTATGCGCGGTAGAGGAGCGTTCCGTAAGCCTGCGAAGGTGGCTTGAGAAGGCTGCTGGAGGTATCGGAAGTGCGAATGCTGACATGAGTAACGATAATGCGGGTGAAAAGCCCGCACGCCGAAAGCCCAAGGTTTCCTTGCGCAACGTTAATCGACGCAGGGTTAGTCGGTCCCTAAGGCGAGGGCGAAAGCCGTAGTCGATGGGAAGCAGGTTAATATTCCTGCACCTCGCGTGAGTGCGATGGAGGGACGGAGAAGGTTAGGTGTACCGGGCGTTGGTTGTCCCGGGGAAAGGCGGTAGGTTTGGATCTTTGGCAAATCCGGGATCCTTTAAGACCGAGCACCGAGACGAGTCCTTTAGGACGAAGTCACTGATACCACGCTTCCAGGAAAAGCTCCTAAGCTTCAGCTCACGCAGACCGTACCGTAAACCGACACAGGTGGGTAGGATGAGAATTCTCAGGCGCTTGAGAGAACTCGGGTGAAGGAACTAGGCAACATGGCACCGTAACTTCGGGAGAAGGTGCACCCTCTTTGGTGGCCCATGCGGGCTATAGCTGAGGGGGGTCGCAGAAACCAGGCCGCTGCGACTGTTTATCAAAAACACAGCACTCTGCAAACACGAAAGTGGACGTATAGGGTGTGACGCCTGCCCGGTGCTGGAAGGTTAATTGATGGGGTCAGCCGCAAGGCGAAGCTCTTGATCGAAGCCCCAGTAAACGGCGGCCGTAACTATAACGGTCCTAAGGTAGCGAAATTCCTTGTCGGGTAAGTTCCGACCTGCACGAATGGCGTAACGACAGCGGCGCTGTCTCCACCCGAGACTCAGTGAAATTGAAATCGCTGTGAAGATGCAGCGTTCCCGTGGCAAGACGGAAAGACCCCGTGAACCTTTACTATAGCTTTACATTGAACGTTGAGTTCGTCTGTGTAGGATAGGTGGGAGGCTATGAAACCTTGGCGCTAGCTGAGGTGGAGCCAACCTTGAAATACCACCCTGATGTGCTTGACGTTCTAACCTAGGTCCGTAATCCGGATCGGGGACCATGTATGGTGGGTAGTTTGACTGGGGCGGTCTCCTCCCAAAGAGTAACGGAGGAGCTCGAAGGTACGCTCAGCGCGGTCGGACATCGCGCACTGTGTGCAAAGGCATAAGCGTGCTTGACTGCGAGATCGACGGATCAAGCAGGTACGAAAGTAGGACTTAGTGATCCGGTGGTTCTGTATGGAAGGGCCATCGCTCAACGGATAAAAGGTACTCCGGGGATAACAGGCTGATACCGCCCAAGAGTTCATATCGACGGCGGTGTTTGGCACCTCGATGTCGGCTCATCACATCCTGGGGCTGTAGTCGGTCCCAAGGGTATGGCTGTTCGCCATTTAAAGTGGTACGCGAGCTGGGTTCAGAACGTCGTGAGACAGTTCGGTCCCTATCTGCCATGGGCGTTGGAGATTTGAGAGGGGCTGCTCCTAGTACGAGAGGACCGGAGTGGACGAACCTCTGGTGTTCCGGTTGTCACGCCAGTGGCATTGCCGGGTAGCTATGTTCGGAAGCGATAACCGCTGAAAGCATCTAAGCGGGAAGCGCGCCTCAAGATGAGATCTCCCGGGGCACAAGCCCCCTAAAGGAACCATCAAGACTAGGTGGTTGATAGGTCAGGTGTGTAAGTGGGGCAACCCATTGAGCTAACTGATACTAATGATCCGTGCGGCTTGACCATATAACCTCAAGTGGCCTTGGACTCGACGATATCGTCAGAGAAAATCCAATGCCCGCTACGTCACAAGACCCTATGAGAGATTGGCGCCTTAATCCGTTCCTTGGATGGCGACGCTCCAACCCTCTCCCTGGTGAAATTAGCGCTGTGGTCCCACCCGTTCCCATCCCGAACACGGAAGTGAAACGCAGCCGCGCCGATGGTAGTGTGGCTTAAGCCATGCAAGAGTAGGTCATCGCCAGGGGCTTTACCCCAAACCCCCAGCCACAAGGCTGGGGGTTTTTTCTTGCGTGGCTTTCGCCAACAATCGGGCTTCATCTCACGAGGGGGCGGATGCATGAGGTTGTGCCGATGGGTGTTGGCCAGTGCGTTGGCAGTGCTCTGCAGCGACGGCGTGGCGGCGAAAGAACTTGCCGCCGACGCGCGACGCATCCATGAAGACGCCATCGTCCTCGACACCCACCTGGACACGCCGGCGAACTTCCGTCGCGCAGGCTGGCAGATCGCCGACAACCACGAGCACGAGGGCGACCTGTCGCAGGTGGACCTGCCGCGCATGAAGGCCGGTGGATTGGATGGTGGTTTCTGGGTCATCTATACGGCACAGGGAGCGCGTGACGACGCCGGCAAGCGTGAGGCGCGCGACCATGGGCTGGATCGCCTGGTGAGCATCCATGACATGCTTGCGGCGAACGCGGGCGACTTCGAACTCGCGCTTACCGCCGAAGACGCGGAGCGAATCGCGAAGACAGGCAAGCGCGTCTCCTTCATCAGCATGGAGAACGCCGCACCGCTGGCCAGCGATCCTTCGCTGTTGACGGCCTACCACCGTCTTGGCCTGCGAATGTTGGGCATCACGCACGTGCGGAACAACGATTTCGGCGACTCATCCACCGATCCTGCTGGCGCGGAGTGGCATGGACTAAGCCCCGCCGGCCGTGCATTGGTGGAGCAGGCCAACCATCTTGGCATCGTGCTGGACGCGTCGCATGCCAGTGACGCCGTCTTCGACCAGTTGCTGGCCCTGTCGAAGGCGCCGATCGTGCTTTCGCACACAAGTGCCGACGCCATCTACGACCATCCCCGCAACATCGACGATGCACGGCTTCGCCAGCTCGCCGCGAAAGGTGGCGTGATCCACGTAAACGCGTTCGGCGGATACCTGGTCAACATTCCGAAGATTCCCGAGCGCGAGGCCGCGATGGACGCGCTTGAAACAAAGTACGGCCCCGAGAGCCGCCTGCCCGTCTCGCGTGTGTCCGATTACCTGGCTGAGCGGCGAGTGATCGAACAACGCTATCCGGTGAAACGGGCGACCTTTGAGGATTACATGGCGCACCTGCTTCATATCCTCAAGGTTGCAGGCGTGGATCACGTAGGTATTGGTGCGGATTGGGACGGCGGCGGCGGTGTCGATGGCATGGAAGACGTCAGCGCGCTGCCACGCGTTACGGAGGCGCTGCTGGCAGCCGGCTACACCGAGCAGGATGTCCGCAAGATATGGAGCGGCAACCTGCTGCGCGTGATCAGGCAGGCGCAAACGATCGCATCCGCCCAAGGCTGATACGCCGCAGTCCTTCACTGACCCGTGCCATGGCCGGGTCCACCATGGAACGGCCAACAGATTCCCACTGACATCCGGGGGAGCGCCTCAATGGAAGAGTCGATCACGGCGCGGAGATTCACTGCTTCGCTGTCCAGCGACATCCCGCGGCACTGGCTGCCGGGCAACGAAGTGGTGTCATCGCTGCTGAATGCTTACACCATTCTCGTGCCCGCCAACGAGGCGTTCTACATCCGCACGCTGAACGCCTGCCTGCCTCGGATCCAGGATGAGGCGTTGCGCGCCCGTTGCCAGGCCTTCATCCGCCAGGAAGCGCAGCATGGCGTGGCGCACAAGCGCTATTGGGAGAATCTGGACGCACAGGGTTATGCGTACCGAGGCTTCGAGCGTGCCGTCGACCGGGGCATCTTCCGCGTCATGGATCGCGTCGCGCCGCTCTGGTTGCGCGTTTCGCTGATGAGTTGTGTCGAGCACATCAATGCCTTCCTCGGGTACGAATTCCTGACGCAGTCGATCCTCGAAGATGCCGATCCACGCATGCGCGATCTGATGGAGTGGCATTTCGCCGAGGAGGTCGAGCACCGCGCCGTGGCTTTCGACCTGCTGCAGGCTGTATCGCCCCGCTGTCCCGTGCGCGTACTGGGCGCTGTCATGACCACGACCCTGTTCTATCTGTTGTTGGGCGGTATGGCGACCTGTCTGCTCGCCCAGGACCGCATGCTGTGGCGGCGGGCCACATGGCGGCAGGCGGCGCATCACTTCGGCAGGGGGCATCACATGGGCCGGAGGACGGTGGGTCATCTGGCCAACTACCTGCGCCCCGGCTTCCATCCGGCCCTCCTGCCCGGCGGTGACGCGGCGGCGGCGGTCGTGCTGGCCCGGCAGATCGCCAGGCAACCCCCGTCGATCGTGCCGATGGCAGCGCGAAGCTGAACGGTTGCCTCGCGGTGACCTTCCGGCTGGCGCGGGTGGACAGGGCGTTCTCCATAAGGTGCTGATATAAAAGAAAATATTGGAGGAATGTGTCGGCGCCAATGCCGTTGCAGCATTGGAACAATCCGGAACTTCTCACATGGTTAGCAGTCGAACCCCCCGACTGCTAACATCCCTGACCATGAGCCAGATGACCCCCACCACCGCCCTGGTTACCAACAACCTGCCGATCCCCAGCGCTCTGGGTTCGCTCGACGCCTACATCAGCGCCGTGCACCAGATCCCGGTGCTGACGGTCGAGGATGAGCGTGCGCTCGCCAACCGTTACCGCGAGGACGAAGACCTCGACGCGGCCCGCGAGCTCGTGCATTCGCACCTGCGCTTCGTCGTGCACGTGGCGCGCGGCTACAACGGCTATGGCCTGCCGCTGGGCGACCTGATCCAGGAAGGCAACATCGGCCTGATGAAGGCGGTGAAGCGCTTCGATCCCGACATGGGCGTGCGTCTGGTGAGCTTCGCGGTGCACTGGATCCGTGCCGAGATGCACGAGTTCATCCTGAAGAACTGGCGCATCGTGAAGGTCGCCACGACCAAGGCGCAGCGCAAGCTGTTCTTCAACCTGCGCAAGTCGAAGACGCGCCTGGGTTGGATGAATGCCGAGGAAGTCAGCGCCATCGCCAAGGACCTCAACGTGTCCGAGCGCGAAGTGCTGGAGATGGAAGCACGCCTGTCCGGTCGCGATATCGGTTTCGATGCGCCCTCGGATGAGGACGAAGAGCATGCACCGCCGTCGCCGGCCAGCTATCTGGTCGCGCGCGACGAGGACCCGTCGCAGGCGTACGAGCGCATGGACAGTGAGGACAACCAGCTCGAGCTGCTGCGCGAAGGCATGGCGAACCTCGATGACCGTTCGCGCGACATCATCAAGCGTCGCTGGCTGGATGGCGAAAGCAAGGTCACGCTGCAGGAACTGGCCGACGAGTACGGCATCTCCGCCGAGCGTGTCCGTCAGGTCGAAGCCAATGCGCTGAAGAAGATGAAGGCGTTGTTCGCTGCCTGATCCTTCGTTGCATGTGAGTCGATATCGAAGAGGCCCCATCGGGGCCTCTTTTCTTTTACGGGTGCCGACCGGCCGGGGAATATGGTCCACTACGCGGCGATCCGCGACGGGCGGCACGACAACCAGAGGGAGCAGGGCATGGGGTGGGACAACAGGCGGAAGGGAATGCGTGCGTGGGCGTTGGCGGCGATGTTCGGCCTGGCTGCATCGACGGGCATGGTGGCGCCGGCCACCGCCGACGACAGCAACACCAAGTCCGCAGGACAGGGCGGCGTCCGCTTCGGCATCGATCGCGAGGAATACGACGCACAGGCGAGCGCCGCGATGCAGGTGGATCCAGCGGTGACGGCG
>VYLE01001444.1_pt1 | contig 11740 bp, 10 predicted proteins | sample 5114391 | NCBI WGS metagenome assembly VYLE01 (sample SAMN12291771, study PRJNA351875) | freshwater metagenome | isolation source: freshwater lake | place: USA: Michigan, Kent Lake | collected 2013-08-15
GAAAACGTCGATCGACGGATCGATCCAGTCCGCGGTTCAAACGGCGACCTCTCTCGACCCCAAAACCCGTAATGGTCTTGTTTCCTGTGCCGCCAAGGCGGCAATTTCGGACGCTATAAGCGGACAATAGATCAAAAATGTTTCGCGGCTGAGGCTTGGCGGCTTGGCGATTACTTATTAGTATGATCGAGAATTAAACACATTTCTGGGTTAGCGCTATGACAGGGGCTACACACTTAAACGCGCCGGAAGCGCCGCAACTAATAACGCGCATACAAGGCATACTGCCAACCGCGTGCATCGTGAGTCTTGTCCTCGGCTTTGCTACTGGCGGTTTTCTGGCTAGTTTGAGCTCTGCTTCTTGGACAGGCCCAACGATCGAGTTTTTCGATGTTCTTGGAACCATGTGGATCAACGCCATTCGGATGACGGTCATTCCTTTGATCGTGCCGCTGTTGATCGGTGCCATTGCGGGCTCGGAAAGCGGCCGTTCGGCAGGAGCGATTGGCATTCAGACACTCATCGGCTTTGTATTGTCAAGTGCCTGCTTTGCTAGTCTTGCAGCCTTGAGCGTACACGGGGTCTATTCCGGCTTGACGCTTGATGAAGCTGTCACCGAAAAATTACGTGCCTCTGTCTCACCCACCGATATCCCCACCGGCGACGCCAGTGTCGCCACATGGTTCAAAAATCTGATTCCGACAAATCCGGTCAAAGCGGCTGCCGATGGCACCATGTTGTCGCTTATCATATTTGCCCTTGCCTTTGGGTTTGCAAGTCTGGCTGCTCCTGCCGACGTTCGTGGCCAAATTGTCAGCATGTGTCGAACCATTAGCACCGTGATGCTGGTTTTGGTTCAGGGAGTCTTGCTGGTCGCACCGATTGGGATTTTTGCATTGACACTCGTTGTCGGCACCAAGCTAGGCGGGGCGGCGTTTACGGCCTTGGGCTATTTTATCGGTGTGCATCTCACTGCTGCGATGGTCTTCAGTCTGGGTTTGATCGCAATCACGGCAATTTGGGGTCGACTGCCTTTGTCCAACTTAATCAGGGGCATCGCAAACCCAATTTCGGTTGCCTTAGGTACCAGCTCCTCGCTGTCAGCCTTGCCCGCTATGATCGAGACAGTCCGGGATGTGTGGCGATTGCCTGAGCGCATTTATGGCGTTGTGCTGCCATTTGCAGTTTCAACCTTTAAACCATCAACGGCATACACTTGGGTGTTTTCCACTTATTTTCTATCGCTTTTATTTGGCATGCCCTTAGGCCCAAAAGAGATTGTGTTCGTAGCTGGCTATGCTGCTCTATTCAATGCAACCGTACCTGGCATTCCAGGCGGGGGTATGATCGCTGTTGCCCCTCTCCTCCTTGCTCTTGGTCTGCCCATTGAAGGCATTGCCATCTTGTTTGCCGTCAATCCGATCACCGATCGCGCCGCCACAGCCATTAACGTCCTATCAAACTTGGCCATCACGACCCTGGTGGCTGCCGCGCAAAGGCGCGCTCTTTTCGGGTAGGCGGACCCGGCTTTTAGTATGTACAGTTATGATGCAGACCCAAAACTGCAGCGGCATCCACTTGTCAAACGCAGAAAAGTATGTTCTTGTTATGTTCTATTGCGAGCAATAAATCAGGAGCAAGTAACATGACAACACAAGAAGTTGCAGAAGCCTTCACCGCCCTTTGCAAGGCAGGCCAAATGGATGAAGCCGGCACCAAATTCTGGGCCGAAAACGTACGTAGCATCGAAAATATGGAAGGCCCAAATAGCGTAGCTGAAGGTATCCCTGCGCTCATCGCGAAGGGTGAATGGTGGTATGGGGCCCACGAGGTTCACAGCGTCGAAACCCATGGCCCCTATGTGAATGGCAATCAATTCGCCGTGCGCTTTGTCATGGATATCACCAATAAAGAAAGTGGTGAGCGGGTCGCGATGGATGAGATTGCGCTCTACACCGTGGAGAGCGGTAAGATTAGCGAAGAACGCTTCTACTACTGAACCACGGCATTAATCGGGCCATCGCATCTTCGATTTGCGGCGTCGAAACCGCAAAGCTGAACCTCAGATGCGTGTGGCCCGCCACGGGGTCGAAGTCGACGCCCGGAGCGATGGCGACGCCCGTGTCGGCCAGCATCCGATGGGCAAATGCCATGCTGTCTTGGGTCAAGTGGCTGACATCAGCATAGATGTAGAAGGCCCCATCAGGCGGGGCGATGCGTGTGACACCCATGGCGGGCAAAGCCCGCAAAACGATCTCGCGGTTTGCGCGATAGGTCGCAACATTGGCTTCCAGTTCATCGATGCAGTCCATGGCCGCAAGGCCAGCATGTTGGGCCAGTGATGGGGCAGTCAGAAACAAGTTGCCCATGCGGGCCCGTGCCGCATCGACCAAATCATCAGAAGCTACCAGCCAGCCAAGGTGCCAACCCGCCATCGAAAAATACTTTGAGAATGAATTGACCACCAAGGCATTAGGGGCAAATTCCAGCATGGAATGAGTGCGGCCAACATAACTCAGACCATGATAGATTTCGTCTGAAATGATGCGGATGTTCCGTCGGGCACACACATCAGCAATCGCCTTAAGCTCCTCAGCTGGAATGATGGTGCCAGTTGGATTAGCGGGGCTTGCCAAGATCAGCCCCTTGGGCGCGCGCTCCAAGGCTTCGATCTGGGCGGCGGAGATTTGAAATCGCGTTGCCTCACCGCACACAATCTCCAGCGGCTCTAAATGCAAGGCCTTGACCGTATTGCGATAAGCCACATAACCGGGACTAGCAAAGGCGATTTGATCCCCTGGACCAAAAGCTGAGCTCAGCGCCATGACAAGCGCAGGAGAAGCCCCACACGTCAATACGATCCGCTCTGGGTCGAGCGTAACGCCATAAAGGTCTTGATACCGACCCGCTAAGGCCTCTTTTAGCGGGCTGCTTTCCCAATAACCCATGCCATCTGTGTCCAGCACCTGATGGGCAGCGGCAATCGCTTTAGAGGGTGCCCCGGTTGAGGGTTGCCCGAATTCCATATGGATCACCTTTTCGCCCCGCGCTTTCATCGCATGGGCTACGCGGCTGATAGAAATGGCGCGGAAAGGTTCGATCAAGGCAGTCATGACCGCTGGCATAAACGGGTTGGGGGCTACGTGTCGAGCCCTTGGCAGAGCCGCATTTAGAGTCGCGCGACAGCGCTTACGAGTAAAAATAGATTTTCTGATCGTTGAATTGTCTGCTTTCTGTCATTAGACTTTCTCTATGAGCACTGCCTACCCCCCCTTGAACGCGCTTCGCGCTTTTGAAGCCGCCGCGCGGCGTCTGTCATTCACCAAAGCGGCGGAGGATCTCGACGTCACGCCGGGCGCCATCAGCCAACAAGTGAAAATCTTAGAGGACTTTGTCGGTCAACCCCTGTTCCGCCGCTTAGGTCGGGCAGTGGAGCTAACCGATTCCGCGCGCGCCTCCATGCCTTTGTTGCGCGAAGCCTTTGAACGGATTGATGACGCCGTACGCCAAATGCGGCTGCCCTTAAGGCGGGAGCGGGTATCGGTTTCCGCTGCCCCGTCATTTGCCTCTAAGTGGCTTGTGCCGCGCATCGATCGGTTTCAAGCCGCGAACCCTGATGTTCAGGTCTGGGTCGCCGCCGACATGAATTTGGTAGACTTTGCCTATGCAGATGTTGATCTGGCGGTACGCTATGGTCCTGGCTTTTATGAAGGCGTGACATCAGAAATGCTGATGGGCGAAGAGGTGCTACCTGTGTGTAGCCCTGCCTTGCTGGAAGGGGCCAAGCCCTTGCGTACCCCGCAAGACCTGGCAGGCCACACGCTTCTCCACGATGTCAGCCCCGATAATGATCCATCCTGCCCTGATTGGTCGATGTGGTTGACCGCGCGCGGCGTGCAACGCGCCGATGGCAATCAGGGCCTACGATTCAATCAATCCGCCATGGTGATTGATGCCGCTGCTTCTGGCCGCGGTGTCGCATTGGCCAAGCGCGCGATCGCTGCAGCAGACCTGCAATCTGGCCGTCTGGTTGCGCCTTTCTCGGGCGAGGGAGATAAAGTCGGCTTCGCCTATTGGCTAGTGCGCCCCAAGGGCAGGACGATGACCCCTGCCCTCAAAGCCTTCCTTGACTGGATCAAATCCGAAGCAACTGGCGATGATTGGGTGATTTAATGAATGAGGCTTTGCGTCGGCACGCAGTCTAGTCTATCTGCGCGCGCATGACTGATCGTAACCTTGAAAGCCGCAACACGGCTGCCAGCTGCCAAACCATGGCCGATGTGCGCCATGAGATTGATCGCCTAGACCGAATTCTGGTGGCGCTGATCGCAGAACGGCAAGGCTTCATGGATGCAGCCGCCCGCATTAAAGGCCATCGCGGGCTGGTGCGTGACGAAGCGCGTATTGCCGATGTCATCGCCAAAGTTGCCGTTAGCGCAGAGCAACATGGTCTATCCATGTCCATAGCGGATCCGGTGTGGCGCACCATGATGGACCGCTGCATTGCTTATGAATTCGCGGCCTTCGACGCCCTAGCATCCAAAGCCCAGGCGTCAAGCGAAGATTAGGGTACAACTAGCGCAGCGAAGCCAGCGCATATTGATGCTCAATCACGGCGATCTCGCCAATCACCGACTGCATCTCTGTCGTGATTGCTTCGTAGAAGGCGCGCTTTTCGTCGCGACTTAAGGGGCGAGATTTGCTGGCCTCTTCTGCTTGGCCACACACTTCACCCAATTGCCAAGCACCGATCCCACGCGCCGCGCCTTTGACGGTATGGGCTGCATTTCCCCAATCTTCGGTTTCGGTGGAAGGTTGTAACAGTTTGCTCCACAGCTCAACCTGCTCGCGAAACAAGCCCAGCACTTCCAGTGCGAGCTCGTGATCGCCGCCGGTCATACGCTCCAGATGAGCTTTGTCGACAACGGGACCTTGCTGATGAAGGGGTACGCTAACATCCATGCGACACCTATAGTCATTCAAGGTTAAAACGGCATTTACAGGCAATGATCTCGGAGGTGTGCGGATTGTGAAGACTTCATTCATGCTCGTTTCAGGGAGAGGCTGGCAAAGTGGTTTCTAGGGACAACTGAACCAAGGAGAGTTTACAATGCGTCTGCTTTTCACCAGCGCCCTCGTGTTAGCCAGTCTGGCCGTTACAGCCCCCGTACAGGCGCAAGGCATTTCGGTCCATATTGGCTCGCCGGGCCCGGTCTATGTAGACCGACGTGGTACCGATTACTGGGGCCCCCATGGCCAATGGCAAAGCTGGGACACCCGTTGGGGCAATCCCTCTGTCTATGCCAATCGCTGGGGCTTTGACGAGTATCACCCCAGCCGCGGCTGGCGGCGCGACAAACACTGGTATGCTCACCCGTCGGCATGGTCAGACTGGGGCGGCTGGAACTGGTCGTTCCATGTTCGCGGTGGCGATGACTATCGCCGCGGCCGAGACTGGGATCGCGACCGGGACGACTACCGTGATCGCCGCGACCGCCACGATCGTCACCACGACCGTTATGAGGATCGCTATAGCTACAGGGCACCCGTTCTGCGCTGCTATCGCCAGCAAGGCCATGACTGGATCCGCGGCCGCAAAGCCATCGTCAGCTACGTGCTGTGCACCGATCCGCGCGGACGCACCTTTGAAAAGCATGGGTCTCGTCGAATTGAGGCTTGGCGCTGGTAGGCCCGGGCAAAAGCACGGCTAAACGCACCTCTATTGCAATCAAACGCGGCGCAGGGGTTGAACCCTGCGCCCATTTGCGCCATACGCGCTTTCCCTTGTTTCTCGCGTCCCTTGGGGCGGCTCGCGCTAACCAATCGCCAGTGGCACTCGCCCAAAGAAACAAACCGGTCGGGTGATTAGCTCAGTTGGTAGAGCAGCTGACTCTTAATCAGCGGGTCGCAGGTTCGAACCCTGCATCACCCACCAAATTCTTCGATTGATTCTATGCTTCAAAAAGGTGTGCAGGCCGGAACAAGGCCAAATCTCACGTGGTGGCTTGCGAGCACCCGAAAGGTAAGTCTCTGAGTCTGTGGCTCTGAACGAAGCTAGCTCATTAGGTACTGAAGAGGGCCTCACCCTAATAGCCATCTGGTTTCATAAGCAGTGTTTGAAATCTGCATAAGTCCGTGTTGGCACGGGCTCGCATCGCATACACAACACTAGAAACTAACAACGACTACTTGTTTGAGCACGCGGTACTCGACCAAGCCGTTGAGCACATGTTGCACGGCCTCATTGTCTTCACGGATTGAAGTCACAATAGCGGAGAGAGCGCTATCTAGGTGCTGCAACCTAAAATTATTCCGAGATCAAAGCCGAAGGTCAAACTGCCTTCTTAGAAGGGGACGTCCCGCACGCAGTACAACGTATTCCGCACTATACTTACCTTTCGGCCAGCCAGAGGGTGGCGCCTTTTTTCCTATAAACACAAAACGTTGTGCTTGGTTTGACGTCATGGGAGTCCCTGCGTGGGATGCAAGTATTGCGCCATCAGGGGCCTTCAATGTAAACTGCTGGACGTCACCTACCCTAAGGTTAATTGCTCGTACATAAGCAACAATCGGCTGTGTGGCGCGCGTTGGAGACACGATGTTGCCGGCTTCGACTTGCTCCATCGTCAATGCCGAAGTGGCGAAGCCAACGTTCAAGATCGTACCCGGTTTATAAGAAAGTGCCGCGGCAACAGCCGCCAAGCGGAGCAAAGGGATCAATATTAGTCTGCCCCGACCGAACGGTGAAATGAAGATGGGGATATTCAGTATTGCCCGATAGACCAACCTGACCAATCTTTTGGCCAGCCCGAATTTCGGCACCGACAGGGACGACAATAGAGCCGTTTGCCATATGGCAATATTGCGTAGTAAGCCCGCCGCCATGATCAATCACGACGCCATTACCGCATTCGCGGCCCTCAATTGTGCTTCGATCTATCAACTTAACCGAGACATCAGCGACACCATCCCGCACCCGGCTGACGCGCCCAGGAGCGGCAGCTAAAACATCGACACCACGGCGTTGCGCCGCCATATCGGGAATACGAAAATCAACGCCTGAGTGATCGTTGTAGCTAGCACTGCCACACATATAGTCTTTAGCTGCTGTGGTTGGATCGCGATCGACATAGTTTTGCACCTCACAGGTCCGCCCAATTTCGCAGTCGACGGGCAAGGTGAACTTTAGAGTTTTTATTGGATCATTGCTTTGACTTTGCGCGCCACTTGGTTGGCTGCTGCCAGCGCCGGCCACTAAAAGCATCAAAATGGTTCCAATAAGGCGTCTCATCCGATCATTTCTTTTATCAAGGCCATCCAAGCCGGAATTCCCACCGTGTCTTTATCAAACTGACTAATCGCGGTTTTTCGGGCGGCTTTGCGCATGTTCTCATACTTTGATGGGTTCACACAGGCGTCGATCATGGCGTTACTTAAAGCATCGACATCAAAAAAGTCATTCAGAATGCCAGTCTCACCGTGGGTGACCGCGTCACGAACAGGTCCGGTATCCGAGCCTAGGATCAGGCATTCACACGCCATCGCCTCAACCAAAGACCATGATAAAACAAAGGGATAGGTGTAATAGACATGTGCAGACGAAAGAGACAGCGCGTTGATCATCTCGGTATGGGGGACTTGGCCGACGAAATGAAGGCGAGACTGATCAATTCGATCACCAACCTCTTTGAGCATCTTCGCCTTCCACGTTTCCTGATTGGCGAGCTTTCCACCATAACCGCCCCCGCTATCCTTCCCAATGACGATCACTTGGGCATCCGGACATTTGGCCATGAAGGCGGGCAAAGCACGCATAAAGATATGAAAGCCGCGAAGTCTCTCTAAGTCTCGATTGATAAATGTGATGATCGGCTGACTTCCGTCAAGGACGACACCATTGGGTAGACGAAAAGTCGCTTCTGGCCGCTTTGAGGCGTTCTCGAGACTGATACCCTCATGGATGATACGAATGCTATTTTGTAAACCTATGGGGATGGTGGAGGCTTGAAAGGCTGTTGGACAAACAATGACGTTTGCACCGGCGTAGGCCAGGGCCATTGTTGCATTCTTCGCATGAACCCGCATGTCTTGGGCATCGCTGCGGCTCTCAAATTCCAAATCAAAGCCCACGTCACCACCGACAGGTTGATAAAAATACTCCCCAAACAAGATAATCGGGACCCCTGGGAAGATAATCGGGATATGCACCGTCTCGCCCCAGCCAGGATGGCCGATAATCAGATCTGGAATAAAGCCAGTAGCCTTCAGCTTTCGTGCTTGGGTTGCAGCAGCTTCCGCGCGAATAAGGTCTGCTTCAACCCGGGTTGCGTGGTCAAACATACCTGGTGTTGAACCTCTTTCAATCGACCAGCGCCAAGGGACAACGCCTTGAAAGTCTTTAGCGGTTGAGCATCCAATGGAAGCAATCTCATAGCCCTGGGCGCGTGCGACGCTGGCAATGTGGACGAACTGTGCGGGAAAATTATTGTGGATGAATAGAATTCTTTTGACCATGTTAGTCTTCTTTTGAGTTGTTTGAGAGGTTTATCCGCAATCCAGAACAGGCGCCATAGAGTCTGCAGAAAAATCCATCTGCTGGTAGTCATGGGTCAGGGATCAAAGGCCTCTACGCGCCGATATCCATACCTAGGCCTAATACTTTTGCTGGATGCTGACACGCTGGCTTTTGAGAGACGGGCCTTTCTTAACATACGAAGCGCCGCGATCAGAGGCCCTTGGGTTCTCAAAGATCAAGAGAGTGCTGACTGTTGATACCGTTCGGCAACGCCGCTTTGCTTGGGATTGTCTGTGACGGGATCAAGCCACCAAGGCCCCCTGACTATGCCATCGCGAGGAAAGCTTGGGACACAAAATCGTCCCCTCTGCACCTGAAAAGGCAAAAAGGGCCACCCCTTTCAGGGTGGCCCTTCTTATCTGTGTAGACTGTGAATGATTGGGCTTTTTTGTTTAGCCCAATCCACACATTACGAGCCTATCGCAACAACCTTAATGTTAGCTTCGCTAATCTGCCCAAGGCTAGTGTTGGCGATGAACACTACAGAGTCTGCAGACGCATTTGCCGAACCGTCATCGTCGAAGAAGACATAGACGCCCGTTCCAACCTGAACAGCAACCACATCGATGTTGTTGCTATTACCAGCCATCGCAGCGTTCGCGGCTGCAAGAGCGTTGGCATAGCTGCTGGCCGTTGTCTCAGCATAGTTCTGAGCCTTCAAGACGCCATCGGTTGCGATGGTCGCAGAAGCCGAGCTTTCGAACATCAGGAAGTCGCCAGTTCCGTTGAAACCAGTGCTGGTGTCTGCACCATTGATGACGTCAATCGTGTCACCAGTACCGGTCAGCGAGGTGTCGACTGCGTTGAAGCGGAACGTATCCACGCCAACACCACCATCCATGGTGTCGCTACCAGCACCACCAGTGATCATGTCGTTGCCGTCGCCACCGCTGATTACGTCATTGCCGTCACCGGCAGTGATCGTATCTGCGCCGTCTCCGCCAACCAGTGAGTCAGCACCAAGGCCACCCAACAGTCTGTCGTCACCATTACCGCCGCTGATGGTATCGTTGTCATCGCCACCGTTGATGGAGTCAGCCCCATCACCGCCAACAATGCTATCCACACCGGTACCGGCGTCGATTGTGTCATTACCAGCACCACCGTCGATGGTGTCAACACCAGAACCGCCAAGGATGCTATCGGCATCATCACCGCCATCGATGAAGTCATTCTCGGTACCACCATCGATGGTATCGTTACCGACACCACCAACAAGCGAGTCAGCGCCTGCGAGGCCCGACAGAGCGTCAGAACCGTTGCCACCGGTGATGGTGTCGTTACCTTGACCGCCGCCGAGTGTGTCGTTGCCGAGGCCACCAACGATGGAGTCAGCGCCTTCGTTGCCAACCGCATTGAAGCCAACAGCAGCAGAACCGCCATTGATGGTATCGTTACCGGTACCGCCGAGGACGGTGTCGGCACCTTCAACTGTAATGGTATCGCTACCGTCACCGCCAGAGACTGAGTCTGCACCGTTACCACCAGCAATGTTGTCATCGCCATTGCCGCCACTGATTGTGTCGTTACCTTCACCGCCAGTGATTGAGTCGTTGCCGACGCCACCAACCAGGCTGTCCGTGCCGTTACCACCTTCGATGGTGTCGTTGCCGGTACCCGTACCGCCGGAGATGGTGTCGTTGCCTTCACCACCAACCAAGCTGTCAGCACCGTCACCGCCGTCGATCACGTCAGCGCTGTCACCGCCGTCGACTGTGTCTGTACCAGCACCACCAACAAGACTGTCAGCACCCGTACCACCGTCAATCACGTCATTCTCGGTACCACCATCGATGGTATCGTTACCGACACCGCCAAGGAGCGAGTCAGCGCCTGCGAGGCCCGACAGAGCGTCAGAACCGTTGCCACCGTTGATGGTGTCGTTACCTTTACCGCCGCCGAGTGTGTCGTTGCCAGTCCCACCAACGATGGAGTCGGCACCTTCGTTGCCAGCTGCGTTGAAGCCCACAGTCGAGTTGGTACCATCGATGGTATCGTCGCCATTACCACCGAGAACGGTGTCCTGACCTTCGCTAGCAATAATCGTGACGGTGTCGTTACCTTCACCGCCGTCAATGCTGTCAGCACCGTTGCCGCCAACAATCACATCATCGCCGTTACCGCCACTGATTGTGTCGTTGCCTGCGCCGCCAACAATAGAGTCAGCACCTACGCCGCCAACAAGGCTGTCCGCACCGTCGCCACCATCGAGGGTGTCATTGCCAGTGCCTGTACCGCCGGAGATTACGTCGTCGCCATTGCCACCAACGAGGCTGTCAGCACCGTTACCACCATTGATGGTGTCAGCACCACCATCGGTCAGCGTGGTGCCGCCAGTGATCGTGTCATTGCCAGCACCGCCGACAAGGCTATCGCCACCAGCACCGCCGTCGATGGTGTCGTTACCAGCACCGCCATCGACGGTGTCAACACCATTGCCACCGACGATGGAGTCTGCACCATCGCCGCCTGACAGGAAGTCTGCACCTTCGCCAGCCGACATGACGTCGTCGCCGTTACCGCCGACCAGAGAGTCAGCACCAACACCGCCCATAAGGCGGTCATCGCCCTCGCCACCGCTTAATGTGTCGTCGCCGTCGCCGCCTTCAAGACGGTCATTACCAGCGTCACCATTGAGACGATCATTTCCGACAGAGCCAAGCAGAGTGTCAGCACCGTCACCACCGTTCAACACGTCATTCAACGCGCTACCGATGATGGTCTCGGCAGCCGTTGTACCCAACTTAAAGATCGAGCCATCGGCGAGCAAAATCCCAAGGTTTGCCACCATTGCATCATATTGGGCAACGGTGAGCTTGATGGAGCCTGTAGCCCCAGTTGGACCGGCAGTGATGGTGTAAAAAGCAGCTGTTTCGATGCCTTCCAAAGAGGTCGACGCTTCGGTCCGCACGACCGTGACGTTCAGCGCGGTGGCCCCTGTAAGGTTAATGATCAGGCCTTCGCCTACACCGGCGTCTTCGGTGGGCACTGTATTCTCACCAGTCGCGCTTATAAAATAGTTCGCCATTTCCTGCTCTCCGATAGTTTGCTCGTTAAGTCCGCACAGAGGTATCCATATGGACCTGTCCTGTCCCACCCTAAGGGTACCTTGCTCCGTCTACCTTGGGATTCAAAAATCCACAAGCCGTTCCTTGTATTTTTTTT
>VYLE01000801.1_pt1 | contig 11731 bp, 8 predicted proteins | sample 5114391 | NCBI WGS metagenome assembly VYLE01 (sample SAMN12291771, study PRJNA351875) | freshwater metagenome | isolation source: freshwater lake | place: USA: Michigan, Kent Lake | collected 2013-08-15
GCACGACGGCGCCGGCGCGCCGCCGATCCACCCGGTGCATGTCGCGCTCCAGCACTATGCCGAGGCGGTCGCCGCCGTGCGCCAGGCCGGCCTGATCCGCGGCCAGCCCGCCGACACCGCCGAGCGCTTCTTCGCGCTCGGCTTTTCGCTGGAGCAGATGCACCAGAATCTCGCCGACCTCGATCGCGTCGTCGGGGAGTGGTCGGAAGTTGCGACGAACAAGTCCGTGCGCGTGGCGGAATGAGCCTTGGGAATGAGCCTTGCGCGTCAGCGCTTCGCGAGGCCCTTCTTCTCCATCCGCCAGACCAGCAGGTCGATGCGGTCCTGGCCGAAGAACGGCTCGCCCTCGAACACGAAGGTCGGCACGCCCCAATGGCCGGACGCCGCGTGGTCCTTCTCGTTGTCCGCGATCACCTGCTCGTAGCGATCGGGATCGGATGCGATCGCCGCGTCCATCGCTGCGAGATCGAATCCGGCCGCCTCCGCGGCGCGCGCCAGATGGTCGCCCTCGTTCCAGCCCGCAACCGTGCCGTCCCACATCACCCGCGCGAGCGCATGGGTGAAGACGAGGGATCGCCCCTCGAGCTGCGCCATCGCGCCAAGCCTTGTCAGGCGATGGATGTAGGGCTGCTCAGTCGCGACATCGAGCGTCGTCATGTCCTGCACGATCGGATCGGGGCGGGGAAAGCGGAACGGGATGCCCTCGAATTCCGCCACGCGGGTGGAGTCGCGCACGACGTAGCGGGCGAATTGCGGATTGGCCTTCTTGAAGAAGCCGGGCACGCGCACCGCCAGCGGATAGACCGGACGAAGATTCACGGTGAGATCGTAGGTCTCGACCAGCTTCAGCGTCTTCGGCAGCGCGAGATAACTGTAGGGACTGCGGAACGAATAGAACAGATCGACTGAAAGCGTCATCTTGCCGGCTCCATGATGCGTCCCATCATGGAGCGAACCACCAGCTTGTGGAAGGGCATGATGAGGGCAAGATAGGTTCGGCCCAGGAGATTGTTGGTCCGCACCACCGTCGTCGCGGTGACCTGCCGGTGTGGCGAATCGCCCGACACGTCGACGATGATGCGGAAGTCGAGATGGGAATCGTCGAAGCCCGCGACCAGCCGCTCCGGCGTTTCACTCAGCACCGGAAACAGGCCGATCAGCCCGCCCGGCGCCGGCGCGCCTTCGCCCGACGTCTTCAGTCCGAACGGCGCGACGGCGATGTTGCGAATCCGCAGCAGCGTATCGATCCAGCGCGGCCCGTTCAGCACCATCCGGGTGCAGGCTTCGCGGGCATTCACGGTTGCCGCACCGACGTCCACACGGAACGCATCGATGAATTGCGCGCCGGACAGCACGGCGCCGGCTGCGACCTCGGGAGTGACTTCCTGGACAGAGCTCATGCGCGCAATCTGCGCGTCAGCATCCGGAAGCGCAAGATCAGGAGGCCGGCATAGACGAACGAGCCGATCGACAGCCCGATCCACACCCCGACTGCGCCGAGACCGCCGCGAAAGGCGAGCCACCAGGCAACGGGAAAGCCGACGCACCAATAGCCGATCGCCGCGAACACCAGTGTCATCCTTGTGTCATTGATGCCGCGCAGTGCGCCGCCGACGATGGTCTGCAGGGCGTCGGCGATGAAGAAGGTGGCGCCGACCAGAAGCAGCGTCGCGGTCAACTCGACCGTCGCGCGGCTGTCCTCGCCGCTGCCGAAGAACAGATGGCCGAGTGTGAAGCGGCCGAGCACGATGGCGACGGTCAGCGCGGCGACGAGGCTGATGCCGAGCACGGCCGCGACGATGCCCGCGCGCCTCACGGAGGCGGCATCGTCGCGGCCGAAGGCATGGCCGACGCGCACTGTGGCGGCCATGCCGATGCCGAGCGGCACCATGAACAGCACGGCCGTGACCTGCAGCGCGATCTGGTGTGCGGCCAGCGCCGTGGTCGAGATCAGTCCCATCAGCAGCGCGGCCGAGGAGAACAGGCCGTATTCCAGCAGCAGCGAGAACGAGATCGGCGCGCCCAGCCCGATCAGCTGCCGCATCAGCGGCCAGTCGATCCGCCAGAGATGGGCGAGCGGGCGATAATCCGAGAACGGCTTGCGCCACGCGGCGATGGCGAGCGCGGCGAGAAAGGTGGCGAGATTGACCAGCGAGGTCGCGAGCCCCGCGCCGAACAGGCCGAGTTCCGGCAGGCCGGCGAGGCCGTGGATCAGGCCATAGACCAGCGCGGCATTGGCGGGGATCGCGGCCAGCGTGATCCACAGCGGCATCTGCGGCCGGTTCACCGCGGCCATCAGCCCGCGCAGCGCGACGAAGCCGAGCGCCGGCGCGATGCCCCAGGCCAGCCCGTTCAGATAGGTCTGGGCGCGCGCAGCCGCATCCGGGGCCTGTCCGAGCGCGAGCAGGATACGCTCGTCGTAGAGCGGCGAGGCCATCATCGGCAGCGAGATCAGGAGCGAGATCCACAGGCCGGCGCGCACGGCATGGCGCAGGCGGCGGACATCGCCGGCGCCAAATGCCTGCGCCGCCAGCGGCGACACCGCCACGACGAGGCCGAGCCCGAAGGTGAAGGAGACGAAATACACCGTATGCGCCAGCGCCGCCGCGGCGACCGCGGTCTCGCCGAGCCGGCCGATCAGCGCGAAATCGGTGGTGATCATCGCGATCTGCCCGAGCTGGGTCAGCATCATGGGCACGGCCAGCCGCAGCGTCTCGACGAGTTCATCGGCGAGATGATTTGGCGGCATGCCGGCTTGCGGCTGCGGGCGGGATTGGAGCGTGTCGAGCATGGCGGGTCCGTAGCACAGCGTGGCGCCGAAAACATGACACGCTCGCGTGTCCCGGACGCGCGAAGCGCGAAACGGTGCTGCGGCGAGCGGGCCGGAGTCGTAGGCTGGGCAAAGGTGCGCTGGCGCCCTGCCCACCATCATTCGACACGTCGACAGAAGCCGTGGGCACGCCAGGCTTTGCCCACCCTGCGACACTTGCTGGGTCTTGTCTCCCGTTCCCCGTTCTTACGGGGAGAGGCGTGGGGTGAGGGGCCCGCTTCTGCAGATTAGCCGGCAGTTGGACTCGCGGAGAGTCACCTTCACCCGGAATTTGCGCTCGCAAATTCCGGCCTCTCCCTGCACGCGGGGAGAGGCGAAGGTCAGCTCTTTCTCTCCGGCACGCGCCGGATCTTCGCGCCGAGCGCGTTGAGACGTTCCTCGATGCGCTCGTAGCCGCGCTCGATCTGGTCGGCGTTGTTGATCGTCGACGTGCCCTCGGCGCAGACGGCGGCGAGCAGCATCGCCATGCCGGCGCGGATGTCGGGCGAGGTCATGGTCGCGCCGTGCAGCCGGCTGGGGCCGGCGATGATCGCGCGATGCGGATCGCACAGCACGATGCGCGCGCCCATCGCGATCAGCTTGTCGACGAAGAACATCCGCGATTCGAACATCTTCTCGAACATCAGGATCACGCCCTCGCATTGCGTGGCGGTGACGATCGCGATCGACATCAGGTCGGCCGGGAAGGCGGGCCAGGGCTGGTCCTCCAGCTTCGGCACATGGCCGCCGAAATCGTCCTGGATCTTCAGCGTCTGGTTCGACGGCACGATCAGGTCGTCGCCTTCGACGCGGCAGACGATGCCGAGCCGCTCGAAACCCATGCGGATCGAGCGCAGATGCTCGACGCCGGCGCGCACGATGCGCAGTGGCGAGCGCGTCACGGCCGCAAGCCCGATCAGCGAGCCCACCTCGATATGGTCAGGCTGGATGCGGTAGGTCGCCGCGCCCAGCGTCGCCGCGCCGTGGATCACCATGGTATTGGTGCCGATGCCCTCGATCTTCGCCCCGAGCGCGACCAGGAAATTGGCGAGGTCCTGCACATGCGGCTCCGAGGCCGCGTTGCGCAGGTAGGTGACGCCGTCGGCGGCGACGGCCGCGACCAGCGCGTTCTCGGTCGCGGTGACGCTCGGCTCGTCCAGGAACACGTCGGCGCCGGCGAGCTTGGCCGCACGGAACTCGAGCCGGTCGGTCGCGGTGACCTTGGCGCCGAGCTGTTCCAGCGCCAGCACATGGGTGTCGAGCCGGCGGCGGCCGATGACGTCGCCACCCGGCGGCGGCAGCATCACTTCGCCGCAGCGCGCGAGCAGGGGACCGGCGAGCAGGATCGAGGCGCGGATGCGGACGCACAATTCGGGGTCGAGATCGGCGGCGCGGATGCTCTTGGCGTGGATATGCAGCGTGTTGCGCGCGGTCCATTCGGCCGACGCACCGACGGAGCGGATCAGTTCGACCAGCGTCTCGGTGTCGCGGATCCGCGGCACGTTCTCCAGCGTCACCGGGTGTTCAGTGAGCAGGGCGGCCGCGATGATCGGCAGCGCCGAATTCTTGTTGCCGGACGGCTCGATCGAGCCCGAGAGCCGCTGACCGCCCTCGACGATGTACTGGATGGGCGCCACTTGATTCTCGCTGTCCTGATGGTGGGCTGTTTCGGGCGGAAACTACAGAGAATCGCGCTGGGGGGCAATTGTGCAGGCCGCGGTCCGCGTCGGCTCGTCAGGCTCGAAAACCCTAGAAGAACCCGATGATATTCCCCACCACATAGAGGATCGCGATCAGGATCAGCGCGCCGATCATGAGGAAGGAGATTTCGATGGCAATGGCGCCGGTGCCGAGCAGGGCGGCCACGCCCGCAAGAAGCCTCTCCTCGCGGAAGATCAGCGAGAGGACCGAGAGCAGGATCGCCAGCAGGCCGAGCGAGATCGCGATGGCCGATGCGGCTTCAGCCCAGCTTCTCCCGGCCGATTTTTCGACCTTCGGCGCCTGGTACTCCAAGCCCTTCACGCGCGCGATGACGCGGTCCTTGATGCGATGTCCGGTGTCGACGATCACCTGGTCCGCCGGCGGCGGTGGAAAGACCATCGGCACGACCCAATGCGGCAGGACGGCCGCCATCAGCGCGAGGACGCCGATCAGGCTGCCGATGATGCCGAGACGGCGGGAGGGCAAGGCGGGGCTGCCGGCCAATGGGTTCATGCCGTTTCGTCGCGATGACGGTGGTTGAGGTTCAGCGGCGCAGAAACGCGGCGGGTTGCCGTGAGGCAGGTGCGCCCCCTCTCCCGCTTGCGGGAGAGGGCAGGGGAGAGGGTTTCTCCTCATTGGGACAATCTCCAAGAGGAGAGAGCCCTCACCCGCCACGCTCTGCGAGCGTGTCGACCTCTCCCGCAAGCGGGAGGGGCGCTCGACTGAGTGCTTGGCTGGCAGATCGACCCTGAAGCCGCGGCCTCAAATATCGATCGTCGCGCTCAGCGAATTTTCCTGGATGAAGTCGCGGCGCGGCTCGACCACGTCGCCCATCAGCTTGGTGAAGATGTCGTCGGCCTCGTCGACCTCCTTGACCTTCACCTGCAAGAGCGAGCGCGCATTGGTGTCCAGCGTCGTTTCCCAGAGCTGCTCCGGGTTCATCTCGCCGAGGCCTTTGTAGCGCTGCAGCGTGATGCCCTTGCGGCCGGCGTCGGTGACCGCCTCGAACAGGTCGACCGGGCCGTAGACCGCGTGCTCGATGTCCTTGCGCCTGAGCTTGCCGGGGCGGGCGTAGACGTCCTGGAGCTTCACCGTGTATTCGTCGAGCTTGCGGGCTTCGACCGAGCCAAGGAAGGCGTCGTCGATGACCGCGGCTTCCTTGACGCCGCGCACCGTGCGCTCGAACTGGAAGCCCTGGCCTTCGACATATTGACCAACCCAGCCGCGCTCGACCTCCTCCGACAGGATGTCCAGCCGCCCGGCGATGTATTGCGCCGCCGCGGCAGCCTTCTCCGGGTCGCCGTAGATGGCCTTGTTCAGCACGCCGGTGATGGCGGCCTGCTCGATCACCTTGCGATTGTAGCGGGTGTGCAGGCTGCGCAGGATGCCGCGAACGACGCGAGCATCGTCGACCAGCGCGCGCAGGTCGCGCCCGGTGCGGTCGCCGCCGTTGCCGGGGATGTAGACGCAGTCGTCGAGGCCGGTGTCGATCAGATAATCTTCCAGCGCGCGCTCGTCCTTGAGGTACTGCTCGGACTTGCCGCGATTGACCTTATAGAGCGGCGGCTGGGCGATATAGAGGTAGCCGCCGTCGATGATCTGGCGCATCTGCCGGTAGAAGAACGTCAGCAGCAGCGTGCGGATATGGGCGCCGTCGACGTCGGCGTCCGTCATCACGATGATCTTGTGATAGCGTAGCTTCTCGATCGAGAACTCGTCGCTGATGCCGGTGCCGAGCGCGGTGATCAGCGTGCCGATCTGCTCGCTGCCGAGCATCTTGTCGGGACGCACGCGCTCGACATTGAGGATCTTGCCGCGCAGCGGCAGCACCGCCTGGAATTCGCGGTTGCGGCCCTGCTTGGCGCTGCCGCCGGCCGAGTCGCCCTCGACGATGAACAGCTCGGATTTCGCGGGATCCTTTTCCTGGCAGTCGGCGAGCTTGCCGGGCAGCGAGGAGACCGAGAGCGGGCTCTTGCGCGTCAGCTCGCGCGCCTTTCGCGCGGCTTCGCGGGCGGCTGCCGCCTGGATCACCTTGCCGACGATCATCTTGGCTTCGCCGGGATGTTCCTCGAACCAGGCCTGCAGCGCCTCGTTCAGCACGTTCTCGACCACCGGGCGCACTTCCGAGGACACCAGCTTGTCCTTGGTCTGCGACGAGAATTTCGGATCGGGCACCTTCACCGACAGGACGGCGGTGAGGCCTTCGCGGCAGTCGTCGCCGGTCAGCGCGATCTTTTCCTTCTTCGCATGGGCATCGGCATAGCCGTTGACCTGGCGCGTCAGCGCGCCGCGGAAGCCGGCCAGATGGGTGCCGCCGTCGCGCTGCGGGATGTTGTTGGTGAAGCACAGCACGTTCTCGTGGTAGCTGTCGTTCCACCACAGCGCGGCCTCGACGCCGATGCCGTTGGATTCGGCGCGCACCATGATCGGTGCCGGCACGATCGCGCTCTTGTTGCGGTCGAGATATTTGACGAATTCCTCGACGCCGCCGGAATAGTGCATCTCTTCGCGCTTCTCGACTGCATGACGCATGTCGGAGAGCAGGATGTTGACGCCGGAATTGAGGAAGGCGAGCTCGCGCAAGCGGTGCTCGAGTGTGGCGAAATCATATTCCACGTTCTTGAACGTGTCGGTCGAAGCGAGGAACGTCACCTCGGTGCCGCGCTTGCCCGGCGCATCGCCGACGACCTTGAGCGGCGCCACCGCATCGCCATGGGCGAACTCGATGTAGTGCTCCTTGTTGTCGCGCCAGATGCGAAGCCCGAGCTTGCTGGACAGCGCGTTGACGACGGAGACGCCGACGCCGTGCAGGCCGCCGGACACCTTGTAGGAGTTCTGGTCGAACTTACCGCCGGCGTGGAGCTGGGTCATGATGACCTCGGCGGCCGAGATGCCTTCGCCCTTGTGGATGTCGACCGGAATGCCGCGGCCGTCGTCGCGCACGGTGACCGAATTGTCGGGATTGAGAACCACTTCGACGCGCGTGGCATGGCCTGCCAGCGCCTCGTCGATGGCGTTGTCGACGACCTCGTAGACCATGTGGTGTAGGCCCGAACCGTCGTCGGTGTCGCCGATATACATGCCGGGACGCTTGCGGACGGCATCGAGACCCTTGAGCACGCGGATCGATTCCGCGCCGTATTCACCCGGGTTGGAGGGCTCGTTTTCGGCAGGCTGCTGCCGAGCTGGTTCTGTCATGAAAGACCTTCGAGATGTCGCCCGAATCAGCGGCGCAAAAGGCGCTGATATGCGGCTATTTGTGCCATGAAAGACTGCCTGCGCCTAGCGCAAAGTATCCTCCGGCAACCCTTTGACTAAATAGGGATTTTTGGCCGGTTTTCAAGCCTTTCGAAGGTCGATTCGGGGCGCTGCAAAAAGCCCGATTCGCGCCCCGCGCAGCGGTCCTCGCAGGCGCCGGTTTTCGGGGCCCCGGAACGTGGTTCCGGGGCGTGGCGGAGGGGACGCGAGGACCATGGCCGGGGACGCGCGCGGCCAAGGTCAGGCAAGGTCTGGCAAGGTCAAGGCAAGGCCGGGCAGCCTTCTCAATACATCTGGAGTGGCAGCGCATCGCCGCCAGGGCCGACCATCAGGCCCCAGGCGTCGCCGGCGGCCACCGTCAGGGTCTCGGTGCGGGCGGGACCTCCGCCGACCTTCAGCGCGACCTGGTAGGTGCCGGGCGGCAGGTCGAGCATCGGTCCCTTTGGCGATTGGGGGCTGCCGGTGCCGGCCGCGACCTTGATGGTCTGCTTGTTGATCGTGACCACGGCCTCCTGCGGACCGATATTGCCGAACATCAGTCGGGCCTGGCCGGGCTTCGGCATGATCTCGGCCCTGGTCGCCGCCTCCGCATTCTTCTGCGCCAGGCTGACAATGGTTTCGCCCTTGGCGCGGCCGAGCTTGAGCACGGCCGGGCCTTGCGGCGAGACGAAGTCGATCCGGGCGCGATCGGTGGCAATGGTCGCGCCGTCGGCCTTCTCCTGCCAGCCGAGCTTCGACAGCTCGCCGCGATAGAACGCCAGCACGTCGCCGAGCGGGGCCGGAATACTGGCCTCCAGTTCGCGCCGGAACGGGGTCTCGTTGCCCGGCAGCTTCGTCGCGGAGAACGATTTCGACGAGCGCTGCAGCGGCAAAGGCAATTGCGCTTCGGGGTCGGGTTTCAGCGGCTCGGCCAACCTGGCCTGCTCCTCGGCCTTGGCTGCCGGCGCGGCCGTGGCCATCCTGAGCGCCGCACCGCTGGCGCTGACGTTCACTTTGGGGCCCATCTGCATCACGGTCATCGACACCGATTTGCCGTTCCTGGAGAATTGCAGCACCGCCATGTTCGGCTGGTTTATGACGGACGGCTGCTCCGTCCAGCCAGCTGTCTTCAGCGTCGCGCGGTAGAAGGCGCCGATCGCCTTCACGCTGGAGGTCGAGGTGAATTCAAGCCGGCCGTCATCGCCGCTGAACGTCACGCCCTCGGCGGTGTCAGGCAGCGGCAACGGGGCGGTGCTGTTGGCGAGCGACTTCAGCGGTGCGTCCGACAGTGCGGCGGCCTGCTCCTTCCGGCGCGCCTCGTCGGCGGCAATGATCTGGCCGGCGAGGGCGCCCGCGTCCTTGAAGAATTTCTCGTCGGCCTCCTTCTTGGCCCTGGCGCGCGCCGCGAGGCCCGCTTCCGTCAGCTGCGTGGCGAGGCTGACCATGGTGACATCATATCTGCGGCCGAGCCGCAGCACGCCGGTCTCGTCCGCCGAGGAGAGCTTGATCGCGACCTCGTCTCCGGCGGCGAGCGGTGCATTGCCGTCCTCGCGCCATCCGCGGGCGGCGAGCTCGCGGTGATAGAAGGCGAGCACGGCGGGCAGGTCGGCCAGCACGGCGGCCTTCATCTCGCGCTTGGCTGACGTGGCGCTGCCTGTTCCAGAAGCCGTCTTGGTCGGGTTCGGACGCGGCAGTCCGGCGACATCATCGCCGGCCTGAAGCTCGGCAGGCAGAGCGAAGGGCGCGATCCTGATCTCAACCTGGGTGCGGCCGTCGTCGCGGCGCGTCAGCGTGAGCATGACCGGCTTCTGCTTGTAGAACCGCGTCGTGTCGCCCTCGGGATGGTCGTAGAACACGCGCAGGCCGTTCGGAACGGTTTCGTCGAGGCCGGTCGTGGTCCAGCGCGCCGCCGTCTCGGGCGTCAGCTTGCGCCAGCCTATGGCGGCCATCTGCTCCGCGTAGAATTTCGACGTTGCCTCCAGCGCACCGGGCGCGATGGCGCTGAGATACGGCCTCGTGCCGTCGAAGAGGATGTCGCTGGCGCCGTCGGGAAACGGCACGTCGGAATAGATCCGGTCGCTCGAATAGGAGACGACGGACTGGTCGGGGCGGCCGCCGGCCTGGGTGAAGTGAACGGACAATCCCTGCCGTCCCTTTTTGAACTTCAGAAGCGGGCTCTTCTCGTCCAGCGGCATCACATAGGACACCCAGCCATCGGCGCCGAGCAGGGCACGCACCGCTGGCGAGGTCACCGCCACCGGCGTCGGCACGCGGTACTCCACCCGGAACGGATCGGGGCGCGTCGTGTCCTCCACCGCCCCTTCGAGCTGCGGCAGCTTGTGGACGTCGACGATGCCGCCATCGGCCGCGGCGGCGACCGAACAGCTCGCCGCAAGGAGGAGACCGCAGGCAAGCATTTGCCATCGTGCCGGGACGAAGGTCCCGCGCCGGATCGTCGACATCGTCAAACTCCAGGATTTTGCGCCGGTTGTCCCGCCATGCGCCGGTATGGGCCGCGGCAGCGTCGGCGCGGCGTCAAAAACCTAGTCGCGGCAGCGGCCTGCGAGGTTCAAAACGCGGCCCGCCTAGTAGAGCTGCAGAGGCGACCAGAACGCGCCATCGGGCCCGACCGTGACCTCCCAGGTGTCTCCGGCTGCAAGCGTGATCCTGACGTCGCGATCCGCGCCGCCGGCCGTCTTCAGCGCATAGCTGTGCTCTCCCGGAGACAGGTTGAAGAACGGCGCTTGCGGACGCTCATGGCGGACACGGGCGGGCAGCGTGACGGCCTGGCCGTCGAGCGTGATGATTGTTTCTGTCTCGCAAAGATTGCTGAACATCACGGCCGCCTGCCCGGGGCGCGGCATCACCCGCGCGCGCGTCGCTGTCTCCCGGTTCTTCTGGACGAGGTCGACCGACGTGCCGCTGTCCGTCTTGCGCAGCTCCAGCTGTGCCGGGCCGAGCGGCGCGGCGAAGGCCAGGCGAATGTGGCCCCGTTCGGCAATCGTGCCGTCGGGCTGCTCCTGCCAGCCGCGCCTGCCGAGCTCGTTGCGGTAGAAGGCGAGCACGTCGGCGAGGTCCGCGGACACCGTGGTCTGAAGCCGGGTGCGGAGCGGCGCCTCGATGCCGGCCATCTCGGTCGTGTGCGTACTGCGGAAACTGTAACGGGCGGGCGCGGGCAGCGCGGCGGAGGGATCCAGCGTGAGGCCGGCGGAAAACAGCGGTGTCAGATGCGGCACCCAGGCGCTGGCGCTGGCTCCGAGCATGCATACCGCGAGCAGCAACAGCCCGCACCCAACCGCCAGCCAATGGTCCCTGATGTGCGCCCCGGGTCTCGCCGTTCGCATTCTCGTCTCGCTCTCGCTGTTGCTTGTCCGGTCGATGCCGGGCCGCGACGGGGTGCGCGGCGTCAGAGAGCTAGTCGTGCCCTGAAATGGCCGGGTTCAATCATCGGCCTCACCGGCGCGCCGAAACGCGTCCGCTCTCGACGTCGAACACTTCGCCTCCGGCGCCGATGCCGGCGAAGGCTGCGGGGTCGGCGCCCGTCAGCCACACCTGTGCGCCGAGCGTCTTCAGTTCCTCGAACAGCGCCGCGCGCCGGTTCGGATCGAGATGGGCGACGACCTCGTCGAGCAGCAGCAGCGGCACGATGCCGGTCATTTCGGCGACCAGCGTCGCATGCGCCAGCACGAGGCCGATCAGCAGCGCCTTCTGCTCGCCGGTCGAGGCATCGCGCGCCGGCATGCCCTTCGGCGCGTAGATCACCTGCAGATCGGTGAGATGCGGACCGTCGGTGGTGCGGCCGGCGATGGCATCGCGCGGGCGGTTGTCGCGCAGGATCTGCCGGTAGCGGTCCTCGACCGAGGTCGCGGTCTCCTCAAGCAGCGCATTCTCCATCCAGCCGTCGAGCGCGATCTGCGCCGACGGGAATGCGGACGCCTGGGCGCGCGCGTTCAGCATGCCGGTCAGCCGCGCTGCGGTCTCGCC
>VYLE01000805.1_pt1 | contig 11697 bp, 10 predicted proteins | sample 5114391 | NCBI WGS metagenome assembly VYLE01 (sample SAMN12291771, study PRJNA351875) | freshwater metagenome | isolation source: freshwater lake | place: USA: Michigan, Kent Lake | collected 2013-08-15
GAGGTCAGGGCTCGCAAGAGAACGTGAAGCCGGTCGGGCGCCTTGGATGAGCCTGCGCAAAGTGATGTGCAGCGCGGCATCGCCGCGCTGCATGCGTTCTTGGGCCCGGATGTGGTCCAGACCTGGCTGACAGCGATCACGCCACGCTACAACGAAGCAGCGGCTTTCACTCTCCCGCTGCCGGCGGACTATACCGGCCTCTCACGCCGGTTACGCATCGGGTTTCCCTCCCAGTTCCCCGCAGGTCAACTGGCGCTGCAGGTGACGCCATCGCCTTGGCTTCAGTGGCCTCATGCCATGGAGGATGGCATGTGCCTGCACGGCTTTGGCGAGCGCCCGATCACCGGAACACCCGAGAGCATTGTCTCCGACAGTTTGAAACGACTCGGGCAGATTCTGGATTTTGCCGTTGAAGGGTCCGATCCCGATCGTCGGGCAGCCGAGTTCCAGGCGGAGATCACCTCTTACTGGTCCCACCAGCTAAAAAAGTCCTCGCAGAGCTTGCTGCTGTTGAAGCGCCCCACGCAGGCCGGGCCCTTGTATGCCTTGAGTGATCCTCGACGCGAAGTGATATCGGGTTGGGAAACGCTATGGCTATCGGATGACCAGGGCGCACTGAGGAAGCATCACGAACGCGTCGTCGGAGTGGCTCGATCGGTACGCGAGCCGCTGGCGCCGGCATTCTTCATCAAGCTGCAGGACTATCCTCCACTGAGTGTTCCCACGGCTGAAGCATTCTTCGAATGGCTGACGCCGTATCTGGATGATGAGGATATTCCGGCGTTGCTGGATTGGCTGGAGCGCAGCGACGATCTTCCCGTACGCTGGGCCGTGCTGGAGCTGCCGGGTGACCAAGCCGGGCCGCTGTTTTGCTTCAACCTGCGCTCCAAGGCACTGCAACCCCGCCGAGGCCCGCGCTATGGGTTGCGCGCCGGGCGTCGACAGGGCGCGCAGAAGACCGCGTTGTTTCCCGTAGTTCTGCAGGTGGCCACGCTCGACTTGCTCGAACGCGCTGCGATCCATTCAAGGGAACGCGCCGGAATAGCCGAAGACCTGGGGCACCGCCGGGTCGTGTTGGTCGGTCTGGGTTCCTTGGGAAGTCCCGTGGCGATGTTGCTGGCCAAGGCCGGGGTAGGCCATCTGACATTGATTGACCCGGACAAGCTGGTTGGTCAGAACTTGGGCCGACATGCGCTAGGCATGGATGAGGTGGGAAAGTCCAAGGTTGGCGCGCTGCGGATGCGGCTCCAGCGGGATCTGCCCACCGTCCAGATCGAGGCCTACAACACCTTCGTGGAGGTCATCCTCACCGCCAAGCCCGAGGTCCTAGACAAGGCAGACCTGGTTATCGTGACCAGTGCCGAATGGGGTTCGGAGGTGGCGCTCTGGCGCGCCAAGGCCAGTGGCGCGGCGTGGCCGCTGATACAGGCATGGAGTGAACCCAATGCCTTTGTGGGTCATGCCTTGGTGGCGCTTGAACCGGGCCGCGATGGGCGGCGATTGTTCAATGAGCGCGGTGATTTTTGCGAGGCGTTCACGCAGTGGCCCGAGGGTGGCGTGGTGCCGCTGCCGGCCTGCGGGGAGAGCTTCATTCCGGGAGGTGCGACGGGCCTGGCCAGCGTGGTCTCGATGGTCGTCAACAGCGCGATGCGGGTGTTGCGCGACCAAATGCCCGCACAGGCATGGGTCAGCAGTATCTCTACCCCCGACGAAGTAGCACGGCTCAAGGGCCACTACCAGGGCCCGCGTCTGGAAAACGGTCAGGTCCATGTGGTGCTAGAGCGTGAGTGGCCGGCCTGCGAGGAGCGCTCATGAGCAGGATTGCCTGGCGATGGCGGTGGCCCGGTCACAGTGCAGAACTGCTTGTCACCGAGACCGTGACACAGGTATTGAGCGCACATCGTCAGCGGATCTGGGAGACCGAGCGCGGCGGCCAGCTCTTTGTCGATCCGGATGATCGGCGAGGGCTCGTGCTCGCCAGCGCCACCTTGCCCCACCCGGCGGATCGGGCAGGGTGGGCGTGGCTGGAACTGGATGCCAAACGATGCCGACAAGAGATTGGTCAAGCCAACGCCCGAGGCTGGCGTCTGGTGGGCTATTGGCATACCCATCCGCAGGTGATACCCAAGATATCGCCCATGGATGTGGCGAGCTTTTCAGCCTTTGCTACCCGCTATGCTGTTGCATTGTCATCGCCGCTGGCGGTAATTGTGGGCAAGCCAGTGCACGCGCGGGGGATTCGCGCGTGGTCGATTCGAGATGGCCAACCGGAAGAAGGACAATGGGCGCCGGCATGACCGCGTCTTTGCGCCCTGCGGCAACAAGACATGGCCAGTCTCGCGTGGGCGAACGCGCCACAGGCACGGGAAACAATCATGAGATATGAAACTGCACTACAGGTCGTACGCCGCGCAGAGAGTGCCCTGGTTGGCAATCGATTGGATCATCCTATGCCGCGCTGGCTTCAGGGTGTCGTGGATACGGTTTTGGGTGGACCATGGCTGGTCATCGCAGGAGGGCACATCCTGCTTAGCCGGCTTATCTGGGTACTCATAACCGCAATCATCTTCAGCGTCGTACTTCACGGCTTCGCTGGGGGAGGTAACCAGCCGACGCTTGTGCCGTCGCTGGTGCTTGCTATTGGCGTTGTCTACTTCAGCACGCCTAGTCGCTCTATGGTTTCCGGCGTCACCACCAAACGCGTAGATGATGTGCGTCAGTTCATCCTTTCGATCGCCAACCAGCCGCAGCAACTTCAGCACCTGAGCGACTGCATCGAGGTTGTACGTGCGCATACGATGCAGAAACTTGGTCGATTCAATGTGTTGGCAGGCGTCGCTTGGGGGGTACTGTTCTGGTTCATCGGAACTCACGCATTGGCGCCGGGACTGCCTGCAGAAGCAATCAGTCGTGGCCTGTCCTACAGCATGGTGGGAGCATTAGCTTTTGCTCTTGTGCTGGCGGGCGGTACATGCCACGCCACAGGAGTCAGAGCTGTATGTCTGATTCTTGAGTTCGCCATAATTGATGCAAGATTCGAGGTTGAGGCAGGCGGCGGTGGCACACATGACAGTTGATCTGCATGGGGGTGCCTGCTCTTGGCCGGAACCAGACATCGCGATTCCGATAGGGGCCATCGACCAGGCCAGGCTCTTCCAAGCGGTTGGACGGCGAGGCTCGTCAAGACTTTCCTGCAGACCAAAGTTGAACAGGGCGATGAGCCTCTCCGCTTCCGACCCAAGGCGGAGATCTAGGTGATGGAATCTACGGTCGAGAAGGAGCGGGCCAAGCTGACAGCGTCGCGTCAGTCTGCCGAGAACCAGTCAACGCATCGACTGACATACCCCCGTGGTCTAGGTAGGCGTCGCTTGTTAGCCGGTCCCGGTGGCCCTAAGATCGACGCGTATCAAGGGGCATTGCCCGCCACTCGGTGAGATTGGAGTAAGTTGAATAGCCGGAATCCGGTACACGGCTAGGGGTGATTTGGCGGCGCAATGCAGGTGGCAGCAGCGAGAAGAGGGAAGCGATGAAGAATGCGGTCATCGCCGTGCTGGCGGCGTTAGTTGTTTGGCTTTCGTTACAGGTCGTCCGTCTTGAGAACTATCGCTATGCGAGCTCAATCGGCATGTGCTCTGAGCAGGACCAAAAAGACCCGTTGGCATTCTCAAAGCGTGACCAGTGCTTACGAGCAGTTCAAACGCGAACGAGCGGGCTATGGCATCTTTGGTATGGGGCGTTTGCTCGTGATTAGGGCTCGGCATCTTGGGCTGGGGCCTAGCAATTCATACCTGCTGATCTGGCTTCGCCAGCCGGCATAACTGAGTCGTAATTCCGTCGAGGGAGCGCTTCGTGAAGCTGGCAGTTATTCTTGCGGTGGCTTTCGCTAGCCCCTCCGCTCAGGCCGCGGATATAGCTGCCTGCTCAGACCCGAGTGGCAAGGGTTACTTCCCCGAAACTGGCATCGTAAAGAAAGCCGACAGCGGTTGGGCAGACGAAAAAATCAGTGGAGGTATCACCAAGCTCACCAAGGTGGGTGAGAACGAGTACGACATCCTCTTCGTTGACATACGAAACGACATCATCTCTGCCCGCACGGACGGCGGCACGGTCATTCCCCTGAGTCGTGGCGAGAAGTCTTTTTCGGTGCTCGTTGTCTATCCAGGAAAAACCGCCGAGGTCTACACTTTTCTTGAGAATGCTTCAGGACGGCTCGAGTACCTGTACACGCTGAGCCGTGCTGGAGATGGTGTGCTCATCACCAAAGCAAGTGTCATGCAAGGCACGTGCAGTTACATCGCCTTCGATCAGCTATGAGAGCAACGCATTCAACAGCTTGCAGTGAGTCCGGGCGGCCGCTGCATCGCGGCGAGGCTAACAAAGGCTTTCAATGTCTGCTTCTGGCCCGTAGTGGACATCGCTTACTCGGCTTCCGCCGCAGCAAAGGTGTTGCGCAAGCAGAATTCAATTTTAACTTTGGTCGCACTCGGCAATCACTGTAGTCCTGCAACTTGGCCTGCGGAGGTTGGACCAAAGCAGGCCTCCGCATTACTGAGTTCGCTCAGCGAGATGCCAGCGTCTCGCGAAAGAAGCCGACGGCGTCGGCATTGATCTGCGAATGCAGTGCGCTGCGATCGATGCCGGGCGGGTCGACGCATAGCACAGGAAGGGCCTTACTCATGCCGGGGTTGCACGGGGCCAGGAATACATAATGACCGGCACCCGTGATGCCGCGGAAGGTATGCAGCCGCGGCAGTGCATCGCGCACCGGAAGCACGTTGTAGGCGGGCAGCAGCACGCGGTCGGCCATCGCGCCGTACAGGAACACAGGAGCGTCGACGCGCGCCAGCGAGGCCGCATCAAAGAAGATTGCGAACGGCGCCATCACGAAGCCGGCGCGGATGCGTGGATCGGTGGTGGCGCGCGATACGGGCAGGCGTTCGATGATGGCCGGCAGTTCCACGCACACCTCCGCATCGTCCGGCTGCGCAGCGCAGTACGCCTCGCGGCGGGCAAAGTCCGGGGTGGCGCCGAGCAGCAGCAGACTGGTGTAGCCGCCAGCGGAGAAGCCGGCCACGCCGACGCGGTCGGCGTCGATATGCGGGCCGAGCTGCGGGTCGGCCAGCAGCAGGTCGAGCAGAGCGGACATCTGCCAGGCGCGCCCGAGCAGCACGCGTTCGGTGCCGAAGCCGCTCTGGTCGCGGTGGCTGTCGCCGGCGTGCTCGATCGCCGCGACGATGAAGCCGGCATCGGCCAGCGCGGTCGCAAGGTCGTGGTGGCCCAGCGCGCTGCCGCCGTGGCCGTGCGAGATCAGCACCAGCGGATGCCGGCCTTCGACGATGTCCATGCTGGGAGTGGCCGCGACACGGTACGGGCCCAGTTCGCTGGAGGCGGCGGGACCGGCGGCCGGGTAGATCACTGTCGCCGGCATCGTGGTGCCGGTTCTGGCTTCGTGCACCTCGCGGAAGACGATGCCGTTGGCGGCGAAGGCGGGCACGCTGGCTACGGCGACGAGCGATAGCAGGACGAAGGTCAGCAACTTCATTGGCAACTCCAGAGGACGATCGGTTCTGAGATGCGGGAGCGGCGCACAGCGTTTAAGCCCACCTCACAACCCGGAGCAACTGTCCCCCAACTTCACCCTCTCCGTGATGGCCCGAAAAGGACCTCCCCTTGCAGCTACCGACCTAATGGAGACATCTGCCGAAGCGCCCGCCCTATGACCAGTCATTTGGGCTGCTGAGGTGCCTCTGCCCTCGAGTTCGATGAGCTAGGTAAGTTGTTTCTGGATTCCCGCTAATGAGGGCGGCACCATCCAAAATCGGTCACCTAAATCTGTTGCGGCGGTGGCAAAAACCGTGGTCAGTGCACTGTCTGGGAGGGTGTGCGAGGGTGAAAAGCAAAGCTTTCCTTCTGTCGAGCCGTGCGCCATCTTCAAGCGCCGCGGAAGTTCGCTGGTCAATGTGAACTTGAGGATTTCGGCATTGCCCGGGTACTGCAGGGACACCGACGCCATGCTTCTGACGGACGCCCAACACGCATATCGCCAATGCCCCAAGCTGTACATCACGTCGTGAGGCATCTGGAGCCGAGCGAGCTCGCCCAGGTACACATCGGGAAAGTGATGCAGTCGCAGTTGATGCTGCAGGTAGGCCGTGACCTCCTGCGGCAGCAGCTCCTGCCATACCCGCAGCCACATCACGGCGTAGTCCTGCTGGCGCCCCCGCTGCATGAGGTAGTCCCGAAGATAGGCTTCCAGCTCGTCGAAAGGAACTGCTGGCCACGTGTACGACCAGGGCTGTGCGTCGCTATGGGTCACCGGGCTTACGAGTGCGGCATCGGTCTGGATCAACCCCAACGTGGAGAGCGCCGACAACACCGCGTCAGTCCCTTTGGGCGTAGGGGCTACCCGCTTGCGCGACTGATGGGCATGGACCAACGCCAATAGGTAGAGCGCGGCTCGCCCGCCCAGGTGCCCCACATCGGGCAGGGTGGGGGCATCGAATCGGGGCGCGCTGGCCGGGCGTGGCTTTGTTTTTCTCATGAATCGTACAAAGGCCACCAGGCGGGCAATCCCGGGGAAGGGACGGGCATTGGCATTGCCCGCCCTCTAAGAATATCTTAGTATCCAAGCGCCCGTCATTTCGCCATGCTTAACGCTTCCAGAGGGAGCGAACGTGGCCAGGCGGACAGCTGAACACCCGGTTTTTGCGCAACGCTTGGCGTATGCGCGCGAGCGCGCTGGCTTGTCGCAGACGCAGCTGGGCCTTCTTGCCGGCATGGATCCCTCCGTGGCCTCTCCCCGCATCAACCAGTACGAACGGGGCAAGCACGAGCCCCAACTGAAGACGGCCAAGCAGCTGGCGGACGCCTTGGGCGTGCCACCGGCGTTTTTCTATACCGAGGACGAGCTGCTGGCGCAGCTGTTGCTGCAGTGGAACGGCCTGTCGGTCAGTAAGAAGAAGGCCTTACTTAAGAGCCTGGAAAAAGCGCCCCGCGCAAAGACTGCCAAGAAGGCGCCCAGCCGCTAAGGGCGCGATCGACCCGCGTTACTCAGGGGTGGGGCGAGGGGTAGGTGGAGGCGGATCGCCCTCGAGCAGGGTCGCCGCAGGGTTGTGGGTCGCCCCACCGGCCTGGAAGTAGCCGATCGCCTGGGCGACCGAGCGGTGCTCGGTCAGGGCCATCAAGGCGGGCAGGGCGATGCCCTGACGCCCCCCTTCGGTAATGAAGCCCGAGCGCAGGCTGTGCCCGGCAAAGTCCCCATTCAAGCCGGCCAGCACCGCGCGTCGCTGGACGATGGCGGCCACGGACTTGGGCGACAGCGCCGGGCCCACGCGTTCGCCCCACAGGCGGCGGAAGAGGGGGCCTTCATTGATGTTCGCCGCGCGCAGCCACGCCTCCAGCGCGGCGCCGGCGCGACCCAGCACCGGCTTGTCGGGCGTGGCGCTGGCGCTGGGGCCGGCCTGCTGGGTCTTGCTGTGCTCCAGCCGGTAGACGAACGCACCTTCGCCTACGCGGCGCAGGTCCAGCCAGTCGGCGGCGGCGATCTCACTGCGCCGGCGTCCACCACTAGCGAAGCCGAACAGCAGCAGCGCCGCGTCGCGCAGCCCCTCCAGCGAGTCGTCACAGGTGGCCAGCAGCGCCTCGAGCTCTAACCGGGTGATCGCGGTCTTCTTGTGCGGCCGTTCGCCGCGTTTGACCGAGGCCCGACGCCCACGCTTGAGCAACGCGCGCACCGCCGGCGATTCGCACGGATTGGTCGCCTTGTGTGCCTGGTGGGCGGCCGAGAGCACGGCCACACGGTGCACGACGGTGCTGAGCTTGAATGCGCCGGGTTTCTGCTTCAGGCCGGCGGCCACAAGCTGCGCATCCAGCGCCGGCGGCAGCTCCCAGGCCAGGCCGGTCTTGCCGCGCCGGGCCAGATGGTCGACTACGAACTGGACCACGGCCGGCTCGGGCACCGGCAGCGCGATCGGCTGGCCAAATCGGCCCTGGAACCAGGCCGCCCAGTAACGCAGCGCGCTGGCATAGCTGCGGGTGGTGTTGGCCGCCGCGGCCTCGGCCAGCAGCTCGCGCACGGCCTCGGCGGCCTGCGCCGCCAACCGATCTGGGGCGAGGGCAGGGAGAGGGTCGGCAGGGATTCGTGAGAAATACAGCCGAATCCGCTTTAAGTTTTTGATGTTGCGTGCTTTTCTTCTTCATACGCCGCTGAGGCCACGAAGTGGCCTATTAGCACTTCGCGTCGAAACTGAATAGACAGAGTCCGCTACCCTCTCGGCTCGGCGATCTGCGTCCAGTGGGGCTCCAAAACGATCTCGGTGAATTGGAGAGGCGCGACCTTACGTTCCAGGTCGAGCGTGTAGTCTCCGAACCGATTGATGTGGCTGGTCCGATACGGCGACAAGCCGCCCAGAACCTCGGGATTCAACTCCATCCCCTCCTCCTGCAGGCTGGCCAACGTGCGTGTCATCTGGTCTACGTTGTGCAGGATGATCATATTGGCCACGAGCTGGTTGTACTTCACGACCTTTCGCTGCTCATGAAGCACGTTCTCGGCAATGATCCCTTCTCCGCCGAAGAAAACCCATTTGACGAAGCCATTGAACTCTTCGCTTTTGTTGGTGGCCGCCTGGATAGTCCGACGCATGTCCACGTCATCGATGTAGCGCAGCAAGAACAGCGTGCGAATGACCTTCCCAAGCTCCCGGAAGGCGAAGTACAACTTGTTCTTCCGGCTGTAGGTTCCCAGCCGGCGAAGGATCGTCGAAGCGGTGATCTTGCCCAACTTGATCGACACCGTGACCCGCAGCATGTCGTGCAGATGCGTTTCGATCAGGCCCCAGTCGATGCTGTCGCCGAACAGCGCCTGGATGTTCTTGTACGGGCGACCCGCCTCCGCGCGGAAGAAGGTCAGATCCTTGATGTTGCGAATACGTGGCATCAACTGAATGCCCAACAGGTAGGACAAACCAAAGACCGGATAACTCTGGGCCTGGGTATCCCCATGCACGATTTCAGGCTGGATATCAGACGTGTTGGCCAGCAATCCGTCCAGAATGTAGATCGCTTCGTGCACACCGCACGGAATGAAGTGACTGAACAGCGCCACGTACTTGTCAGAGACGTGGTAGTAGCCGATGCCGCCCTAACCACCGTAGCGGATGTGGTACTCCGAGAGCAGGTTCTGCTCGTACATGCTCCACTTGGTGCCATCGGCCGACGCACTCTTGCCCGAGCCCCAGTAGCCAGGCAGATCGAACTTGTTGAACGTATTGATCACCTGCACGATCGCCTTGTCCAACGTGTCTTCAGTGACGTACTTGAGGTTAAGCCAGGAAATCTGGCGCCGACTGAAGCCCTTGATTGAGCGCGCAGTCTGGGTCGGGCCCAGGTTGCACCCGTAGCAGAACAGCGTAGTGATCACCCGGCGCATGAGATCGTCCACGCGCGCATTGGTGCCCGCAATCGGCCGGAAATGACGGTGCAGCTTGAGCCATTGAGCCGCATCGATCAGCACGTCTACGATACTCATCGCCGGCAGCCTCTCGGTGATAAGAGCATCGACCGTGGCAATGGCGCTGGAGATCTCAGGCCGTTGCAGCTTCCGGAGCACCAGGCGCCCATCCACCACATCGGCGTGGACGTTCTCCGGAAAACGTGCATCCACCGTGTCGGCCAGTGAGCTCAGCTCTTGCTGCAAATGGCGCACGAACTCGCTGGCCTCGGTGGCCAGACCAGATACCTCACCGTAGGCCTCCAGTTCCTGGGCGAATGTGGCCTCATCCACCAGTTGCTCTCGGTAATCGTCGTAGCGCTCCCCGTGGGGAATGAACAGATCACCGGATTTGAGTTCGTCTTTGATCTGGGCCAGCACAGCTAGCTCAAAGTACTTGCGATGCACCCAGCCCGGCCCCAGCGAGTCCGCTTTGCGGCCGAAGACGTGCCTGCGCCAGTTGACTGACAACCAGCCCAGATCCTTTTCAACATCCAGACCGATCGAGCTGGCCTCAATCATGTCCCGCCGCTGACCGCGGAGCGACAGCAGAGCAGCGATCATGCGTTCCATGCCCGCGTCCTGGCTGGTGGAGCGCAGTTGCATGATCTCCAGGCAGTTGAACAGCAACGGGCGGACAACGCTGTAAGGCTGGATCAGGAATGGCAGGTAGTTGCGGCCTGCGTACGCCATATGTTCATCGCATTCGGCCAGCAGTGTGGAAATGTCCGCCACCAGACTCAGTCCGATGGCATCCACACGCTGTGTGTCCGTTCCGTCGATCTGATAAGCCTGCAGGATCTCCTTGAGCTGCGCGATAAGCGTATCAGCACGCTTGCCGTGCTCTACTTGGTAGGCCAACAGTCTTTGCTGGGCCGTGTTCTCCAGGTTCTGCATCAGCCGGATGTACAGGTCGGCCGCATCGTCCAATGTCTTGGCGTACTGGGACCGAATGAAGATCGTCGCCAAGGCATAGCGCTTGGCCGGCTTGAGTTCGGCCAGTTCGCTGGCATCGAGCGCACGCGCCATGGCGCGGAACTGCTTCAGCTTCGGAACCGGAATATCCACGGCCGGCAACTGCTGGGCCAGATGTTGCAGGCGTTGGATATGTTGCAGATAAAAGCGCACTTCCTTATTGGTGGGCCGTTTGGGCTCGCGCTTTAGCGCATTCCAGCCGGTATATGTGGCATTGGCCGGTGCGGCCAACAGTTCCTTGATCAAGCTCTTGGCTGGCGCGGTCAAGGCCTCATTGATGCTGCGGTAATACTGCTCATGCACCTGCTCGCGGGCCTGAACCGCAATCTTCTCCAGCGTACTGAAGCCCGGCAGCTCAAAGCGATGGTGAACCAGCTCCTCCAGCAGCACGTTGATGATGTCGGCGATGACATGCTTGGTTTGAGCGGCGGCCTGGGCCACCGTTGCCAGCCATTCCCTCCCGCTGACATCCAGCGGACGAACGCGCAGGAACTTTCGCAGGCGCGCCATATGGGCGCGTTTAGCGCCGGAGACGTCGTAGCGATTCAAGTCTCGGATGGATAGCGCCCGGCGCAGCCCGGCTGCCTGGGCAATATGTTGCCGAATCCGTTCTGGGACATCGGCTAGGATCACGAAGTAGCCCAGCCGCTGGAACATCTTCAGGTGAATGAGCACAGCCAACTGAGTGGTTGGCTGGGTCGCCATGCTACGTGCGAGGCGCACTTCGCCGCCGCTGGGCGTGTAAATCTCGTCCAGTTCCTTGGCCGTGGGATCAGGTTTCAGGCGCGGATACGCGGTCTCGTGCAGCGTCGCCATGCAGTGCCCTGGTCAGGGTTGAGGTCAATCCCAGTGACGCCCGTCCTCGGCGCGCACGGAGGCTTCCAGAAAGCAGTGGTGGTTATCGGCAACGCGATGCATCTCATCCAGCAGCATGGCCATCCTCTCGTCCATGTCCGCGGCGTCGACCACCGGCATCGTGAGTCGGTACTCGCTTCCCTCGGCATCAAGCCGATGGGCTTGAAACGGGGATAGGCACATCGCCTCAATGCGTGCCCGAGCGCGGCCAGCGCCCCTGCCTCGGGGCGTAAACGGGCTCACTAGCAGGCGCAGCGTCAGGCTCACGGTCGCGGCCGGCGCTGGCAGCGCCGCCGAGGCGAGCGCGGGGGGCGGCGCGGCCTGGAGGCCGGCTTCAACGCGTTGGCGGGCGAACGGATCGCGGCCCTGGATGTAAC
>VYLE01000809.1_pt1 | contig 11653 bp, 14 predicted proteins | sample 5114391 | NCBI WGS metagenome assembly VYLE01 (sample SAMN12291771, study PRJNA351875) | freshwater metagenome | isolation source: freshwater lake | place: USA: Michigan, Kent Lake | collected 2013-08-15
CTGGGGCGAGGTCGAGGCCGGTGCCTATTATCGGCTCTCGCCGCGGCTGAGCGTCGGCGCCGCCGCGGGCCTAGCCGCGCCGGCGCAGGATCCTGCCATCGCCGCCGAGACCAATCGACGCCCGCAGCCGCGCGTCCGGCTGGAATCGATCTTCCGCTTCTGATCGCGATCAGGCGTCGGGGACGTTCGCGTCCAGCTCATCCAGCCAGACCTGCGCCGTTCCGTCCGAGGGCGCGCGCCAGTCGCCGCGAGGCGACAGCGACCCGCCCGTGACGACCTTGGGGCCATTCGGAAGAGCAGACCGCTTGAACTGGCTGGTCTGGAAGAAGCGGACCAGGAACTTGCGCATCCACGCCTTGATCGTCGGCAGGTCGTAGGCGATGCGTTCGTCGTCGGGCACGCTGGGCGGCCAGACCCCGCGACCAGCATCGCTCCAGGCTTGATGCGCCAGAAACGCCACCTTGGACGGCCGCATGCCGAACCGGGTGATGTAGAACAGGAAGACGTCGTTCAGCGCATAGGGGCCGACCGTCCCTTCGGTCGATTGGAGTTTTCCGTCCACGGCGGGCACGAGTTCGGGCGAGATTTCCGTATCCAGAATGGCGTGGAGCGTGGTGGCTGCCGCGGCCATGTCGTCGCGCCCGGCGACCCAGCGGATCAGGTGCCGGATCAGGGTCTTGGCCACCCCGCCGTTGACATTATAGTGGCTCATGTGGTCGCCGACGCCGTAGGTCGCCCAGCCCAGCGCCAGTTCTGACAGGTCGCCTGTGCCGAGCACGAAGGCGCGATTCTGATTGGCCAGGCGGAACAGGTAGTCGGTCCTCAGACCCGCCTGAACGTTCTCGAAAGTGATGTCGTGGACCAGGTCGCCCCGGCCAAAGGGATGGCCGATGCCTTTCAGCATCTCGGTCGCCGCCGGTCTGATGTCGATCTCCGCGCCGGAGACATCTAACGCGTTCATCAGCGCCCAGGCGTTCGAGCGGGTGCCTTCCGAGGTGGCGAAACCCGGCATGGTGAAGCCGAGAATGTTCTTTCGCGGCAGGCCCAGCCGGTCGAATGCGGTGCAGGCGACGAGCAGGGCCTGGGTGGAATCCAGCCCGCCGGACACGCCGATGACGATCCGCTCGCTGGTCGTCGCCTTCAGGCGTCGCATCAGGCCCTGGACCTGGATGTTGAAGGCTTCGAAGCAGTCCTGGTCCAGACGCGCCGGGTCATCCGGTACGAAGGGAAACCGATCCAGCGGGCGGATCAGGGACGTTGCGGTCGACGTCTCTCGCACCCGGAAATCCAGCCGGATGAAGCCCTCGTCGTCCAGTTCGCGGCGGGCGCAGTCGGCAAAGGTGCCGGTGCGCATTCGCTCCAGACCAATGCGGTCGACGTCGACATCGGCGATCGTCAGATGGTTCTCCAGCGAGAACCGCTCGCCGGTCGCCAGTCGCGCGCCCAGCTCATGGATCGTCGCCTGACCGTCCCAAGCCAGATCGGTCGTGGATTCGCCCCAGCCGGAGGCGGCGAAGACGTAGGCCGCCATCGCGCGCGCCGATTGGCTGGCGCACAGGATCGCCCGTTCCTCGGCCTTGCCGATGACGATGTTGGAAGCCGACAGGTTGCAGAGAATCCGCCCGCCCGCCAGCGCCTGACGCGTCGATGGCGGCATCGGCGACCAGAAGTCCTCGCAGATTTCGAGCCCCACGACGAAGCCCGGCCGATCCTCGGCCTCGAACAGCAGCCGCGTCCCGATCCAGCTGTCGGCCCCGGCGATACGCAGGGTCTCGGCCCCGATGTCGTCGCCCGGTGAGAACCATCGCTTCTCGTAGTACTCCCGGTAATTCGGCAGATAGGTCTTGGGCACGGCCCCGACGATCTCGCCGCCCGACAGCAGGACCGCGCAGTTCAGAAGACGGTCGCCGTGCCGGATCGGCGCCCCGACCACCGCCGCCAGACCCGCCTCCCCGGCCGCCTTCGCCAGGCCCGGCAGCTGGGCCTCGACCGCGTCGAGCAAGGCCGCTTGCAAATGCAGGTCGTCGATGGCGTAGGCGGACAGGCTCAGTTCCGGAAAGACCAGCAGTTCGACGCCCGCCTCGCCGGCCTTACGGATCAGGTCCAGATGCTCAGCCGCGTTCGCGGCCGGGTCGGCGATATGGACGACAGGCGTCGCGGCTGCGACGCGCACGAAGCCGTGGGTGCGGGGGCTGTGGAAGGAGTGGGGCTCGGCCAAGGGGCGGTCCTCAGAGTTTTGCTCATATAGAGCCTAAGTCTGCCGGACGCCACGATAGACCGTGACCTGTCGCCCCGCGACCGCTAAAGCCGTCGCATGACCGACGCGCCCAAACAGGGTTGGTTCCAGCGCCTGAGCGCGGGACTGGCCCGGTCCAGCCAGCAGATGACCGATACGGTCGTCTCCGCCTTCGTCAAGGAACCGCTGAGCGAGGCGGCGCTGGACCGGCTGGAGGAGCATCTTCTGGAAAGCGATCTCGGCCCGGCCGCGACCGATCGGATCGTCGAACGCTTCCGCCAGCTTCGTTTCGGCAAGGTGTCGGACGAGCGCGAGGTCAAGGAGGCCCTGGCCGAGGCCGTCGCCGCCGAACTCCTGCCGCGTCAGGCGACGTTCGACCCCCTGGCGGAGCAGGCCCGACCCTTTGTCGTGCTGTTCGTCGGCGTCAACGGGTCGGGCAAGACGACGACGTTGGGCAAGATCGCCGCCGATCTGACCCGCCGGGGCGCCAAGGTCATGATCGTAGCCGGCGACACCTTCCGCGCCGCCGCCCGCGAGCAGTTGAAGGTCTGGGCCGAGCGGGCGGGCGCCCATTTCGAAAGCCGCCGCGACGGAGCCGACGCCGCCGGTCTGGCCTTCGACGCCTACGCCAAGGCCAAGGCAGAGGGCTTCGACGTCGTGCTGATCGACACGGCGGGGCGGCTACAGAACAAGACCGCCCTGATGGACGAGCTCTTGAAGATCGTGCGGGTGCTGAAGAAGACCGATCCGGACGCCCCGCACGAGACCCTGCTGGTGCTGGACGCCACAGTGGGCAGGAACGCGCTCGCCCAGGAGCAGATCTTCGGCCGGGCGGCTTTCGTCTCGGGCCTGGTGATGACCAAGCTGGACGGCACGGCGCGGGGCGGCGTGCTGGTGCCCGTGGCCCAGGCGTCCGACGCTCCGATCAAGCTGATCGGCGTGGGCGAAGGGATCGACGACCTGCAACCCTTCGACGCGCGGGCGTTCTCTCGATCGCTTGTCGGGCTGGAGGACTGATCATGGCAGAACCCGAGACCACCGCTGCACAAGGCCCGCCGACATGGATCCGGTCGGCCGTCGATTTCGGCGCCATCGCCGCCTTCGCCCTGGCATTCCTCGTCCTGCGCCTGCGCGGCCTGTCGGGCGACGAGGCCCTGGTTCAGGCGACATGGGCCCTGGTGGCGGGAGCGGCCGTGGCCGTAGCGGTCGGCTTGTTCGTGGAGAAGCGGCTGGCCCTGATGCCCTTGCTCGTCGGGGGGTTCGCCCTCGTGTTCGGCGTCCTGACGCTCGTCTTCAACGACGACCTGTTCGTGAAGCTGAAGGTGACCGTGCTGAATGGCTCATTGGCGGTGGCGTTGCTGGGCGGCGTCCTGCTGGGCAAGCAGCCGCTGAAGGCGCTGCTGGGAACAGTCATTCCGGTCAATGATCGAGCCTGGCGTATCCTGACGATCCGCTACGGCTTCTTCTTCCTGGCGGTCGCGCTTGTGAACGAGGCCGTGCGGTCCGAAGCATTGGTCGCTTGGGCGGCGCCGAAGCTCGGCCTGGCCGGAATCGACCCGGCCGACGTCTGGGTCAGCTTCCGCGGTGTGCTGTGGATCGCATCGTCCATCTTCGGACTGGCCCAAGTTCCGCTGATCATGAAGAACATGGTCGGTGACGGACCTGTCGACGCGTCCGCGCCGGCCCGTCCCGACACCGCGCCCTGATGGAAGGGGCGGTAGCGCCACAAATCTGTAAAGCGAGGCTGATAACCCTCCGCACACGGCAAAGGGGATGGCGTCGATGGTCAAGTCCGGCAAACAGGCGCGGCGTTCGGGTACGCTCGCCGAATCCCCCAGCCACCTCATGCATCGGGCGCTGCAGCTGGCGCTGGACGTCTACGCCGAAGAGCTGGGCTCTGACGGACCCACCCAGCGGCAATTCGCGGTCATGGAGGCCGTCTCCGTAAAGGAAGGCCTGACCCAGACCGATCTGGTCAAGGCGACCGGCATCGACCGTTCGACGCTGGCCGATCTGGTCGCTCGCATGACGACGAAGGGCCTCCTGACACGCGAACGCTCGACCCTGGACGCCCGGGCCAAGGCGGTCCGCCTGTCGGCCGAGGGGCAGGCCCTGCTGGACGCCGCCCGACCCAAGGTCGAGGCAGCCGACCGTCGAATCATGGCGCTGCTGCCCAAGGGCAAGCGCGACGGATTCCTGGAATTGCTGTCCGAACTGGCCTCTGCCGCCGACGCGGCGCCGGATCAGGCCAAGGCCGAGGCCAAGGCGCTGAGGAAAGCGCAAAAGGAAACGCGCAAGGCTGAAAAGGCCGCGAAAAAGGCCGCCGAACCCAAAAAGGCCCGCAAGGTCAAGAAGCCGAAGGCCGTCGAACCCGCCGCCTAGACGCGGATGTCGAGCAGGGCGCCGGGCCGACCGACCCGAGGCGTCTCCTCGGCGGCAGCGGCTTGAGCGGGAGACGGGGCGGTCGCCGGCCTCGGCGCGGGCGCGATTTCCGACAGCGCGGCGCGGAAGAAGGCGGCTTGGGCCGCGCGCACCTGGGCCGAGGGTCCTGCCGGGGCAGACTGTACGACAGACAGGTCGGGTCGGATCGCGGTCATGCCGACAGGGTTAACGAATCCCGTCGAGAAAGGGTTAACGCGCCGCCGCTTCCCGCTGGACCGCCAGCTCTTCAGGCGTGCGTGCCGTCGGCAGAGGGCGCGAGGGCGCATCCAGCGCCGCGACCAATCGGTCGACATCGGCCTGGGTCAGCAACGGTCCCGATGCCTTGGCGACCACCCGGCCCATGGCGTCCACGGCGAAGGTCTCCGGCACACCCGAGACGCCCAGGTCCAGCCCGGCCCGGCCCTCCCGGTCGACCAGCACCAGGGTGAAGGGATCGCCGAGTTCGTCGAGGAAAGCGCGGGTGGCGATGGGGTCGTCCTTGTAGGCCACGCCGACGACGGCGACCCCCCGCGCCTTCAACGCCATCAGTTGCGAATGCTCGATGCGGCAAGGCGCACACCAGCTGGCGAACAGATTGACCAGCATCGGGCGGCCGACGCCCGCGGTCTTCAGGTCCACGTTCTGGGGGCCCGCCACATCGCCCTGCAGGATCGGCAGGACCGTCTCCGGCGCCGGCTGCCCCACGATGGCGTCGGGGCGATACTCGGGATCGCGTTGCAGCGACCAGCCGATGAACAGCGCCGCCAATCCGGCGAGCACGATCAGGGGGATGACGGTCAGCCAGCGGGTCATGGGGCGTTCTCGTCTTCCAGCCGCTTCAGCTCAGCGTTCCAACGCCGCGCCGAGGCGATGGCGCGCGCGACGACAAAGGCCAGCACGATCGCGGTGATCGCCCAGGCCGGCCAGACGAAGGCGCCATAGGGGCTCATGTCCAGATCGAGCATCAAGCCTCCAGCGCCCGGCGGGCCCGGAGGCCCTGGACCCGGCGGCGCACCACCTCGGCGCGGATCGAGGTCAGCCAGACCGCGCCGAACAGGGCGCAGTAGGCCGCCATCATGGTCAGGAGCGGGGCCAGGAAGACAGGGTCCAGGCTGGTGCCGCCGGCCCGCAGAAGGGAGGCGGGCTGATGCAGCGTGTTCCACCAGTCCACGGAGAATTTAACGATCGGCAGGTTGATGAGGCCCACCAACCCCAGCACGGCGGCCGCGCGAGCGGCCTTCTGCTCGTCGTCGATGGACGACCGCAGCGCCATGTATCCGAGATAGAACAGGAAAAGCACCAGCACGCTGGTCAGCCGAGCATCCCAGACCCACCAGGTTCCCCACATGGGCTGGCCCCACAGAGCGCCCGTAATGAGCGCCAGCGCCGTGAACGCCGCGCCGGGCAAAGCGGCGGCGCGCGCGGCGGCGTCGGCCAGCGAATGGCGAAACACAAGGGCGAAAAAGCTCGATACGCCCAGCGCCCCGTACGCCGCGAGTCCGAGCGAAGCGGCGGGCACGTGAACGAACATGACCCGCACCGTATCGCCTTGCTGATAGTCGCCGGGCGCGGCGAAACTGAGCCAGGTTCCAATCGCCAGCAGGATCGCCGCCACCACCCAGAGCACCGGGGTCACCGGTGCGGTGAAACGCATGAACCTGTCGGGGTTGGCGAGACCGAACATCGTCATGGCGCTCTACGCGGGGGCCACGGCGGGAGCAAGCGCCCGCGTGTCGCGGCCGGGAGGCGTCAGACATGGAAACGGGGCCGGAACAAGCGTTCCGACCCCGCGTCTCGACATGGCCTCGAGAGGCGGTCGTGGACTATTCCGGCGTCTTCAGCTGGCCCGCCGATTCCTTGCCGGTGCGGCGGTCCTTTTCGACCTCGTAAGAGATGGTCTGACCTTCATTAAGGCCGTTCATGCCCGCGCCTTCAACGGCCGAGACGTGCACGAACACATCCTTGCCGCCGTCGCTCGGCTCGATGAAGCCATAGCCCTTGGTTGCGTTGTACCACTTGACAGTTCCGGTCGCCATTTCAGCTCTCCGTTCGAAGTTGGCCGCAGGCAAAGGCGCCTGAAACCTGTCGGGTCTGAATGGGATCGGCCAGAAACTCGGTGCGTTCGCAGAGAGAAGGGGCGTTACGCAGAGAGATCGACGAAGGCCCGTATGGACCTTTTGTCTTCATGGTACAAGTGTTTCGCGAATTCAGTCCTCGTCTCCGTCATCTGGGACTGCTGCGGGGGCAGGATCGTCGCCCTGGGGCGCGACGTAGTTTTCGAGGCACAGCTTGCGCAGCGCGCCGGTCATGGAAGCTCCATAGAGCCGGTCCTTGACGCCTTCATAGCCCTCAGCCTGAAGCCGCGCCTTGATGTCGCCGACGGTGCGGCAGGCGCCGCTGCGCGCCAGTTCATAGGCGCGTTCGATGGTCGTCGGACGAAAGTTGTTCATCGACACAGATGGGAAGCCTTGCGGCGGATTGCGACCTCGCCGGCGCTCAAGGTCGGCGCCGTCGGTGGGCGAGACGGTCGGCGACCGCCTCCGCATGGCGCAGGGTGAAGGCCAGCGCCGCCGGGTTGCCCCGTCGCGGTCCGACGGTGTCGGCCATCACCGCGCCGCGCTCTCCGAGGGGTCGGGGCTCGCCGGTGGTGGTGTCCTGGGCGGTCTGGTGCTCGATCTCGGCGTTCAGCTCGGCGCCCATCAGGATCACCTGCACCGATATCCAGGTCCACAGGAGAAAGCCCATCGCCGTGGCCAGAGGGCCGTAGGAATCCAGCCGCACGAAGGTCGTCAGGAACCAGCTGAACACGAAGGACACGAAGACGCTCAGACTGGCGGCGAAAACGGCGCCGGGCGTGAGCCAGCGCCACCGCGCCCGCGCCCGGCACGGCCCGAACCGATAGATCACGGCCAACGCACCCACATAGAGGGCGAAAAGGATCGGCCAGCGCAGCGGCGCGAGCGTTCGCCACTCTTCGGTCAAGCCGAACAACCCGAGCACGACGGGAACACCCACCACGAGGCCGGCGGTGACCAGAACGGCGGCGAGCCCGGTCAGGGTGAAGGCGAAGCAGATCAGGTTGTAACGGACAATGTTGCGCTTCTCGACCTCGTGGTAGGCGACGTTCAATCCATAGAAGAGCGTCTTGATGCCGTTGTTGGCGGTCCAGAGCGACAGGGTCAGCGTCCAGACCAAGGTGAAGGTCAGCTGTCGGGTCGAACCGGCCGCGAGCCGCTCCATCTCTCCGCCCAGGAACGAGGCGACGTTGGACGGCAAGACCGAATACAGCAGGGCCAGGCGGCCCCAGGCGTCCTGCGGATCGGCGAAGAGCCCATAGATGGTCACGAAGGCACCGAGCGTCGGAAACAGCGACAGAAGGATGAAGAACGTCACGCCGCCCGCGACGAAGCCGACCCGGTCGCCGAAATAGGAGCCGCCGACCCGCCAGGCGATGTCGACCCAGCCCTTGCGCGGGATTTCGTGGGGATGGCGGGCGATACGGCCACGACCGGGCTCGCGCGCCTCGTGATCCTCGGGCGTCGGCGGCCTCGGCGGAGTGGGCTCCGGCCGCGGCGCGCGAAGTTCCAGGCCGTAGCGATGGCCTTGCGAGTAGATGAGGTGCGCCGCGCCGGCCCCCGCGGCCAAGCCCGCGATCGCCGCGCCGATGAACGTCCACGGACCGGACAGCACGGATCTTCGGGTGGCGAGGGACATCGGCGCTTGAACGGCTCCGCTTGTTCGCCGTTCCGCCCGCTTGCCTGAAATGGACGACTGGGGCACGGAGCGCCCGTGACCGCCCCCGCTCGAATCGCCGCGCTCTATCGCCACCCGGTGAAGGGATTGACGCCTGAGCCTCTGGACTGTGCGCGGCTTGAAGCGGGTCGGGGCTTTCCGGGCGATCGGCTGTTCGCCGTCGAGATCGGGCCGTCAGGGTTCGATCCGGAAGCGCCTGCCCACATATCCAAGATGCGTTTTGCGGTGCTGGCGAGAATTCCGGCGGTGGCGAGGATCGTCAGCCGCTGGGACGAGGCGACAGGCGTCATGACCGTGTGGGCCGCCGGCGCCGAACCGCTGAGCGTGCGTCTTGGACAACCCGCTGGCGATCAGGCTCTCGAAACCTGGCTGACACGGGTTCTGGGCGACGAGGCGACAGCGCCGCTCAAGGTGCTGGACGGTCGGGGCCACCGCTTCATGGACGATCCCTCAGGCGCCGTGTCGATCCTGAACCTCGCCAGCCTTCGAGACCTGAGCGAACGGGTCGGACGGCCTCTGGACCCCCTGCGGTTCCGCGCCAACATTCATGTCGAGGGCTGGGCGCCCTGGGTCGAGAATGACGCGGCCGGTCGCACGCTGAGGCTCGGCGGCGCGACGCTGAAGGCCGTCAAACCGATCCGCCGCTGCGTCGCCGTGGATGTCGACCCCGCCATCGGAGAGCGCGACGCCGATCTGGTCGGCGATCTGATGCGGCTCTATGGCCATGCCTTCTGCGGTCTCTATCTGTCGGTCCAGGCCGCCGGCGAGATCGCCGTGAACGACTCTGTCGAGTGGATTGAATGACCAACGCCCCCACCCTGCTGACCGCCTGGAAATCGGCCCAGGCCGCGCTGAAGGCGCAGAAGATCGACAGCCCTGCGATCGACGCGCGGCTGTTGCTGGAGGCGGCGACCGGCTGTTCGCGGCTCGACATCCTGACCGACCCGTACCGCGCCGTGACGCCCGATCAGCAGACGACGCTGGACGCCTATCTGGCACGACGGCTGCGGCGCGAGCCGGTCTCGCGCATCCTGGGCCGCAAGGGGTTCTGGAAGATCATGCTGAACGTCACGCCCGACGTGCTCAGCCCGCGCCCGGACACCGAGACCCTGATCGACGTGGCGCTGCTGGCCTTTGAGCCGGGACGGCATTTCCACGCCATCGACCTGGGGACAGGCTCGGGCGCGATCCTGCTGGCGCTCCTGACCGAGCGACCGGCGGCGCACGGCGTGGGCACCGACATCTCGTCCGAAGCCCTGGCGGTCGCGCGCGAGAACGCCGCCAACCTGGGGCTCGACGGCCGGGCCGCCTTCCTGCGGACCGAATGGGCGGCGGGCTTCGGCGACCACAGCTTCGACCTGGTGGTGTCCAACCCGCCCTACATTCCGTCGGACGACATTCCCGGCCTCGATCCGGAGGTGCGCGACCACGACCCGCTCCTGGCGCTCGACGGCGGTTCGGATGGACTGCAGGCCTATCGCGACCTGGCCCCAGAGATCCTGCGCATCCTGAAGCCCGGCGGCGTCTTCGCCGTCGAGATTGGCTGGGATCAGGGTCCGCAGGTCAAGGCCCTGTTCGAGGCGGCGGGCTTCACCGACGTGAAGGTCGTCAAGGACTTGGGGGACCGCGACCGGGTCGTCACCAACGGACCCGATCCGCGCACCAACCCCATCCCGCAGAGCTGATCGGGATGCGGATCGCCACCTGGAACATCAACTCCGTTCGTCTGCGCATCGATCAGGTCGCCCGCTTCGTCGCCGAGAGCCGTACCGACGTCCTGTGCCTGCAGGAGATCAAGTGCCTGGAAGACCAGTTTCCCCGGAACGCCTTCGCCGAGATGGGCCTGCCGCACCTCAGGATCGCCGGTCAGAAGGGCTGGCACGGCGTGGCCATCGCCAGCCGCGAGCCGATGGAAGAGAGCCGCACCTTCGACGCCTGCAAGCTGGGCCACGCCCGCTGCGTGTCGGCGCGCATTGCGGGCGTGGACGTGCAGAACTTCTACATCCCGGCGGGCGGCGACGTTCCTGACCGGGAGCTCAATCCGAAGTTCGATCACAAGATGGACTTCTACGAGCGGCTGACCGAGACGGTCCGAACGCTGGACCGCTCGAACCCGCTGTTGCTGTGCGGGGACTTCAACATAGCGCCCAGCGAGTATGACGTCTGGAACCACCGCTTCATGTCCAAGGTGGTCAGCCACACGCCCATCGAGGTCGAGACGCTGAACCGGTTGCAGGCCGTGGGCGGCTTCACCGACGTGGTGCGAGACGCTTTCCCCGAGCCGCAGAAGCTGGCCAGCTGGTGGAGCTATCGCGCCGTCGATTTCAGGAAGACCAACCGGGGCCTGCGTCTGGACCACATCTGGACCTCCGAAGGCCTGGCCCCGAAGGTCAGGCCCGGGTCGGTCGTCATCCACGAGGACGTGCGCGCCTGGGAGCAGCCGTCGGACCACTGCCCGATCACGGTCGATCTCGACGTCTGACGCCTCAGGTCTGCGGCGCTCACCGCGCGTTAACCGCTTCGCTTCATCGTCCCAGCAAGTTCCGGGCCACGGCGGTCCGGCGGCAGGGGCGACGCAGGCGTGATCGGTCAGAGGCTCGAGATCCGGCAGGGCCAGGGGCTGGTCATCACGCCCCAGCTGCAGCAGGCGATCAAGCTGTTGCAACTGTCCAATCAGGAGCTCGACGCATACGTCGAGGCCGAGCTCGAAAAGAACCCCCTGCTTCAGCGCGAGGAGACGGAAGCTCCCGCTGAACTCGCGGCCGAAAGCCGCTCTGACGACGCCGAGCTCAGCTTCTCCGACGCCGGGGCGGTCGATCGCTCGTCCAACGTCGACGCCCGCGAGGACGACGTCTATGGCGACGCGGCCCCGGGCGAGCGCACATCCGATCGGATGGCCGCCGTCGCCGAGCAGCCGGGGCTGTCGGACTGGTCGGCAGCGGGCAAGGGCGGCTCGTTCTCGGACGGTGAGGGCGGGGAGCGACCGGAGCGTCACGACCCGACCCTCTGGGAGCATCTGCAAGCCCAGGCGTCTTCCGCCAGGCTATCGCCCGCCGATCATGCGATCGCGCTCGCCCTCATCGACAGCGTGGACGAGGGCGGCTACCTGCGCGGCGAACTGGAGGAGCTGTCCGAGCGGCTGGGCTGCGGCCTGGACCGGATCGAGGCGGTTCTGACCGTCTGCCAAGGCTTTGAGCCCACCGGCGTCATGGCCCGCTCCGTACCCGAATGCCTCAGGCTGCA
>VYLE01001476.1_pt1 | contig 11563 bp, 9 predicted proteins | sample 5114391 | NCBI WGS metagenome assembly VYLE01 (sample SAMN12291771, study PRJNA351875) | freshwater metagenome | isolation source: freshwater lake | place: USA: Michigan, Kent Lake | collected 2013-08-15
CGCCACTGGACGTGATTCCCTCCGATTCGACCGAACGCCTGACCGTGGTTAAGGCGCCGACGCCGGACATGCCCGGCGACGCCATCGGTGGCGCCATCGTCGTGGAGTCCGCCTCGGCGTTCGACCGCGACGGCCAGAGCATCCGCGCCAAGGCCGAACTCAGCCACCAGAACCTGAGCGGCGAGACCAGCCCCAAGGCCTCGTTCAACTACAGCGATATCTTCGCCGACGGCACCTTCGGCGTGGCGCTGGGCCTGAGCTACCAGGACCGCAACTACGAGTCGGACAACATCGAGGTCGAATACGACAAGCTGGACGAACGCGACGGCCTGACCCCGATCGAAGTCCAGCAGCGCAAGTACAGCATCAACCGCGAGCGCACGGGCGTGAACCTCAACCTCGACTGGCGTCCCAGCGAGGGCAACAGCTACTACCTGCGCACGCTGTACACCGACTTCACCGACGCCGAGACGCGCCAGAACAGCATCATCCCGGTGGGTGAGGGCGACATCACCGTGAACGCAGACGGCACCTACACCGTCGACGGCATCGATCCGAACGACTTCAGCCGTCGCGTACGCTTCCGCACCAAGGAAGAGGACACCTTCACGATCAGCGCCGGTGGCGAGAACCGCTTCGGCGCGGGCTCCATCGTCGACTACAAGCTGGGCTTCACCAAGACGCGCGAACGCGTGCTGGACGAAGTGGAAGCGCGCTTCGAGTACGACGGCGCCGATGATGTTTCCATCCTGATGGACGCCTCGCACCCGATCCCGCGCTATACGATCAGCGACAGCCCGGCGGGCGGCTGGCTGGACAACGACAACTACGAGTTCAACCGCTTCGTCGTGGCGCCGATCTGGGTGGACGACAAGGAGCACAGCGCGCAGGTCAACTTCACCTTCGCCGGCGACACCGTGACGTGGAAGACCGGCCTGCTCGGCCGCTGGCGCGACCGCGACGTCAATATCGACGAAGCCGAGCTGCGTCGCGGCCCGGATATCAACCTGGGCAGCTGGACCACGGGTTCGCCGAGCTACACGCACGGCAACATGGGTGATGGCATCAGCTCGCGCGCGATGAACCGCTACCTGCGTGACAACCTGTCCCTGTACACCGCGCGTCCGCAGGACGTGGCGGCCAATACCGAGATCTCGCTGATCGAGGACTACACCGCGAGCGAGGACATCCTGGCCGGTTACCTGATGGCGACGATGGACTTCGACAAGCTGCGGGTCATCGCCGGCGCGCGCGTCGAGCGCACCGAGTTCGAGGCGACCGGCAACGTGGTCGACCTGGAAGACGAGGAGACCATCGGCTCGATCACCACCCGCGATGTCTCCAGCAGCTACACCAGCGTGCTGCCCGGCCTGCACCTGCGCTACGACATGGGTGACTGGGTGCTGCGCGGTGCCTACACGACCACGATCGCGCGTCCGTCGTTCGGCAACATCTCGCCGCGTACCCGCATCAACCGCGACGAGGAAGAAGTCGAGCTGGGCAATCCCGAGCTGGACCCCTACAAGTCGCGCAACTTCGACATCTCGATCGAGCGCTACCTCGGCGAGACCGGTATCGTCTCGGCCGGCCTGTTCTACAAGAACATCGACGACTACATCGTAGACGTGACCACGCGCGACAATCCGGACTACCAGGATTTCGACGTGACCATGCCGGTCAACGGCGACAAGGCCACCGTTTACGGCGCCGAGCTGAACTGGCAGCAGCACTTCGACAACGGCCTGCTGCTGGGCTTCAGCGCCACCTGGCTGGACACCGAGTACGAGATCAACGGCCGCTCCTTCACGCTGCCCAACGCCTCGGACCGCCTGTACAGCGCCCACATCGGCTACGAGAAGGGCGGCCTGAGCACGCGCATCGCGGCGGTGCGTCGCAGCGAGTACATCGACTCGGTCGACAGCGACGATAGCGACTTCGACATCTGGGTCGCCGAGAACACCCAGCTCGACTTCAGCCTGGACTACAAGGTCAGCGACCAGTGGGGCTTCTACTTCGAGGCGTCCAACCTGCTGGACGAGCCGCTCGAGCTGTACCAGGGCTCGCCGTCGAACACGCTGCAGAACGAGTTGTACGGCCGTACCTACACGGCCGGCGTCAAACTGCGCTTCTGACGGACCGATTCGGCCTGCCGACGCTGTGTCGGCAGGCCGTCTCCGTTTTCGAGCGCCACGCAATACCGAATTCCTGAGGAAACAACCATGACCCTGTCCCGCACGCTACTCACCGCGACCGTCGTCGCTCTGCTTGCCGCCGGTTGTACCGGCAAGCCGGCCGTCGACGCCCGCGATGCAGACGAGAAGGCCGCACCTGCCGCCACGACGCCCGACACGCGCGACATCCCGGTGATCCAGGAAGCCTTCCTGACGCCGATGACGCCTGCCGACAACATCGACTCGCCCGCATCGTGGACGACGCCGGAAGGCCAGCGCTGGCTGATCGCCACCGCGAAGGCGACCGACAAGCTGGTGGTGTACGACGGCCAGACCGGCGCGCACGTGCGCGATGTCGGCACGACGGGCGAGGGCGCCGGCCAGTTCAAGCGACCGAACGGCATTGCCGTGGTCGACAACCTGCTCTTCATCGTCGAGCGCGACAACCATCGTGTGCAGGTGTTTTCGCTTCCCGACTTCACGCCGGTGCTGACGTTCGCCGCCGAGCAGCTGCGCAAGCCCTATGGTCTTTGGATCAACAAGACGGGCGCCGGCTACCAGGTCTACGTCACCGACGCCTACATGGCGGGCGAGGACGCGCAGGGCGAAGACATCCTGCCGCCGCTGGACCAGCTGGACAAGCGCGTGTGGCGCTTCGACGTGGCGCGCAATGGCGATGCGCTGTCGGCCAGCGCCGGTGGCAGTTTTGGCGACGCGTCGCCGGAAGGCGCGTTGCGCGTGGTCGAGTCGATCTGGGGCGATGCCGCCAATGACCGCCTGCTGATCGCCGAAGAAGACGAGACCTACGCCAACGAACTGAAGGTGTACGACCTGGCCGGCAAGTACGCCGGCAAGACCATCGGTCGCGACGTGTTCAAGGCGCAGTCCGAAGGCATCATGCTGAAGACCTGCGCCGACGGCAGCGGCTGGTGGCTGACCACCGAGCAGGGCAAGGGACGCACGGTGTTCCACCTGTTCGATCGCAAGACGTTGGCGCACACCGGCGCCGTGACCGGCGCGAAGGTCGCGAACACCGACGGCATCTGGCTGGACGCGTCCGCGTCGGCGCGCTTCCCCGAGGGCGTGCTGTATGCGGTGCATGACGACCAGGGCGTGGTGGCGCTGGACTGGCGCGATATCGCCACGTCGCTGCAGCTGCCGGCGTGCCAGACGCCATGAATCCAGGGCGAGTGATGCGGCAGGGCGTGCTGGTCGCGCTGTTGCTGGGGACCTGCGCAGCGGCAAGTGCGCAGGATGCAACGGCGCGCCAGCCGGAGCCCAATACGCGCGTGCCGAAGGGCGTGCAGCGCTATGCGCCGAGCGGATTTCCGGATCGCATGGTGGCGTCGCCGGCGCAGGATGCGAGCATCGGCTTCGCCGTGGCGTGGCGTACCGATACGAAGGTCGATGCGCCGCTGCTGGAGATCGTCGTAGCCGGCGATTCGCCGGACATGGGCGAGCCGCGCCGCATCGCGGCCACCAGCACGCCGCTGAAGACCGAGAACGGCGCGGCGCATCATCATCGCGCGGAGGTCGACGGCCTGCAGGCGGATACGCTGTATGCCTGGCGCGTGCAGGGCGACCGCACCTGGAGCGCCTGGCACCACACCCGCACCGCCGCGGCGGCGACGTCGCCGCTGACGCTGCTGTACTTCGGCGACACGCAGAATAAGAACGTCAGCCTGACCACGCGCGTGGTGCGCGAGGCGATGCGGCATGCGCCGGACGCGAAGCTGGCGTTGTACGCGGGCGACCTCGTCAGCGGCGGCGATGGCGAGGACGACAACGAATGGGGCGAGTGGTTCGAGGCGAACGAAGTGCTGCCGACCTCGCTGGTCGTCGCACCGGCGCCGGGCAATCACGAGTACTTCGAGGAGTTCGAGGACACGCCGCAGGAACGCCGTGTACTCGGCGCGCACTGGCCGGTGACGTTCGCGCTGCCGGGCAACGGGGTGACGTCTGCGAAGAAGACCACCTATTGGTTCGACTACCAGGACGTGCGCGTCGTGGTGATCGACGGGACGTCGGCCCTGGATCTGGGCACGGCGAAGGCGCAGGCCGCGTGGCTGGACCAGGCGCTGGGATCGAACCCGCACCGCTGGAGCATCGTGGTGACGCACCAGCCGTTCTTCTCCCCACGCGAAGGACGCGACAACGTCGCGCTGCGCAAGCACCTGCTGCCGGTGATCCGCAAGCACAACGTCGACCTGGTCCTGCAGGGCCACGATCATGTGTACGGTCGACTGAAAAGTCCGCCGCCGGTGTTCGTGGTGTCGGTCACCGGCGCCAAGCAGTACCGGTTGTCGGACGAGGCGCGCAGGACGATGCGCCCGGTCGCCGAGGACACCCAGCTGTTCCAGGTCTTGCGCTTCGACGGCCCGCGCCTGCGTTACGAAGCCCGCACGGCGACGGGACGCCTGTACGACGCTTTCGATCTGGTCGATGAAGGTGCGACGGGCAAGCAACTGGTCGAGCACGAGGAAGGACGCATCGACGAACGTACCTGCACCCGCGCCGAAACCCTCAAGGGCCGCGCCGACCGGTGCTGGGAATGACGCAGCAGCCCCACGATTTCCACAGGAACAAGTCCATGTCCAAGCGTCTTCCCTTGCTGCTCGCGATGGTGCTCGCCACCACGGCAGGTGTCGCACTCGCCCGCGAAGCCCATATCCGCCATCCGTTCCTCGCCCAACAGCCGAAGGCGGCGCCGGACGAGGTGCTGCTGGCGGTGGAGATCCCGGCCGGCAGCTTCACCAAGTACGAAATCAACGACGAAGGCCTGGTCTACGTGGATCGCTTCCAGTCGATGCCGGTGGCGTATCCGGCCAACTACGGTTCCATGCCGCGCACGCTGGCGGGTGACGGCGATCCGCTGGACGCGCTGGTGCTGACGCGCGAGCCGCTGCATCCGGGCGTGCTGGTGAAGTTCCGGCCGATCGGTGTGCTGCGGATGATCGATGCGGGCGAGCACGACGAGAAGATCATCGGCGTGCCCACCGACAAGGTCGATCCGACCTACGCCAACATCCGTGACCTGGCCGACCTGCCCGAAATCGAGCGCCAGCGCATCGAGGCGTTCTTCCGCGTCTACAAGGACCTGCCGAAGGGGCGAAATCCGGTGCAGCTCAACGGCTATGGCGACGCGAAGGAAGCGAAGGCGCTGATCCGCGAATCGCTGGAGCGCTTCGTGAAGCAGAACCCGTAAGTCGGGACGATCATCCGCAGGAAAGAAAAAGGCGAGCCGAGGCTCGCCTTTTTCGTGGCGGCTGCGTGTGGATCAGGCCGCCGCAGCCTGGCTGATGCGGGGGCCTTCGCGCAGTGCCTTGCCGACCATCGCGACCAGCAGGTCCAGCTCCTCGCTGTCCATCGCGAAGTGCGGGGTGAAGCGCAGCGAGTTGGCGCCACCGTGGATGACGTTCAGGCCCTGCGGGCGCAGCCATTCCTCGGTGGAACCGGTGCCGTAGCACTTGAAGGCCGGCGACAGCTCGCAAGAGAACAGCAGGCCGGTGCCCTGCACGTTGGTGATGAGGCCACCGAGTTCGCCCTGCAGCTGCTGCAGCTTCTGCACCGCCTCGGCGCCGCGCTTGCGGATGTTCTCGCGCACCTGCGGGGTGAGCTGGGCCAGCGTGGCGCACGCTACGTCCAGCGCACGCGGGTTGGTGGTCATGGTGTTGCCGTACACGCCCTTGCGGTACAGGCCGGCGGCGCGCTCGTTCACGGCGAGCACCGACAGCGGGTATTGCGCGGCGTTCAGCGCCTTGGAATAGGTTTCCATGTCCGGCGCATCCAGGCCTTCGAAGCCCGGGTAGTCGACGATCGACAGCACGCCGTGTGCGCGCAGGCCGGCCTGGATCGAGTCCACCAGGAACAGGCTGCCGTGGCTGCGGGTCAGCTCGCGCGCGGCGGCGTAGAACGCCGGCGGCACCGAGCGGCCCGGGTCGCCTTCGCCCATCACCGGCTCCAGGAACACGGCCTCGACGAACCAGCCCTTGGTCTCGGCATCGGCGAAGGCCTGCTTCAGCGCGTCCACGTCGTAAGGCGGGATGGCGATGACCGAATCCTCGCCGCGGTAGCTGGCCAGGTGCTGCTGGTAGGACTTGCGCGAGGAATCGGAATACAGCGCGGGGCGCTCGGTGCGGCCGTGGAAGCTGCCCTTCACCACGATGCGCTTGATGGTGCGGCCGGCGTGGCGGCCATCCGGATCGGTCATCAGCTTGCTGTTGATGTCGGCGATGCGTGCGGCCAGGCCGACCGACTCGGAGCCGGAGTTCAGGCACAGGAACTTGGCGAACGGGCAACCGCCGCGGGTATGGCCGATCTCCTTGCGCAGGGCGCGGTCGAAGGCACGGCAGCAGGGGTATGGCCGAAGCCCAACATGCCGTAGCCGCCGGCGTCGTACAGCACCGCGCCGTTGAGCGTGACGACCCAGGGGCCGCGGCCGGCCAGCGCGATGTAGGGGTTGATCGCGTCGTCGGCATAGAAATTGACGTAGCCGGCCTGCACGGCGCGCAGCTGCTCGGTTTCGTCCAGGTCGAACAGTTCGGCGAACTCGTCCTGCAGGCGCGCGTGCTCCGCGGCGGCGGCCTCGATGGCGGCGACCAGGTCCGGATGGCCCTTGGCCAAGCGCTCGATGGCGGCATCGTCCAGGCCTTGGGTCAGGCGCTGGCCCTTGTGGGCGCGGAGCGGGGCGAGGTGGTCGGTCAGGGCCATGGGAATCCTCCGGCGGCAAGCGGCAAACCCGTATTATCGGGAATAATTCGTCATTTGACAGTTGTGAACTGCGCTGATTTAGAGGATATTTCGTCGATTCGACGAAACTTAAGCCGCGCATGAAGCTCACCGACGCCGACCAGCAACTGCTCTCAATGCTCCGTGAGAACGCACGGGCCTCCACCGCCCAGATCGCCCGCCGGCTGAACCTGTCGCGCACCACGGTGCAGAGCCGGATCGAGCGGCTCGAGCGCGAGGGCGTGATCAGCGGCTACACGGTGCGCGTGCACGACGAATACGACCGCAGCCACCTGCGCGCGCACATCATGATCGCGGTGCATCCCAAGCAGATGACCTCGGTGGTGGCGGCGCTGCGCGCGATGCCGGAGCTGCGCGTGCTGCACTCGGTCAGCGGCAGCCACGACCTGATCGCCATCGGCGCGGTGCCCAGCGTCGGCGACATGGACGTGCTGACCGACCGCATCGGCGCGCTCGATGGCGTGGAGCGCACCACCTCGTCCATCGTGCTGTCGACCAAGTTCGAGCGCTGACGACGGGGCATCCCGGCGGGCTCCCGTACAATGCCCGCCCCCGCAAGGCTCCGACCGTGAAGAAGTCCGACTTCCATTTCGACCTGCCCGAGGCGCTGATCGCCCAGGCGCCGCTGCCGGAGCGTTCCGCCAGCCGCCTGCTGGTGGTGCCGCCGGGCGAGGCGCCGTTCGCCGACCGCCACGTGCGCGACCTGCCGGAATGGCTGCAGCCGGGCGACCTGCTGGTGTTCAACGACACGCGCGTGATCCCGGCGCGCCTGTTCGGGCAGAAGGAAAGCGGTGGCCGCGTGGAAATCCTGATCGAGCGCCTGCTGCCGGAGAACGCGGCACGCGCGCAGGTCGGCGCCAGCAAGGCGCCGAAGCCGGGCAGCCGCATCCAGTTGGATGCCGGTGGCGAGGCGGAGGTGGTCGGGCGCGACGGCGAGTTCTACCAGCTCCGCTTCCACGTGCCGGGGGCGCTGGAAAGCTGGTTGCAGAAGGCGGGCCGCCTGCCACTGCCGCCGTACATCCAGCGCGCGCCTGGACAGGACGACGACGAGCGCTACCAGACCGTGTTCGCGCGCGAGCTGGGCGCGGTGGCCGCGCCGACCGCGGGCCTGCACTTCGACGACGCGCTGCTGGCGACGTTGCGCGACCGTGGCGTCGAGTTCGGCCACGTGACCCTGCATGTCGGCGCCGGCACCTTCCAGCCGATGCGCGTGGACGACATCCACGAGCACCACATGCACAGCGAGTGGCTCAACGTCGGTGCGGCGCTGGTGGAGCAGGTGCGAGCAACGCGCGCGCGCGGCGGCCGCGTCATCGCGGTGGGCACCACCGTCGTGCGTGCGCTGGAGTCGGCGATGCGTGACGGTGAACTGCAGCCGTTCGCCGGCGAGACGCAGATCTTCATTTTCCCCGGCTACCGCATCCGCAGCGTGGACGCGATGGTCACCAACTTCCACCTGCCGGAAAGCACGCTGCTGATGCTGGTCAGCGCATTCGCCGGCAAGGCGCGGATACTCGACGCCTATGCCCATGCGGTGCGCGAGCAGTACCGTTTCTTTTCCTACGGAGACGCGATGCTCCTGTTCCCGGAATCCGCGGCATGAGCCGCATGTCCTTCGACCTGCTGACCACCGACGGCGCCGCCCGCCGTGGCCGGGTGACGTTCCCGCGCGGCACCATCGAGACGCCGGCGTTCATGCCGGTGGGCACCTACGGCTCGGTGAAGGGCATCCTGCCGGAACATGTCGAGGATCTCGGTGCGGAGATCATCCTCGGTAATACCTTCCATCTCTACCTGCGGCCGGGCCTCGACGTGATTGGTGCGCATGGCGGCCTGCACGGCTTCGCGCGCTGGAACAAGCCGATCCTCACCGACTCCGGTGGTTTCCAGGTGTTCTCGCTGGCGCACCGGCGCAAGATCACCGAGCAGGGCGTGACCTTCGCCTCGCCGGTGGATGGCAGCAAGGTGTTCCTCGGTCCCGAGGAGAGCATGAACATCCAGCGCGTGCTGGGATCGGACATCGTGATGATCTTCGACGAGTGCCCGCCGGTGAACATCGACGGCAAGCCCGTGGATCCGCGCGTGATCGAGCGCTCGATGGAGCTGTCGCTGCGCTGGGCCGAGCGGTCCAAGCGCGCGCACGAAGGCAACGATGCGGCGCTGTTCGGCATCGTGCAGGGCGGCGTGCATCACGAACTGCGTACGCGGTCCGCGGACGGCCTGAAGGCGATCGGCTTCGACGGCTATGCGATCGGCGGCCTGGCGGTCGGCGAGACCGAGCAGGAGCGCAATACGACCCTCGACCACATCTCCCCGCAGCTGCCGGCGGACAAGCCGCGCTACCTGATGGGCGTGGGCCGGCCGGAAGACCTGGTGGAGGCGGTGGCGCGCGGCGTGGACATGTTCGACTGCGTCATGCCGACCCGCAATGCGCGCAACGGGCACTATTTCACCTCGTTCGGCACGGTCCGCATCCGCAACTCGAAGTACGAGCACGACCTGCAGCCGATCGAGCCGGGCTGCGGGTGCTACGCCTGCCGCAACGGCTTCACCCGCAGCTACCTGCGCCACCTGGACCGTTGCAACGAGATGCTGGCGCCGATGCTGGGCACGCTGCACAACCTCTGGTACTACCAGCAGGTGATGGCGCAGATGCGGGCAGCCATCGCGGAAGGGCGGTTCCAAGCCTTCCGGACCGGCTTCTACGCGGCACGGGGCGTGGAGCCGCCGGCTGCCTGAGGCCTCGTATGGCCTCGGGGATTGCCCGTCTGGGGAACCATCCGGCGGTGATGCGGTCTTTTTCGGTCCCGGCCAATGGGGTGGCCCGGGCGGGGCCTCCCGACGCATGGCATAATCCTCGGCTGCTTTTCATACTGAATGGACAAGTCCATGAATCTGCTTGATTTCTTCGTTGCTCCCGTCCTCGCCCAGGCCGCACCGGCCCAGCAGGGCATGGGTGGCTTCGGCCTGCTGATGCCGATCGCGCTGATCGCCATCATGTACTTCCTGATGATCCGCCCGCAGATGAAGCGCGCCAAGGAGCACCGCTCCATGCTGGACAAGCTGTCCAAGGGCGACGAAGTCATCACCTCGGGCGGCATCGCCGGCACCGTCACCGATATCGGCGACAACTTCGTGACGCTGGAAGTGGCCGACAACGTGCGCGTGCGCGTTCAGAAGGCCGCCGTGGGCAATGTGTTGCCGAAGGGCACGCTGAAGTCCGCCTGATCCGTTTCCCGCGTCCCGTCGCCTGTGCGCCGGGACGCCTCCGTTGTTTCCGAACCACTGCTGAGCGCACGCCCGGGAAGGGCCTGCGCGGGTCGCCACGATGCTTGAATTCCCTCGCTGGAAATATGCCCTGATCCTGATCGTCGTGTTGGCGAGCGCGCTGTATGCGCTGCCCAACCTGTATCCGCAGGATCCCTCCGTGCAGATCACCGCCAACCGCGGCTTCGCCGTTGACGATGCACTGCGCGCCCGCATCGATACCGCGCTCAAGCAGGCGGGCGTGCAGCCGAAGCAGATCGAAGTCGACGACGGCGCCATGCTGGTCCGCTTGCCGGGCCTCGACGAGCAGACCAAGGCCAACGATGCGCTGCGCCAGGCGCTGGGCGAGGATTACCTGATCGCGCTGAACCTGGCGTCCACCGTGCCGGACTGGCTGGGCAAGCTGGGTGCGCGGCCGATGGTGCAGGGCCTGGACCTGCAGGGCGGCGTGCACTTCGTGATGCAGGTCGACCAGAAGGCGGCGCTGGACAAGCGCGTCGAAGGCTATCTGGAAGACACCCGCGTCACCCTGCGCGACAGGCGGATCCGCTATACCGCGGTCGAGCGCCGGCCGGACAACAGCATCATCGTGACGCTGGCGGACGACGAGAACGTGGCCGCCGCGCAGCAGGCGCTGGCGCAGACCCTGAGTTCGCGCGGCAACAACGCCAACGGCCTTGCAGGCGGCGGTCTCAGCTACCAGGCCAATGACAACCAGATCACCATCGGGCTGCCGCAGGCCGAACTGGACCAGATCGCCAGCGAGGCGATCGAGCAGAACCTCACCACGTTGCGCAACCGCGTCAACGAGATCGGTGTGGCAGAGCCCATCATCCAGCGGCAGGGCAACGACCGCGTCGTCGTGCAGCTGCCGGGCGTGCAGGACACCGCCGAAGCCAAGCGCCTGATCGGCGCGACGGCCACGCTGGAGTTCCGCGCGGTCGTGGAAGGCAATGCCGCCGATGCGGTGGCCAGTGGCCGCATCCCGCCGGAAGCGAAGGTGTTCCAGTTGCGCGACAACGGTGGCCCGGTGCTGCTCAACAAGCGCGTGCTGGCCTCGGGCGACGAAATGGTCAACGCCCGCGTCGGCGTCGACAACAACGGCCTGCCGGCCGTCGACGTGACCCTCAATAACATCGCCGGCCAGCGCATGTTCGACTACACCAGCGCCAACGTCGGCAAGCTGATGTCGGTGGTCTACATCGAGCGCGTGCCGACCGTGACGATGGTCGACGGCAAGGAAGTGCGCAGCGTGCGCGTGCGCGAAGAGGCGCTCTCGCCGACCCGCATCGCCGGTGTGTTCGGCAAGAACTTCCAGACCACCGGCCTGGAAAAGACCGAAGCCGAGAACCTGGCCAAGCTGCTGCGTGCCGGTT